>WNFG01008341.1_pt1 | contig 11455 bp, 11 predicted proteins | sample 5400431 | NCBI WGS metagenome assembly WNFG01 (sample SAMN13153346, study PRJNA577476) | soil metagenome | isolation source: 120 cm saprolite under Douglas fir tree site 2 hole 3 replicate 2 | place: USA:California | collected 2015-04-18
AAGCTGCTGAAGGCCATGAACGAAGATGGCCGTATCAAAGAGCTTTCCAAGAAAGAACAAGCGCGGCTGGACCGCGAGATGAAGCACCTGTTTCAGAATCTCGAAGGCATCGAGAACATGACCCAGTTGCCGGATGCCATGTTCGTGATCGATTCCAACGCGGAAGAGATCGCCGTGAAGGAAGCGCGGCGCATGGGCGTGCCGGTGGTTTCGGTTGTGGATACGAATTGCGATCCGGACGTGGTGGACTGGATCATTCCCGGGAACGACGATGCGTTGCGCGCCATCCGCCTGTTCACGACAAAAATTGCGGATTCCGTGCTCGAAGGCCACAACGCCTACCAGCAGTCGCAGGTGGCGGACCAAAAGGCTGCGGAAGATCAGGCGCTGGTGGACGGCGTCGAATACGTCGATACGAGCGCTTACGAACAGTACGAGAAGCAGGAAGGCGACTTCGTCGAGGCTGTTGTGGAAACCCCGGCGGAGCCTGCCGAGGCTGCGGAAGCCACTGTACCTCCTGACGAGGAAACCCACTAAACAAACTGCGCGGGTAGGAATTTTGTGAGGCCCGCTCCGAGTGGCTCGGGGTGGGCCATTTTGCAGCCAAGGGCATCAAATAAGAGAATTCAAATCAGCGAAGAGAAAAAAGATGAGCACACAACAGCCAGCCGTGCAAATACCAGCACAACTCGTAAAAGAATTACGCGAGCGAACGAACGCGGGATTCAGTGACTGCCGCGCGGCGCTCGTGGAAGCGGGTGGCGACATCGAGAAAGCCATCGCGATTCTGCGAAAGAAAGGACAGGCTGCGGCCGCAAAAAAAGCCATGCGCGAAGCCAGCGAAGGTCTAGTGGGCAGCTACATCCATGCCGGAGGAAAGATCGGCGTGCTGGTGGAGCTGAATTGCGAGTCGGATTTCGTGGCGCGCACGGAAGCGTTCCAGCAGCTTTCGCATGACATCGCGATGCACATCGCGGCGCTGGATCCGCGATATGTGCGGCGCGAGGAAGTGACGCAGGAGATGCTCGAAAAGGAGCGCGATATCTACAAGGCGCAGGCGCTGGCGACGGGCAAGCCGGAGCCAGTCGTCGAAAAGATCGTCAGCGGGAAGATGGAAAAGTTCTACGAGGAGAATTGCCTCTACGAACAGCACTACATCAAGGACGAGAGCGTGACGATCGGCGAGATGATTACCCAGGCGATCGCCAAACTGGGCGAAAACATCTCGATCCGGCGCTTCGTGCGGTTCAAGGTCGGAGAAGTGAGCAGCGGAGCGGCGGGGCCAGAAACGGCGCCGGTGCCGGTCAAGTCGTAATTTAAAGACCATCTGAAACAAACCCTGAGCGTCCCGGCCTGACCGGGGCGCTTTTTTTTGGAGTGCGGGAGCAAGCTCCCGCACTCCAAATGTGCGGTGGCGGCGATAGTTTGTTACAATTCACGGGATTTTAGATCGCGCAGACGGAGACGCATGGCGACGAAGAAAGCTGGTAAGAAAGCCGTGAAAAAAGCCAAGCCGGCATTCCGAAGGATCCTGCTGAAACTTTCCGGAGAGGCGTTTCAGGGGCCGCAGGGTTTCGGTATCCATGGCGAAACGATTCAGGCCATCGCGCGCGAACTGAAAGAGGTTCATGGACTCGGCGTGCAAACGGCGGTCATGGTCGGCGGAGGGAATATCTTCCGCGGCGCCAGGCAGAAGGGATTTGAGATCGACCGCGCGACGGGCGACTACATGGGCATGCTCGCGACGGTCATCAACGCGCTGGCGCTGCAGGACGCGCTCGAAAAAGAAGGCGTGTTCACGCGCGTGCTGAGCGCCATCGAAATGAAAGAGGTTTCCGAGCCGTTTATCCGGCGGCGCGCGATGCGGCACCTGGAGAAGGATCGCGTGGTGATTTTTGCGGCGGGAACGGGGAATCCCTATTTTTCGACGGACACCGCGGCGGCGCTGCGAGCGATGGAAATCAAGGCGGACGTGATCCTGAAGGCCACGCGCGTGGACGGAGTTTACGACGCCGATCCGGAACAGATTCCCGACGCGAAATTTTTTGCCGCAATTTCTTACCGCGAGGTGTTGAGCCAGAACCTGAAAGTGATGGACTCGACGGCGATTTCATTGTGCATGGACAACGGCATGCCGATCGTGGTGTTCAACATGAACCGGGCGGGGAATATCAAGAGGGTGGTGCTGGGCGAGCGCGTGGGTTCCAAGGTGACGCCAGGGTGAGAAAGTTTTCAGTAGTCAGTTTTCAGTGAAGCAGAAAACTGAATTATGTCCGATTACGATTCGCCCGGTGATTTTTCTTTCTAATTTAAACGGAGCATTGAGAACCAAGCACTAAGAACTGAGCACCAAGCACTGAAAACGGAAGACCGGATCATCCTGGTGAAAATTGTTTCGATGAGGAAGATATGACGACGAAAGAGGCGATTGCCGCGGGCAAGACGCGGATGGAAAAGGCTGTCGAGGATTTTCGCAAGGAGTTGGGAACGCTGCGCACAGGGCGAGCCAACGCTTCGATTCTGGACGCTATCCGCGTGGATTATCACGGGACGCCCATGCCGGTGAATCAACTCGGCACGGTGACGGTGCCGGAGGCGACGCTGCTGGTGATTTCGCCGTGGGACCCGAGCGTGGTGCCGCTGATCGACAAAGCCATCCGGACTTCGGACCTGGGGCTGAACCCGACAAACGACGGCAAAGTGGTGCGCGTGCCGATGCCGGCGCCGACGGAAGAACGCCGGAAGGATATAGTGAAGCACTTGCACAAGGTGCTGGAGAATCATCGCACCGCGGTGCGCAATATCCGCCGCGACGTCAAGGAAGCAATTGACAAGCTGGAGAAGGACAAGAAAATCAGCCAGGACGAACAGAAGCGGGCGCTGGACGAATTTGTCCGCCGCCAAAGAGAAGGAAATTCTCGAGCTCAAGTAGTTTTCTTTGGAGACACGCTAAGGTGTGGGTTTTCAGTTCTTGGTAAGAAAACGAGCGTCGGACAAATTGTAATTCTAGGCCCGTGATCGCAGACGGACGAACTTGCTCGCGGAACAGCTTCCCTCCAAATTGGCGTTTTACTCTTCCTGACGCGTCATAACCAACGACGTAGGACTTCGGGTCTCGTGGCCGTGGTGTCGAAGCAGCCGGATAAGCCCCGGCACTACGAATGCCGCGGTTCAGGGCTTTGGGTTTGACGCGGGGCTTGGTAATGACGCAGCTGCGATGGAGGGAATCGGCCGCTCGGGCGCGGCTACGCGAGGAAGAAATCGATCAAGAGCTGCGAAACACGGGCCGGCTCTTCGTGCTGGAGCCAATGGGTGGCGTTGGGGAAGGTGAAGAGCTCGGCGTCGGCGCAGTAGCGCAAACTTTCGTGAGCCATTTCGGTCAGGAGGAAATCGTCGCGCTCGCCCCAGAGGATACGGGTGGGGACGCGGATGGTTTTGTCCGGAAATTTGGCGCGAGTTCGAAACAGGGCGCGATACCAGTTGATCATGGCGGTTAGGGCGCCGGGCTGCGACCAGGCGGTGCGGTATTGGGCGAGATCCTCGGCGGAGAAGGTGCCTGGGCGGCTGGACCGGAGAAGCGAGCGCGAGCCAACGCGGAAGTTGAAAGCGGAGAAAAGGGCTTCCGGCAGCCAGGGGAATTGAAAGAAGAACATGTACCAGCTGCGGAGGAATTGACGCGGGTGCGTGCTTAGGAATTTACGCATCACGGAGGGATGAGGGACGTTGAGGACGGCGAGCTTGGCGATGCGTTGCGGATGCAGCAGAGCAGTGCTCCAGGCGACGGCGGCGCCCCAATCATGTCCCGCGAGAAAGATTTTTGCCTGGCCGAGTTGATCGGCGATGGCGACGATGTCGGAGACGAGTTCGGAGAGCGCGTAATAAGCAACGCCGAATGGTTTGCTGCTGAGATTGTAGCCGCGTTGGTCGGGGACGACGACGCGAAATCCGGCGTCGGCTAGCGGCTCGATCTGTTTGTGCCACGAATACCAGAATTCAGGAAACCCGTGGAGAAGAACCACGACCGGGCCGTCTTTGGGGCCGGCGGCGACGGCGTGGAGGGTCACAGCACCCATTCGAAACGTGAGTGTGTCTATCGGAGTTCTCGCAGCCGTCTTGGCGATATAATCGTTAGCGGCTGCAGTGAATTGCTTTTCGAAGTAATTCCTCTTTTTAGGAACGTAATCCCATTCGCTGACGAGTTCATCCCAGTGCAGGAAATCTTTGGGCTTGTTAGTTGAAAGACTCAGCTTGTAGACGATACGCTTAGCGCCTTCATGCGGGGGAATCTGGCCGCTCACTATCTGGTTGCACACACTCAGAATTAAAAGTTTCGCGGCCTGCTCACGGGTCATGGGCTGTACATCAAGTTCGCGAAAAGCTCTGTCGATCAGTTTCTCTTCGTTTAAGCGCGTGGCGGAGTTCAAACCGGCAAGTTCGCGGAGGGCAGGGCCGTCCCGCCCGTTTTCCAGCGCCCACACGGCGAAATCAGGCATGCGCTCTGCGGGGAAATCGTTGTGATACCACTCCAGGGCAACCTGTTGGACGTCAAATGCTGCTGATTCCACGGTGACGACTCAGAAGCCGGGAGCGCCAGAAGTGGCGGGGCGCATCTCGGGGGCGTTGACGCCGAAGCGGAGACGCGCGAAGTACGTTTGGCCGAGGGACATGAAGCCGGTGTACAGGTAGCCCCAGACAAAGAGCAGCAGGAACGGGACGGTGGCGTAGTTTTCGTTAGAGATCGCGTAGACGATGGTGAGCGAAAAATACAAGCCGAGCAGCACTTCCGCGTAGGGCATCCAGCCGGCTTTATTCTTGTACGATTTTTTCGCGAACGTTCCGTGTTTGCCTTCAATATTGAATTTGGGCGTGCGGGCAAACTCGCTTTTTTTGCCGAGCAGCGCTTCGATTACCGCTTGCGCGTTGCGAACGGAAATTCCGATGCCGGTGGCCATGACGAAGGGCATGTAGAGAAACGTGCGCCACCAGGTCTTGGGCCGAAGCTCTCTTTGCGCGACGAGATAGAAGCTGGAGATGGAACACGTGGAGGCGAGGAAGAGCGGCAGGTCGATCACCAGCATCTGGAACCAGCCCTGATAGAAGCGCACGATCATTGCGGGCAGCAACATGGTGGAAAGCAGGATCATAAGCGGGTAGCTGATGTTGCCGGTAAGGTGAAAGAAGGCTTCGGCTTTGACGTGCCAGGGCGCATCCGACTTCAAAACTTTTGGGAGGATTTTTATCGCCGTCTGCATGAGGCCCTTGGCCCAGCGCGCTTGCTGTGCTTTGAAGCCGTTCATGTCCACGGGAAGCTCGGAAGCGCACTCGATTTGCGGGAGATAGAGAAATTTCCAGCCTTTGAGCTGCGAACGATACGAGAGATCGGTGTCCTCGGTGAGGGTGTCGTGTTGCCAACCGCCGGCATCGTCGATGGCTTTGCGGCGCCACACGCCGGCGGTGCCGTTGAAATTGAAGAAAGTGCCTCGGCGGGAACGCGCGCCGTGCTCGACGACGAAGTGGCCGTCGAGAAGAATCGTTTCCACGTTGGTCAGCAGCGAGTAGTCGCTGTTGAGATACGTCCAGCGTGTTTGCGCCATGCCGATCTTGCCGCCGCCATCGGGATTCATGAAATAAGGAATAGTGCGGCGAAGAAAATCTGGTTCGGGGAGAAAGTCGGCGTCGAAGATGGCCACGAACTCGCCCCTCGACGTTTTCAAGCCGTTTTCCAGCGCGCCGGCCTTGTAACCTTCGCGGTTGGTGCGATGGATGTAAACGATGGGCATGCCTTGCGCGGCGTGGCGCTCGACGCAAGCGCGAGCGACTTCGCATGTCTCGTCGGTGGAGTCGTCCAGCACCTGCACGTCGAGCAGTTCGGGCGGGTAGTCGAACCGCGAGACAGCTTCGACCAGCCGCTCAATGACGTAGCGCTCGTTGAAGATCGGCAACTGCACGGTGACGCGGGGCCAGTTTGTGACCGGCGGCGGATCCGGAGGAACATTGTTCGAATAAGCAAAATAGTCGTAAACCAGCCAATAGCGATGCAGCCCGTAAACCGCGAGGATCAGAAGTACGATGAAGTAGGGAATCATCATCGCAAGGTCGAAAGTATTGGCGTGGTAGACGCCTCGGAACGTAGGATCCGTAATCTTGTGCCAGTAATGGCTGATGGGGTTTTGCGCCGCGAAACCAACCGAAAGTGAAGAGGCTATGTGCACGATGAGAGTTATTCCGAGGCCCGCAGGGGCTTTTCCTGGTCGATATTTGAGAACCCTGATTATACGGCATGTTCTCGGCCGTAATGAACTCAGAACAATTTGGTCCGTGGCAACGCCATTCCGGCGCCAGCGGCACATTCGAATATTACACTAAGGAACGAGGACGATTTTCCCCGCCGCGCCAGGCTCGAGAATTTCTTTGTGCGCGCGCGCAGCGTCGGCGAGGGGCAACTCTTTGCCGACGACTGGGCGCAGCGTGCCGTTGTCGAGTCCGGCGAAGAGACCGGCATGGATGTCAGCTTCTTCCGCAGGAGTGACAGCCCAGAGCGTGAAGCCCCGAGCCGAGGCACGGCGCAGCATCAAGTCCCGCGGGTTAATCGTGATCTCACCGCGATTGCCAATGATGATCACCCGCCCGTTGGTGGCAAGTAACTTCAAATCGGCGGCCAGGTTCACGTTGGCAAGCATTTCCAGAATGATCTCCACTCCGCGGCCGCTAGTGGCCTTCAAGATTTCTTCCTGATAACCGGCCTTGCGGTGATCAAAGACCTGATGCGCACCTTCCCGCTTCGCGAGGTCGAGGCCTTTCTGCGTTCCGGCCGTGCCGAAGACGGTAAGGCCCATGGCGCGCGCCATTTGCACTGCCGCACTGCCTACTCCGCCGCTCGCGCCATGCACCAGGACGGTTTCGGAAGCATGCGCTTCCGCCGAGTGATGGAGCGCATGATACGCGGTTCCGTAGGGAACCCACACGCCCGCGCCCTGGCCGAAACTAATTTTTTCGGGCAAGGGCCGAGCTTGCTCTTCCAGCGCGAGAGCGTATTCAGCGTAAGCGCCAGTGACGGTCTTCGCCGTGTAGACGCGGTCGCCCGGCTTTACTTTTTTAACGCCATCGCCGACGGCGTCGATGACTCCCGCGGCGTCTGAACCTGGCGTGTAAGGAAGCGGCGGCTTGACGGCGTAGGTGCCCGCGCGCATGTAGGTGTCGTAGGGATTCACGCCCGCGCCGTGGACGCGTACGAGAACTTGTCCAGTTGCGGGTTTTGGCGTGGGCAGGTCTTCGATCTTCAGGACTTCGGGACCGCCGAATTCGTGAACGAGAATCGCTTTCATGTGGGTCGTCCTTTTTGGAGTGATGGTGAAAATTTGCCGCTCAGAGACCTTCTCAATTACATGCTGGCTAGATCTCGGCGCTACATTTGCGACCGCAAAAGCGCTAATTGCGCGCCTTAGAAATGGTCATCGGCAACGACCGTGGCCGCTTCTTTATCGATGAGCCCGGCGGACTGCGCCCAAGCCGTGGTCTGCCAATTGTCTTTGCCCTTTTTGTGCGGAATCCAAGGCGGCAGCGTCTGGTTGAGATAATTGGCCAGCGCATAGATGTAGGGCTCATACATTTTGCGAAACGTGGCGAGTTTGTGGTCGGCTTCTTCTCCGTCATGGAGTTTCATGCCGTGCTGGGCCAGGATGTCCCGGATGTGGCGCAACTCCTGCGCGGGCAAACGGTCGTGCGGCAGCGGCTTGGGCGCTGTGCCGAAGACTTGCGAAAGGTCGACGACCGCGTGACGCGCAATCGCGAAAGTAAGCTCGGCCTGTTTCTCGCAAGCGCCCTCGATACCAACAATGACGAGCGCACAAGTGTCCAGAATCGCCGTGAGCGAAGCGATCCACGATTGATTGTCGTGTTGCGAGCGAAAATACGCGAGCACAGGATACGAGAGATGGCTCTCCATCAGCTCGGCGGACCAAAGCTCCCAATCCTTGAGGAGAAGGCGGAGTGCGTCCTGGCCGTTGATGTAGCTGTGGCGGCGAAGTAGTTCGCCGGCGGTGGGCGGCGTGCCGGCGCGGGAATCGAGGAGCGAGATATCCACCTCGCGCTTGGAGAACGACCCGTAAATGAAAGGCAAGTATCCAATGATGGCAGCCAGAAAACCGAAACCAAAACCAGCTTCGGTGACGACCAGGGCGCGAGCCAGGCCGGAGCGCGGAATGACGTCGCCGAGGCCGAGGGTGAAGAAGGTCGTGCCGCTGAGATAGACATCCGTCAGGAAACTGGGCTGGCCGCTCGTCGTTACCACCGCAGAACCTGCGCCGTATTGCATGAGGCCGAACCCTAGCACCAGGCCAACGGCCCAAACCCCCACGAGCACCAGCAGCGACAGCGGGCCATAGAAACCCAGCATGGCTTCTCGCGTCTTGGGTTTGGGGATGAAGCACATCACGAATTTCCAAGTGTTCCAGGTGGAGCGGTAAAAAAGGCGAGTGAGGCGAAATTTTCGCGTGACGCGGCGGGGAAGAATGATGGCCTCGAACGCTTCCCAAAGCACGATCAGAAAGATCGCGACACCTGCAGCAAACGCTCCTGGAGCTGAGATCATGTGTGGCATTGTACCTGTTTGGCCCCTTCGATGAGAACGTTCGGTAAGAATGTTCGGTGCGGACGTCCGGTGAGAACGTCCAGTGTGAACCTCCGATAAGAACGCCTGAGTCCTAGAATTCCAACCGGGCGTTGACGCTGATTTCTGCCTTGAAGAGTTTCGACACGGGGCAGCCGGTTTCCGCGGCTTTTACGGCCGCGTCGAATCTGGCTTTGTCCGCGCCGGGAACTTTCGCGACGAGGTCCAGATGGCTTTTCGTGATTGCGAAGCCATCCCCGACCTTTTCGAGCGAAATCGTTGCCGTCGTCTCAAGCCTGCTGGCAGTCATACCTGCGCCGCCCAACTGGGCGGAGAGCGCCATCGTAAATCAACCGGCGTGCGCGGCGGCAAGTAACTCCTCGGGATTGGTTCCAATGCCGTTTTCAAAGCGCGTGCTGTAGGAGTATTGCGTTTGCTTCAGCACCCCACTGTCCGTCGAGATGGTGCCCTTCCCATCCTTCAAACCGCCCTGCCAAACCGCGGATGCATTGCGCTGCATGGTTTCTCTCCTTCTGTCTCTTTCATTCGATTCGAATTTGTAGAATTCGATTCCAGAGCTTCTTGGAAGGGTATATTCAGAATCGGACCTTGTCGAGAAAGCTTTGTGTGCCCAAATGAGCGCGGTCCTGCACGAAGTCACCCACCGGCCGTTGGCCGGAGCGACTTACCTGAATCGCCGGAATGTATTCTCACCACTTGTGAAAGACCAAGAAGGCGCCGAGCACGATGCACCCGAAGCCCGCGGCGTAATTCCATCGGAATTTTTCTCCCAGATACGTGATTGAGAAGATGGAGAAGACCGAAAGCGTGATGACTTCTTGAATGGTCTTGAGCTGTGCGCCGTTGAATTCGTAAGAGCCGATGCGGTTCGCGGGCACCTGGAAGCAGTATTCGAAGAAAGCGATCCCCCAGCTGACCATGATCACTTTCCAGAGCGCCTCGCTCCGAAATTTCAGGTGGCCATACCACGCAAAGGTCATGAAAATGTTCGAGACAGTGAGCAATAGAATCGTTCGCATTCGAAAAGCCGCTCCTCGCAAGGTGCTGTGTTACAAACTTGAGACGCGAAAGGATTCACCGAAGTTGCAGTTTCGTCAAACGCTTAGTGCCGGATTCCATACAACGATACTTCCATTCCCTTTCCTGCTCTCGATTCCGTCCGCTAATCTACGGGAATACGCTTTGACAAGGTTTTGTTCGCTGCTCGCGGAATTTGACAAGAATTTCCGGAAGATAGAGAGGATTGTGTGCCTACGAGATCGTACAAGCCCCTTACGGTTTTTCTCGCATGGATACTTTTGCTGCCGGCCGCCGGTCGTGGCCAGGAAAAAACGGTCCTGGTCGAGACAGGGTCCAGCATGCCGGAACCGCTCTATAAGAACTGGATCGATGAGTTTCAGCAGCAACAACCGTCGACGGAGATTCGTTACATGGTCACGGGAACAGCGGAGAGCGCCCGGAACATTCTTGCAGGTTCGGGCGATTTCGGTGGCGGGGATGCGCCGATTCCGGAGGCCCAGCTCCGCGAGGCAGGCCAGCCGATCCTTGAATTGCCAGCCGTCTTGATCGGGATTGTGGTCATCTACGAGCTGCCCGACGTGAAGGGCGAACTCAAGCTAACGGGGCCGGTGCTGGCCAACATTTTTCTCGGGAAGATCAAATTGTGGAACGATCCGAGGATCGCGAGGCTCAACCCGGACATGAAACTGCCGGACCTTCCGATTCAAGTCCTCCACCGCAACGAGGGCAAGGGCTCCAACTACATTCTTTCCGACTATCTCGCCAAAGTCAGCCCGGAATTTCTCGCCGCCGCCGGGCGCGGCGAATCGCCGAGATGGCCGGTGGGCCAGAGCTTCCAGCGGTCGCAGGATCTGGTGGCCAAGCTGCGTGGCACGCCGGGCGCGATCGGATACACGGAATTAAACCTGGCCGCCGGCTCGGCCGTTCGCATGACCAGCATCAAGAATGCCGCGGGTGAGTTCGTCAAGCCTTCCGCAAAGTCGATCGCCGCGGCCGCCACCGCCAACGGCAGCAAGATGAGCAATGATTTCCGGGTCTCGCTGACGAATGCGCTAGGGAAAGAAAGTTACCCGATAAGCAGTTTCACGTGGCTTTACGTGCCCGCTGCCGCCAAGGACCCCGGCCGGGGCAGTGCCGTAGCCGGCTACTTGAGGTGGGTCTACACCAGCGGCCAAAAAATCGCGCAGGAGAAGGGCTATGCGATTTTGCCCCCCGAAGTGCTGGGAAAAGTCGTGGCCAAGGCCGCGGCGATTCGCTGAATCGGAATCGCAACCAACTCAACAAATACGGCAAGGCTCGCCGGGGCGGAGGTTGGGTTGCCGCATAGGATTACCTAGCCGTCATTCAGGAAAGGCGATCAAGGGATGCGGGCAGGCCAAAGGCCTCGAATGTAAACGGTGTTATCCACTACCCTGTAGCAGACCAGCCAATCTCCGGCCCGAAAACAACGATGTCGCCGGAAGCGCCTGCTTTTCGAGCGAATTGGATACATGTTAGGAAAGCGCCCCAGTACCGCAATCTTGCCGTAAATCTCCTGCTGGTCTTTCATGGGAAGAGAGAGGGCCAAGTCTCGGACCGGATTGGCCCAGACGATGCGCGCTTTCACTTTCGCTTCTTGGTGCGAGCGCGAGACATGCGGACAACTTCGCTGTGCGTTGTGACACGGCCTTCGCGAATCGCTTTGTCCGATTCAGCCATCATTTTTTGGAAAGCGGGGTCGGATTCGATCTTGTCGAGGCGATCTTCCATATCGGCATAAAGCTGGATGGCTTCGCGTACTACCATGCTGCGGTTCCCCGCGCGGTA
>WNFG01011351.1_pt1 | contig 11453 bp, 7 predicted proteins | sample 5400431 | NCBI WGS metagenome assembly WNFG01 (sample SAMN13153346, study PRJNA577476) | soil metagenome | isolation source: 120 cm saprolite under Douglas fir tree site 2 hole 3 replicate 2 | place: USA:California | collected 2015-04-18
ACCATTCCATTCGCCTATACGCCGCCTGGAAGAAACTGGGCATCCCCGCCGAGATGCATATCTATTCCGCCGGCGGCCACGGATTCGGTACGCGAAAAATCACTCTGCCCGCAGGCACCTGGACCGACCGCTTCCGCGATTGGCTCGACGTCCAGGGCCTCCTGAAGCGGCCGCAGATTTAACTAGTCCCAAGGGCGGCCGCGTCGTCCTTCCTAAACCCCTGCGCGATCGGATGCAACTCGGGCCCGGAGAAGGCTTTCAACTCGAAAGCGAAGGTGAGCGCATCACCTTGCGGCCCGTCCGCCCCAAAGCCACGCTCAAGAAAGAATACTGTCAACTCTCTGCTTCCGCATGGGAGAATTGAATTTCATCTCTAACATGAATCGACCCAAGAACTTTCGCGTCTACTTCCTGCTCGCTGGGCTGGCCATCGGCGGGATTGTCCTACTGCTCCGCGAGCATCGCCCTTCCTTCCTTCGCCCGGACCTGCACCTTTCGGCCTACGTCACCACCGGCGACGGCAACGTCACCGTCGTGGACCTCGTGAAGCTGAAAGCTGTGGCGCGCATCGCGGTCGGCCCGGGACTTTCCGGGATGCGCGAGCATCCCACACGACCCGAGGTGTTCGGCGTCAGCAGCGCCGGCGGCTACCTGTGGATCCTCGATCCGCGCGCTAGTCACTTCACAGGGCAGGTCATTGCGCGCATCGCCGTGGGGCCGCTTCCCTACGCCCTCGATTTTTCGCCGGACGGCAACCGCGTCTACACGACGGCATCGGGGAACAACACGCTACTCGCGATTGACGTTAAATCGCGCGCCATCGTCGCGCGTGCCGCCACCGGGCGCGAACCCGTCCTCGCCCACGTCACGCCGGACGGTAAGTCCGTTCTCGTTGTGAATCGCCGCGACGGCTCTCTTGGCATTCATGACGCAACGACTCTCGCGCTGCGCGGCAGCGTTTCCGTCGTCTCTCAGCCGGAAGTTGTCGCCGTCCTGCCGGACAGTTCTCTGGCGTTTGTGCTGAGCCGTGCGGAGCGCCGCATCTCCGTCGTAGACTTGCGCCGCGGCGTTCTCGCCACCCATCTCGAGCTGGCGGGCAAGCCCACGGACATGCTGCTCAAGCCCGATGGCGGCGAGCTCTACGTGATTTCGCCAGAGGCGCACGGCCTGCAGGCCATCAACACCTGGACGCACGAGGTGGGCGACTACATGGTTCTCGGATCGGCGCCCACTCGCGGCGTCCTCAGCGAGGACGCAAGCCTGCTCTATGTTTCGGACACGGCTGCCGGCCGCGTTACGCCCGTGGATATTTTCAATCGCCGCATCGTTCGCGATCCCGGAAAAGGCTTCCCTGTTCCCGCCGGCGATTCTCCCGCGGCGTTGCGCTTCGATCCCGCGGAAAACCTGCTCCTCGTGGTGAGCCAGGGCTCCGGCGACCTCGCCGTGATCCGCGTGCGCACCAATTTTCTGCTCACGATGATCCCTGTGGGCGATCACCCGCAGGATCTTGCGGTCAAATTGTTTTGAAAGGAATGGAAGGAGAGACTTAAAGCAAAACTTTAACCAGAAAGCGTAGGCTGGCCAGAGACATTTCAAGAAAAACTGAAATAAAATCGGAAAGAAAAACTTTAACGATCGCTCAAAACGCTCCTGTTACTCCGGCGGCCAAGCTGAATTTTCTTCGCCAAGATTGACGTCCAGAAATCCTTCGGCGGGCAATACGTCCACGGGCAATCCCCCGTGCCACAGCGCAACGCCGAGCCGCAACTTGCTTTGGCCTTTGAGGTTGAGCTGGTCCTTGCGGATAGCCACTTCCAAAACGCGCTCAAACGCCGCTTCCGCGACGAGATTTGGATTCATCAGACACACGAGATTTTTTTCGACCGCGAACTCCTGCAGATGCCCGCGCTCGAGCTTCACGACGATGGTCACTTCTTCCGCCCCACCGATCGTGATGCGAAACTCCGGATCTTCCAGTTCCGCGAGAGCCTCGGGGAATGGATCGATGCGCACGCAGAAGCGCCCTTGTTCGAATCCGTAACGCAGTTCGTGCAGATAGAAGACGCGTCCGTGCATGGACCCGCCGCGCCGTTCCGGGGAGTACAATCCCGCGCCGAGCCATTCGAAATACGACGTCTCCCTCCCATCAATTTTAATATTCAGCCACCCCGTGGGGGCCAGATGCAAGGCGTGCTCCGGTCTGCGCTTGATGGGCTTCGCCAATTCTTCGGGGGCGACCTGCCCCAGCGCCAGGTAGATGGCCGTCAGATGCTTTCGAAACAGCGCGTCGAATTCCGCATCGTTCGCGGTGCTGTGCTCCGGGCCGAACCACCAACACCAGTCGCTTCCCTCCGCGGCCAGGAGCGATTCGAACGCTAATTTAAGCGCGGTTTCGGCGGGGGCGTCCGGCCTTCCCTGCTTGCGCGCTTCGAATGCGCGAGCGTAGGCTTCGCGAGCATCCCACAATAATTCCCACGCGGCGACGTCTTCGGCGTGGCCGATCCACACGTCAAAATTCGCGTTGATCCACGAAGCGGGAAAAATTCCGGTGGTAGTTGGAATTTCACCGCTGGCGGCAATGGCTTCGCTGGCGGTCAGCGCGCGGAAATCCTGGTCGCCCTGAATGCGTCCGTAAAACTCGCGGAGGAAGGCGCGCCCGTTCCCGGGGTAGTATTCCCAGGCATTTTCGCCATCGAGGAAAAGACAAATCGTGAGGTGCCGATCGCTTTGCACGGATTCTCCGAGATGGCGCATTCGAACGTGGAGATCCGCCGCGGCGGCTTTGGCGTCCATGCGGCTGTAAACGAAACCGACAAGATCGGACAAGTGGTGATCGCGAAACAATCCCGCGATACTGTTTCCGGCCAACTGCACGCGCCAGGGCTTGTAGAGGCGCCCGGCATTGGCGGGAATGCCGTTGCTATCGCGAAAAAATCCGACGTTCAGCGTACGGCCAAGTACTCCCTCGTCCGTTCCGAACCACTGGAATCCTTCTTCCGCGGCAATCGTCAGAGCCTGGTCCGATACCGAGCCTTCGGAGGGCCACAGCCCGGCGGGCTTCACACCAAAAACCCTTTCGTGATATTCGCGGGCACGCTGCAATTGTTCGCGGGCATCTTCCGGCCGCCGGTAGGCGCGGCGCGGGAGAGGCGTCGCCGGATTGGCCACGCGCGCAATATCGGAATCGCAGATCAGGGGAAGGATGGGGTGATAGAACGGAGTCGTGCTGATCTCGACCTGGCCGCGCTGTGCCGCGTCGCGATACGCAGGGAGCACCAGGCGCAGGAATTCGAGCTGCTTATTCCGCAGTGCGGATTTGTCTTTCTCGGTGTAGTCCTTCCCTTTCGCGGCCAGACGGCTAACGACAGCATCCGTTTCGAACCAGGACTCTTCCATCCAAACCAACTGCGAGAGGAGTTGCAGGTCGCGCCAATCACGTGGGGTGAAAGAAACCAGGGCCTGCGCGCCGCAGGCGGGACGCGACCATTCGAATAACTCGACGAACCGCGGCCAGCGCGACATCAGCCGCTCGTGGTTCACCTGAAACGCGCGGGCGATGATTTCCGCCTTGTCCTCGCGCGCTAATTCGTCCGCATTCTTGAATGCCAGGGAAAACCAAGGCTCGTTGAAATTGCCGCTGGCGTACTCCTCGAGTTGCATGCCGAGGGAAGGGACGACGTTGAAGGTGGCATGGAAGTTGGGAAATTCGCGGAGCATCTCGACCATGCCCCAGTAATCTTTCAGGGCATGCAAGCGCGTCCAGGGCAGGACATAGCGTCCGCTTTCGGGGTCGCGGTACTGCGGCTGATGCATGTGCCACAAGACAACCAGATGAACCCGCTTCATCGCTCGCATCTTTCCCGTGCAAATGCCGTGACCGGAGGGTGTCCGGCTGACAGCCGAAGGTTGAGCCGCGGTTCAGGCGCGATTCGATAGACTCGAGCCCGCCAATCCTGCTTTAAAAAGAACCGCTCTAAGAAAAACTATCATGTAATCGGCGGTCGGCGGTAGGAGAAACGGAGTTGAGCAAGCACTCGCGGCCCTTTGCAGGGCCTAAGGCAAGATCTTGCATGAAGCTGCCTTTGCAGGTGCAATTCACGGATGCAAAATCAGCACCGAGCGTCAGTGCCGGCCGGTTCAAGCGGTACGACCTGAGCAAAATCGAAGAGTCGTAGCACTTCAGTCTGGTGCTTGGTTGCGATGAAGTCGACTGTAAACCCGCAACCCTTGAAGACCAGACCGCAAAGGGTGTGCGACTCAAATGCGGCTGAGGAAGTTACGCCTGCGACGCCCGCCGATTTTGCAGGCGTCCTCGATGGAAGACCCGTCTGTCCAACTGCTGACACTGGGCTTTCTCGTCCGAGCATGAAATTCTCCCTGAGTGCTTGAAAATAAAGCGCGATCCAAAGCGAGAGTGTTTGGCCCTGGACGTGCGATTTCGTCAGTGTGGACCGTGGGCCCAACGATCTGAGTCTCGAGATGATCTCTTTCAACCCTCTTCCCAACGACACTTACCGTGGCAGCGCGGATGAGACCTCAGGCGAACTACGAAGGCTTAGCACCTGGGAGCAGTGTCGATGAAAAAGCCAGCAACCTCAGTGGGGGCACCCGTTGAGAGTTTTCGCAACGCCAGAATAGCGGAGCACAACGATTACGCACCCACGCGGCCGCAGTGAAACGAAACTGAAGGAAAGAATGAAAATGACCAACTCATCCCTCCAAGAAGTGCAAACGAGAGATTTCGGCGGAATCGAAGGCGATTCAAAGGCCCTGTCGGGCGTCACAAGACTCTACGCAGCTGCGAGCCGGCTGGATCGCGTTGGAATGGGCGTTTTGCGACTGGGCCTGATCATCGTTTTAGTCTGGATTGGCGGCCTAAAGTTCGCCAAATATGAAGCTGACGGCATCGTGCCTCTGGTGAGCCAGAGCCCATTGATGAGCTTTTTCTACCGTCACCCAGCGCCAGAGTATCGACAATACATGAACAAAGAAGGAGAGCTAAACGCAGCACATCGCGCCTGGCAAGAGTCTAATGGCACTTACGCGTTTTCCCACGGACTCGGGATCGTTATTATCCTGATTGGTCTTCTGATCGCGCTTCACCCCGTGCTGCCACAGGTTGCAACTGTCGGGAGTTTCCTACTCATTTTTATGGCGTGCACCACGCTTTCATTTCTTGTCACTACGCCGGAGGCATGGGTGCCTGCTCTGGGGGATACGACACACGGTTTTCCGTACTTGTCCGGTGCCGGGAGGCTCATCGTAAAGGATTGCATCATGCTCGGGGCAGCGGTTACGACGATGGCCGACTCTGCACGACTATACCTCCGCCGCAATTCAAGGTTAGAGTATCGCTGACGGCAACACTCCGTCCCGGATTTCCGCAGCCTCAAATTGCGACACGACATCGATTCCACACAACGACTACGCGATGCCACTCATCAAGGAGAGCGATTCTTCATTTCAAGCGTGACCGCGAAGCGGGCGATGGCACCCTTCCAGGATCGCTGAGTCGCCAGCGAAAGAATCCGGCAACTTTTCCCAGGCGCACGGGTTTATTGGGTTTAAGACAACGTGTGCATACGTAACCCTTTTATTTTTCGGAGTAATGTAAATTATCCGTATTGCCAAGCGCCCAGAGAAAGAGTAGGTTTCGCGAATCGGGACTTTGGCGGGTCCTGGCAGTGCAACCTCTTCTGGTGTCCCGCAGCTTCAGGTTTTGCCTGCCGCCCCGCAAACCGGGAGGTAGCACATGCGACGCATTTCAGCGTTTTTGATCTTCTCAGTTGTGTTTCTGGGGCTGCAAGCGGGCACGAAGGCTCAGGAAATCCTGGTACCCGCCGGAACCCTTCTTCGCTGCACGCTCGATGAGCCAAATTTTTCCTCAGCCACTGCCGATATTGGCGACCCTGTGATCTGCCACCTGAACAGCCTCCGGGAATTCGGACAGAATGTTTTTCCCCGGGGAAGCTACCTGGGAGGACATTTGGAGTCGGACAAGGAGCCCGGACGCTTCGTCGGCAAGGGCTATCTCAAAGTACAATTCGACCGCATCGGTTTTCCAAATTCGGATGTGCCGGTTCCCGCCAAGGTCATCTCTGCCAGAGGATACAAAGTGGATCGTCACGGGGACATCGTGGGCCGCGGCCATGCGACGCGGGACGTCGTGGAATGGCTCATTCCTCCGCTGTGGCCCTGGAAGATTCTAATGCTGCCTCGGCGCGGCCCACGTCCCACGCTGAAAGGCGAGGAGCAGGTGACCGTCCGCTTAATGGATGATATCCAAGTCCCTAGGCTGGTGGCTGCCACTCAGTATTCTGAAAGGCCCACGTCGTACGACCGGCCGCGCCCGTCCTACAGGCCGCAATCTTTTGACCGGCCCGCGGGCTCCGACAGACCGCGATCCTTCGAACAGGCGCAGGCGGTCAAGCCGCCGGAAAACAATATCGGCGATATAAGCTACGCCGCTGAGAGCACTACGGTGCAGGAGAGTCAGACAGATGTTTCGGAACTTTCCTCGGCGCAGGCGGAGTTATCAACACCAAACTCCACGGCTCTGCATCCACCGCCGCGGACCAAATGGATCGCGCTCAAGCCGGGCAATGTGTATGCGGTCACAAATTATCGCATCCATGAAGGCAGCGTGATTTATGTTCTTTCAAGCGGAGCCAAGGGGTCAGTGGACATCACGGAAGTCGATTGGCGCAGAACGTCTCACCTGAACGCCGAGCCAATCGCTTCATCGGTAGCAGTTCGCGCTGCAAATACGGGAGGTCCAGAGCAATTCTCAGTGCGCCATTGAGTTCATCGAGTCTCGAAGGTGGCGCGGAGAAGTTGACGCGAGAATTTCGTCGGTCCTTTGGCACTCAGGGACTATGCCTTCCGGGCACGAATTTCTGCAGGTAGAAGACGTGAATGCCGTGCGCAGATTTGTCCAGGCGGTTTATGCCTGCGCCACCCGCAAGTCATCTGCCCGGGAGCAAAATCAGTAATTCATTTCTCGAGACGCTTTCACCACGCAAGCGTGAAATCCGCTTCGCAAATTCGAATCAAAGCGTAAAAGTTTACTGCGCACAAATCTGCTCACTTTTAAACACGGAGCGTGGATCCTCTGCAAAAGCGCGAAGCAGCGACGGACTGCGGCGGCGGTGGTGTTTATGCCAGCGAAATCGCTTCGCTGCGGCCCCTGCAGGGCTGCCTTCGACGGTGCAAAGGGCAAGCACTTTATGCGCGCACTAATTTCAGGGGATTGTCACGATCGCAGGGTGGAGCTCCCAGATCGTTGCGACGTGCAGGGAGCCACGATTGTGGTCAAAGTCTTCGAAGGCCATCCCCAGAACCTCGACCGGCAGCGCTAGCGGCAGTTCACCGCCATGCTGAGAGTCCAGGACGAAATGATGTTTCGCCAGTTGGGATTGAGCATTCTGGCGCGCGCTGCAGAATTCACTATCCACCGGCGTTTCCACGATGACCCTGGGAGCGCCCTTGTCCGAGGTTTGAGAAAGCTCGAAGTGCACATCGCAATCCGCCGCGTTGACACTAGCCTCCTGCAGAAATGCAACCGCCACATGGAACACTTGAAGTTCTCGCCCCGTGCGTGGCGCGTCGGGAGCGACGAAGGTATCCTGGGGCCAAGAAAGAATGGTGTCGATGCCAATCTCTTGCGCCGCAATGACGGGAATCGGGACGTGCTTCGCCAGATGGCGGAAATCAAGAATGTCCGGTTCGATCGGCAGGCATTTGCAGAGATCCTCAGGATTCGGCTGCAGAACGCCGTAAGTGGTGCCGTTGCAGCCGACAGTCAATAACGCCAATAAGGTAAGACATCTTGCTAGGACAGCACGTTGCATGGAAGCACTTGTATGTTTGATGCCCACGCACTGGAAAGGGTTTACGGAATATTTAACTAGTGCCGCCGTATGAACGATTCACGTGTGGTTGTGGGTTGCTGACACACGAAAAGAGTCTGTGGAACGCGACAAGGCGGACGACGTCGCGACCGTGTTACACTCACCGTTCGCGTCATGCGCATCCTGGACCGGTATATCGTCCGCGAAGTTTTCCGCCACGCATTCCTCGGACTCGTCGTCTTTACCTTTGTATTTTTCGTGCCCCAACTGATCCGCTTGATGGAACTGATTGTGCGCCACAGCGGTTCCGGCACGCAGGTGCTGAAGCTGTTTCTGTGCATATTCCCCGCCGTATTTGTGTTTACCGTGCCGATGGCTACGCTGATCGGAGTGCTGCTGGGGCTCGGACGAATGTCGGCAGATAGCGAGATCATTGCACTGACGGCGTTGGGCATCGGGCGCCGACGGATTCTGCTTCCCGTTGGCGTGCTGGCGCTTACCGGCGCGTTGGTGACGCTGGCGATGACGACGTGGCTTGGACCGCTGGCCCTGCGGACGTTCCGTTCCCTGCAGGCCGATTTGATCACCTCGCAGGTTTCCTTTCAGGTGCAGCCGCGCGTCTTCGACGAGCGCTTCCCGCGACTGGTGCTCTACGTCAACGATGTCACGGCCAGCGGCACGCAGTGGCACGGCGTATTTCTGGCGGAGACCGGTGGAGAGGGCGGTTCACGGCTTACACTGGCGGAGAAGGCGATTGTTATTGCCGAACCGAAACAGGGCAAGGTGGAGATTCATCTCCAGGGCGGCACGACGCACGAATTCTCGCGCGAGGATGCCGACCACTATTCCGTTACGGCATTCGGCCAGAGCGACTGGCCCATCGAGTTTAGCGGCCTGGCGGTTGCTCAGCCGCGGCAGATGAACAATCCCGAGCGCTCGGTTCGCGAACTCTGGAATGATAACGGCCCGGGTTGGCGCGAAGCGCGCGTCGAACTGCACCGCCGCTTGGCGTTTCCGATTGCTTGCTTTGCCTTCGCGCTGGTTGCCGTTCCGCTGGGCGCGCAGCCGAGGCGCGGCGGCCGGGCGGCAGGGACGTTACTCGCGGTAATTCTCATTTCTGCTTATTATTTGCTCTCCGTCCTGGGGGCCGGACTTGCGCGGCAAGGCACGCTGACGCCGGCAGCGGGAATCTGGATCGGCAATGCTGTTCTCTTCGCGCTGGGACTAACGCTCTTGCCGCGGATGCAGCAATTCCGGGGCGAAAATCGATGGCTCCGGCCGATCCTCTATTTTCAATCTCGAAAACGTCTCCTGCGCCGCCGGAGAGCGCAAGCTCGCGCCCGAGCCGCTGCGGCAAACGGTGCGAATGGCGAAAGCATGTCGCAGGACATCCTGGAGAGGTCCAGCGGCAGCTTCCCGCAATTGCTGGACCTCTATGTTTTGCGGCGTTTCTTTTATTATTTTGCGCTGCTGATGGGGGCGTTTGTTTTTCTTTTTGAGACGTTCACCTTTTTCGAGCTTCTCGATGACATTGCGCGCCACCGCGTTCCCTTTCTGATCGTAGTGGATTATTTCAGCTATCTTGCGCCCTACCTGATCTACCAGTTGGCGCCGCTCGGGGCACTGGTCGCCGTCTTGGTGACGCTGGGGATCATGAGCAAGAACAATGAAATCGTGGCCATCAAGGCCAGCGGCATCAGTTTGTACCGGCTGGCAGTGCCGCTGCTTCTTGCAGGCGTAGCCCTGGCCATAACCATGATCGTGCTCGACGACACCTACCTGCCCTATGCGAACCAACGGCAGGACGCTCTTCATAACCTGATCAAAGGCCGTCCCCCGCAGACCTACACTCACCCGCAGCGATGGATCTTCGGGGACAGCTCAAAAATCTACAATTACGATCTCTTCGATCCCACACAGAACCTTTTTGGCGGACTCACGGTGCTCGAACTCGACCCGACGACGTTTCAGGTGCGGCGCCGCATCTTTGCATCGCGCGCGCGGTGGTCGGAGTCGCAAAAGGTTTGGGTTCTTGAAGGCAGCTGGGTGCGCGATTTTGCGGATGGCACGATTGTCCGCTATGAGCGGCTTCCGCCGGTCACCTCGCTGCCAGAACTCACCGAGCCCCCAAGTTACTTCAACCGGGAAGTTCGACAGGCGTTCCAGATGAGCTGGCGGCAACTTGGGAACTACATTGATGGCCTGCAGCGGGCTGGCTTTGACGTCTCAACTCTCAGGGTGCAATGGCAGGAGAAAATTGCGTTCCCCCTGCTCGCGCCGGTAAGCATGCTCCTGGCAATTCCGTTCGCGTTTCTGGTGGGGACGCGCGGCGCGGTGGGAGGCGTGGCTCTCGGAGTGGGATTTGGGATCGTTTATTGGTCGGCGGCCAAGCTTCTGGAAGCCATGGGCGGGGTTGGCCAGCTTCCACCGTTTCTGGCAGGCTGGTCGCCGGATATCATTTTCTTTTTCCTCGGCCTGTATTTCTTCTTCAAAATGCCTACGTAAAAATAATGAAGTCGCCGACGGGCAGAGATTATGAGAATGCCTGCCCGTCGACGACCTTAAGTATTACTTTAGATTGATTCGAATCGATTTCCTTCGCTACTTCCCTTTCTTTTTCTTCGCTTGCTTTTCTTCAACTACTACTTGAGCTGCGGCCAGCCGTGAAATGGGCACGCGGAAAGGAGAAGCGCTGACGTAGTCCATGCCGACCTGGTGGCAAAACTTCACGCTGTCCGCATCGCCGCCGTGTTCGCCGCAAATGCCGATCTTGAGTTTGGTGCGCGTCTTGCGTCCCTGGTCGATGCCCCAGCGCATCAGCATCCCAACGCCCTTGATATCGAGCGATTGGAAAGGATCCGCAGCAAACACGCCGGCTTTCTTCTCATCCACGTAATCGGGCAGGAAGCGCCCGGCATCATCGCGGGAAAGACCCATGGTGGTTTGGGTTAGGTCATTAGTTCCGAAGGAGAAGAACTCCGCCACTTCGGCGATTTCTCCCGCCAGCAAGGCAGCGCGCGGCAACTCGATCATGGTTCCGACGAGATAGTTCAGCTTTACGCCGGACTTCTTGATCAGGTCTTCCGCGACGCGGCGCGTGGCCTGCTCGAGGATGGAGAGTTCCTTACGGTCCAGAGTGAGCGGATGCATGATCTCAGGTAACACTTTAACTCCACTTTTCTGGCATTCGATGGCGGCTTCGATGATGGCGCGCACTTGCATCTCGAGAATCTCGGGATAGGTGATGGCAAGGCGGCAGCCGCGATGGCCGAGCATGGGGTTGGCTTCGTGCAACTGCTCGACGCGGCGCACCACGGTTTGGACATCGATTTTCAGTTCACGCGCCAGTTCTTCCTGCTTGGCGCGCTCATGCGGGACGAACTCGTGGAGTGGCGGGTCAATCAAGCGGATGGTGACCGGGAAGCCGTCCATGGCTTTGAAGATGCCGACGAAATCGCGCCGTTGGAACGGAAGCAATTTGTCGAGGGCCTTGACGCGAGCCTCCCGGTTGTCGGCGAGGATCATTTCCTGGATGGCGCGCTGACGCTCGTGGCTCCTCTCCGGCTGCTCGAAATCGGTGAAGAACATGTGCTCCGTGCGGCA
>WNFG01004716.1_pt1 | contig 11452 bp, 10 predicted proteins | sample 5400431 | NCBI WGS metagenome assembly WNFG01 (sample SAMN13153346, study PRJNA577476) | soil metagenome | isolation source: 120 cm saprolite under Douglas fir tree site 2 hole 3 replicate 2 | place: USA:California | collected 2015-04-18
GACCCAGCCCGTCTCCGAGACGTCGACCATGACACCGTCCGGGCCGTTGTACTTGACCTCGACGTTGCCATGATGCTCCTTGCCATAGCCGACCCCGAGCGCCTCGTTGACGTCGTGGCGCGGCTCCGACCCTGCCGCGGTCAGCCGCTCGGCAATCGCCTCCAGGCTCTCCACCTGGAAACCGATGTGGTGGATGCCGCTGAAGCCCTTGCCGCGCTCCACGCCCGCCACCGCGTCGTTCTTGAAATTGAGGATGGCGAGGTTGAGATCGCCGTCGCTCAGATAGTAGCCGCGGGCATTGGGGCTGTCGATCTTGCCGATCTCCTTCATCCCGAACACGTCGATGTAGAACTTGGCCGTCTTGTCCACGTCCTGGGTCGAGAGCGCGATGTGCTTGATCTTGGCCATGAGGTCTCTCCTGTGGGAGTAGGTTTCCCGCTACCCGGCGAGCAGCCCGGCGCCTTCCTTCCGCACGTCGCGGATCATACCACGGAGAGGACCGTCGCGAACGGGGGGACCGCTAGGGAGAGCGCTGCCCGCCCCATGGGTGGTGTGAGGTTTTTGAGATGAAAGCCAGGCCTGGGCGAGGCTAAAATACACGTCCCGGCAGGTGCGCCCTGGACGCCCCTCAGGGAGAGCCCGCTCGGGAAGCAGTACTCGGACGCAGCGACACCAGAGGAGACCATCGCATGGACGACGCGGCCCCGCTCCCCAGCAGCTCCGAGATCTCCGGCTCCCTGACCAAGTGGGTCGACGAGATGCTGAACGTGATCAAGGCGATCACGACCCTGGGCGAGGAAAGTGCCCGTCACCGCGCCCTCGCCGAACAGGCGCAGCGCGAGTACGCCGATCTGTGCGAGGAGGTGGCCAAGCTCCGCACCGAGGTGGACCGCATCGGCATGCTCGCCAGCTCGGCCGAGCGCCAGCGCGACGAGCTCCGCGAGGAAGTGGTCATGCTGCGCGCCGAGGTGGACCGCGTGGGCATGCTCGCCAGCTCCACGGAGCGGCAGCGTGACGAGGTCCGCGAGGAGGTCATCATGGTCCGCGCGGAGAACCACCGTCTGCGGATGGAGCGCGCCGAGGCGGGAGAGGCCGCCGCCAAGCTCCTCGGCGAAGTGAAGGAGCTGGTCAACGAGGTCGCCCACAAGATCCAGGGGGCGGCCAGCGCGAGCCCCTTCGATCACGAAGCGAGGACGCCGCATAGCTGAGCCGGCGGAACGCGCATGACAGGAGAGCCTGGCGCGATGGACTCGCACGACGCGGAGGCCCGGGAGGCGGCCCTCCACGAGGTCCGGGCCCGCCTCGAGGAGCTCGTGGCCGCCCATCGGCGGACCGTGCTCCGCGAGCGCGTGAGCGCGTTCCGCGAGATGGCGGGCGAGCTGGCGCACGATTTCAACGACACGCTCTCCGGTCTCCTCGCCCGGGCCCAGATCCTCCTTACCAACGCCCAGGATCCCCTCGTTCGCCGCTCGCTGCGCATGATCGAGCAGGTCGTGCTCGAAGGCGCCTCCACGGTCCGCCGGCTCCAGGACTTCAGCCGCATCCGCCCCGCCCGCCCCTTCGAGCCGGTGGATCTCAACCAGCTCGTGTCCGAGATCGCCGCCGCCGTTCGCACCCGCTGGAACGAGCGGCTGGCCCCGCGGAGCATCTCCGGCGAGGTGCACGCGGAGACTGCTCCGCTCCCGCTCGTGAAGGGTGATGCGGCCGAGCTCCGCCATGTCCTGACCACCATCGGGGACAACGCGGCCGATGCCATGCCCGACGGGGGCACCCTCACCTTCCGCACGGGCACCGACGGCCAGCGCGTGTGCTGCCACGTCGCGGACACGGGCGTGGGAATGTCCGCCGAGATGCGCCAGCGCATCTTCGATCCCTTCTTCACGACCAAGGGCGAGAAGGGGCCGGACTTCGGCCTCGCCGGGGCCTACGCCATCGTGGACCGTCACGGGGGCGAGATCACCGTGGAGAGCGAGACGGGCAAAGGCAGCACGTTCACCGTCTGGCTGCCCCCGACCACCGAGTCGATCCAGATCGCGCCCGAGGCTCGCCCGGCCACGCCGCCCGCCTCCTCCGCCAGACCGTTCGCGGCGGGAGCGCAGATCCTCGTGATCGCCGACTCCGAGGAAGTGCGCGAGGTCCTGCGCGATCTCCTGACCCGACACGGTCACGCGGTGGTGGCGCGCGCGGATGGCGACTCCGGTCTCGCCGAGCTCGGAACGTGGCGATTCGACCTGGCCATGGTCGATCTTTCCCTGCCCGGCGTGTCCGGCCTCGAGGTGGCGCAGCAGCTCAAGCTCCGTAGCCCGGGCACCACGGTTGCCCTCATGACCGGATACTTCGATCGCATGCGCCCGGACGACGTGCGGGCCAAAGGGGTGGATGTGATCTTGAAGAAGCCCTTCTCGCTCGATCAGGTGCAGTCGATCGTGGACAAGGCCGCCGCCCGTGAGCGTCCCTCTCCTCTCGATCCGAAGGCCGAGGTCTAAGCTAGCCGCATCGGAAAGTGGTCTCGAGGGCTCGGCTCAGGCGAGTAGCCCAGCCAGAATTCCCGTCAGGAACACGCCGTCGAAAGTTCCCGCTCCCCCGATCGACACCATGGGCGCGCCCATGTGAGCCACCTTCCCGAGATTGAGCAGGTCGGCGCCGATGAGCGTGCCCATGGTGCCCGACACGTAGGCGACGGGGGGAGCACGGTGGTAGGCGAGGATCAGCGCGACGCCCGCGGCCAGCAGCGGGGGAACCAGTATCGGCACGACGATACCGACGCCAGGGACGATGTGGGCGAGCTGGTGGACGACCACGGCGACCACCGCGGTCCCGATGACCATGCGTCCCCGAAGGGGCAGCCGGAGGAAGAGATAGAGGGACAGGAGAGTCGGGATCAGCGCCCCGCCCACGTTGACCGCCACCACGGTCATGCCGGCGTGCATGGCGCCGGGAACGGCGTAGGGGACCCCATACAGCCGCGCAGTATGCGGAGCCACCATGCGTCCAGCAGGAATGCGGTAAAGGGGAATGTTCACCCCGCTTCCCACGAGGGTCAACAGCATGATCAGGAAAACGTAGCGCGGACGGATCCCGATCTTCTGGTAGGCATAGGACAGGACCCGCAGCTCCACCAGCACCACCAGGACGACGAGAAACACCACAAGGAGCAGGACCAGCAGGGGCACGGCCGCGGGCAGGAAGATCATGGGCAAATTATACGGGTAACGCCTCTCAGCTCACCAGCGAGGAATATATGTGGAAGCGTCCTTATTGCTTCTGGACGACGACGCGCCCCTGAGCGTTCGTGAAGACGCGATAGCGATTGCCGTCCTGACAGGACGCAACGTAGTCATTCTCGGCTTGCTTGGTCGCACGGACGACCTGTCCGCACGGCAGGCCCTGGAGCGCAATCACCGCGGTAAGATCCTTCAGGACGGTCACGCTCTCCTGAGCCACCGCCGGGCCGGCCATGAGCATGGTCGCGACACCGGCCAGGACCCATCCCTTTGCGCGCGTCATCATGGTGTCACTCCTCTTCGTTCATGAAAGCGTCGCGAACTTGGCTGGATCGGCAAGCAGACCCCAGATCGCCTCGCGCGACGTCATGATGTCTTGAGCCAGTGGTGGATCGCTGTCCTGCAGCAGCGAGAGGACCTTCATCATGAGCAGATCGTACGATTGCCGGAGCTCCGAGAGCTTACTTCCACCCTTTCCCTGGTGAAACTCTCGGAACTGGCTTAGCAGATCATCGACCTTGTTCTTGAGGGAGAGCTTGGTGAAGACTCCGATCGCCTTCGTCTCCCGGAGTCGCTTCTCAAGTGACTTCATATCCAGCGCGGGTACCGCGGCCTGCTTGCTCGGGCTCGGCTCGGGACTTTTCGTCGCTCGAGGTGACGCGCTGGGTGCGGGAGTGGTTGGAGCCTTCGGGGCCTTGACATCAGGCGACGTCGCCTCGCGTTGACTCGGCGCGGCGACCACGGGTGGTGCCGTTTCTTGCTTTGCCGGGCTCCCGCCATCGTCCTTTCCTGGAGGCTGCTCCGTGGGTGCCGGCGGGATGGGCGCGTCTGGGGCCTTGGCCTCAGGTGAGACCGTCTCGGCCGGAGCGGCAGCGGAGACCTCAGCGGGAGGCGCTTCGCGGCCGGTGGGCTGGACTTCCGCTACCCGCCCCTTTGAAGCACAGCCCTGCGACACGAGCGCGGCAGCCAGGGCAAGCAAGCCCAGCATCACGGTCACCGCCAGCGCGGCTCGGCGGGAGCGCATCGGGTCACTGATCATCCTTGTCATCCTTGGCGGACCTCACCTTCAGGTTAACCTCTCGCGCTATTCGACGGCTCCGCCATGGCCGAATTCATCGAAATCAACGATAGGAGTGCCAGGCCGAGAGACGCCGGCGCGAAAGTCGTTCGAGCTCGCCGGGACCAAAGGAGAGAGCTCCGCGCGAGCGGGGGTGAGGGCATCCAGCTCGGAGCGTCTACGGCCGGATCAGTCCTACGAGGGCGAGCTGATTTCCTTCCGCACCGCGTCCTCGACCACCGTGCCCTTGAAGAAGTCCGGATTCATCGCCGTGTGCAGCCGGGCAGGGTTCGAGAACACGAACTCGCGCAGGTCGTGCTCGGTGATGAGGCCGTGCTCGACCAGCTCGTAGGCCTCCTCCAGCACCTCGGTCATGTCCACCACGTCGAAGTGGCCCACGTCCGAGCTGAAGATCGGCCGGAGCCGGTGGTTGCCGTGGCGGTCGAAGGCCCAGGCCGTCGTCACGTCGTCGGCCTCGCAGCCGAAGTAGAAGCGCTCCGCGACGTGCTGGCGCAGCTCCTCGGCCGAGGCGACGGGGAAGGCCCCGAAGTCGTCGATCTGCTCCTTGTAGGCGCGCTCCGTCAGCTCCTCGGGGGTCTTGAAGGCCTCCACGAGGCTGAGACAGCCGAGGAGCTCGTCCATCTTCTCCTCGTAGACGCGGCCGCCGTAGCGCGCGAAGAGATCCTTCAGCATCCGCACGTCGAGGTTGGTCGGGCGCACCTGGCTCTCCACGGCCTCCCGGCGCCGCTTCTCCCAGTGTCCCACGAGGTCGGTGAGTAGGTTGCACGCCCAGCCCACCCCGCCCTCGAGGAAGGCGAAGCGGAGCTGCGGGAAGCGCCGGGTAACCCCGCCGAGGAGAAGCGCCTTGGCGAAAGCGTGGCTGGCGTTGGCGAAGTGTCCGATGTGGTTGTAGGTGAAGTTGTGGATGGACTCGCGGCCGTTCCAGCCCATGCTCCCCGAATGGCCCGTCACCGCCACCTTCAGGTCGACGCAGGTCTTCCAGAACGGATCGTAGTCGTAGGGGCTCTCGAGCCCGAGCGAGTCGATGTGCTGGCGCGCATGGGCGGCGGGATCAGCCACCTCGCGACCCGCCGCGGGGACGGGGCGGCGCACGTGGTTGGCGATCATGATGACCTTGAGCCCCAGCTCGCGGACGGCGTACGTCGCCTCCTCGATGGCCTCCTGGGGCGTGTGCATGGGGACCACGGCGGCGGGCGTCATCCGTCGGGCGTACGGGCGGAACATCTCGGCGTTCATCCGGTTGACGGCACGGGCCACGGAGCGGCGCAGCTCCTCGTCGGGATTCGAGACGAAGAAGAGACCGAGGGAGGTGTAGACGAGGGCGAAATCGATGCCGAAGTCGTCGAGCCGCTCGTGGAAGAGGCTCGGCACCATGGCCGTAGCGCGGTCGAGGGTATTGCCCGGCTCGCCCCACCACGTGGGCCGATGCGGGCGCCTGTCCATCCGCTCGGCCAGGGTCATCTCGTACCAGCTCGTGTCCTTGGCCTTCTTCAGGAACTTCTCGACGGCGGAGGCGCCTCCCACATCACGGAGGTAGTCGAGAAAGATGGGAATGGGCTCGAGCCAGTGGCCGTCACCGTCGATGACGGGATGATCAAGTCGCCTGCGAACCGCCGCCGACTTCGAATCAGTGGAATAGGCCATGACGTCCCTCCCTGAGTTGGTTCTTTCTAGAACACGCGCGGACTCAAGTCAAGCCTGGTACTGGGCCAAGTTGCGAGCCAGACGAGGCCCGAGGGAGCCCGCGGCGCGAGACGTACCTGTATGTACGTTGAGCGTCGCGGGCGACCGAGAACGAAGTATGGCGAAGCAAATTGGCCCAGTACCCGCGTTGACAGAGCTATTCGGGTTGTGGTGTCTAGTGAGAGCCCCATCCGGCTCGAACGGCTCGGCACACCGCCGTGGCAGGCCCCAATGAGAGGACAGACGCCATGATCCTTGGGAAGCGATGCGGAGTCCGGTCCCTGGCCCTTCTCGCCCTGGCCTTTCCGCTGTGCGCAAGCCCCGCGCACCCGGCCGCCGATGCCGAGGGCGAGCTCATCGTGGCGCTCCCCGACGACACCACGAACATGGACCCGCGCATCGGGATGGGCTCCATCCGCTCCACGTACATCCGGCAGGTCTACGAGAGCCTCGTGGACGTCGATGCCAAGGGCAAGCCGGTGCCGGGCCTCGCCCTCTCCTGGAAGGCGGTGAGCCCGCTCGCCTGGGAGTTCGCGCTGCGCCCCGGCGTCACCTTCCACAACGGCGAGGCGTTCAACGCCGACACCGTGCTCTTCAACCTCGACCGCATGTTCCGGCGCAATCTCGATCGATGGGGCATCAAGGAGGTGCCCGCCGCCACCTCCTTCGAGAAGGCCTTCCCGTTCGTGACGCGGTGGGAAAAGGTCAACGACCTCACCGTCCGCATTCACACCAGCGACCCCTCCCCCACCCTCTGGGATTTCATCGGCCGGGAGCCCCTCGTCCCCAAGGACTACACGATCAAGAATGGGGTCGAGGCCGTCAACGACCGCGCGGTCGGGACGGGCCCCTGGAAGCTGATGGAGTGGAGGCGCAAGGACTCCATGCGGCTCGAGCGAAACTCCGCCTACTGGGGCCTCCAGCCGCAGTTCGCCCGGCTTCGCCTTCAAGTCATTCCCGAAGCGGGCGCGCGGGTGGCCGCGCTGCGGGCGGGCCAGGTCGGCCTCGTGGACGCCGTGCCCCCGCTCGACGCCACCGTGCTCGCGCGTGATCCCGCCGTGAAAGTCGTGAGCAGCCCGCAGAAGCTCCACTGCCGGCTCTACCTGAATGGGCGGCCCAAGGACACCTTCGACTCGGGCGGCCGTGACGGTCTCTTCACGGACTCGCGCGTGCGCCTCGCGCTCAACCTCGCGATCAATCGCGACGCCATCATCAAGAAGGTCTTCCATGGCTATGCCCTGGCCAACGCCTCGCCCGTCTCCAGCGTCTCCTCCGGCTACGCGGCGCAAGAGCCCTACCCCTACGACATCGCGCGGGCCAAGGCCATGCTGGCGGAGGCGGGCTGGCGGGACCGCGGTCGAGGCATTCTCGAGAAGGACGGCGCGCCCCTGGCCATGCAGCTCCTCTTCCCGAGCAAGCACTACGGACAGGCCTTCGACGAGGTGACGCTGGCCGTGGCCGAGATGCTGAAGGACCTGGGCGTCCAGGTCACGGTCCGGCCCATCGACTTCGCCACCCTCCTGCAGACGGTGACCAAGGGCACCCTGCCCTACGACGGAGGGTTCACGAGCTGCCGGACGAGCAACAACCTGGACGCCGACGACTACCTGCGGGACTGGACGGCGCTTTCGCTGATCAACTGGGCGCCCTACCCGCCCGAGCTGCTCGAGCTCTACAAGGCCACCCGGCGGGAGCTCGACCCCCGCAAGCGCCTCGCGCTCCTTGCCGACCTCCAGCGCAACGTCCGCGACTGGGCTCCCGTCGTGTCGCTCTACCAGGAGATCAAGATCTATGCGCACAGCCCGCGGGTGGTCAACTTCACGCCCCTGACCGAGCTCAACATGGACTTCCGCGGAGTGGCGCTGACGAAGTAGCCGGCCGGGATGCCGCGCTTTCTCCTGCGACGGCTGCTGCACACCCTCTTCGTCGTCTGGGGCGTGGTGACCGCGGTGTTCTTTCTCGTTCGCCTCACCGGCGATCCCACCGCGCTCCTCGTCGACCCGTCGGCCACCCAGGCGGAGATCGCTCACACGCGTCACCTCCTGGGACTCGATCGCCCGTGGCACGTCCAGTACGTCGACTTCCTCTTCGCCATGCTGCGCGGCGATTTCGGGCAGTCGATCCAGCTGCGGCGCCCCGCCATGCAGCTCGTGCTCGAGCATCTCTGGCCCGCCACCGTCGAGCTGGCCGTGGCCGCCACCGTGCTCTCCACCCTGCTCGCCATCCCGCTCGGCATCGTGGCCGCCACCCATCAGAATCGAGCTCCCGACCACCTCAGTCGTCTCGCTTCGCTCCTTCTCCAGTCCATGCCGAGCTTCTGGCTCGGGCTGGTGCTCATCCTCGTCTTCGCCGTCCAGCTGAACGGGCTCTTGCCCGCGTACGGCGCGGGAACGTGGCGACACCTGATCCTGCCCGCCGTGACCCTGGCCGCCGCTCCCCTCGCGCAGAATGTCCGCCTCCTCCGCGCCGGGCTGCTGGATGTCCTGCCCCAGGACTACATCCGGACGGCGCGCGCGAAGGGGCTGCCCGAGCGTCTCATCCTGTATCGCCACGCGATCTGGAACACGGCCATCCCGTTCCTCACCGTCACGGGTCTGTCCGTGGGCTTCATGCTGAGCGGCGCCATCGTGATCGAGACCGTCTTCTCGTGGCCGGGGCTCGGACGCCTCATCGTCCAGGCCATTCCGGGCCGCGACTTTCCCGTCATCCAGGCGGGCGTCTTCGTCTTCGCGCTGATCTTCGTGCTCGTCAATCTCGCCGTGGACCTCCTCTACGCGGTGGTCGATCCGCGGGTCCGGCTCTCCTGATGCAGCGGGCCGGCGCGGCGAAGCGGCTGCGTCGTGACGGCGCGGCCATCCTCGGCCTGCTCGTCCTCGTTGCGGCGTTGGGGGCCGCCCTCCTGGCGCCCGTCCTGTCCCCCGGGGATCCCGTGAAGAACGATTTGCTTGGTCGGCTGTCCCCTCCCATGTGGCTCGACGGCGGGGACCGGGCGCATCCCCTCGGCACCGATACCCTGGGCCGCGATGTCTTGAGCCGGCTCCTCCATGGCGCGCGTGTCTCGCTGTGGATCGGGCTCACCGCCGTGATGATGGCGGCGATCCTGGGCGTGCCCATCGGGCTCTGGACCGGCTACCGGGGCGGCTGGCCCGACGATCTCTTCATGCGGCTCGGCGAGATCCAGCTCGCCTTTCCCGTGCTCTTGCTCGGCATCGCTCTCCTCGCCGTCCTCGGGGCGAGCCTCGTGAACCTGATCCTCGTGCTCGGCGTCAGCGGGTGGATCACGTATGCGCGCATCGTGCGCGGCGAGACGCTCTCGCTCAAGGAGCGCGGCTTCGTGGAGGCCGCCCGTGCCCTGGGGGCGGCCGACCGGTATCTGATCTTCCGTCACATCCTCCCGAATGTCTGGGCGCCCATCGTGGTCGTGGCGACCTTTTCGATCGCGCGCGTGATCATCGCCGAGGCATCGTTGAGCTTTCTCGGCCTCGGCCTGCCGCCACCAGCGCCGAGCTGGGGCGCCATGCTGGACGAGGGGCGCAACTATCTCACCACGGGCTGGTGGCTCGCCCTCTTCCCGGGGCTGGCCATCCTCGTGGTCGTCCTCGGCATCAACCTCGTGGGGGACTGGCTACGCGATCTGCTCGATCCGCGTCTCGAGCGCGGGATCTAGGTAGCTCGGAGGGGGGCTCCGCCCCCCTTCCGAAACCTCCCCCCGACGCAGTGCGAGCCGCAGGACGTCGTGGGGCTGGGGGCCCGCCGTCCGAGGCGAACGATCTGAGAACTGCGCCGGCGAAGCCGGCGCTCGAAGCGGAACATTCCTGCTCGCGAGGGCATGGCAATTATTCGGACAGACATCGAGGCGTCTGCCCATGGCACATGGTTTGCCTCCTACCGCTAGGACGCCCGGAACCGGGTCTGAAAGACCCCCGGACTGCACAGGATTGTCACCGGCGGTGACGGAGGTGCGCACATGGAGCCCCTTGAAGCCCCCATAGGCCCCCGGACAGACGGACCCAGCCCTTTCAAGCGGCCCGCTCCCGGCCGGCCTCCGATAGCGCCTTGGGCCACGAGCATGGGCGCGTCCGCGCCCGCCGTTCGACTCGTCACCAGCGTTCCTCCTGCGCCGCCCGCATCACCAGCCTCCCCCGCCACGACCGTGGCGGCCGCGCCCGCGAGCACCGAGCAGCAGCAGCTCGAGGCGCAGAGCCGGCGAGGCGCGTTCTGGTTCTACTGGATCGCTTCGCTGTCGCTCGTCAACTCGGTCCTGGCCTTCGCCGGGCAGGACTGGCGATTCATCGTCGGGCTTGGCATGACCCAGATCGTCGACGCGCTGGCCGCTCGGGCGGGCCGCGGCTGGACGGCCGCGCTCCTCTTCGACGCGCCCCTGATAGGCGGCGTCGTGCTGCTCGGCACTCGCGCGGTTCGCGGACATGCCTGGGCCTTCCTGCTTGGCGTCAGTCTCTATGGGCTCGACGGTCTCATCTCCCTTCTCGCCCATGACTGGCTGGGCCTAGGATTCCACGTCTTCGTGGTGATCATGATTCTCAAGGGCTTTCAGGCCGCGCGTCACCTCGCGGCCCGCGCGACCTGAGCCCCGCGCTTCCCCACGTCGCTGGGCTCGAGCGCGGCTCGAGCGGAAGGGAGCTCCCATGACTCGCCATCGTCTCGCTCGCCGTGTCTTCGCCGGCACCGCCGTGCTCGCCGTGCTCGTCATGGCCACGCCGGTCCTGTCTCAGCAGCCGCCGAGCCAGGAGCAGCTGGCCCGCGACATCCTCGCCCTCGCCTGGCAACGCGGACCGACGGAGGGACGCGTGGGCAGCCTGGCCACCATCAAGGTTCCGGAGGGCCAGGCCTTCCTCGATGGCCCCAACACGCGCCGGTTTCTCGAGCTGAACCGGAATCCGCCGCGCGACAATCACTACACCCTGTCGGCGCAGGACTTCTCGTGGTTCGCCGTCTTCTATTTCGAGGACACCGGATACGTCAAGGACGACGAGAAGCTGGATCCGGAGGCCCTCCTCAAGTCGCTCAAGGAAAGCGACGGCCCGGGCAACAAGGAGCGCGAGCGCCTGGGCATGCCCCCGATCCATACGGAAGGCTGGACGGTGGCGCCCCACTACGATCTCAACACCAAGCGGTTGGAGTGGGGTGTGCGGCTCCGCACAGAGAGCGGCCGTACCGTCGTCAACTACACCACCCGTATTCTCAGCCGCCGAGGGGTCATGCACGTGACCCTCGTCTCCGACCCGGAGAGCCTCAATCAGAACATCGCCGTGTTCAAGACGTCGCTCACCGCCTACGACTTCGTGCCGGGCGAGCGCTACGCGGAGTTCAGGTCGGGCGATCGGGTCGCGCAATTCGGGCTGGGGGCCTTGGTCCTCGGCGGCGCGGCCGCGGTGGCCATGAAGACCGGCGCGGGCAAGGCGCTCGGCAAATTCCTGATCTTCGGCGCGGTCGCGGCCGGCGGCTC
>WNFG01016345.1_pt1 | contig 11451 bp, 8 predicted proteins | sample 5400431 | NCBI WGS metagenome assembly WNFG01 (sample SAMN13153346, study PRJNA577476) | soil metagenome | isolation source: 120 cm saprolite under Douglas fir tree site 2 hole 3 replicate 2 | place: USA:California | collected 2015-04-18
ACAGCGAGAAGGCGACGCCATCGCCTCGCTGCAGAGTAAGCTGCTCAGTTACCGCGTTACAAACTTCGCCAAAGTTCGGAGCTCAGACTTCGACATGGCAGAATTCTCTGGCCCGACGCGGGAGTTGGCTCGAGCTCTAGGGGCCTGCATCGTCGATGCGCCGGACCTGAATCGCCGTCTGCTCGAGATTCTGCGACCTTACGATGCGGCCGCGAGGAGCAGCCGCACGACAACGATTGCGTGCATTTTGTTAGAAGCTCTCCTCATGTTCTGCCACGAGCGCAGAGAGTCAGTGCACGTCGGAGAAGTGGCGAAGATCGCGAACGAAATTCTTAGTCGTCGAGGAGAAGCCCTTACCATGAATCCGAGGGAAACGGGGGCGAAGCTGAAGTCATTGGGTTTTTTGACGACGCGAGTCGACGCGGGCGGCCGCGGTTTGTATCTCCTTCAGGAGGACTGCGAGCGGATCCACAATTCTGCGCGTGCCCACGGCGTGCCATCTCTGCGCGAAGGCGTGCCTGGGTGTCCGCAGTGCCAGAGAACTCGCACAGGCTAGAGTATGTACATCATGCACATTGTGCACATCTTTTGATTATGGCCGCAAGGGAGGTAGATAGGATGAAGACATGCAACTGCAAGAGAGAGGAACGCGCAAACACCGCTAGGCTTCTGGCCGCCGGAATAGCCGTGCCGGCGGAAGTCGGCTCCAGCTCTGTGCTCGCACCGGACATCACGGTCGAACCATGCAACGTTCTGCAAACTAAAGCTTTCAGTTTTCGCTCTCGGATTGAGTATGTGTTTCATGTGAGGATTACTAACCGGTCTTACGCCCGTTTGCAAATGCTGGGTATCGACTGTCGTCTGGAGCTGGAAGATCCGAACTTCACTTGGATCGCCCCTCCGTGCCCACCCAATAGAGGGGTGTACCGCCTGCCTAGTGGCCGGGAATTTCTCATGAATCAAGTGCTCAATCACTACAAGGGTGAACGCGTACTTCAACCCGGAGAACGTGTGGAGGGCTTCTTATTGGCCTTGAGCTTGAGCGGACCGATTTCCGCCTATTACCTGCACGGCTCGAGATTCTCTGTCTTGATGACGGTTACCGATCAATATCGCCGCCCGCATTTTTCTACTTTTGAAGTCGAGGTCGATCGGACGGCGACGATCAAGTGGCCTAGCCTGACGCGTGTAGGCAAGGGGGTATTCGAGCGTAGTCCCGAAGCTGCAGGTAAAGTGGCTAAAGACCGGCTGATCGGCGTAGCTGTTGAAGAGCAAGGCAACGGCACCAGAAGCGTGGGGAGCCACAAAGTGCGGCCTTCCCGGCCAGCTGCGAAAGGATCTGGGTTCGACCTTCCGGGTGGTAGTTCTCACCAGCGTGCCGGAGACAGTTCGCCTGCGCTGTCAGGCTAGGCTCAGCATTCAGCGAGCCTGTTCGGCCACGCGGATGTGCGGTTCCACCAGCGCTAGGAGTTCGGCTTTCAGGAATGGTCCGCTCGCCAGCAGACCCGACAGCAATGGATCGCGGCGATTGGCGGTCAGAGGGGTTCTCTCCAGAGTGCTGACGAATCCGCCCGCGCTCTGCACCAAGGCCGCTCCCGCCACCACGTCCCATTCGTTCTTTGGCGTCAGAGTGAAGGTAACGTCCGCCAAGCCCGCCGACACAAGAGCAAGTTTGTACGCCACCGAGCCCATTGCCTGAATCTTGCAGGGACCATTCTCGAACTGCTTCCACTCTCCGCGTTTGACTTCGCTGCGGCTTGCCAGAATAACCGCTCCATCCAGGCTGGCACGCTGGCTGGGACGTGCGGGCTTGCCGTTGTAGAGCGCACCCGCGTCCACCGCTCCCAGAAAAGTCTCTTTGGTTGCAGGATTGTAGATTCCACCGGCGACCGGCCTGCCGTTCTCGACAAATCCAACCGAGACGCAAAACTCCGGCAGACCCATCACGAACTCTCGCGTACCGTCGAGAGGATCGACAACCCAAACGCGTTGCCGTTCGAGTCTCGACAGATCGTCTGCACTCTCTTCCGAAAGCCAACCTTCGCCATCCCGCAGCAGATTCTGACGCAGCACGGCGTCGACAGCCCGATCCGCCTCAGTGACGGGATCATGCCCCGCCTTGAATTCTGCTTGTACCTCGCCGGGAGTGAACCGGTCGAAAATCACGCGTGCTTGTTCCAATGCACGCTCAATACGAACCAAGATGTCGGAATACGAAGAGTTCATGAGGTCCTTTGCGACGTGATTCAGAAGGCAGGCCAGAGCATCCTCGCCCCGGTTGCTAAAAGCAAGGTGCAAAGAATGCGGCGCAACCAGAGCATAGGAACGCGCGTGCTCAAATGCGATTCGATAAGGCCACCGGGCACCGAGCCAATCAGCAGCGTCACGACCAGTCTGGGATCGACGTTGCCCAGACGGAAGTGCAGCAATCCCGTAACGCCGGTGAGAATAACAGCGTGCACGACGTCGGTTCCAACATTGACCTTCGGAGAATAGCTATAGAAGAGCAGCAACAGCATCATGATGACGCTGCCGGAGCCGACCGACGTCATGCCGACCAGGAAGCCTGCGAGCAGGCCGATTACAACCATCCCGGCAAACGACTTCATCGTTGGCGGGTGGACGACGACCCTTTCTTCGATCCGCCGCTGAAACAGCAGCAGTAGCGGAATGATGATCAGGAGCGCCCCCACGGCAATCTTGATGAAGTCGTTGACGCCGTTGCCGTAAACGGCACGGATGCGGGTGAGCAACGCTACTCCGGCGATGGAGCCCGGCACACTTCCTACGGCAAGAGCGACCACGACCTTGCGTCGAACCGTGCCCTTCCTCAGATGCATCAGGCCGGCGGGGATTTTGGTGAAGAAGTTGAAGAGGGCGTCCGACCCAACCGCCATGATGGCCGGAACACCCAAACCGTAGATGAGAACGGGCAGGAGCAGCACGCCGCCCCCGATTCCCGTCATCCCGATGAGGATGCCGACAACAAACCCCACCAAAATCTTAGTCGCAATGATTTCCATCACATCACCCGCGTAGCATCTCTCGAGACAAGTTAGGCCGCGGCTCCGTTGACGCCGATGAAGCCTTCCCGCTCCAGATGCAGAATGATCGTCTGAGCTGCTTCCTCGGGGGATAGTTCGCCGGTATTAATCGTCACTTCAGCATCCGCAGGAGCTTCATAGGGATCGGAAATCCCCGTGAACTCTTTGAGAATTCCCGCTCGTGCCTTGGCGTATAGTCCCTTGCGGTCGCGCTGCTCGCACACTTCTACCGAAGTAGCGATGTGCACGAGGATGAATCCGCCGTAAGGCTCGATCATCTGCCGTACATGCTTGCGCGTCGCATCGTAGGGAGCGATAGGTGCGCAGATAGCGATCCCGCCATTCTTCGTGATTTCAGACGCCACATAGCCGATGCGGCGGATGTTGATGTCACGATGCTCTTTGCTGAACCCCAGTTCCGACGAAAGGTTCTTGCGAACGAGGTCGCCATCCAGCAACGTGACCGGACGTCCGCCAACTTCCAGGAACTTAGTTAGCAGAACATTAGCTATGGTTGACTTGCCGGAGCCAGAAAGTCCTGTGAAAAAGATGGTCACTCCCTGCTTTGCCCGTGGTGGGAAGCTCCGCCGCAGTTCGTGCACCACCTCGGGATAAGTGAACCAGCCTGGGATGTCGCGGCCTTCATTCAGACGCTGCCGCAGGTCCGTTCCCGAGAGATTCAGCACGCGGTCGCCATTCTTCACTTCGTCGTCCGGGACGTACCGGTCCTGCCCTTCGAGGTAGACCATCATATTGAAGGGGACCATGGTGACGCCGATGTCGGCTTCGTGCTTCTTGAACACCTCCTGGGCCTCGTAGGGGCCATAGAAGGGCTTGCCGTCGGTGTCCTTGCCGGGGCCGGCATGGTCGCGCCCCACAATGAAGTGGGTGCAGCCGTGATTCTTGCGGATCAGCGCGTGCCAGATCGCCTCGCGCGGTCCGCCCATTCGCATGGCGAGGGGCAGCAGCGAGAGCTTTTGCGTCCCTTGCGGGTATTTAGAACTGAGCAACTGGTAACAGCGCACCCGCGTGTAGTAATCCACATCGCCGGGCTTCGTCATCCCGACGACGGGATGAATCAGCAGGCTGGCTTCGACCTGCTTGGCAGCGCGGAACGTGAGTTCAACGTGGGCCCGGTGCATGGGGTTGCGCGTCTGAAAGGCTACGACGCGACTCCAGCCCAGGCGGGCGAATTCGGCGCGCAACTCAGCGGGAGTAAAGCGTAGCGAGCGGAAGTCGTAATGCGACGGCGCTTGCAGACCTTCTACGCGGCCACCGACGTACCAGGGATTCGATTGGTTCATCGCGTAGTTGGCGCCGGGATGCGCTTTGCTGGTGCTGTTGAACACTGCCTTGGCTTCGGCCTGACGATCAGGCTGCCAGACTTCTTCGACGTGCATCACCGCGAGCATCACGCCTTCGGGATCGCGCAATGCAACTTTGCTGCTGCCCGGCGTCAGCTTCTTGGCGAAGTCCTCAGTGACATCGAGCGTAATGGGCATAGGCCAGAGCACGCCGCTGGCGAGCCGCATGTTATGACAAACACCTTCGTAGTCGGCGCGTGTCATGAAGCCCTGCAGCGGAGAGAAGCCTCCGCTAAGCAGCAGTTCCAGGTCGCACAGTTGGCGCGCAGTCAAATCCCACGACGGCCATTCCTTCGAGTGTGCTTTCAGTTCCGCAGCTTGTTTAGGCTGCACAGTGAGTTCGGTGAGTTCGCCGCCATGGGGCGCGATAAGATGGCTGGTTGACGCAGTCAATTCTTGCTCCTCCTGAGATTTTGTCTACTGCCTTTATTGCAAATATCGCCAATGCCTGGGGGATTCTTCAGACCCTTATCGGCAGGGCTGCTGCGGTACTAAGTGCAGATTACTTTTGGGGAGGAAACGTCGCTTACGTACGTTGTTTCTAAAGATACCATCTCACGAGGAGAATGGGAACGCGTTTAAGAACTAAAATTAGCTGCAATCCAGCAACCGTCACTGGATCTGACTGCGGCGCAAGTGCATGGGAAATGGCCGTTTTCCGGACGCAGTTCTGCACTACCGTCGGCTGCGCTCGTAGTGTGCAAACCTTTGCGACAAAAGATGACTCCCGCAGGGAAACCGGTGTTTCGGCATCCACAGAGACGTCAAATTGATGGAGAGGATGGGACAGGCCTTCGCCGAGCGCCTTAATAAAAGCTTCCTTTAACGTCCAGCAGCGAAAGAAAGCCTGGTGCCGTTCTTCCGGAGGAAGCTTCAGAAGCTGTTCTTGCTCGCTTGCGGAGAAGAATCGCTGTGCAATGGCGGCAGTGTCGAAATCATTGCGAATGTTCTCGATATCAACGCCAATGGGGCCATTGCGAGTAAGCCCGATCAGAGCGACTCCGCCGGAATGCGAGAGATTGAATGCGAATCTGGCGGATGCGTGGGGCTCCGCCAACGCTGGCTTACCCTTGTCGGAATAATGGAACCGGAGGTCTTGCGCTTGAGCCACAACATAACCTGCCAACAGAGTTCTCAGCAGGCCCCTCGCGGCGCAAAAGTGGAGGCGGTCCCGCTCGAAATGAAATCGGCTGGCACGATCTCTCTCGTCGGGAGAAAGTAGCGATTGCCAGCGCGATTCGGGTTGGGCCACAGCATCCAGGTCAATTCTCCAGAGCTGGACCCCTTCACCCAGCGGAGGCGAAGTACCGATGCTGAAGTCTGCGCTATCAATCCTGGTCACAGCCAGTGCTGCCGGATTGGAGCGAAGAGTCACGAGTCGTAGAGGCTTTCCCGGCATGGACCGGCGGGTCCGTGCGTTCGAGGAAGTCCAAGAGCTTTACAGTACCGCAGGCAACCCCTGATGAACAGAGTGCTGGGTGGAACTGGAGTGAGTAAAGAGAGAACGAATCGTTAATTCGTCAGACGGGTCGGTTTGGGTGTCCACATGCATCAAACACGAGTGAGAGAAAAGGCACTAGGGTAGATCGTGTAATTTGTTCTAGGCGAGCGCGTAGAAGCGGGAATTTTCGTCTAGGGTGTTCACCTGAGTCCTGATATTGCCCCCCTGGCGGGGCCTCACCCCACAGAGAAGAATTAAGGCGGGTTTACTCGAAGGTAAACGTAGCGTCCTGTGCGGTCGCCGTAAGCATTGCGGGCACAGGTTCGTCCCAAGGCTTGCCAATTCCTCGGTTTTTCGCGCAGAAGTGTGTTTTTGCGCCCAGACACCTCAAGCAAGCCGCAATTCGGGAGTAGAATTCCCATTTACAAGAGGTCGGGACTGCTTCGCAAGTGCCTGTGGAAATTACTGTTCTGAGATCACAGCCAAAAAATGTCTCAAAGTGGCATCGTGGATGCTATGAGTTCTGGAAATGTTTCGGCCGTGCCACTTCAATGCCACGGATGATTCCAGGAGCCACCAAGAAGGGGGGAACTAAATGAGGGAACAGCCGGTTCGCTTGGGTCCGCGCGAACAGCAAATCGTCGAACTGCTCTTGCAAGGTTGTGACAACGCCGAAATTGCACGCCAACTGAAGATGGCACGCAGAACTGTGAAAGCGCATTTCAACCGGTTATTTTTGCGTTTCGGAATTACCGGCGGTATCAAGCGAGTCAAACTCGCGACCCTGTTGTATCGGAGGCAAGCATGTCAGCAAATGAACGTTATGGAAGTCGTGTCCCCAGTGAACGTGAGCAGCAAGTCATCCAGCTTGTGGCCGAAGGCCTGAAGAACAAGGAAGTCGCGGACGCGATCGGGACTACCGAACACGTCGTGAAGAATTACCTTCGCGTGATCTATGACAAGCTCGGGCTCTGGAACCGCGTCGAGCTCGCGTTGTGGTACGAATCACGAAGGATCGGGCCAGCGTTGTCGATGCAGTAGAACCAGCATCCGGGACGAACATTCTTTCTTATCGCGAGAGCTTGCTGCAGGCGACGCAGCAACAGTACGTTGTCCGCAGGAAGCACCCGCAATCCTGGCGAAGGCCAGCCGCAATTCAATCACTAGGGCTCCGCATTCTACTGGCAACCGAACGCCGGCAGATTGCGGAGCCTTTCTGCTGCTCCGGCAGCACCTTTTCGTGCGGCCGCGTCCAGCAGCACGCGAGCCTGATCGCAGTTCTTGGCCACTCCACTTCCTCGAAGGTAGAGGTCCGAGAGCATGAGGGCTGCACTGGAGTTCTCCTTCGCCACCGACCTCCATAACCACTTCGCAGCCTCGGCACTGTCTTGTGCTTTTCCATGCGCGCCGTTCAAGTAGGTCACAGCAATAGTCAACTCTTCGGATCCGTTTCCCCTTGCGGACTGAGCCGCTGTAGCTGAAGAGTCCCGCAGAGCGGAGTTCACCACCACCTCAGCGTTCCTGGTGCTTCCAGCGGAAGAGCCGCTGGATGCCGCAGGTGCGGCACTTTCAGTCGCGTTGTGCGTTGCCGGGTGCGCGGCTTGTGGCTCCGATTTGGCTGGGACGTTGCTTTGGGGTGGTGCGGCAGCTTCGGGTGAGGCCGCAGGAGCTGCGGGTGGCAAAGAGTGGGAACTGCCGAAACCCGCGTTCGCCCCACGCCATGCCATATACCCAAGGGTGCTCAGTAGGATTGCCAGCGCCGCTCCGACGTAGATTCGGTAACGATAGGGCACGGGCTCGGAGTCGGGAAGCAACTTGGGACCTTCATCCGATCCCCAGCTTAATCCGAATGGATTGCGGTCAGCCGCAGAGAATCCGACCAATGCTGGGCCAGCTGCCGTCTCGACCGACGGTTCTTCAGTCTGCCAGCCGTTCACCTGCTCTTCTTCCGGATCCACGATTGGAGAATCGAGCGACTGACTTTGATGGATGTCGGCGCCGCACATCCCACAGAACCTGTGCTGCGCGGGATTGATCTGTCCGCAAGAGCGGCAGGTGATCGATTGACCTGTATTGTCAGCAGTTGATTCTCTTTCCGACGTCAGGGCTCGAGGCTTTTCGATTGCTTCTACGCCGCGACTCGGATGCGTTTCTGCCGTTTGCTGCTCGGGCGCTTGCGCCGCTTTCGATGCAGTCGTTTCGTGCTTTTCGCTCCTTGGCGGTCGCTCACCTTCAAGTTCACGTAACAAGTCGAGCACAGCCTCTTCCCGCCTCTCGGGGGGAGTGGTGAAGTAAACTTCCGCCCACCGCCCCATATGAGCCCCCAAAACAGGGTTAAGCAGCGGGTTCAGTTCAGGGTGGGGAAGAGTGCTGTTCGGCTCCGGATTGTCGGGGGCACTTGACAACGCAAGTTCTCCAAGTTGAGAAGGGGCGTAGGTATGATTTCACTCCGCGTTTGGAGGGTTGTCAATCGGGCAGTCACAGCGGAGTGATTCTTAACGATAAACCGTTGGAGTTCAATCACATGCCTTGCGATAGGCGGGCTCAAACTGGTCCAGCTGAGCGTCCCGCTGCGTGGTGTATTTCCCCTTGGGAGTCTTGCCGTAAAGGTCAGTTCCGGGGCAGTAATACAGGGCCGTGTGAGTATCAACCCAGACTTGAGTCTCGGGATTTCCACGCTGCTCGGGGGTTTCGGGCGCCTCCGCCAAGCCGAGGCCGATTAACATCTTGTCGAGCATGGAAAGATCGGAGTCGGGTGCCGGCCGGCGATGGCCAGCCGCGGCGGGACCGCCGGTAGCACTCACTGAGTGATTCGACCAGATTCCCCAACGAAGCACCGCGGCGACGAGAATCACCGCCACCGCCAGGTATATGTCCCCACGCCGCGCATCCCAGAAACGCGCAAACGCGCCTTTGTTTCGACTGGGCGCGAGCTGTTCGAAAAAGTCTCTCGCCTTGGCTGCCGAACTCCAAGTGACGGCGTCCGTGGACTTCACCAGCGCAGTTTCCGTCTCCGCCGTTTCCGGCACCTCTTTGTCGGGGTTCACCTCGCTTGACGAGTCCGCCTCAGCGAGCCTTCGCACCAAGTCCGCTGACGACTCTTCCGTCTCGTCGACAGTGTCAGGATCGAGATCGGCTTGCGGGGAAGCCAGCAGTTCCTCGTCGAGGGTATCGAGAGGCTCCATCTCGTCACTTGTAGAGTCCTTGGCTGGCGAGCCAGGAGGTGCCGCGCTAGCGTTTTCCGCGGCCAGGGGCTCTGTTCCGCGCTTCCCTTGCTGCATCTGCCAGAGCGACGCGACCTTGCTTTGCATGGTGGCGGGCTCGGCACTCTTGAGCCGGGGCGCTCCACACTTTCCGCAGAACTGCTCTTCTGCGACCAGTTTGTGGCTGCACTTGCGGCAGACGAAACTGTCAGCAGAAATCGCGCTTCCAGTACTTGCATCTGTGTCCTGGGGATTCACTTCCTCGTTGACGGGACTTGCCACGAGCGCGGCGAGGTTCGGCTTGAGCTTCTCCAGAGCCTCAAGCATCATGGTGCGCTCAGCGGCTAGAGACTTCTTCCAGGCAAGTTCGTCATCTCGCGCGAACGACTCAGTCACCAGGCCGGCCATCAGTTGGCAGCTGTGAACGTCTTGCTCGGTGAATGCCCCGGCATCGGCAAAGTAAAGTTCCAGAGCTCCGGCGATTTCGCCGTCGTGATAAATCGGAACCGCGATCAAGGATTGAATCCCTCGGCGGCGGCATTCGTCCACATCCAGCAGAAACTCGGTGTTTACGTCCCGGCAGCGGATAACCTGTCCTACGCGAAGGCACGCATCGCACAGCGCCTTGTTCACGGGCAGTTCGGTGTCCAGCGGCAAAGCATGGGAACCCGTCGCAGCCCGGTAGCGGATCTTCTTCCCGTCGACAATGCCGATCGCTGCTCCGGCGGCTCTGGTGATGCCGACAATCCGTTCCACGATCAGCGACAATGCGTTTTCCAGGTCGAGATGGCGAGACTGAATCTGGCGCTGAGTTTCGACGATCTGCGCGAGCGTGAGAGTGTAATCGTTTTTTGAAGCGTCATCTGGCGCGGCGGGCGGCGGTTGGGAGGTCTGTGCTTCCTTCTCCCGTATGTTTCCGTCCCGTATGTTTCCGCTCTGTGACTCGATCTTCGGAGCGGGTTTCGGGTGTTCGCGATTGTGCTCCTGCAGCACAAACGCCGCCTCCAGCAGCCTTTCCAGGGCCTGCTCGTCAAGAACTGGTTTGCCTTTTTGGTCCGACACGATTTCGTTATCCAGTGCTGGTTGCCCCGACGAATGCGCTGCGTCCTGACGGGAGCCGCGAATTGACCTATTTTAGTGCAAATCTTGCGCCAATCCAGCGTGCCAAGTCCAGTCAAAGCAAATGGGGATAAAAATAAGGGGGATCAAGCCATTTCCGGCTGAGGATCCGCGGGGAAGCTAATAGATCCTCATCTACTCAATAGTTTACAACCGCGGGGCAGGGAAGGGCGAGTCATCTTTCACGTTCAACGTGATTCTCATGCACTCTCGCCCCGCTTCGTGACTAAGGTAATCCGCAGGAAAGTGCACATTCCGTCGGGCGATGTTCCCATGGGTTCGTTCTACCTTGCAGGAGATTGCTCTGGACCGTGGTCTTTTCCACCAATGTAGAAGTGCACCGCGGGAGTGATGATGAGCGAAAGTACCATCGAGATCAGAACGCCTCCAATGACGGCAATGGCAAGCGGTTGCAGCATTTGCGAGCCTGCACCGATAGCGAAGGCCAGGGGCAACATGCCTGCGACCGTCGCCAGGGCCGTCATCACGATCGGCCGCAACCGGCGCCGGGCAGCTTGCACCATGGCATCTTCGGCACTCATGCCCAGGCCGCGCATCTTCTGATCCGCGTCGAGCAGCAAGATGCCATTCTTGGCCACGATGCCGATGACCATGATCATGCCCATGAACGAAGAGATGTTAAACGTAGTCCCGGTAATAAGCAGCGCGATGAAAACGCCCGCCGTGGACAGAAGTGCGGAAGAAAGAATGGCGACGGGCGCGGCAAAGTTGCCAAACTCGAACATCAGCACAATGAAGAGCAGCAGTACGGCGAGGATCAGCACAATCACGAGATCATGGAAGGAGCGCTGCTGTTCCTGATAAGTGCCTCCGTATTCCACCCGGATCGTGGAGGGGATGTGCAGGCCCGCGACGACCTTCTGGACTTCCGCGACGCCGCTGCCCAGGCTCCTGCCCTCCAGGCGGGCAGTGACAGCGACCATGCGCTGCAGGTTTTCTCGCCGGACCTCTGTCTGTCCCGGAAGTTCCACCACCGTGGCCAGAGTGCCGAGGGTGGCGGTGTGTCCAGTGCTGCTGACCAGCAGCGTGTCGCGCATTGCTTCGAGGGATGCGCGGTTGGCCGCAGGAAAGCGAATCCTGAGGGTATAAGCGCGATCGTTGGCGACGACCGGCGTGGGAGCGGGTTCTCCTTCCAGAATTGCTGCGGCGTCTACTGCAACCTCTTCCGGCGAGAAACCAGCTCGCGCCGCAACCGTGGGATCAACCTGAAAAGTAACTGCGGGACCGCTGATGGTATTGTCGATGCCGTTGAGCAGGTC
>WNFG01004719.1_pt1 | contig 11450 bp, 9 predicted proteins | sample 5400431 | NCBI WGS metagenome assembly WNFG01 (sample SAMN13153346, study PRJNA577476) | soil metagenome | isolation source: 120 cm saprolite under Douglas fir tree site 2 hole 3 replicate 2 | place: USA:California | collected 2015-04-18
CGCAAAGCAAGGGGTCAGCCACGATGCAACCTCCCCAACACACCCATAATGCCGCCGCGCCCGAACAGCACGATCAGCAGCAGCAGCGGACCCATGATCAGCGCCCAGTATTCCGTCACTTGCGACAAGGATTCTTCCAACACGAGATAGACGATCGCGCCGATCACCGGGCCGAACAGCGAGCCCATGCCGCCGAGAATGACCATCACCATCAGATCGCCGGAGCGGGTCCAGTACATCACCGCCGGGCTGACGAAGTCGGTGTTGTTGGCGAGCAATGCGCCGGCAAGACCGCACATGGTGCCGGATATGACGAAGCACACCAGCCGGTAGCGGGTGGCGGGAAACCCGATCGCCTGCATGCGCCGCTCGTTGGAGCGCAGGCCCTGAACCACCATGCCGAAGCGCGAATTGACAATGCGCCAGATCAGGTAAATCCCGCCGAACAGACAGGCGAGGCAGAGATAGTAAAACTGCACGCGGTTCGAAAGGTTGATCAGCCCGCCGAAAGCGCTGCGCTTGTAGATGGTCAGACCGTCGTCGCCGCCGTAACGGGCAAGCCCGGATGCGACGTAATAGGCCATCTGGGCGAAGGCGAGCGTGATCATGATGAAATAGACGCCGCGGGTGCGCAAGCTGAGCGCGCCGATCACGAACGCGAACAGCGCCGAGGCGATAAGCGCCACCGGCCACTGAATGAAGCCCGAGCCGATCCCTTCATGTGCGAGAATGCCGACCGCATAGCCGCCGATCCCGAGATAGGCGGCGTGACCGAAACTCATCATCCCGCCATAGCCCATGATGAGATTGAGGCTTGCGGCCGCCAGCGCGAAAATCACGATGCGGGTGAACAGCGTCAGCACGAAGATGTTGCCGCTGACAGACGTATAGAGTGGAAGCAACAGCAGGCCGGCGGCGACCAGCACCACGACCACGTTGGGGGCGTTGAGCCTGTCTTTCATCGCCGGGTGGCCGGAAACAGCCCCTCCGGCCGCACCACCAGCACGATCGCCATCAGCAGATAGATCAGCATCGAGGAGAGCGCGGGGGCTGCGGTCGAAGCCGCGGTCGAACTCAGCACCTGCCGCAACAGGTCAGGCAGGAAGGCGCGGCCGAGCGTGTCGATCAGCCCGACAAAGATCGCAGCCAGGAACGCGCCGCGGATCGAGCCGATGCCACCGATCACGATGATCACGAAGGCAAGGATCAGGATGTTCTCGCCCATCCCGATCTGGACGGTCAGAATAGGCGCCTGCATCAACCCGGCGAGGCCCGCAAGCGCTGCGCCGAGGCCGAACACCAGGGTGTAGAGCAGCTTGATGTTGATGCCGAGCGCCCCGATCATTTCCCGGTTCGACGCGCCGGCGCGGATCAGCATGCCGATGCGGGTCCGCATCACGACGATGTAGAGCATGAGCGCCACGGCGAGCGCGACCGCGATGATCGCCAGCCGGTAGGCCGGATAATAGATGCCGGGCATGATCGCGATCGGCACCGTCAGCCAGGCCGGCAGCGGCAGCGCCAGGCCGGCCGGGCCCCAGATCAGCCGCACCGCGTCATTGAAGAACAGGATAAGCCCGAACGTCGCCAGCACATGATCGAGATGATCGCGGCCATAAAGGTGCCGCAGCGCTATAAATTCCAGCGCGATGCCGAGCAGCAACGTGGCGCCAAGCGCCAGCAAGATGCCGATGATGAAATTCCCGGTCCACGCCACGAAGGTCGCGGCGAAATAGGCCCCCATCATGTAGAGCGAGCCGTGCGCCAGATTGACGAAGTCCATGATGCCGAACACCAGCGTCAACCCCGCCGCCAGCAAAAACAGCAGCAGGCCGAACTGCAATCCGTTCAGGAATTGTTCGACGACAAGCAGCATGGACAGCTTATATCGTGATGAAAGAAGATATCATACCGAAAGACACAGCGGCAGCGCGCGAGCGCCGCCGCCGTGTTGGGCAGGTTTCGTGATCACGTGATCATTCACTTCATCGGACATTTGTCGTGGAAGCGGTCCTGGTCGTCCTTGACGATGGTGGCGACGGTTTTCAGCGAGAGCGCGCCGTCGGCGTCCTTCACCACGTCCTGCAGATAGAAATTCTGGACCGGGATGTGGTTGTTGCCGAACTTGAACGGGCCGCGCAGCGATTTGAAATTCGCTTTCTCCATCTCCGCCTTCATCGCGTCCTTCTTGCTGGTGTCGCCTTTCACCGCCACCACGGCGCTGTTGATCAGTTGCGCGGCGTCATAGGATTGTGCGCCGTAAAAGCTCGGGCGCAGGCCCGGATACTTCTTGCGGTAGTCGGCGACGAACCGCTTGTTCTCGTCATTGGGCAAATCGTTCACCCACTCCTGCGCGCCGGGAACGCCGAGTGCATTCTCCTTCTGCAAGGGCAGCGACAATTCGTCGATGGTGAAAGCCGTGTACAGCGGTATCTGCTGCTTGATCCCGGCCTGTGCATATTGATTGAGGAACTGCACGCCGGCCGCGCCCGGATAGAACACGAAGATCGCATCCGCCTTTGACGCGCGCGCCTTCGACAACTCGGCGGAAAAGTCGAGCTGGCTCGGCCAAACGGTATATTCCTCGCCCACCACCTGGCCCTTGAACGTGCTCTTGACGCCGGCCAGCATGTCCTTGCCGGCGGCATAGTTCGGACCGATCAGGAACAGCGACTTGATGCCCTTCTGGTTCATGTAGACGCCCATGGCCTGCGGGGTCTGGTCGTTTTGCCAGGAGGTCGAAAACACATAAGGCGAGCACAGTTCGCCCGCGAGTTGCGACGGCCCGGCGTTGGCGCTGATCAGGAAGGTCTGCGAATCGACCGCGGTCTTGAGCGAGGCCAGCAGCACGTTCGACCAGATATAGCCGGCGATGAAGTCCACCTTGTCGGACTGCACCAGCTTCTCGGTCTTCTGCTTGCCGACATCGGGCTTCTGCTGATCGTCTTCGTAGATCACCTCGACCGGCTTGCCGCCCATCTTGCGGCCCATGTGATCGAGCGCCAGCTCGAACGAATTGCGCATGTCGTTGCCGATCACCGCGGTCGGGCCGCTGAAGGTAGAGACAAACCCGATCTTGATGGAATCCGCCGCCATCGCAGAGTTTGCCAGCGCCAGAGCCGTCGCGCCCGCCAGCCAGAAAGCCGTTCTCATATTCCGTTCCCTCCTCATTTGCCCGAGTCGCCAGTGAAAGTGACCGATCCGTCCAGGGAGTTCTACCGCTCCGTTCGTCGGCCGTTGCTATCTAGGTGACGTGTTTTGTGCGCGAAATCGCCGGCCTGCAGCAAGCACGAACCGCCGGCTCCTTCTTAACCTTCGGCTCAATACCAGTGCTTATGCACCATAATTCGTAGAAGCCGCGGATGGCAAGAATTATAGTTCTGGTTGGCGGGCCGCGATTGTCGCAGTTCCTTGAGGATGCGATCCGGGGCCCTTCCGCTTCGTAGGATGGGTTGAGCCAACGGGTCGCGCGAATGCGCGCCCGATGATAAACTCTGCCATACCCATCCTGCGGCACCGATCTTTTGACGGGTTTCGCTACGCTCAACCCATCCTGCAGTCGTAAGCCAGCCAGGCGCGATTATCCGGCCGACCTATCCGTAGGTCGGCTTTTGCGGCCAGCCCGGCGGCGAGTCTTCAAAATCCTGTTGCCGCCCATAGGGCGTCATATCGAGCAACGCACGGGAATCCGTAAGCGCCTCGGTGCCGCGCGCGTAGGCCGAATAGGTGTGAAAGACGTCGTCGCCGATGCGGAAGAAAACACTGAGACCGTGCTCTTCCCCCACGATGGCGTTGGGGACCTTGTTGGCTTCCAGCTCGGCCTTGTTGCGGTAATTGTATTCGACCGGCGCGATCTTCTCGTTGTTGGTGACGTGAAAGTCATAATTGAAGTCGCTGCCGAGCGAGGAAACCCACGGGAAGCGCCATCCTTGCCGCTCCTTGTAGGCCTCGAGCTTGGTAAATGGCGCGCGGGACACCATCACGAAGGTGGTTTCGCATTGATTCAGCATGCTGAGATCGCCGATGGCGTTCACGTAAGCGGTGCAGCCCGTGCAGCCTTTCTCCCATGCGGGATCGAACATGAAGTGATAGACCACAAGTTGCCGGCGGCCCTCGAAAAGATCCTTGAGGGATTGCTCGCCGCCCGGACTTTCGAACAGATAGTTCTTTTCGATTTTAACCATCGGCAGCCGGCGCCGTTCGGCGTTGACGCGGTCGTATTGTCTGGTCAGCTCCTTCTCCTGCGCGAGAAGTTTTTTTCGTTCGCTGAGCCATTGATCGCGGGAGACAATTGGGGGGTGCGGGACGTCGTACGTCGTCATCTCCGTTCTCCTTATCGCAGCTGATCAGATCAGATATTCGGCACCTTCGATGATATAGGGCGCGTGGCGGAAATCGCGGATGGTTGCGACCTTGTCGGCAGACCATTGCAGCAGCATGAAATATTTCGGCCCTGAGCCCGGCTGGCCGGGATCGAACACCAGGATGGCGGGGCGTCCTTCCACCTGCCCGGGCACCAGATGCCAGTCGCCTACCTTCGAGTAATTTCCGAAATATTTGGAAACCTCGGCCTTGCCGTTCATGCGCGTCTTGTTGACGAGGTCGAGGCGGACATCGTCGGCGATCATGGCACGCAGCGCGTCGAAATCCCGCGCGTTGAAATGCGTGACATAAGCGCCGAGGCGATCGCGATCGGCCTCCGACAATTCTGGATGCGGCAGATCGTCCGGCTCGTCAGCCAGTTCGCGAAGCTGCGTGCGTCCGCGGTGCAGCGCCGCTTTCACGGCCGGCAGGCTGAAGTCCAGCACCTCGCAAACTTCCCTCAGCGAGCAACCGAGCACGTCCATCAGGATCACGCTGGAACGCTGGGCGACCGGAAGGCGCATGAAGGTGCGAAGACTTGCGCTTGCGATCTGACGGCTCAAGACCGTGTCGGCCGGATCGGCAATCATATCCACCTCCTCGCCCGATCGCAGGGCCTCCTGCCGGCTGCGGCGGCGCAGAAAATCCAGCGCGGTGTTGTGCGCGATCCGGAACAGCCAGCCTTCCGCATTGCCGATCGGGCCGGCGGAGGCAAACGACTCCACCGCCTTGATCAGCGCATCCTGCAGCACGTCCTCGCCGTCGATCACCGAACCTGTCATGCGCGCGCAGTAGCGATGCAGTTTTGGCCGCATCTCGACCAGAAGGTCGCCGATATCCGCCACGGCAACGGAGGCATCAGGGACCAGTTTCATTCAGCCTCCGCAAAATGTGTGCCCGATGCTCAGGTCTCACCGAGCATCCGATAATTGCCGACGATGGTAACGCTGCCGGCCAGCGGTGGTTCGACGCAACGCTCGCGAATCCCGCTCTGGAAAGCCTTGAAGGCCGCCAAGGACGGAAGCCCATTCGCGGAATCGGCTTCGGCCTCGACGAAATGAACGAAAGTATCCTCGTCGAGCCGCAGCGAAAGATAGCGAACGCCCTCCGGCTTCGCGGCTTTCAATTCCTGGAATACCCCGGCGATCAGCTCCGCGTTTCTGTCGGCCAACTCCGGCTTTGTCTTATACCTGATCAAGGTCCGTTTCATCATTTTCTCCATGGGTTTCGAGACGAGATCATTGCCTGTTGACCGATAGACGTTTGGCGCCCCCAGAAGGATTCGGTCGCAAGAAAATATTTCTGGACCGCATCCTTTGCCGTTTCCGGTTCGTCTTGTTGATGAGCGCCGCGCGACGCGGGCACGAAACAGGCGGAGAGAAGCAATGCAGGATTCGGACGTGAGGGGCGGGAAAAACTGGGTGCTTGGGGTGACTGCGCTGGCATCCTTCATGATGGCGCTGGACGCGCAGGTCATTACGACGGCCTTTGCCACCATCCGCGGCGATTTTGGCGCGTCCGTAGAGACGCTGCAGTGGACGGTCAACGCCTATAATCTGACCTTCGCGGTGTTGCTCCTGACCGGTGCCGCGCTGGGCGACCGTTTCGGTCGTCGCCGGATGTTTGCCGCCGGTATTGCCCTGTTTGTCCTCGCGTCAGTGGCATGTGCGCTCTCCGACAGCGTGGAATCGTTGATCGCGGCGCGATCCGCCCAAGGCGCCGGAGCCGCCTTGGTGATGCCACTGGCGATGGCGATTCTCAGCGGCGCCTTCGCCAGGGAAGAGCGCGCACGGGCATTGGGCATCTTCAGCGGCGTGACCGGATTTGCCCTCATCATCGGCCCCGCCATCGGCGGCTTCATCACCGAGAGTCTCGGATGGCGATGGATCTTCTGGATCAATCTTCCAATTGGGATCATCGCCATCGCCTTGGTGCTGGCGCAGCTTCGCGAGAGCTTTGGGCCAAAAGCCGCGTTGGATATTTTGGGGCTGGTGATCGTCGCTGCTGCCGCATTGGCGCTGGTATGGGGCCTGCTGCGCGGCAATGTTGCGGGATGGACCAGCGCCGAAGTTATGAGCACGCTCGCTGCGGGCGTGCTGCTCGCGGCGGCATTCGTGGTTTGGGAGCTGCGTGCGCAGGCGCCGATGGTGCCGATGCGGCTGTTCCGGTCGCGGGCGTTTGCCGCCGGCATTGCCGCGAGCTTTCTGTTTTATGCGGCGATGTACGGCGTGTTGTTTCTGCTGCCGCAATTTCTGCAAACCGCTTTGGGTTATGGCCCTCTTGGCGCCGGCCTGCGGCTATTGCCGTGGACCGCGACGCTGTTCGTCACCGCGCCGATCGCGGGCGCTATCGTCAACAAGGCCGGCGAACGGCCGCTGGTCGTGATCGGATTGCTGATGCAGGCCATCGGCCTCGGCTGGATCGCGATGATCGTCTCATCAAGCATTGCCTATTCGAACCTGATCGCGCCGCTGGTTCTCGCCGGCGTCGGCGTTTCGATGGCGATGCCATCAGCCCAGAATGCGATTTTGAGTTCGGTAGCCGTGGCCGAGATGGGCAAGGCGTCCGGCGTCTTCAACATGGGACGCTTTCTCGGCGGCATGTTCGGCATCGCCGCATTGGTGGCGGTATTTTCCGGCAAGGGGTCCGTCGATTCAGCCGCGACTTTCAGCGCCGGTTTTGCCGCGGCAATGGCGGTTGCATCAGCGCTTTCGTTGCTCGGAGCCGTTGCGGGGCTGTGGCTTCCGGCGCGCCGTCGTGTGGCGCTTGCACAGGCGCCGCGCAGCGCCTGACACAAAATGCGCCGGCGCTCCCAAGTTTCGGTGGCCGACAATACGTTTTCGTTATCGATCAATGAGGAAAATCGGACTTGGACCGGAACCCGTAAACGCCTACATAAATGCAACGACCCGAGAGTCCGAAACCAGAGGCCGTTGCACATGACGACAGAGCAGCCGCGACCGGCGGACCCCCATCGCGTCGTGATCGTCGGCGCCGGCTTCGGCGGACTGGAAGCGACGTTTGGGCTCGCGGGTGCGCCGGTCAGCATCACGCTGATCGACCGGCGCAACCATCATCTGTTCCAGCCACTATTGTATCAGGTCGCGACCGCTTCCTTGGCGACGTCGGAGATCGCCTGGCCGATCCGCTATTTGTTGCGCGGCCGCCCTGAGGTCACGACCTTGTTCGCCACGGTGACGGGCGTGGATGCGGAAGGCAAGCGTGTGCTGCTCGATGATGGCGACGCGTTGCCGTATGACACCCTCATTCTCGCTACCGGCGCCCGTCACGCCTACTTTGGCCATGACGAATGGGAGCCGTTCGCGCCCGGCCTGAAGACGCTGGAGGACGCCACCACGCTGCGGCGCCGCATCCTGGTGGCGTTCGAACGCGCCGAGCGCGAGAGCGATCCAGAGCGGCGCGCGGCCCTCCTGACCTTCGTCATTGTCGGCGCCGGCCCGACCGGCGTCGAACTCGCCGGCACCATTGCCGAACTGGCGCAGGACACGCTGCCGCCCGACTTCCGCAACATCGACACCCAGAAGGCCCGTGTCGTCCTGATCGAGGCCGGGCCCCGCGTGCTGGCGGGCTTTCCCGACGATCTCTCGGCCTACGCGCAACGCTCGCTCGAAAGTATCGGCGTCGAAGTCGTATTGGGACAGGCGGTCACCGAATGCAGCGCCGACGGCGTCGTGTACGGAGGCAACACGCTGCAAGCCAGGACCCTGATCTGGGCCGCTGGTGTGCGCGCATCGCCCGCCGCCGAATGGCTGGGCGCACCGGCCGACCGCGCTGGTCGCCTGGAAGTCCTGCCTGACCTCACCGTTCCGGGCCATCCCGATATCTTTGCCGTCGGCGATACCGTTGTGATCGCCGACCCGTATGGAAAGCCGGTCCCGGGCATTGCGCCTGCGGCGAAGCAACAGGGACGCTATGTCGCGGACATCATCAAGGCACGGCTGCGCGGCGCCACGTCAACTCCTTTCCAGTACAAGCATGCCGGCAGCCTGGCGCAGATCGGCAAGCGCAAGGCGGTGATCGATTTCGGCCGCATCAAGCTGCGCGGCACCATCGCGTGGTGGATATGGGGCATCGCCCACATCTATTTTCTGATCGGCCTGCGCAACCGGCTCAGCGTTGCGCTGAGCTGGCTGTGGGTTTACGTGCGCGATCAACGCGCGGCGCGGCTGATTACGCAAGGCAGCAGCAAGGTGGTGCGCTGAAGCGGCACGCGTTCAGCCCTCTGCCTCAGCCCGCGCACCCGATCCATTCGATCGATAAATCGTCTTCCAGCATCGCGACCGCGCTTGCGCGTCGGGTCAGCACCGCGCGCTGGTTGATATAGCCCTTGTCGGTAATCTCGCCGCCGTCCACCGAGGCGGGCTCGGCCAGCAGCAGCGCCCGCGTCGCATGACCGGACGTGCCTGCTCCACTTTGTGCCTTGAGTTTTGCCAGACCTTGCGCGATTGCCGCGCGCACTTTTTCGTTGGCTATCACGTCGTTCACATTGGCGCTGTCGGGCAGGCCAGCAACGGCGCGGCACGCCGCGATATTCGGAAATACCAGAAAGCGCACCTGATCGCCGCCATGGCCGGACACGACGATGTCCTGCCCCAGCGGCGCCAGCGCGGCAATGCCGGCCACACGCAGCGTGCCGACGCTGACCCAGGTGCCGGAATTGAGTTTGAAATCCTCGGTGACGCGGCCGTCGAAAAACAGTCCGAGCTCCGGACGGTCCGGATCGGCAAACTTCACGGCATCGCCGATCAAATAGAAGCCGTCCGCATCGAACGCCTGCGCGGTCAGCTCCGGCGCCTTCCAGTAGCCCGGCGTGACATTGGGCCCCCTAACGCGGACCTCTAACTTGTCGCCTGACGGCACCAGCTTCAATTCGGTGCCGGGGATCGGCACGCCGATATTGCCGGAGCGCTTGGCCTGGAAATGGCAGTCGGTCGCCAGCGGCGAGGTCTCGGTCGAGCCCCAGGCCGACACCATCGGCAGCGCGTGGCCGACCGTCTTGATCGACAGCTCTTCTATCGCGTCCCAGAGATTCTGCGGCAGCGCCGCGCCGGCATAGAACGCGAATTTCACCTCGCTGAAGAAGCGGCGGCGCAACTCGTCCTCATCGCGCAGCGCCGCGATCAGCATGTCGAAGCCGCGCGGCACGTTGAAATACACCGTCGGCATCACGCTGCGCAAATTGGCCAACGACGTCGCGAACAGGCCCGGCGCCGGTTTGCCGCCGTCGATATAAAGCGTGCCGCCGTTGCGCAGTACCAGATTGAAATTGTGATTGGCGCCAAAGGTATGGCTCCACGGCAGCCAGTCGAGAATCACCAAATCGTCTCGCCCGCTTTCGAGAAACGACCATGTCTGCGCCTTGGCCTGCTGGCTTGAGGTCAGCATGCGCTGGGTATTGATGACGGCTTTTGGCGTACCGGTCGAGCCCGAGGTGAAAAGGAATTTTGCTGTTGTATCCGGCCCGACCGCCGCGAAGGCTTTTGCGACGGCGTCGGTTTCCGGAGTCGCGGCAATCGACCGAAATGAAATCGCGTCAGCGCTGTTAGCCTCTCCACTCACGATCTTTGCCGAATGCAGCGGTTTAATCGCGGCGAGCGCCGGCGCGAATGGCTTCAGGCCGGAAACATAGATCGCGCCGGGATCGAGCAAGCCCATCATGCTCTTGAGCTTGTCGAAATCCCTGGACATCAGCGAATAGGCCGGCGAGATCGCAGCAGTGGGTACGCCGACATGCATGGCCCCGAGCGCGAACAGCGCGTGATCGATGCTGTTGTCGGAGAGAATGACCAGCGGGTGCTCGGCGCTCAAGCCCTGCGCAAGGATCCAGGCGGCCACCGAGCGAACCCGCCGCAGCGCATCTCTGTAGGTGAGGCTCGTCCACGGCGCGTCGACATCAGAACGCTCGCCGAGAAAAATCCGCTCAGGCGTTTGCCGCGCCCATTGCTCCAGCCAGTCGCCGACGCAGCGCGCGCTCGGTTGCAACGGCGCGGCCGATTTCAGCCAGATGCTGCCGTCGGCGCGGCGATCGGCCACGATGTCGGGGACAGCGAACAGCGTCTCGGAATTTTCGCGGCGATGGGTGGCGGCTGATGTCATCGGTTTCCTCAGGCGCCCTCTTTATGCCTTGTTGGGCTTGGGGCTGGCGTTTGCTCTACGCGAGAACCGCGCGCCCCGGCAATCTGCGTCTCGCTGCAGAACGTGTCATGCCAAGGCGAGAATAGCCTTGCTCATAAAATGGGCAAATTCGATTGACCTGCCCCGCTTGTGTACCGCGATCGACACCGTGAAATCTATTCAAGCACTTGATAGTACGCGTCGATTTTCATAAACCAATGCTGCAATCCGGTGTACACAATGGCACACCGCTTGCTTCGTTAGGGGAAGGATTTCCGCCTCCCGGAGCGCAGTCAGCAATGGCGAACTCAGTTTATCCTTCGCGTTTCGCATCCGAAACACGCTCCTTGCGGCGCCCTGCATTGTTTCCTGATCGGGGCAGCGCGTGACCGAGACCGTCGCTACTGTTGTCGCCGCGCATCGCGCAGGCACTATGTCGCCTGCGCAGACCGTCGCGCGGAGTTTTCAGCGGATTCGCGATTATAACGATCCCGCGATCTTCATCTGCCTGCGCGACGAGAACGAAGCGCTGGCGGAGGCGGAAGCCTTGAGCGCGAAAGATGCCGCGCAGCTTCCGCTGTACGGCATTCCCGTTGCGGTGAAGGACAATATCGACGTCGCCGGCCTGCCCACCACCGCCGGCTGCCCGGCGTTTTCTTATTTGCCATCGCACGATGCGACCTCGGTGGCGCGGCTGCGCGCCGCCGGCGCCATCATCATCGGCAAGACCAACCTCGACCAGTTCGCCACCGGCCTCGTCGGCGTGCGCTCGCCCTATGGCATCCCCAACAATCCGATGCGCGGGGATTTGATCCCGGGCGGATCGAGTTCGGGCTCGGCGGTGGCGGTGGCGGCCGGACTGGTGCCGCTGGCATTGGGCACCGACACCGCGGGCTCCGGCCGCGTGCCCGCCATGCTCAACAATATCGTCGGGCTGAAGCCGAGCCTTGGAA
>WNFG01007583.1_pt1 | contig 11449 bp, 11 predicted proteins | sample 5400431 | NCBI WGS metagenome assembly WNFG01 (sample SAMN13153346, study PRJNA577476) | soil metagenome | isolation source: 120 cm saprolite under Douglas fir tree site 2 hole 3 replicate 2 | place: USA:California | collected 2015-04-18
CGGTTTTCCGAATAGAACATGCGCAAAACAAAGAAACGAGAGCATATCCCGATTCGATCGAATCGGGATATGCTCGAGCGCGCCGCGTCATGACGTCCTCCGCCCGTTCCGCGCCGCGCGCCTTCGACCATGTCGAGACCTGGATCTTCGATCTCGACAACACGCTCTATCCGCACCACGTCAATCTCTGGCAGCAGGTCGACGAGCGCATCCGCGATTACATCGCGTCCTACCTCGAGGTCACGCGCGAGGAAGCGTTCAGGCTGCAGAAGGACTACTACAAGCGCTACGGCACCTCGATGCGCGGGCTGATGACCGAGCACGGGATGGAGCCCGACGACTTCCTCGATTACGTCCACCAGATCGACCATTCGCCGCTCGAGCCCAATGCCGCGCTGGGCGTCGCGATCGAGGGCCTTGCCGGGCGCAAGCTGATCCTGACCAACGGTACCCGCCGCCATGCCGATGCGGTGCTCGCGCGCCTCGAGCTCGACCGGCATTTCGAGGACGTGTTCGACATCGTCGCGGCCGAGCTCGAGCCCAAGCCCTCGCCGCAGACCTACGACCGCTTTCTCAAGCTGCTCGACGTCGATGCCGGCAAGGCCGCGATGTTCGAGGATCTCGCACGCAATCTCGCCGTGCCCCATGCGCTGGGGATGACCACCGTGCTGGTGGTGCCCGAGCATACCCGCGAGGTCTTCCGCGAACGCTGGGAGCTCGAGGGGCGCGATGCTCCCCACGTCGATCACGTGACCGACGATCTGGTCGCCTTCCTGGAGGCGATCGGCCGCCGCGGCTGAATGAAAGCGCGGCACCGATCGGAAGATCTTGCCCGCCCCGGCGCGGCCGCCGGCGCTTGACTCCCCCTGCCCTATTTTCGACAACCGACCGATCCGTCCGAGGATTTGAGCAGGGGATTTCGCCGGATGTCGCAGGCCGAGCTTGCCAAGACCATCGACGACGCCTTCGAGCGCCGCAGCGGCGTCGGCCCCTCGACCGATGGGCCGGTGCGCGAAGCGGTCGAGGCCGCGCTCGACCTGCTCGACCGCGGGCAGGCGCGGGTCGCCGAGCGCGGCGATGACGGGAACTGGCGGGTCAATCAGTGGCTCAAGAAGGCGGTGCTGCTCTCGTTCCGCCTGAACGACATGAGCGTGATCGGCGGCGGACCGGGCCAAGCCGCGTGGTGGGACAAGGTTGCGTCCAAATTCGAGGGTTGGAACGACGCCCGTTTCCGGGAGGCGGGCTTCCGCGCGGTGCCCAACTGCGTGGTGCGCCGCTCGGCCTATATCGCGCCGGGGGTCGTGCTGATGCCGAGCTTCGTCAATCTCGGCGCCTATGTGGATTCCGGGACCATGGTCGACACCTGGGCCACGGTCGGCTCCTGCGCGCAGATCGGCAAGAACTGTCACATTTCCGGCGGCGCCGGCATCGGCGGCGTGCTCGAGCCGCTGCAGGCGGGGCCGGTGATCATCGAGGACAATTGCTTCATCGGGGCGCGCTCGGAGGTCGCCGAAGGCGTCATCCTGCGCCAGGGCTCCGTCCTCTCCATGGGGGTCTTCATCGGCGCCTCGACCAGGATCGTCGATCGCGAGACCGGCGAGACCTTCCAGGGCGAGGTGCCGCCCTACTCGGTCGTCGTTCCGGGCTCGCTGCCCGGCAAGTCCATGAAAAGCGGCGGCCCGGGGCCGAGCCTCTATTGCGCGGTGATCGTCAAGCGCGTCGACGAGAAGACGCGCGCCAAAACCTCGATCAACGAGCTGTTGCGGGATTGAGTTGATCGGCGCGTCCTCACATAATCGCGCTCGACCGGACCGAGGAGAGACGCATGTCAGCCGAGCTTCCCCCACCCACGCCGCAGACCGCGCAGCAGCACGGCGGACTCTCGAACGACGCGCGCGCGATGATGCTGTTCGAGGCCAACAAGAAGATGGCACTGGTCGCCTACCTGCTGTGGTTCTTCGTAGGTCTGCTCGGCGGCCACAATTTCTATCTCAAGCGCACCGGCGTCGCCGTCACCCAGCTCATCTTGTCGCTGACCCTCGTCGGAATATTGGTCACGATCTTTTGGGTCCTCGTCGACGCATTCCTGATTCCGGGCTGGGTGCGGAACCAGAACAATCTTTTGGCCAAGCAACTCGGCGCCTAGCCGCGGTGAACGGCGGCGCGACTGCGCGAATTAAAAGCGTTCTCCGATGAGATTGACGCACAGCGGCGCGACATACTCGGTGCGTTCCCTCCCCCGCTTGCGGGGGAGGGTTAGGGTGGGGGCACACACGAAGACTCGTGCAAGTTCGCCCCCTCCCCACCCCTCCAGCCGAAGTCGGATATATCCGACTTCGGCCAGTCATCTAAGTGACCGAACTCGGGTAAACCCGAGTTCGGTTGCAAACGGGGGAGGGAGCAGACCGAGTCTGCTGCCCGCGCTGACCTCACCTCACCGAAACGTGCTCTAGCCCATGGATCCCGTCGCCCTCGCCCGCGACCTGCTGCGCTGCCCGTCGGTGACCCCGGCGGAAGGCGGCGCGCTCGGGCTCATCGAGGGGGTGCTGGAGGTCGCAGGCTTCGAGGTTCACCGCGTAACCTTCGCCGAGCCCGGCACGGAGCCGGTCGAAAACCTCTACGCCCGCATCGGCAGCGCAGCCCCGCACCTCGTCTTCGCCGGGCACACCGACGTGGTGCCGCCGGGCGACCCGGCGAGATGGAGCCATCCGCCGTTCGCCGGCGAGATCGTCGACGGCACGCTCTACGGACGCGGCGCGGTCGACATGAAGGGCGCCGTGGCCTGCGCGCTCGCCGCCGCGCTCGATCACCTCGTCGCCCGCGGCGGACGGCCGCAGGGGTCGATCTCCTTTCTCATCACCGGCGACGAGGAGAGCGTCGCGGTCAACGGAACCGTCAAGCTCCTGCAATGGGCGGCCGAGCGCGGCGCTGCCTTCGACCACTGCATATTGGGGGAGCCGAGCAATGCCGCCGCGATCGGCGACACCATCAAGGTCGGCCGGCGCGGCTCGCTCAACGGCACGCTGGTGGTGACCGGCACACAGGGCCACGTCGCCTATCCCGAGCGGGCGGACAACCCGGTGCGCGGGCTGGTCGCCCTGATGGGCGCGCTGATGGCAGCGCCGCTCGATCACGGCAGCGCGCACTTCGACGCCTCGAACCTCGAATTCACCTCGATCGATATCGGCAACACCGTGGTCAACCTCATTCCCGGCGAGGCACGCGCGCGCTTCAACATCCGCTTCAACGATTGCCACAGCCAGGTTTCGCTCAAGACGCTGATCGAGAAGCGCGCCGCCGAGGCCGCCGGCGCGCGCGTGCGCTGGCATATCGAATGGGAACGGTCGAACGCCGATTCGTTCCTCGCCCAGCCCGGCCCGTTCCTCGATCTCGTCGTCGGCGCGATCAAGGAGGCAACCGGAGCCGATCCCAAGCTCTCGACCAGCGGCGGCACCTCGGACGCGCGCTTCATCAAGGACTATTGCCCGGTGCTGGAATTCGGCCTGGTCGGACGGAGCATGCACCAGGTCGACGAGCGCACCGCGGTCGCCGATCTCGCCACGCTCACCTCGGTCTATCGCAAGATACTCGACCGGTATTTCGGGTGATCACGGCGTCAGCTCGGTGCCCAATACCGGACATTGTTCTCTGGCCGCGCCATCAAGGAGCCGGTCTGGATAAGGTCTTGCTTGTGAACGTTGGCACCACCACCGGCTGACGGCGCCGACCCCACGTGCCGTGCCTCGCCTCGAAAATACCCGCGCATGGCGTGCCGCATACATTGCACCGACCATCCGCGGTGAGCGTCCAGGCCGTGAGATCGTACCAATCGCGGCCGACCAGCACTGCATCGCAAACGTGACAGTACGTGGCCTGACCCGCCGGATCGTGAATGTTGCCGGTGAAGACGTAGCGAAGCCCAGCCGCTTGCGCGATGCGCCGCGCCTGTTGCAGCGTCGCCGGCGGCGTCGAAGGCGTGTCCAGCATTTTCCAGTCCGGGTGAAAGGCGGTGAAATGGAGTGGAACGTCCGGACCAAGGTGCTCCATGATCCAGCGGCTCTCCGCTTCGATCTCGGCCGCGGCGTCGTTTTCGCCCGGGATCAGCAACGTGGTGATCTCGAACCAGACATTGGTCTCATGCTCGAGGTATTCGAGCGTTTCGAGCACCGGTTGGAGCCGCCCCGAGCACAGGCCTTTGTAGAAGCCCTCGGTGAAGCCCTTGAGATCGATGTTGGCGGCATCCATGTGTCGAAAGAGCTCGATCCGCGGCTCCGCGCAGATATAGCCGGCGCTCACCGCCACCGTCTTGATTCCCCGCTCGCGGCAGGCTTGTGCCACGTCCACCGCGTATTCCAGGAAGATCACGGGGTCGTTGTAGGTAAAGGCGACCGACCGGCAGCCGCTGCGGGCCGCTGCCTCCGCAATCGCCGCGGGCGAAGCCAAGTCCTGGACCCGGTCCAGCGCACGCGCCTTCGAGATATCCCAATTCTGACAGAACTTGCAGGTGAGGTTGCAGCCCGCCGTCCCGAACGAGAGCACGGGCGTGCCGGGCAGGAAATGGTTGAGCGGTTTCTTCTCTATCGGGTCGATGCAGAAACCGGAGGAGCGGCCGTAGGTCGTGAGCACAATCTGGTCGGCTTGGCGCGCGCGCACAAAGCACAGGCCGCGCTGACCTTCATGCAGCTTGCAATAGCGTGGACAGACATCGCACTGGATGCGCCCGTCTTCGAGCGGGCGCCAGTAGCGGCCCGGTACGCCCTCGAACGTCTGTTGATCCATTCCGAACTGACCTAAGCTATGGGACCGGACGATATCTGGGCATTGCGCAAGACCGGAGCAACCGGTGCAAGCGGATTTAGCACACACGAAAGTCCGGCCGCCCGCCGTGGCCGGCCAGTTCTATCCCGGCGACCCCAAGCGGCTGCGAACCGAGATCGCAGAGCTGCTGGCCGGTGCTCCGGCTTCCGTCAACGCGTCGACCAAGGCGTTGATCGTGCCGCATGCCGGCTACGTTTATTCCGGCCAAGTAGCGGCTACCGCGTTTGCGGGCCTGCAAGACAGGACACCTGCCATCAAGCGCGTCGTTTTGATCGGGCCCGCACATTATGTTCCATTCGCGGGGATCGCCCTCCCCACGGTCGATGCCTTCGAGACCCCGCTCGGACCGGTACCGCTGGATCGGGGTGCTCTGGCGTTGATTGCCGATCTCCCGTCAGTCACCGCCGCCAATACGCCGCACGTCCCCGAGCATGCTCTCGAGGTCGAGCTGCCCTTCCTGCAAACACTCTTGAACGACTTCGCGGTGGTGCCCTTGCTGGTCGGCGAGTCCACCCCGAAAGAAGTCGCCGATGTTCTTCGGCGGCTCTGGGGCGGCCCGGAAACGCTGATCATCGTCAGCTCCGACCTGTCGCACTATCACGACTATGACACAGCACGGCGGCTGGATTCCGCGACCGCGGCTGCAATCGAATGTGCGGATTGGGCCCGGTTGCGGCCAGGCGACGCTTGCGGCTTTCTTGCTGTTGCCGGCCTTCTGGTCGAGGTCAATCGCCGTGGTCTCAGGGCGAAACGGCTCCTCATGTGCAACTCAGGGGATACGGCGGGCTCGCGTGATCGCGTGGTGGGCTACGGCACTTGGACATTCGAGGAGGAGCAGCGCGTCCAACGCGGCCAAGCTGAACACTCTCGGAGATGAGACACGGTGATCGATCGGCTCGCACGGTTCTTCCGTGTCCGGAGCAACGATGGCCCGCAAAGGAAACAGGAGACGACAATGTCAATCAGGACAAGATTTGCGCTTTCCGCTGTAATTGTTCTCAGCACCGCCGCTACGGCATCGGCTGCGCCCAGGGACGATAGAATTGCAGTTTATCGGAGCGGCCATCGCGCTCAGGCCACCGTTCCGCGCACCGCCCCGCTTTCCAACCCGTACAGTCCGGCAGCCACAGGCGGTGGCAGCCCCGGCTACAATCAAAGCCTCGTTACCTGGAGATAACAGCCTCCTTACCCCGAGGTAGCGGCGCCGCCGCACGTTGCAACGGGCAAACAACGCTTTCATAGGTTCAAGGCATTGCTGCGTGTCGCCGATGTGCCAAGCGACCCACCTTCACTCGTAGTCGACGCTCGCGAGATAAAGTCCGTCCGGCGGCGCGACCGGGGGACAGCTGGTGCGATCGCGTTTCTCGAGCGCGATCGACAGGTCGTCGGCGGTCCACTTGCCTTCGCCCACCAGCGCCAGCGCGCCGACCATCGAGCGCACCTGGCTGTGCAGGAACGAGCGCGCCGAGGCGATGACGCGGACATCGTCCCTGATCCGATGCACGTCGAGCTGGTCGAGGGTCTTCACCGGCGACTTCGCCTGACATTCGACGTTGCGAAAGGTCGTGAAATCGTGCCGGCCGACCAGGCGTTGCGCCGCCGCGTGCATCGCCGAGCTGTTGAGCGGCTTGGCGATCCGCCAGGCGCGCCCGCGCTCGAAGGTCAGATCGGCGCGGCGGTTGATGATGCGATAAAGATAATGGCGCTTGCGGGCGGAGAAGCGGGCGTCGAAGCTCGTCTCCACTCGCTCGGCGGCGATGATCGCGACCGGATGCGGGCGCAGATGCGCATTCAAGGCATCGCGCACGGTGTCCTCGGTCCATTCCTTGAAGAGATCGATATGGGCGACCTGGCCGAGCGCATGCACGCCGGCATCGGTTCGGCCGGCGCCATGCACGCTCGCTTTTTCCCCGCTGAACGCCTCGACCGCCGCCGCCAGCACGCCCTGGACCGAGGGGCCGTTGTCCTGGATCTGCCAGCCGACGAACGGCCGGCCGTCGTATTCGATGATGAGCTTGTAGCGGGGCATGGCGGGACTAAAACCAACGGCATTGCCTCTCGACCCGTCATGCCCGGGCTTGACCCGGGCATCCATCAAAAAAGAACTTTTGATTAAGGTGATGGATTGCCGGGTCAAGCCCGGCAATGACGACAGGAGAGTCAGGCTCCAGCACCGTTGGTATATTAGCCGAAGCGCGTGCCGGCGACAATCGGCGCGCCGCGCAGGAACTCCTCCGCCTTCATCGGCTGGCGGCCGGCGCGCTGCAGCTCGAGAATGCGCACCGCGCCGTCGCCGCAAGCGACGTTAAGCTTGTCGTCGAGCACGCTGCCGGGCGCGCCGGCGCCGATGCCCTTGGTGGTGCGCAGCACCTTCACGCGGTCCCCCTGCCCCGCGATCTCGAACCAGGCGCCCGGCGCCGGCGACAGGCCGCGGATGCGATTGTGCACCTCTTGCCAGGGCCGATCCCAGGCGATGCGGGTTTCAGCCTTGTCGATCTTGCGGGCATAGGTGACGCCGGCTTCTGCCTGCGGTGTCAGCGTGAGCGAGCCGCGCTCGAGCGCGCCGAGCGCGCGCACCATGAGATCCGCGCCGCGCCGGGCGAGCCGGTCGTGCAGGTCGCCGGCGGTGGCGTCGGGCTCGATCGGGATCCGCTCCGCCATGGCGACCGGGCCGGTGTCGAGCCCCTCCGCCATCTGCATCACCATCACTCCGGTCTCGGCGTCGCCCGCCATGATCGCCCGGTTGATCGGCGCGGCGCCGCGCCAGCGTGGCAGCAGCGAAGCATGCAGGTTGAAGGCGCCGAGCGGAAAAGCCTCGAGGATCGCCTGCGGCAGGATCAGCCCATACGCCACGACCACGGCGGCGTCGGCGCCGTGGGCGCGCATGGCGGTGGCCGCTTGGGGCGTGCGCAAGGTCGCGGGGCTCAGCACCGGCAGCGCGAAGCCGCGTGCCGCGCGCTCGACCGGGCTCGGCGTGAGCTCGAGGCCGCGGCGCCCGCCGGGCTTGGGGGCACGGCTGTAGACTGCCGCGACGTCGTAGCCGCGGCCGACAATCTCGAGCAGCGTCGGCACCGCGAAATCGGGCGTGCCCATGAATACGATGCGCAGCGGCATGTCACGCTATCGCGCGGCGATCACGATCTTGGCGCGCCGATCGCCCGGCGGGGGCGGGACATTGCATCGGCCACGTGCCCCGCGCAAGCCGCTGGCCGTCCGGCCGAACTCCGGCATCGGCCGTCGACGGTGCGCGGGCCAGAGCGAACCAGCCCACCCCGCTCCCGCAGGCGGCCGGTGACTACGAATTTTTCAGATAATCCGCCTCACGGGTACAGCGAAAAAACCTGCGCAATCTCGCTGCCGGAACCGGCCGGGTGATGATCGCATCATCCAGGTCGAGCGAAAAATCCATCGTGTTGGCCCGTTCGCGCAACAATTCGCCGGAAATTTTGCTATATAGGATGAACCATGATGCGCCCATCGGCCTTTGCGGCCCGGAACTCCGGAGACAACTATGATTCGAGTCGTGATGTTCGATCTCGGAGAGACGCTCGTCGATGGCGAGCGCCATCCATTTCTTCATGTCACGGATGCCCTTACCGCCATCGCGGATTTCAAGACAGGCGACGGGAAGCCTTTGCGGTCCTGCCTGGTCTCGGACTTTAAGATGCCAACCAAACCGGTGACTGACGCGAAAGTCACCGCTCTCTTTGAGGAATACCTGGCAATTCTGGACCAAACTGGGCTCCGCCAATTCTTTGAGCCCGTGAACGAGCGGGTGACACTCTCCACTCACGCTGGCGTGCCGAAGCCTAATCGAAAGATCTTCGAAAAGGCGTTGGAGCGGCTAGGCGCCGTGGTGCCGCTGGAAGACTGTCTCTTCATAACAGAAGAAGAGAAACATATTGACGAAGCACGCACCACCCTGAAGATGAAGGCGCTCCAATTCCGCAGCCCGGCATCAAGTCGGTTTGACTTTGACGATTGGGCAGAGGCTCCCGCGCTGATCGCCAACCTTGTGGCCCCGCACCAAATTGCCGACACGCAAGCCGCCATCAAAGCGCATCTGGCTGCGCAGGGCATCAACCTGTTGCGTTCCGAGCCGGGGGACGCTCCTGGCGCGCTGCGGTTCTCCGGTCAGATGTGGTCACCGATTTCGGTGCCTGGATTCAAGGACCTAGAGAACCTGCAAGTGGAAATCCCGGTCGAAGGGGAGATTAGGCGCGGGCCGAAGGGCGAAGTTCGTTCCATTGCGCCAACGCAACCATCCCCAGAGATGGTTGCGGAGGTAACCTCATATGTTCACAGCTTGGCCGCGCATGGGCGGATCGCCGCAGATCCCGCCACCGCCGACTCGTCCGCCAACGCTTGAACACTCGATAGCCGGGACAGCGACGGACTCGGTACCGATCTAACGAACGACCTGGGAGCAGCCCAGGCACCGACATTGAAATCGGATTCGCTCCAGCACTTTCTTGTTGCCCACCTTCTTGACCGCATGTGTCGGCCGCGCATCCTCCTCTGAGGCAACGAGGCTCTTCTTCTTTTTCTTGCCCAGATCGATGCGATCGTGTTCCAACAGTGATTTCACGAACGATTGAACTTCGCTGTCAGTGTCCTCCACATGCGGCATCATCCCCATGACGGCGGCGCGCCCGCCAGACCCGCCGACCATCACTGGCTCGTGCGCAATTGCGACGACGCCTCTGAGGCTGCTGTCGAGGACACCCAGCGGAACGTCGCGGGTCTGCACCGCTTCGACGACGCGAGTTCCAAAAACATCCGATGCTGCCATGCTCAGCCTCGCACCACGCCCGCCGCCCAACCGTCGGGACAAATCCCTTCGCGTCGCCGGACTGAGCGCGGCTCCCCTTGGCGCAGTCCCGGCAAGCGCCATTGTGGGAGCCAGCATGGCACTGGTGCCGAGCATGATGTCGTGCGCTTGGAACGCATTACGAATGTGCAGGCCGTTGGCTCCCCCGTTTAGCGTCTGGTCGGCGAGGACCATGCTCCGGCCGATTGCCTGCAGAAACCGAGGCGCGACCACCGCGACCTTTGCGGCCTCAATCAGCAGCTTGCCCGCGACCCGCGCGGCCGAGAGAAGGGTGGCCTCGTTTTTCGGTGCCGCCGCACCGAACAAGTTTGCGATCAGATCCCAGAAACCGCCGGAGAAGATTCGGCCGAAGCTGTGTTCCTCATTGATCAGCACCCCGGGACCGCCGTTGACGGGCAGCGATGTCGGAAGCTGGAACTTGAGGGTATTGAGCGCGTGACGCGCCTCCGCGGCATTGCTCGTGGGTCTGAAGGCCCGGATTCCATCAGAAAGGTTCTCAGCCGTGCTCTCTACGAAATTGCGCTGGCGCAAATCCGCCGTCGCCGCCAACAGCGCTTGCCGCGTGTCCAGGTCCTCGATCGCGGTCAGTATGGCGATACAATCGCCAAAGGCTTCGTGAAACGCACCCACTTCGAGCAGATTGGCGCCGAAGAATTCCGGGCGAAGGGAATCCAACAAGCCGTGTCCAACCTCATGGGACACGACGTCCGTGCTCGCGGCGGAAAAGAAAGTGGTCCCGCCGACGGTCTGATGGAAAAACTCGAAGCCGCCGCGGCCATAACCAGCATTCAAATCCACGCCTTCATCCTGGCCCAGCGGCAGCTTCCTGCGGTTACCCTGCCATCGCGTGTGATTTCCGGCGCAAGCTTCGTAAGCCTCGACGGCGGCCAGCGCCGCCTCTCTGCATTGCCAGAACAGAAACTCGGGAGTACCCGGAGCGAATATGTCCTCCGGGCTCGCGCCGGTGAGTGTGAAACTCGATCTCGACGCGGGTCGATCCAGCCGCGGGTTTTTCCGCCTCATGGGTGGCGCGCCGGCGTCGGCTGCTGGATCGTTGGGGATGAAATTGATCGGCATGGCATTTCTCCTCCGTGACATTAGAAAGACGACAAACAGGAAATTCCCGTTGCTTTCAGTTTGGGAACACGTCGCTTGGAGGTTTTGAACAGATTGCTTGAAGATCACGAAACAGTTGCTTTACAGACATTATTCTACCTTCGATAGGCAGGCAAGAGGTAAATCTCTTTCGGGGAGACAATTTTGGGGCGCCGAGTGACGTTGCCCCCAATGAGGCCGCGCCGCCCGCCCGGCTTGGGCGCACGGCTATACACCGCCACGACGTCGTAGCCGCGACCGACGATCTCGAGCAACGTCGGCACCGCGAAATCGGGCGTGCCCATGAATACGAGGCGCAGCGGCATGTTCAGGCCATCGCGTCTGCAGGGCGATCTCCGGCGCTGCGACCGGCCGCCGGGGGGCGGGACATTGCATCGGCCACGTGCCTCGCGCAAGCCTCTGGCCGTCCGACCGAACCGGCATCGGCCGTCGACGGTGCGCGGGCGCCATTGACCAGCCCGCGCCGCTTTCGCAGGCGGCCGGTGACTACGAATTCTTTTTTATACATGATGAATTTTTTTCTTGACTTCTGGCGCAAATCAGTTTATAAGGGCCGCATCCTGCTCAGAGGGGGCGTTTTCTCGAGAGACGATCCTCAAACGGAGCAAGGTGTGGCGTCCTGCGGCGGCGGCTCGTAACCGACGTCGTGGGAGGTTCCGGGAACACGCCCCTTGGCTGGAGTGC
>WNFG01004935.1_pt1 | contig 11446 bp, 12 predicted proteins | sample 5400431 | NCBI WGS metagenome assembly WNFG01 (sample SAMN13153346, study PRJNA577476) | soil metagenome | isolation source: 120 cm saprolite under Douglas fir tree site 2 hole 3 replicate 2 | place: USA:California | collected 2015-04-18
CGCCGGACACCGCGATCGAAAGCTGGGCGCCAACCAAGGCGGTCGGCGTCGATACCGAAGTGCTGGAATGGATCGCCAGCCAGATGCGCGGCAAGCGCCGCGGCAATCGTACCTTGATGAGAATGGTCGCAACCATCGTCGGCGCCGCGGCGCTGCCGCTCTCGCAGCTGCCGAACGTGTTCGATATCGGGATGTAAATTCGGCTCCTTCCGGCGGGTCAGGACGGCGGCGGGGTTATTTCCCCGCCGTTTTTTGTTTGCCGCCTTCCGCATCGAGCCCGACGGTCCGGCCCGGAAATCCCGCCGCGTCAAAATAGCGTTGCTTTGCGACGCGCTGGAAATTCAGCACGGTGCGCAAGCCGAGCCGTTGGCCGAGGCTTCCGACTTGACGGTGTCGGAAGATGCCTTTGGCGTGGCGCCGTTCGGCATCGCTTCCGTCATCACCCGTCCGATCAGATCGCCCTTGGGCTTGGGCGTCAGGCCCATCAGCCGCGCCGCGGTGGCTCCGACATCGGCATTGCTGACCGGTAGCGCATCGACATAGCCGGCTTTGAAATCCGGCCCGATCGCGGCCATGAAATTCATGGTGTCGCCGCGCCCGAAGCTGCCATGCATGCCCTGGCCTTGCCGCAGCACCGTATCGGCGACTTCGACCGAGCAATTGGTCGGCTCGTTACAGCCGATTGAATAGGAGCGGAAATTGACGACGATCGCCGGATGCGGCGTCACGGCCTTGCCCCGCAGGCTCAGCAGGGACAGCGGCAGTGTGCCGGGGAATCGTCCAAGATCGTCTTCGACGAAGAGGCCGCTGACATAGTCTTGCTCCAGCAACGCCTTGACCGTGCGCCCGGCGAGCTTGCGATCGCTGTTCGGCAAATAGATCAGGTTCGATCCGCCGTTGGTGGCAACCACCAATTCCGGCTTGGCGGGATCGTTGCCGAGCAGGCCGTTACCAGCCTTGGGATGGGCGTTGTCGGCCACGCGCGCGTTCTTGTCGTTCGGATCGAACAGCGGCAGGTTAAGCGCTTTTGCGAGATCGATCGCGAGAAAACCCATCGGCAGGAAATCTTTCGGCGTGTCCTCATAGGCGATTTTCGCCGAAGGACTGGTCTTGCTTTCCTTTGAAATCGTCGAGAAGCCGTGATCGGAGGAGATGATGATGTTGGTGTTGGCAGAGAGGCCAAGATCGTCGAGCGCTTTGCGCAATTGCGCCAGATTGTTGTCGGCATTCTTGATGCCGGCCAGCGACGTGGGACCGTTGATGCCAGGCGTCACGGTGTTGAGGCTGTCACCGGTGTTGTGCTGGCTGCCGTCTGGGTCGCGCGACCAGAATACCAGCACGAACGGTTTCGCACGCTCCTTGAACATCGGCAGTACCACCTTGGTGGCGACGTCGGCAAAATAAGCCTGCTGCGCGATGTTAGGCACAGTCGTGCCGGGGGTCTTGGCGTCGCCGGCCTTGCCATTGTCGCCGCGCGGTGGTGTCGCCAGCGGAAGATTGGCTTTGGTCAGTGCAGCCTGCATCTCCTGCGAGAGCGGCATCCCGTTCTTGCCGCCGGTCGCGTCGTCGATCACGATCGAATGCAGGCCATCGGCGCCGATCTTGTCGGTATGGTCGAAGATCAGGGTGGGACCGAGCTTGCCCATCGCGGCGGTGCTGTAGCCTTTCGCGCGCGCCATCTTCAGCACGGTTTCTTCATTGAGATAATCGCCGCCGAAATGCTCATCGACATCGAGGATAACCGGATCGACCTCGAGAAACGGGGTGACGGAACCGTTCGCATGTTCGACCGGATAGCCGGTATAAATGGTGTTGCTGAAGTCGCCGGTATCGCCAAGGTAATGGCCGGTCGCCATCGCGGAGGCGTTGGCTGTCGTGAAGGTCGGAAACAGCGAGTGTGGATTTTTGAAATTGACGCCTTTGTCGCGGACTGCCGCCATCGCCGGCGCGGTCTCGGAGGTGACAATCCGCCCGCGCAATCCGTCCGGCACGAACAGGATCAGATTGCGGGGCGTGCTGTTCTGCGCAGAAACCGTAACCGCGGACAGAATAGCGAAGCTGGCGGACAGGATCGCGGTCTTCAAGCGCATGGATAGCCTCCCAAGGGCGAATTTCGACTCAAAACAGCCGTTGCCTCTGTTTAGTTTTGCTGTACGACGGATTTGTTACATCGTCCCCGTCCGTACCCTCCCGTCTATACGCCATCCCCGCGGGGCTGGACCCCGCCCTTCGGTTACAAGTAAATAGCACATGTTCAAACGAATTCTGATTGCCAACCGCGGCGAGATCGCCTGCCGGGTCATCAAGACTGCCCGTCGGATGGGGATAGAGACCGTGGCCGTCTATTCCGAGGCCGACCGGGATGCGCTTCACGTCGAAATGGCCGACGAGGCGGTTCTGATCGGGCCGCCGGCGGCGGCCGAAAGCTATCTGGTGATGGAGAAGATCGTCGAGGCTTGCCGCAAGACCGGCGCCGAGGCGGTGCATCCCGGCTACGGATTTCTGTCCGAGCGCGAAGCCTTTCCGCGTGCGCTCGCCGAGGCCGGGATCGTCTTCATCGGCCCCAATCCGGGCGCCATCGCTGCGATGGGCGACAAGATCGAGTCCAAGAAGGCCGCGGCGAAGGCCGACGTCTCGACCGTGCCGGGCTACCTTGGCGTCATCACCGATGAAAAGCACGCGGTGAAGATTGCCGACGGCATCGGTTATCCCGTCATGATAAAGGCCTCCGCAGGCGGCGGCGGCAAGGGGATGCGGATCGCGCACTCGACCTCGGAAGTCGCCGAAGGCTTTGGTCTTGCCAAGGCCGAAGCCAAGGCGTCGTTCGGCGACGACCGGGTTTTCATCGAGAAATTCATCGTCGATCCCCGCCACATCGAAATTCAGGTGCTCGGCGACAAGCATGGCAACGTGATTTATCTCGGCGAGCGCGAATGTTCGATCCAGCGCCGCAATCAGAAGGTGATCGAGGAAGCGCCGTCGCCGCTGCTCGACGAGACCACCCGCCGCAAGATGGGCGAACAGGCGGTCGCTCTCGCCAAGGCCGTGAACTACGATTCCGCCGGCACGGTCGAATTTGTTGCGGGGCAGGACAAAAGCTTCTTCTTCCTGGAGATGAACACGCGGTTGCAGGTCGAGCATCCCGTGACCGAATTGATCACCGGCATCGATCTCGTCGAGCAGATGATCCGCGTTGCGGCCGGCGAGAAGCTGTCGCTGGCGCAGAAGGACGTCACGCTGACCGGATGGGCGGTGGAGACGCGGGTCTATGCCGAAGACCCGTTCCGTAACTTCCTGCCCTCGATCGGGCGGCTGGTAAAATATCGCCCGCCGGTCGAGAGCCGCGTCGACGGCATCACCGTTCGCAACGATACCGGCGTGCAGGAAGGTGGCGAGATTTCAATCTATTACGACCCGATGATCGCCAAGCTTGTGACCCACGCGCCGTCGCGGGCCGCCGCGATCGAGGCGCAGGCGACCGCGCTCGATTCGTTCTACATCGACGGCATCCGCCACAACATTCCGTTCCTGTCGGCCTTGATGCTTCACCCGCGCTGGCGCGAGGGCAACCTTTCCACCGGCTTCATCGCGGAGGAGTTCCCGAAGGGGTTCGCGGTTCGGGTGCCGGAAGGCGAGGTTGCACGCCGGTTAGCTGCGGTCGCGGCTGCGATCGATTACGTGCTCGGCGAACGCAAGCGGCAGATTTCCGGCCAGTTGACCGGCCGCCCGGTGCAGCGCGAGCGCCGCCGCGCGGTGTGGCTGGACCGTAACGAAATCGGGCTCGACGTCGTGCGGGAAGATGATTTTATCACCGTGCGTTTCGTCAGCGCCGACGGCACGCTTGGCCTTCCGCATCAGTTGGTCTCGCCATGGGTGCCGGGCGATCCGGTTTGGCAGGGCAGCATCGACGGCCATCCGGTGGCCATGCAGGTGCGCCCGATTCCCAACGGCTTCCGCCTCGCGCATCAGGGATTTGAGGTCGCGGTCAATGTCTTCACCGAATCCGAAGCCACAGCCGCGCGGCTGATGCCGATTGCGACCGCGGCCGATACCGGCAAGAAACTGCTGTGTCCGATGCCCGGGCTTGTGGTTTCGATCGCGGTTGCCGAAGGCCAGGAAGTCAAATCTGGCGAGACCCTGGCGGTGGTCGAGGCGATGAAGATGCAGAACGTGCTGCGCGCCGAACGCGACGGCACGGTCAAGAAAATTCACGCTGCTGCCGGCGCGACGCTGGCGGTGGATGCGCTCATTCTCGAATTTGCCTGAGGCTCCTGAGATGGCTTTCCGAAAGCGCCGAGATGTGTTGCGTTCGATCCTGTCGGGATCGGCGTGCATTCGTTCGGGGTCGGTCTATGACGCGATTTCGATCCGCATTGCCGAGGATCTCGGTTTCGAGGTCGGCATGTTCGGCGGATCGGTGGCTTCGCTCGCGGTGCTCGGAGATCCCGATATCGCGCTGATTACGCTGACCGAACTCGCCGAACAGATGCGCAGGATGTCGCGTGCTGCCGCGTTGCCGGTATTGGTCGATGCCGACCACGGCTATGGCAATGCGCTCAATGTCCGCCGCACGGTGCAGGAACTGGAGACGGCCGGCGCCGCCGGCCTCACCATCGAGGACACCCTGCTGCCGCAGGCCTTCGGGCAGACGAAAACGCAGCTGATTTCGCTCGAGGAAGGCGTCGGCAAGATGAAGGCCGCGCTGGACGGGCGCGGCGATCCATCGCTTGTCATCGTGGGGCGCACCGGGGCTGCCTCCGTCTCCGGTGTCGAGGATACGATCGCGCGCGCCCGGGCTTATGAGACCGCCGGCGTCGATGCGTTGTTCTTCACCGGCCTGAAAACCCGCGCGGAACTGGAAGCCATCGCTGCCGCGACGACACTGCCGATCGTGCTCGGAGGCTTCCCTGAGGAATTGATCGACCCGAACGCCCTCGCCAGCCAGCGGGTGCGGATCGCGTTGCAGGGTCACGCCCCGTTCGCAGCGGCGACGCAGGCGGTCTACGCGACGCTCAAGGCGTTGCGTGACGGCGAGCTTCCGAAGAATTTGAACGGCCTTGCGTCATCCGAACTGACCGGCCGCGTCACGCGCGATGCCGACATGAAGACGCGCAGCGCCGAATTTCTGGGGCTCAAGCGATAGATGGGTGCGATCCGCATGATAGAAGGAGTGCGGTTGTGGATCGTTTGATTTCATCGATGATCACAGGCAGCAAGCTCATCATTTGCTACCTGATTGCAGCGGCGTTTCAGCTCACGTTCATGGTGTGGCCCAATTTCGACGGCGATCCGCACATTCCGTTTTCGGCTTTTCCGTGGAGCTTGATTTGGTCGCCATATGTTCCGATCGATACAGTCCTTGAAATGTTAACGTCGGGGGCCGATCCAATGCATATGAAAGTGATTTTGGTATTTGGTGCGGCATTTATTGCTTCATTCGCTACCCTGTTCTGGATGCCACAGTTTCTGCGGAAGAACGCTTGAGCATCGCGGACAGGACCGGCGCAGGAATCATCGGGCCCGAGCACGCGCATGAAGGACATCCGCCACATCGCTATCCGGGGCCGGGTGCAGGGCGTCGGCTACCGGTACTGGGTCGAGCAGCAGGCAACGGCGCACGCGGTTGAGGGATGGGTGCGCAATCGCCGGGACGGCAGCGTCGAGGCGCTGTTTGCCGGACCGGAGGATGTCGTGTCGAACATGGTCGCGGCGTGCCGGCGCGGCCCGTCATCGGCGCGCGTTGACGCTGTCGACGAATGCCCCGGCAGTGCCGATGCACTGAATTTGCGGCGGGCAGGGGAGCGGTTTTCGATGCTGCCGACGATCTAGCCGCGACGGCTCTCCGGCGGCGTCCCAGGGCGCGGCATATACAGTCAGGATCGTGCCCTAATTTGCGGTGCCGCTGGTCTTGGTCTTCGGTTTCGCCGGAGAGGGCTTGGCAACGGCCTTGGGGGCATCCACGCTGCGCGCGTTGCCCCAGGGGTCGGTGGGGGTCCGGTCGGGAATGTTGCCGAGCGATCTCTTATAGGCGCTCTCGGTCTCCCGGTCCTCCTCGATCTGGCTCCGTGTCTTTTCGACTGGAGCTTCCCCGTATTTGGGGATCGATTTTTGTTGGGCGTAAGCAGGCGCGGCCAACAGCGCGATGACCGCGGCGGCGTGCAAGACTCTCATGCATATCTCCCTCGATGGTGTGGTCTGAGCGTGACGCGGATCGCGGCCGGAACCCGGGGGCGGCGGGCCGGCCCGGGCGTCCCGTTTTAGTGACATTGCGCGGCCGGGCAAGGCCGCTGGCACGCGGTGGGCTGGCAACGGTTCTTATTCACGACAAAGGCGTGTCGGAGACGAGAATTTCCATTGACATCCGTCTTCGATCGTCAGATATTTCTGTCATGACAGAAACAACAGCCAAAAAGAAATTGCCAGCCGCGGTCGAACGCTTCGTCCTGCATTGGGGCGACATGGGCGATGAGTGGGGCGTCAATCGCTCGGTGAGCCAGATTCACGGTCTGCTTTATTTGTCGGAGGCGCCGATGACGGCCGACGACATCGCGGAGACGCTGGGGATGGCGCGATCCAACGTCTCCAACTCCATCAGGGAACTCTTGTCCTGGAATTTGATCCGGCGTGTTCCGATCATGGGCGATCGCCGCGATCACTACGAGGCGGAGACCGACATCTGGGAGGTCGCGGCACGGATCGCGGCCGGTCGAAAGGAGCGCGAGATCGACCCCGCCGTCGATGCGTTGCGCGCCTGCGTGGTGGACGCCGCCGACGATCCCACCATCAGCGCGGTGGCGAGCAAGCGGCTGAAGGAAATGCTGGCTTTCACCGAACTGGTCGATCGCTGGTACACGCAGATGCTGACTGTGCCGAGACCGAGGCTGATCGCCTTGATCAAGCTCGGCGAAAAGATCGTCAGCTTCCTGCCGGCGGGGAAATCCAAGTAGGGGCCTGAGATTGCTGGAGCGCACGATGGCGTTACAAAGCAAAATCCTGAAGCTTCCAGCGCCATCCGATTCCGATGAAAGTCTCGACACCACCCTATGTGATCTCAGATTTCGCGCTTTGCTGCCTGACGACGACTGGGGGCGGTTGCCGCTGGCTACCTGGCGGCGGTTCTCGAAGCGTCTCGCCGATGGCAAGACTGCCATTTATGTCGGCGAGGTTGTCGAGGTCCAATTCAACCGGATCGGCTGGTGGGTGGCGCAGCTTGCGCGATTGATCGGAGGGCCGCTGCCGACGTGCGGCGACACCAATGTCCCCAGCATTGTAACCGTGACCGAAGATGCCGCGACGGGTGGCCAAGTCTGGACCCGTATCTACGCGCGCCGGAACGGTTTTCCTCAGGTCATTCACTCATCGAAACGTTTCTCGGGACCGACGGGTCTGGAGGAGTATGTCGGGTTCGGCGTCAGCATGGCGCTGCGGATGCTTGTCGATGGCCAAGCCTTGCTGTTTCGCAGCGCCGGTTACTTTGTGCAGGTTGGACGCCTGAGGTTCGCTTTGCCGGATTTCCTCACGCCCGGCGTACTGACGGTGACCCATTCCGATTCCGGCAGCGGCGAATTTCGGTTCACGCTCGAGATCGTTCACCCCCGCTTTGGCAAGCTTGTTCGTCAATCCGCGGTTTTCCGGGAGGCAACGCCGTGACGTCAACGCTTCTCTGGACCTTGATCGCCATCCAAATTGCGATGGGCGCATTCGACACATTTTATCACCATGAACTGACGGAGCGGTTGGCCTGGCGCCCTTCGCAGCGCCACGAGCTCCAGCTCCATAGCGTGCGCAACACGCTCTACGCCTTGCTGTTCCTGACGCTTGGCTGGCTGGAAGTTCGCGGGGTCTGGGCGATGATCGTGATCGCCGTCCTGGTCGTGGAGGTGGTCGTGACCTTGATGGATTTCGTTGAGGAAGACTTGAGCCGAAAGCTTCCGGCGAGCGAACGCATCAACCACACTTTGCTGGCGCTGAATTACGGCGCCATCCTGGTTCTGCTGCTGCCGGTTTTGATCGCGTGGGCCGGCCAAGCTGCCGCCATCGAACCTGCGTTTCATGGTTTCTGGAGCATCCTCGCTACGATCGCCGCCGTCGGAGCCGGCCTCGGCGGCGTGCGAGACCTCGCAGCCTCGAAACGTTTTGCGCGACTGAATATTGCACCTGTGAGCGGCCTCGCCGGCGAATTACCTGGACGGCAAACGATCCTGGTCACCGGCGCGACCGGCTTCATCGGCAGCCGACTTGTGCTTGGTCTTGCCGACGAAGGTCATCAGGTGATCGCGCTGGTCCGAAATCCGGCCAAAGCGGACTGCTTGCGTCCGCCGATCACATTGATCACCAGCCTCGATCAGCTTCCTGCCGACGCCCAAATCGATGCCATCGTCAATCTGGCGGGCGAGCCGATCGGCAACGGGTTGTGGACCGAGGCCAAGCGCCGCGAGATTGTCGAATCCCGCATCGTCATGACCGATGACGTCGTCAGGTTGATTGCACGTCTTGAACGCCGGCCAGCCGTGCTGGTCAGCGGCTCCGCGATCGGGTGGTATGGCCTGTGGCAGGATCAGCCCCTGACCGAGTCCGCGAAAGCACATGCCTGTTTCAGCCATGAACTGTGCGATGCGTGGGAAAGGGCGGCAAGCCGGGCCACGGAACACGGTGTCAGGGTCGTTCATGTCAGGATCGGTCTGGTGGTCGGGACCGAAGGAGGGCTGCTCACGCGAATGCTGACGCCATTCGAGTTTGGTCTTGGCGGTCCAATCGGATCAGGACAGCAATGGATGTCCTGGATCGAACGTGACGATCTCGTTCGTCTGATCGTCCATGCGCTGGCAAAGCCTGGTATCTCGGGCCCGATCAATGCGACCGCCCCGATCCCGGTCAGAAATATGAAATTCTCCGAGGAGCTTGGCCGAAGGCTTCATCGGCCTGCGGTGTTTCGCGTTCCAGCCGCGCTGCTCCGTCGTGTAGCCGGCGATTTCGCCGACGAACTCCTGCTGGGAGGCCAGCGCGTCATCCCGAACAAGGCGTTGAGCAGCGGATTCGTGTTCCGGCATGAAACCTTGCGCAGCGCCTTCGAGGCCATCCTGTAAGGGCGCCGTCTTCTAACGAAAGCCGAAGTCTCATCTTGGGAGGCGGACGGTCACCCTCGCAGGTCCGACGGGTTGCGCTCCCGATCATTTGCTGCTGCAACAGGCCATCGATGGCTCGGCGGTTTGGTTGGAGATGACAATGACCGCGACACCAAAGAAGTTATTGGCTGTCCGCTTTGGCCAGCCCATCAAAGCGCGACCGAGTTGTTGGTTCGCTCGACTCGGCCCGACGGTGGTGTTCGCGCTCCTGTTCGGTTTCGCGGAGGCCCGCGCCCAGGCTCCTTCCGTCCCTGTTTCAGGCGTCGATGCCGCTTTGATCGAAGATATCGTGACGGGCAGCCGCGTCCTCGCCGACTTTGGCGTTCTCGACGGCTTCGGCCACGTCAGCGCGCGTCATCCGACCAATTCCAATCGCTTTCTCATGTCGCGGTCGCTCGCGCCGGCGCTGGTCACCGCCGCCGACATCATGGAGTTCGATCTCGATGGCAACGCTGTGGGCAACAGTGGTCGATCCGTGTTTCTGGAGCGCTTCATTCATAGCGAAATTTACAAGGCGCGGCCGGACGTGATGTCGGTGGTTCATACGCATTCTCCCGGCGTCATTCCATTCACGGTGAGCCAGGCGCCTTTGCGGCCGATGTATCACAACGCCGCCTTCCTGGCGGCCGGCGCACCCGTATGGGACATTCGAAAGGATTTTGGCGAAACAGACATGCTGGTCCGCGGTCCGTCGCTGGGCAAATCGCTGGCGCAAACGCTTGGCGACAAGTCGGTGGTCTTGATGCGCGGCCACGGCGACGTGACCGTAGGGCCATCGGTCAAAGTGGCCGTTTTCCGTGCCTATTACACCGACGTCAACGCCCGCCTGCAGTCGCAAGCCATCGCGCTGGGTGGCGACATCAACTATCTGACGCCGGGAGAGGGCGCGAAAGCCGACACGGTCAACCTGGCAGTGCTCGACCGCATCTGGAACCTGTGGAGGATGCGCATCGCTCCCAGCCTTGCGAAGTAGCCCGCCGCACCGCGGGCAGCATGGTCAGATCGTCGCCTCCGGCAGGCGCGCTTGCACGGCGCCAAACACCTCCTCAAACGCCTGCCGGAGCGCGATATCGACATCCGTCATGGTCACGGGATAGCCGAGATCGACGAGACTGGTGACGCCATAGCGCGGGTCCACCACGCCGCAGGGCACGATCGCTGCGAAGTGCGTCAGATCGGGCTCCACATTGATGGAGATGCCGTGAAACGACACCCAGCGCCGCAGCCGCACACCAAGGGCTGCAACCTTGTCTTCGAACCCTGTGCCCTTGTCGGCCCGTTTCACCCAGACACCGACCCGATCCTCGCGCCGCTCGCCCCGCACATTGAAGGCTTCCAGGGTGCGGATGATCCACTCCTCGAGACCAGCGACGTAGGCTCGCACGTCCGGCCGCCGACGCTTCAGATCGAGCATCACATAGGCCACCCGCTGGCCAGGGCCGTGATAGGTGAGCTGCCCGCCGCGCCCCGTAGCAAACATCGGGAAGCGGGGGTCGAGCAGGTCACCGGCCTTGCCGCTGGTGCCCGAGGTATAGAGCGGGGGGTGTTCCAGCAGCCACACCAGTTCGGGCGCTTCATGGGCCGCAATCGCTGCGACACGCGCCTCCATGGCCGCCACGGCGTCGAGATACGGCACCGGCGCGTCGGAAACCCGCCATTCGACCGCGCCGCCGCCGGCAGGGCTCGCGAAGGTCGTCAAATCGAGGCTTTGGCGGTCGTTAACCATTGGCTAACCATAACGTGTTGATCTCAAACCACGCAATTTCGCAGTCGTCCGTACGGGTCGCTTCACCAGTGCCAACCCTCGATAAAGTCACCGTCGATCTCATGGTGGTCCTCGGTACCACTTCGATGCCCATTCATCAGGTAATGCGCCTGAGCCGTGGCGCCATCATCGAACTCGATGCCACCGAGGCAGACGAGGTCAAAATCCTTGCCAACAACCTTCCGATCGCCAGCGGCGTGGTCCTTGTCGATCGCAACCGAATCGCGGTCGAAGTCAAGCAAATGCTGCCACGACCCATGGGATCCCGTTGAAAACCACCACCCTCGCAGGCCTTGTCCCTCCATCGTTGATTTGTTACATCGGCGCCGTTGATCGGGTCTCGATCCGGTCTTGATGCGGTACGGCGCAATCTTGTGCCGATCCTAAAAAAAGCGCTCGTGGCGGAATTGGTAGACGCGCTGCCTTGAGGTGGCAGTGAGTAAAATCGTGGGGGTTCGAGTCCCTCCGAGCGCACCAAAAGCCAGCTGACCAATTGCTCGCAAGCACTTGAAAAATAACAAAGAATGGAAAAGGTTCAGCTGCCTCCGACCCATTT
>WNFG01029627.1_pt1 | contig 11445 bp, 10 predicted proteins | sample 5400431 | NCBI WGS metagenome assembly WNFG01 (sample SAMN13153346, study PRJNA577476) | soil metagenome | isolation source: 120 cm saprolite under Douglas fir tree site 2 hole 3 replicate 2 | place: USA:California | collected 2015-04-18
CATCGGCCATGCTGCGTGAACCGCCGAGTGAGAAAGCGATCGCCGCCGCCGCGACGATGATTGTGGCGATGACGAGCGCGATAAACCCCTTGGATTGCATCGGATGACTCTCCCGCCTCAACCCATCACGGCGCGGCGCTTGCGCCGGTGCAGCCTCATGAGACCGACGAAGACGGCTATGATTCCGACGAGAATGGGGATCAGCGCGATATTGATGAATTGCAGGCGCGCCTTGAGGCGGTCGATTTCCTGATTGAGCGCGAGCTGGACGTCGCGCAGCTGCTGGCGCGTCTGCAGCATCTCGCCGCGGAAGCTGTCGAGCGTTGCCGTCTGCTCGGAGGTGAGCTGAACGTTGCCTGCCTTGTCGCTCTTGAGGTCCTTGATCTTCGCTTCGGTGGCCTTGAGTTTGTCCTGCAACTCGTGCTGCTTGGCGCTGTAGCGGCTGTCGGCCTCTCGCTGGATGTTCTGCACCACCTCGAAGGGCCGTGCCGAGGTGCCGCGGCTGCGCAGCGTGATGAGGTCGTTGCCGCCGGCGAGCGCCTCGACGGCATTGGCGACGAAATCGCTGTTGTTGGCGATCGGTATGACGACGCGCTGGCCGAAGAAATCCGAGCTCTGAACCCACAGGCGATCGTCGAGGAGATCGGTGTCGGCGACGACGACGACGTTGATCGGCTGCTTCGACTGCATCACTTGCGGATCTTTTGCCGGTTCCTGCTTGGCAGGTTCGGTCGCCGGCGCGGCATCATCCTTTTGCGCTTCCGGCTTCGCGTCCTTGCTTTCCGGCGGCTTCGGCGGACCGTCGGGGAAGGCTGTCTGGACGTCGCCGGTGACGCGGGCCGCAAGAGTCAGATGGTGGTCTTCCGACTTGAACTGGCTCAATAGGCCGGCGACGTCGGGGATCGGACCCTGGAACTTCTCGGCGGGTATCTTCATCGCCTGCGGCGAGGTTTGGATCAGTGGCTCGAATTTCGTCTTGGCACCTTCGTGTGGTTGCAGAATGCCGGAAGTCGCCATGTTGATCTGGCTGAAATCCGCCGTAATGTAATCGTCCTTGTTGAAATTGGCGCTCCGCAGGTTGAGCCAGGCGACATAATCGACTGCCTGGGCGCGGCCTGCCGATCCGGCGTTGACCTTGCGCGCGGCGACACGGTCGCCGGCAACCATGTTCGGCACCATCTCGACGCCCCACGCCGCGAACAGCTTATCGAGGCTGCTGCCGGCCGGCGAGCCAGGTGGATTGAACTGGCTCGGGCGCGACTGTTGGATCTCCGAGTTCGGATCGACGAAGACCAGCGCCCGTCCGCCGTTCAGCACGAACTGGTCGATGGCGTACTGCGTCTTGTCCGAGAGATTTTGCGGATGGATCAGCATGAGCACGTCGATGTCGGGCGAGATCTTGTCGAGATCGCTGCCGATCGTGCGAACCTCATAGAGCTGGCGCAGTTGCTCGATGACGGCGAAAGGCTGCATCGGCCGTCCTTGCATCGCCGCCATCATGTCGCCCTCGACGGGCAGCGCGCTGGCCAGGCCGACGACAGTCTTCTTGGGGAAGGCGAGCGAATGAATGAGCTTCGTCAGATCGTATTCGAGGAAGCGCTCGCGCTCGGGTTGGAAGAACGGAATCACCTGTTGGTCGTCCGTCGAGTTGGTCGCGGCGACGCCGAAATAGACCTGCTCGCCGCCCTGGTCGATCGGCACGCCCTGGAGGCCGAAGGCGACGGCGCGGTCCTCGATCGCCGAATAGGGGATCGGATCGAGTACCTCGAGCCGAAGCTTGCCGCCGGAGAGCGAAGCGTACTCCTCGAGCATCTCGCGGACGCGCTGGGCGTAGAGCGCATAGGTCGGGATCTCGTTGCCGAGCCGCTTGGAATAGTAAAACCGCACGGTGATCGGCTCGTCGATCTTGGCGAGCGTCTTGCGCGAACCATCCGAGAGGGTGAAGAGGTGTTGCTGGGTGAGGTCGACGCGTGCCGAACGCAAGGTCTTGTCGGCGATGACGTTGATGCCGATGAAGAGCACCGCGGCGCAGACCAGAGCAACGATTGCGATGAGGGAGCGGTTCATGTCGTGCGTCTCAATCCGCCTTCTTGAGGTCGACGAGCACGGCGTTGGCGAGCAGGAAGGTGCCGATGACCGAGAGGAAGAAGATCGCGTCGCGCGCGTCGATTACGCCGCGCGTGATCGCCGTGAAATGGGTGAGGAAGCTGAATGATGACACGGTCGTGAGCACCGACTGGGGCGCCCAGCTCTGGAGCAAGCCGAGGACGATGGGTGAGCCGCTGACCGTGAAGAGAAAAGACGCGGCGGCGGTGATGACGAAGGCAATAACCTGGTTCTTGGTCAGCGCCGAGAGGCACGCGCCGACAGCGAGAAAGGCGCCGGCCATCAGGAAACTGCCGACATAGCTCGCCAGGATGACGCCGTTATCCGGCGTGCCGAGATAGTTGACGGTGAGCCAGAAGGGGAAGGTGAGGACAAGGGCGATGCCGGCGAAGGTCCAGGCGGCGAGGAACTTGCCGAGCACCGCCGATATCATCGAGATCGGCAAGGTGAGGAACAGCTCGATCGTGCCGCTCTTGCGCTCCTCCGCCCACAGCCGCATCGACAGCGCCGGGATGAGCACGAGGTAGAGCCAGGGATGAGAGGTGAAGAAGGCCTGCAAATCGGGCTGGCTGCGCTCGAAGAAATTGCCGACGAAGAACGTCAGGACACCCGCCATCACCAGGAAGATGACGATGAAGACGTAGGCGAGCGGCGTCGCGAAGTAGCTCGTCAGCTCACGCCGGAATATGGTGCCGATGCTGCGCATGTCGCGGTTGTCTCTGCAGAGCCGTCAGTGAGAGGTGGTGATCTGGCGGAAGACGTCGTCGAGGCTGCCGCGCTCGACGCGCAGGGCTTGCGGCTCCCAGCGGTGGTTGTGCAGCAGATCGGTGACCGAACCGATGATCGCACGGCCGTTGTGCGAGAATACGATCAGGGCGTGGCCCTCGCCATCATCCACGGCTTCGACCGCGGCGATTTCGGGGAGTTGGCCGAGCGCGGCGGCGGCGGGCTCCTCGTCCGAGGGCGCGAGGGTCAGGCGGACCGCGTTGTGGTAGCGGGACTGCGCCTCGAGCGCGCTCGGCGTTCCGTCGGCCAGGAGCTTGCCATGGGCGATGATCATCGCCCGGCTGCACACTGCGTCGACTTCCTCGAGAATGTGGGTGGAGATGATGATGGCCTTGTCGGGCGCCATCTCGGCGATCAGCCGGCGCACCTCGTGCTTCTGATTGGGGTCGAGCCCATCGGTCGGCTCGTCCATGATGAGAATCTCGGGATCGTGGAGCAACGCCTGGGCGATGCCGACGCGCCGCTTGAAGCCCTTCGACAGCGTCTCGATGGGCTGAAACAACACCTCGCCAATGGCGACCCGCTCGACGGCGATCGCCACGCGCTTTTTCGCCTCGGCGCCGGAGAAACCGCGGATATGCGCGATGAAATCGAGGAAACCGGCTGGTGTCATGTCGGGATAGGCGGGCGCCCCCTCGGGCAGGTAGCCGATTCGCCGTTTGACCTCGATCGGATCGCGCGTCACGTCGGCGCCGCACACGACCGCCGTGCCGGCGGAGGGGGCGAGAAAGCCGGTGATCATCTTCATCGTCGTCGACTTGCCAGCGCCGTTAGGGCCGATCCGCGGCGCCGGCCGTCCTATAGCAGGAATAACCGGCGATGGCGGCTGGTCTTTTCGTCAACCCGCTGCGCTGCGCGCCCCGATTTAGGCAAAGGAGCGAGATTTGCAAGTTAATTTGCGTTCATAATCCGCCATGTGCCAATTCTTTCATGCACCTGCGGAGGAGCGGCAGAGCGCGCCGCGATCGGCTGATCAGGAGGGGAAAAAGCCGTGATTGGACGCGTCCGGCTGATCTCGGGACTGATCATGTTCGCCTTCGTGACCAGTCACTTCCTCAATCACGCCCTTGGCCTCATCTCGCTCGATTTGGCCGAGGACGCGATGTGGTACCTCTATCGCGTCTATACCAGCAGGCTCGGCAGCACGGCGATCTACGGCGCTTTCTTGGTGCATTTTCTCCTGGCGCTCTATGCGCTCTGGCAGCGCCAGACCCTGCGCCTTACGGCGCCCGAGGCGGTGCAGTACACGCTCGGCTTCCTCGTTCCGCTGCTGCTCACCGAGCATGTCATGGCGACGCGAGTTAGCGACACTTTTCTCGGCGGTGATTTCGGCTACTACCGATCGATCTTGACTGTCTATTTCCACGAGGACCCCTGGAAGGGCGTGCTGCAGGCCATCGTGCTCGTCGTAGCCTGGGTACATGCCTGCATCGGCCTGCGCTTCTGGCTTCGCCTGAAGCCGTGGTACGACTCCACGCAGCCTTATCTCTACGCCGCCGCGCTGCTGATCCCCGTCCTCGCCCTGCTCGGCGTCCTCGTCGCCGGCGAGCACGTGATGGAGTTGGCGCGGAACCCCGAATGGGTCGCCGAAACCTTTACGATCCATCACCGCCCGCCGCCGGACGGGCAGCGCGCGATGGAGACGCTCATCCTGGCGTTGCGTCTTTTCTTCATTGGCGCGATTCTCGCTGTGCTGCTCGCGCGCGTTGTCCGCCGCCATTGGCGGAAGCGCCAGGGGGTCTCGCGCGTCACCTATCCCAACGGACGCTTCATCGACGTCTCGCGTGGAGTCTCCGTGCTGGAGGCAAGCCGTCTTCTCGGCGTGCCGCATGCTTCGGTTTGCGGTGGCCGCGGGCGCTGCTCGACCTGCCGGTCGCGCATCGAAGGGGCGGCCTCCGCGATCCCGCCACCCTCCGCCGAAGAGATCAAGGTGCTGCGCCGCGTTAAGGCGAGGCCGGAGGTGCGTCTTGCCTGTCAGCTGCGGCCGACCGGTGACATCAAGGTAACGCCGTTGCTGCCCCCCTTCGCTACCGCGCGCGACGGCTTCGCGCGACCAGGCTATCTGCAGGGCGGCGAGCTCGAGATCGCCATTCTCTTCGCCAATTTGCGCGCCTTCACTCGGCTGGCCGAGACACGGCTGCCTTACGATGTCGTCTTTGTCCTCAATCGTTATTTCGCCGCGATGGGCCGCGCCGTCGAGGAGGCGGGCGGGCATCTCGACAAGTTCATCGGCGACGGCGTGATGGCGCTGTTCGGTATTGGCAGCGACCCGGCGACGGGATGCCGCGAAGCGCTCCACGCCGCCCGTCTGATGTCCGAACATCTGGTCGAGCTCAACACGGCGCTCGAGAACGATCTCGGAGAGCCGTTGCGCATCGGCATCGGCCTGCATTTTGGCCCCACCATCGTCGGCGAGATGGGTTATAGCAAGGCGGTCTCGCTGACCGCTGTCGGCGATGCGGTCAACACGGCGAGCCGGCTGGAAAGCGCCTCGAAGGAATATGCCTGCGAGCTTGTCGTCTCGGAGGACCTTCTCACGCGCGCCGGGATCGACCTCGCGGCGTTTCCGCGCCACGAGATCGCGATACGCGGTCGTCAGCAAATGCTCGCCATCAGGACCCTGAATTGGGGACGCGACTTGCCCGCGTTCGCAGCGGCAAAGGCGACCGTGCCGGCATGAACGTCGGAAGCGCGGGCTTCCAGCCGGCCTGTCTCGTGCCGGGCTGGCGACAGCTGCTCGTTATTTCGTCAGCAACCCTTCGACCTCGGCCGTGATCTCCTTGTCCGTCGGCCTGACCCGCGACGGCCAGGCACCGGCGATGCTGCCGTCTGGCGCGATGAGGTATTTGTGGAAGTTCCAGCGCGGCGCCCCGGCCTCGCCGAGTTCCTCGGCGATCCAGCGGAAGAACGGATGCGCGGCGGCACCGATGACATCCTGCTTGTCGGTGAGCGGAAAGTCGACTGCGTAGTTGCCCTCGCAGAACTGCTTGATCTGCTTGGCCGTCCCCGGCTCCTGCTCGCCGAAATCGTTCGACGGCACGCCGACGACGACGAGACCGCGGTCGCGGTATTTGCGCCACAGCGCCTCGAGGTCCTGGTATTGCGGGGTGTAGCCGCAGAACGAGGCGGTGTTGACGACGAGCACCGGACGCCCGCGATATTGCGACAGCGGCAGCTTCTCGCCGTCGATCGAGGTGAATTCGAAATCGTAACCCTGCATGCGACCACCCTCCGCGTAGCCGGGAGAAGATATCGCGCCAGCGAGAAGGACCCCGGCCGTCAGCAGCGATGACAACGATTTGTCCACGACGTCCGTCCCCGCAATGATGCCACGATCGATTGCGCGATCATACTCCGCGATTCCGGTGACAGCGATCACGCCCGCGCGAGGGCGAAGAGCTCCATGCCGGTCGACTTGCCGCGCAAGTCGACGCTGCCGATGCTCTCCGCCCGCAGGCCGGCCGGCAGCAGCGTTCGCGCGAGAGCCTCGGCAGAGGCGAGCACGGCCTGACCGGTGCTGCGACAGGCGCCCTCGATGCGGGCCGCCGTGTTCATCGTATCGCCGAGCATGACGATCTCGCGCTTGACGTCGCCCATCTCGCCGACGACGAGTGGGCCGGCGTGGAAGCCCGCGCGCAAGACCGGCACGGCGCCAAAACGGCTGAGATATCCGCCCCGATTCTCGGCAATGCGGTCGGCGATGACGAAGGGACAGGTCAGGGCACGCGGATCCGCCTTGCCGCGCCGCATTTCCCACGTGACGATCACCTGGTCGCCGACATAACGGTGGATGTCGCCGCCGCATTCGATCGCGCTCTCCGAGACGTCGAGCACGGCGCGGGCGAGGAATTCGTGAAAGAGGACATCGCCGATCCGCTCATCCGTCGCACCATGAGGGCGAGGTTGAACGCCAGCGACGCGGCGAGCGAATAGGCGAGGGTGCGGATCAGATCGGCCAGCCCCGCAGTGCCTTTGCTGGCGAAGATCACGGCCGAGTAGGCCGCGCTGATGCAGGTCGCGTAGATCGCGGTGCGCAGGACGAGGACGACGCCGAGCGGCCAACGCTGCAGCAGCGAGCCGCCCCGCGCACTCAGGCCGAAGACCTCGAGACTGGTGAGCAGCGCGCCAATCAGTGCGCCGAGGGCCGTGCCGTTCAGCAGCGCTGCGGGTTGCGGTCCCGCCCCGGCGAAGGCAAGGGCAAGGCCGAGCCCGGCCGAGATCAGCCCGACCCTTCCGACTATTCGCAATCGCCGCTTCGTTCGCTCCAGCACGTTCCTTCCCCTCGCGCCTGGGCCATTGCGCAGTCTAGCCTGGTTTGACAGGCTGTCGTGCAGCGGCGCCGTCTGGGCGGCGTCCGCAGCGTTTCGAGTTGCGCCGCCACTGGGCAATCCCTATGACTGTCGCGCCTTCCCTTGCCCCGATCGCGCGCCTTCGGCGCCTTTGATTTCGGCCGCTTCATGCTTCTTGTCTTCCTTCTGAAAGGCATCGCCGTCGGCCTCGTGATCGCCGTTCCGGTCGGCCCCGTCGGCGTGCTCTGCGTCCGCCGCACGATTTTCGAGGGCCGGCTTTTCGGTTTTCTTTCCGGCCTCGGCGCGGCGAGCGCTGACACCATCTTCGGCATCATCGCCGGCTTTGGCCTGACCGTGATCTCGGACCTCCTGCTCGACTATCAGGAGTGGATGCGCGCGGCCGGCGGCCTCTTCCTCGTCTATATCGGTGTCAGCGCGCTGCGCAAACGCATCGTGCGCCCGGAGAAGGTCGAGAAGAATGCCGAGAATCTGCTCAGTGCCTATCTCTCGACCTTCGTCCTGACGATCACAAATCCGCTCACCATCCTTGCCTTCCTCGGCATCTTCGCCGGCGTCGGCTTTACCGGCGAAGAAGCAACGCTGGAACGTGCGGCCATCCTCGTCGCCGGCGTACTGCTCGGCTCGCTGGTCTGGTGGCTTGGCATCAGTCTCGGCGCTGGCCTGTTTCGCAAATCCTTCGGCGAGTCGCACCTGGTGTGGCTGAACCGCATCTCCGGCGGCATCCTGACGCTCTCCGGGTTCGGTCTGCTGGTCAGCCTTCTCTACGACAAATTCGCCTGACTGCGCCCAAGCCCCTCGATTGTCCGGCGACAACTCCACGATTGACCGGGAGCGCGGTCGCGGCTTCCATCGCCGGGCGACGGCCGCTTGCGGCGAAAGGATGATTGCCATGGTCTATCTGCCGAAACACTTCGCCGAGACGCGCTGCGCCGAGCTCGCGGGGCTGATGCAGCGCTACAGCTTCGCGACCATCGTCACGGCGGGCGAGGGCGGCTTGATCGCCAGCCAATTGCCGTTCATGTACCGGGCGGAGGAGGGAGAGCACGGCACGCTCCTCTGCCATTTGGCAAAGCCCAACCCGCAAGTCGCGGAGCTGCGCACCGGTCGCGAGGTGCTGGTCATCTTTTCGGGGCCCCATGCCTATGTCTCGCCGAGCTGGTACGCGACGAGGCCGGCGGTGCCGACCTGGAACTATGCCGCCGTCCATGCCTATGGGACGCCCCAGCCGATCGAGGAGCCGGACGCCCTGATCCGCCTGGTCGGCGCGCTGAGCGAGATCTACGAGGGCGGACGCAAGGCGCCCTGGCGGGTCGCCGACGAGCCCGCCGAGTATGTCGAGGGCATGGCCCGCGGCATCGTCGGCTTCACCATCCCGGTGACCCGTCTCGAGGGCAAGTTCAAGCTCAGCCAGAACCGCAGCGCGACGGACCGCCAGCGCGTCGTCGCGGCGCTGCGCGAGGAGAGCGACACGCTGGCCCATGACGTGGCCGCCCTGATGGCTGATCGCGAGGTCGAAAAGGCGGCGAAATAGGGTCATTTTGTGGCGGGCGGCGGCGAGGCTTGGCGGGTCGCCTGACCGCGGCTAAGCTTCGCCGATGGTTGATCGAGTCCCGATAGCGGCCAGATTCGCCGCGCGCATGGCGGCCATCCTGCTCCTGGCGCTTTGGCTGACGTTCCCGCCAGCTTCCGGCGCCGCGGCCTTAGCCCAAGCGGCGACCGACGGTACCCAGCCGGTGCCCGCGCCGGTCGGCGCCGATGAACTCCAGCGTCTGGTCAATTCGTTGCAGGATGACACTCAGCGCGCTCGGTTGGTCGAGGAGTTGCGTGGCCTCATTGCGGCCCAGCGCGGCGTCGAGGCGACCGAGCCGGAGGCGAGTCCGCCAGCGTTGCTGGCGCTGCTCTCCCAGCGCATCGAGGCGATCAGCGACGAGGTGCTTGCGGCGGCGGCCGTCGTGGTCGACATACCACGCCTCGCGGCCTGGCTCGAGGAGCAGGCAAGCGATCCGGTGCTACGCGAATTCTGGCTCGATGTCGCCTTGAAGCTCGTGGTCATCTTCGGGCTTGCACTCATCGCCGAATGGACAATGCGCCGCGTGCTGGCGCGGCCACGCCGATCGCTGACCAGCAGCCACGACCAGCTTCTCCTGCGCGTCCTGCTGATGGCGGCGCGCGCCGGGCTCGACGCGCTCCCAATTCTGACCTTCGCCGGTATTGCCTATGTCGTCCTGCCGTTCGTCGGGGCACGCTTTGCGACGGCGCGGGTGGCGACGACGCTGATCGGCGCCTATGTCACGGCCCGCATTATCACGGCGATCGCCCGCATCGTGCTGCTGCCGCGGTTGGGCGCGCCACTGTTTCCCCGTCTTACCGAAGAGACGCGCAGTTATCTCTATGTCTGGTCCAAGCGCTTCGCCTATTGGACCGTCTATGGCTACGCCGTCGCCGAGGGCGCCTGGTGGCTAGGCGTGCCGGGCAGCATCTACGCGCTTTTGCTCAAAAGCGCCGCGCTGGTCCTTGCTATCCTCGCCATCATCTTCGTGCTGCAGAATCGCGTCGCGGTTGGCGAATGGCTGCGCGGGCGCAGATCGGATGTCGGCGCGATCGGGGCCTCGGCCAGGGCCAATGGCTGGCGCATCCTGCGCAACCGTCTGGCCGATACATGGCACGTCCTCGCCATCACCTACATCATCGCGATCTATCTCGTTTACGCGCTGCGCGTCTCTGGCGGCTTCAGCTACGTGCTTCGCGGCACGCTACTGACCTTGGCGGTCCTCCTCGTCGCCCGCCTCATCGTCGGCCTGGTCAAGCGGGCGAGCCGGCGCGGCTTTGCTGTCGGCGGCGACCTCAAGGCGAAATTTCCCACCCTGGAGCAACGGGCGAACCGCTATCTGCCCGTGCTCACCATGGCGGCGGCGACGCTGGTTTACGCTTTCGCCCTTCTCGCGGTTCTGCAGGCCTGGAATATCCCGGCCTTCTCCTGGTTCACCTCCGATCTCGGGCGTCGCCTGACCGGCGGTCTCATCAGCACCGGCACCGTGATCCTGATCGCGCTGACCGTCTGGGAGGTCTTCAGCTCGGCGGTCGAGCGCTACCTCAGCGCAGTCGACGACAACGGCGTCCTGGTCGCCCGCAGCGCCCGCGCCCGCACCTTGCTGCCGTTGCTGCGCACGGCGATGTTCGTCGTCATTCTTCTCCTGGTCTCGCTCATCATTCTCTCCGAAATCGGCGTCGACATCGCTCCGCTGCTGGCCGGAGCGGGCGTCGTCGGCCTCGCCATCGGGTTCGGCAGCCAGGCCCTGGTCAAGGACGTCATCACCGGGCTCTTCATGCTGATCGAGGACACCCTGGCGGTCGGCGATGTCGTCGACATCGGCAAGGGTCACACCGGCGTCGTCGAGGCGATCTCGATCCGCACCATCCGCCTGCGCGACAGCGCCGGCGGCGTGCATACGATCCCTTTCAGCGAGGTCACCTCGGTCGTCAATTTGACCAAGGACTACGCCTATGCCGTCTCAAACGTCGTGGTCTCCTACCGCGAGGACCCCGATCGCGTCGCCGCGGTCCTCCAGGACGTTGCCGGCGAGCTGATGCGCGATGCCGCCTTCCGCCCCTTCATCCTCGAACCGCTCGAGGTGGTCGGCATCGACAAGATGACCGAGCTCGGCGTCACCATTCAGTCGCGCATCAAGACCCTGCCGCGTAAGCAATGGGCGGTTGGACGCGAGTTTACCCGGCGGATGAAACAAGCCTTCGACCGCAACGGCGTCGAGATGCCCTATGCGGTGAAGCCGCGCTATCTTGAGGAATTGGCGGAGCGGCCGCCGGTTGAGGGACAGCCATCGGAGGCCAAGGATGTCGGCCCGCGCAAGGTGAAGTCGGCCTAACCATCCTCAGCCAGCAAGGTTTCGAGCGCTTCTATGTCGGGGCACGCGAGAACCTTGCGCGCGACGCCGAACGAAAAGCCGGCGCGCGCCAAGGTGGCCATGTCCTTCTCCAGACTGGCGGGACGAGCCGCGGCCGTGCGGTAGGCGCCGAGCCGACGGCGCCGAATGAAGGCGCAGGCGGCAGCGAGGTCGGACCCGCCTGTCTCCTCGGTCAGCGCCTGCAGCGTCGCGGCGATCAGCGGACGCTCGACGCCGTGCTGCGCCAGCCGGGCGGATATGCCTCGGCGCGATCCGCCCCGTCGCCGCAGGCTGGCCGCCCTCGCTTCGGCATAGCGGCGATCGTCGATGAGGCCCGATTG
>WNFG01019331.1_pt1 | contig 11444 bp, 9 predicted proteins | sample 5400431 | NCBI WGS metagenome assembly WNFG01 (sample SAMN13153346, study PRJNA577476) | soil metagenome | isolation source: 120 cm saprolite under Douglas fir tree site 2 hole 3 replicate 2 | place: USA:California | collected 2015-04-18
CTGGGGCTGGTCAGAACAACTATGTCATTCATGAAGAGCGATCCCAGATTGCGCTGCGTGTAGTCGGCTTGTGCTTCCGGCAAATAGAAGAAAGGGCCGATGGGCTTATCGAGATTGATTGGCAGATAGCGCGCATCTTTAGCGACGCCCACCACTTCAACAAGTGGACTGCTGGCGCCCGCTGTGCTGCTGAAGTGTTTGCCGATGGGATCTTCGTTCCTGAAAAACTTCCGTGCAAACGCTTCATTGATAACCGCTATTTTTCGCGAGGTCGATGTATCCTGCATGGAGATGCCGCGCCCTCGGACGATAGGGGTTCCAATGACCTCAAAGTACCCCGCCGTCACTCGATCCCATGCGGCGAAGTTTTCCTCCATAGGCCCTGGAGCAGGCTGACCATCTACAATGACGCCCGCGCCCCAACCGCCGCCCTTTTGCGGTGAGTACAGGCAGAGAGCCACTGAGGACACGCCGGGAAGGCTTGCTATCGAATCGTGGATGCGCCGGTAGAGAAGCGAGAGTTGCGCTGTCCGATAACCGGCAAGCCGTGGGTTTATGCTCACCACGATGCGCCGGTCCTGTTCGAATCCAAAATCCTGATTCTCCAATCTCTGCAAAGCGGCCGTGAGCAGCCCTGCCGCGGATAGCAAAACAAGTGAGAGCGCGGCCTGAAACACCACGAGCGTCTTCCTTGGGAGTGAACCCGCACGCGTAGTGGAGCGACTGGCTCCGCGGAGCGCTTCAATCGGATCGACGCGTGTGCCCATCCATGCGGGAGCGATGCCGAACGCAACTCCTGTTACCAGCGATGTGATAAAGGCGAACAGCAGCACCGGCATCGAAGGCGATGCGCTGATGGGCACGCCGGCGAGTCCTGGCAGCGAAGGAAATGCGAAGTGCAGAATCAGGCGTGTGCCCACGAATGCTATCGCCAGACCCGCTGCGCCACCAAACAACGACAGAAGTATGCTTTCGGTGAGGGACTGCCGCACGATCCGCGACGCTCGCGCCCCCAGGGCCATGCTCAACGATATCTGCCGCCGCCGTTCCATGCCGCGAACGAGCATGAGGTTGGCCACGCTGGCGCAGACGATCAGCAGTACAAATCCTGTAACCGTCATCAGGATTTGAAGCCAGCGCTCGTAATGTTCGCGCAAGCTGGTGATGCCGCCTCCTCCAGGGCTCAGAAACAAGGTTTGCTCAGGAAATTTCGCGCGATCGTTAGCGCTCATCTCCCCCCAGTGCGAGCGTAGCCATTGCTTCAGCTCCACACGCATTTCAGCTTCAATGGACGCGGGCTTCGCGCCTGGCTGGATGCGGCCAATCAATTCTAACCAGTGAGTGTCGTACTTGTTCAGATCGGTATCGCTCTGCACGAACGGTTCCGTGTTCAGCGGTACAAAGAAATCGGGCGGAGTGCCGCGCAGCGCGTCGCCGAAAAAACCCGGTGGAGTGATTCCCACCACGGTAAATGGCTTGTCATTGAGATTGAAGACGCTGCCGATTACAGACGGGTCCGATGCATACCTTTCCTGCCACAAGCGATGGCTCATAACGGCCACTGGCGGAGCGGCGGGTTGATCGTCTTGGGCCGTAAGCGCACGCCCGGCATACGCTCTTATGCCAAACATCGTGAAGTAATTGCCGGAAACGAACTCGCCGCGATAGCTTTGGGCTGCTTCCGAGCTGCCTGATCGGCGGACACCAAACAGCGGCTCAGACGCCGGGAAGGCCGCTAATTGCGAAAAGCCTTTGGTATTGTCCCGGAGGTATCTGTAGAGATCGTAGGAGACCAGGGAGAATTCCTTATCCTGACTGTACCCACCCAGGTAGCAGCAACGGGATTCCTTTCCCAGGCGATATAATTCGCTGGGATTCGCTACCGGCAGCGACTTCAGCAGAATGGCATGCACCAACGTAAAAATGGAAGTAGTCGCGCCAATGCCCAGCGCCAACGTCAGTACCGTGGCGATGGTAAACGCCGGAGCCATTCGCAAGCGTCGCAGCGCGTGGCGCGTATCTTGCGTAAGGGTTTCAAGAAACGGTAGTCCTCTTTGGTCCCGATAGCGTTCCTTCATTGCTTGCACCGCTCCGAACTTTAGTACAGCCTGACGCCGCGCTTCGGCCGGCGATAAACCGGCCCGAAGGTTTTCATCAGTCTGAAGAGCGAGATGTTCTTCAATTTCCGCCCGCAATCGCTCTTCGTCCTGCTGGGTTCGTGCCCAGGATGTAAGCCGCCTGAAGAATCGCCTTAGGGTTCTCATTCGAGATCCTCTGCTTTCACCGCAAAGAATCGCCCGATGATGGCCGCCGTCTGTTCCCAACCTCGGGTCTCGGCCTGCAATTGTTTGCGCCCGTCGCGTGTCAGCCGGTAAAAGCGCGCCTTGCGGTTATTCTCGGAGGCGCCCCATTCGGATGCGATAGAACCTTCCTGCTCCAGCTTCAGCAAGACGGGGTACAGCGTGCCTTGATTTACAGTAAGAAGCTCGCCGCTGATTTGCTCGATACGCCGGGCGATGCCATAGCCGTGAAGCGGTCCGAGCACGTCCAGCGTTTTCAGCACCATCAACGCCAGCGTGCCCTGCAGGACGTCGGTTTTCTCTTTCATGCGGCCTATTGGGTTTCCAACAGGAAGTATGTCATACTTCCATTGGGAAAACAACAGGAACCGCGACGTACGATCGTGATCGAGATTATTTCAGAGAGTAGAGTCTTTCCTGGCCATGTGCCAGAAATGCAGAATTTCCACTCTGCGTGGTTCCAAGACAAGGCGATAGTAGACATGTAACGGCCAATGCTGAAGACGCCGAACTCCTGGTTTACCGTGCATGGGTGCGCCGAGATAGAGGAAATCTCCTAACAGATCAACATGATTGAGGAGCGCATTGGCAAACCGTTCAACTTGTTAGCTGGTGGTTCTTCCACGACCAGCGCATCACCTCTTCGAGGTCAGCTAGCGCTGGTCCGGTGTAGAGAACTTGGAAATCCACTGGGGGATGAGCTTTCGAACCTCTTCGCTGGAAATAAGCCGGCCCTCATCCGCAGCTAGGATGCCGCGATCAATCGCGGCGACGGCGTTCTTGTCCACCTCGACTTCGTCGGTGCAAACCATGGGATCGATGGGAGTGGCTTCAACCATGACTTAATGGTAGCGTCGAACGAGTCGAAGTACAATCGAAATACAAGACTTCCGCGCGATTAGCAACATCGGGAGTCAGAGGAGCGTCCGTTCTAAGAAACCCTCGGCGGACGAAGCTTGGCGGGGATCGTCCCACGTGTTCGGCGCGCATAACGATTCCGGGCGCGCTGCCGGATCCCCTCCTTCAATTCATCGATAGTTCGGCGTTGCGGAACTCCCTTTGGAAACAAGGATCGTTGGATGTCGTGAGATGTGTATTTCGCTACCCAAGAACACACCCCGGTACGTAATTGTGAACGCGGCCGGCGTTCCAGTGCGGCACACAAATCCCGACGCGAGCGTGAAAATGATCCCGATGCCCTCCCTGACCATCGTGTACGAGACTCTGAACAACCCGCCGGCAACCTACCTGTCGCCGGAGGATCTTGGAACCCGCCAATTCCCCCTGGGATCTGTGGTCATTCCGATGGAACGCGACGGCAATATCGCAGGAAGGTTGGAAGCTCGCGGACTGCACTCCGATAGAACGCATCCGGAATTTGTGATTTACACCATGGAATAGAGTTCTCAGATAGTGGTAGAATCTCTACTACATGCCCTCCGGCAAACTCGATGTCTTGCAAGGTACCCTCGATCTCCTTATCCTCCGAACTCTGCAATGGGGACCGCAGCATGGCCACGGAATCGGACAGGTCATCCGCGCCAGGTCAGACGATCTCCTGCAGGTGGAGCATGGGAGCCTCTATCCGGCGCTACATCGGCTGCGGCGCGAGGGCTGGATCGAATCCGAGTGGGGAATCACCCAAAACAATCAGCGCGCAAAGTTCTATCAGCTTACGCCGAAAGGCAAGCAGCAGCTCGCGCTGGAAGAAACTAAGTGGAAGCTTTTCGTGAAGACTATGTCCCGCGTAATGCGCCCGCAGGAGTAATGTTATGAAGCGCTGGATCCGGTGGTGGCTTTCCAGAAAACAGGAAGAGAACGATCTGGCGGAAGAGTTGCGCGCGCACATGAAGATCGAAGAGCACCAGCGCGTAGAAGCGGGCGAGGCCCCCGATGATGCGGCACAGGCCGCGCGGCGGGTGTTTGGCAATACCGCAAGAATTCAGGAAGATGTCCGCGAGACTTGGGGATGGTCCGCTATCGAACGGTCTTTCGAGGATTTACGCTACGGCCTGCGAATGCTGCGCAAGACTCCGGCCTGGACATCGGTCATCTGCGCAACCCTGGCGCTTGGCATTGGCTTGAGCACCGTCATATTCAGCGTCGTCTACAGCGTCCTGCTGCAGCCGCTTCCATATCCGGAAGCTGACCGAATCATGGCCCTATGGCCGAGTGCGCGCAAAACCGGCTACGCGCGCTTCAGCGTTAGCGCCGCACTCTGGTTGCATTGGCGAAAGGATTCGACGCTCTTCGAGGACATTGCGCTCACCAGACCGATCGCCAATTTCAATCTGACAGGAGACGGCGCTCCCGAGCGTCTGCAGGGCGCTCGGACGTCGTTCAACGTTCCTCTAGTGTTAAGAGTCAGGCCACTCCTCGGCCGCACGTTCACCGAAGAAGAGCAACGGCATGATGCGAGGGTCGCGATCCTCAGCCATGGTTTTTGGAAACGAAGGTTTGCCAGCGACCCTGAAATTCTTGGACGGAAGATTCAACTCAATGGCGGGCCTTTTGAAGTCATCGGCATCATGCCGCCCGAGTACCGCTACCCCAGCGCGGATTTTGAGTTGTGGACCCCGCTCTACATCCCTCCCGGTGAAATTATCGAGGGGACGAACTATCAATACCTGGCAGTGGGACGGCTGAAGCGCGGCGTGAGTGTCGCGCAAGCGCAGACCGAAATTTCGGCGATCATGCAGCGGCTGTCGCACGAATATCCCGTCAGCTACGGTACTGGTGAAAGCAGCGTCGGCGCGCTGGTTGAGCCGCTGGCCCAAAGCGATGCTTCCCAGATACGAAGTACCTTGCAAGTCTTGCTCGCGGCAGTGGCGTGTCTGCTGCTGATAGGGTGCATGAATTTGGCCGTGTTGCTAATTGCCCGCGCCAGCGCGAGAGCCCGTGAGATGGCCGTGCGCGTGGCGCTGGGGGCGACCAGCGGAAGACTACGCCGGCAGTTACTAGCCGAAGTGATACCGCTCGGTGTGGCCGGAACAGCCGGCGGATTGCTATTGGCGTGGTGGATGCTGAAGGCGCTGTTGCCATATTTGCCGGCCAATATGCCGCGAATCACTTCGATCGCGCTGCACGGCCCCGTCATCGCATTCGCCGCGGGCGCCAGTTTGTTGGTGGTGTTGCTCGCGAGCCTCTTACCCGGGCGAATTGCCGCGCGCAACCATCCAGCCGGCACATTGCAGCAGAGTTCGCGATCTGTAGCCGGAGGAGGACAAGCCCGAAACCTGCTGGTAGTGGCGCAGATTGCCGTGACCATCATTCTGTTGTTCGGTGGACTCCTCTTTGCACGCAGTCTCTCGGCTCTCCTCCGGGTGAATCCAGGATTTTCGAGTCAGGGCGTGCTCACTATGCACCTGGCAGTGACCCGCGCAAAGTATCACGAGGATGGCCAGGTCGCCGACTATTACAGACGCCTGGTTGACCGCGTCAAATCCATCCCTGGCGTCACCGCCGCGGGCGTCGTGAACCGTCTGCCGCTGAGCGGTATCGCGCAAACGGGAGGGGTTGAGTTTGAAGGAAGGACAGGCTCGTACGATTCCGACTGGCGCTCCGCGACGCTGGGTTATTTTCGGGGACGGCTGTTCACCGTCGACGATCGCGAGGCATCGCCCTCTGTTGGGTTAATCGATGAACGCCTGGCACGCAGTGTATTCGGCTCGGAAGACCCCGTCGGAAAGCGGTTCCGCCGCTATTTACCAAGCCTCGCGAAACAAGATCCGTGGACGGAGATCGTTGGCGTGGTGGGCCACGTTCTGAACGACAGCCTGGAGCGAGACACCCGCCCGCAGGTTTATTGGCCCGAAACGCAGCGGACCCAGGACCGGGCCGCGCTGGTGGTGAGGACCGTGGGCCATCCGGAATCGTACTCGCAAGCAGTGGTGGACCAGATCCGCAAAGAGGATTCCCAGCAACCGGTGTACGATGTCCGCTCGATGAAGGAATGGCTAAACCGCACGCTGCAGTCGCGCACTCTGGTGACCGGAACCGTGGCGCTGTTCAGCGGGGCGTCGCTGCTGCTAGCGTGCCTCGGGCTCTACGGAGTTATCTCTTATACAGCGGATTTGCGCCTCCGCGAATTCGGCATACGCATGGCCCTTGGAGCTGGTCGAGGACATGTCCGCGGCTTGGTACTACGACATGCGGGCAAGCTGGCATTGTGCGGTGCGGTAATAGGTTTGGCGCTGTCTTGGCCGGTAGGACGAGCGTTAGAGAGCCTCTTGTTCGGTGTTACCAATAGCGACACCGTTTGATGGATACTGGCGCCGGCCGCGTTGATTCTTGTAGCGATGCTCGCGGGATTCGGTCCGGCTAGGAAGGCGGCCCGAGCAGATCCAGCGGTAACCTTGCGCGCGGAGTAGTACAGGCATTCTTGCCTGTGTGGATCTTCAAATAACAAAACTTGATTAATACGAACCCGTTCCTATAACGTGGTGCAGGAGGCGCGCACTCTGGAAGTCCATTTGGTCGACGGCACGTACGAGTTGTTCCGGCACTATTACGCGGTACCGTCCGTACGGGATCTGGATGGCCGGGAAGTCGGCGCGGTGCGGGGAGTACTCGGGTCCGTGCTGGGGATGATCAACGGCGGCGCCACGCACATCGCCGTTGCGACCGATCACATTATCGAGTCGTTCCGCAACGCCCTGTGGCCCGGCTACAAAACCGGCGAAGGCATCGAGCCCGACCTGTGGGCGCAATTCCCCTTGCTCGAAGAAGTCCTCTCCGCCGCGGGCGTCGTGGTCTGGCCGATGGTGGAGTTCGAGGCAGACGACGCCCTGGCCGCCGCGGCCGTAGCGGCGGCTCGGGACCCGCGTGTCGAGCGCGTAATAATCTGTACGCCGGACAAAGACCTCGCGCAGTGCGTGCGCGGCACCCGCATCGTCCAACTGAATCGGCGCACGCGCGTCACCTATGACGAGGCTGGCATCATCCAAAAGTTCGGCGTTACGCCGGCCTCGATCCCCGACTATCTAGCGCTAGTCGGCGACGCGTCCGACGGCTATCCGGGCCTGCCAGGCTGGGGCGCGAAGTCGTCGGCTGCCGTTCTCGCCAAGTTTGTCCATCTGGAATCCATTCCCGGGGACTGGCGCGAGTGGCGCGTGAACGCCGCCAACGCGAGCGCCCTGGCAAGCACCCTGTCGCGGGAGCATGACCGCGCGATGCTATTCCGAACGCTCGCCACGTTGCGGACCGACATCGAGCTCTTCGACAACGTGGACCAACTGCGATGGACCGGCCACACTTCAGCCTTCCCCGCCCTCGCAGCCCGATTGGACGCGGCGGTCACCGAGACCAAGCGGCCTCAGGGCCGTCGATCCTCGGCTGCTGAATAGATAGCCGCCGATGGACGGAGATAAACGCGGATAAGGAACGACAACTAATCGGCGTTGATCCGCGTTCATCGGCGGCCAGGAATTTCATCCTCAGTGCGTCATCGCGTAAACGATATAGTTCACCCCCACACGGATCGCGAGGCCGGAGAATTTCTCCGGGTAATACGGATCGTCGGCCCACTCCCAGGCGTCGCCCAAGTCTGAGTTATAAGAGATCGCCACCATCACCCGGCCTTTGTCGTCATAGATTCCGCGCCAGCGCGCGCCAACACCGCCGTCCCGGCAATTCTTGCAGCCTTGTCTCAGATGCGCCTCGCCCGGCACCTGAAACCGATCGTCCAGGTCGAACACGGTATGGAAAATTGGGTCTTTGTCGTCGATGTCCACGATGGGGCGATCCGGAAAAACGAAGCGGATGCGTTTCTCGAACATTTCCCACTCGTAGTCGCCGTGGAAGTCGTCGGCCATGAAAAAACCGCCGCGCAGCAGATAGTCACGCATCACTTTGGCTTGCTGTTGGGTTAAGCCCCACTCGCCCACTTGCACCGCGTAGAGCCACGGCCAGTTGTAAACTTCGTCGCCATCTTCCAGGCTGACCGGTTGCTCCACCGAGCGCACATGAATGCGCGACAGGCGGCGCACTGCCGCCGAAAAATGACGGTCGGCACGCGGATAATCCTGCGTCCACAGCGAGAGCCCCAGCCGCCAGTCGCCATCGAAGCGGCCGCGATAGCCGTCGTTGGGACCGGGCGGAAACATAAGCCGCGCGAAGGCCCACTCACCCTTTTCCTGCCAGTCCTGCGGCAGCACAAATTCGTCGTATTCGACCCCGCGGAATTGCTGGAACGGCCGCTGGAAAGCGCACAGGATTCCGAGGCCGCATACCAATGCTAACAGGCCCTTCCGGAAAGTCATCCTGAACCGAGGATAGCATCTGGATAATGAGGTGACGGTCGCCTCATTCCACGACCTGTTACGCTGAATTTGAATGTCTGATAAGAAGATTCAACTGGTCCCTCTCGGCGGCCTGGGCGAGTTCGGCATGAACTCGATGGCCATCCGCTACGGCGACGATATTATCGTCGTCGACGCCGGAATGATGTTTCCGGACGCCGAGCTGCTTGGCGTGGACATCGTGATTCCCGACTTTAGCTTTCTCGAACAGAATCGCGAGCACGTGCGCGCCTTGCTATTGACGCACGGCCATGAAGACCATATCGGGGCGGTGCCGTTCCTGCTCAGCGAAATCAACGTGCCGGTCTTCAGCACAGCCTTCACTCTGGCGCTGGTGGAACGGCGGCTCGAAGAACATGGCTTGCTTAACCAGGCTGTTTTGCATCGCGTCAAGCCGGGCGCGAAAGTCGAGATCGGACCATTTTCGATTGAGTTCATTCACGTGACGCATTCCATCGTGAGCGCGATGGCGCTGGCAATCACCACGCCGCTGGGAGTCATTATCCACACCGGCGATTTCAAAGTGGATCCCACTCCCACCGACAACGAACTTTTCGATTTGCACACGCTGGCCGAATACGGGAAACGCGGCGTGCTGTTGCTGCTCTCGGATTCCACTAACGTCGATCGCCCCGGATACACGGAGAGCGAGCGGGCGGTCCGGCCGCGCCTGGAAGACATTTTCTACCGGGCGGAGCGGCGCCTGGTGATCTCCTGCTTCAGCTCTTCGATCCACCGGCTGCAACAGATTCTCGACATTTCGGCCGATTACGGGCGCAAAGTCGCGTTCCTGGGGCGCAGCATGCTGAACGTGACCGAGATTGCGCATACGCTGGGGTTGCTCACGGTTCCCGACGGCATTCTGCTGCGGCCGCAGGACATCATGCAAACCGAGCCGGGCAAAGTTGTGGTGGTGGCGTCGGGCACTCAAGGCGAGCCGATGTCCGCGTTATCGCGCGTGGCTGTCGACAATCACAAAAATCTTTCGGTACAACCGGGCGACACGGTGGTGCTGAGCGCGCGCATCATTCCTGGAAACGAAAAAGGCATTTACCGGATGATCAACCACTTCGCCAAACGCGGCGCGGAAATGGTGTACGGCAGCATGAACCCGCCGGTGCACGTATCCGGACACGGCAGCGCCGAGGAATTGAAGCTGGTTTTGAACCTGGTGCGCCCGCGCTATTTTCTCCCCGTTCACGGCGAGTACCGGCAGCTTGCCAAACACGCCTCGCTGGCGCAGCATCTGCGCGGAGCGGGTCTCGAAGAATCCTTCATACTCGAAACCGGCGAGACGCTGGAGGTGGACACGCACGGCGCGCGGCGCGGCGCAAAGGTCACGGTAGGCCGCGTGTGCATCGATTCCGGCACCATCGACGAAGTAGTGGAGGACATTGTAATTCGCGACCGGCGTCATCTTTCCGAAGACGGCTTCGTCTTGCCGATCATCACCATCAGCAAGCATTCAGGCCGGAACGAGACGCTTCCAGAAATAGTAAGCCGGGGGTTCATGTCGTTTGAAGACGGGTCGGACCTGCTGCAGCAATCCCGGCAAGTGGTGGCCAAGACCCTGGAGTCCTCGAGCGAAGAAGAGCGCAGCGACTGGGGTGTGATGCAGGAAAAGATCCGGGCGGATCTGAAGCGCTTTTTGAACAAGGAGACGCAGCGGCGGCCGTTGATTATGCCCGTGATTCTGGAAGTGTGATTGGTGGTAGGTGGTGGGAGGTGGGTTAGTGATCTACCTGCCGCCCACCACCTCAAAGCACTCGAATAAACTCCGCCACGATCCGATATCTCTCTTCGTCGAGCTCCAGCTCCCAAGGTTTAAAAGCCGGATTCAGCGACTCCAGACGGATGTAGTCGTGTTTCCAGCCCTCTTCGGTTGCGGTCTTTGCGCTTTGGTAACGCTTTACTGAGTACGCATTCGCGTGAAGATCCTCGGCCAGCACCAGCCGGTCTACCCTGCTGCCCACCACATTTGCGCGGAAAATACATAAGCTGCTACCCGCGATCACGGGCTCCATTGAGTTACCGACGACTTCCGCGATGAACATGTCAGGGTACAGATTAGTTACGTCCTCGGGCACTTCGAGCCACCCCTGCTCCACCACTTCTTCGTTGTCCAGGAATTTTCCCGCGGCAGCGCGTAGGGAATAGCGAGGCAGATGTGTTTTGAAAGGCAACACGTTGCTCTGCACATGCTGCCGGTAAAGACGTTCCAGAGCGCGTGAAAAATCGTCCACGAGAATTGTTTCGCGGTCGCTGATCCGCACCGATCCGGAAAGCGTTCCCTCCAGATAAGCAAACAATTCCTCGGCGCCCATCTCGCGGGCCTTGCCAGCCAGATCGTCCGCGAGCGCCAAAAGAATTTCCAGGTCTTCTTAATTTCCAGGTCTTCTTCTTCCGCCAGCAATTCCATGTCGCGCCGGAAGCGCAGATGCAGTGCTCCGGTGTTTGAATCCTGCAGTAGGACACCCAAATTCACCAAGCCCTGCCCGGGCAACTCCACTTGAACGATGGAGTACTTGCCAAGCTGAGTGTTGGCGATGACGGTGGCTGACATGGATTCTCTACTTATCGGCAAATTCAAAAAAACAATATAAGCCGCCGATAAACACAGATGAACGCGGATGAAAAACGAGCGCTTTATCCGCGTTCATCCGCGTTCATCGGCGGCCATAAATTCTCAAACATCCTAAGGCGTAAAGGGATAGTACCCTTTCCTTGCCCGTACTTTCACGTTCGCCAGATTCACCCGCACCACGATATTGCGGAACTGGCGCTTGGCGTCGGTCGCATCCGGTATGTAGCGCAAGATGTATTGTGTGGTGACCTCACCCGCGAC
>WNFG01004725.1_pt1 | contig 11442 bp, 10 predicted proteins | sample 5400431 | NCBI WGS metagenome assembly WNFG01 (sample SAMN13153346, study PRJNA577476) | soil metagenome | isolation source: 120 cm saprolite under Douglas fir tree site 2 hole 3 replicate 2 | place: USA:California | collected 2015-04-18
GCCGCAGTAGCGAAACGCCTTGAACGACCGGAGGTCTCGGCTTCCTCCAAGCTGTTTCAGTCGTCGGCGAAATGCACGCTGCTGTTGTCTCTGTTGCTGAGCGTCGTTGTGCTTATGTTCTACAGCCCCGTAACTCACAACGGGTTCATCAACTATGACGACGACGGATATATCACAGCCAACCCTCATGTGAGAGCGGGGCTGACGTGGGCGACCGTGAAATGGGCTTTTACCACCTATGATCAGGGAAACTGGCATCCCCTGACCTGGCTTTCCCACGCTCTCGACTGTGAGCTCTTCGGTCTGAACCCCGCCGGACCTCACGGCATGAATGTACTGCTGCACGGGGCCAACGCTGTCCTTCTCTTTCTACTGCTCCTGAGCGCCACCGGATTCCGCTGGCGCAGCCTGATGGTCGCTGCTTTGTTTGCGCTTCATCCGATGAATGTCGAGTCCGTGGCCTGGGCGGCCGAGCGGAAGAACGTGTTGAGCATGTTGTTTTTTCTCCTCGCCTTGCATGCTTACATCTGGTACACGCGCCTGCCTGGGCTCCGCCGATACGCCGCAGTGGCCTTTTTCTTTGCGCTTGCGCTGCTCAGCAAGCCTCAAGTAATTGCGTTTCCATTTTTGCTCCTGCTCTGGGATTACTGGCCGCTTGGCCGGATCGGCGCTCCGCTTGTACCCGGCCCGACGGCGCACGGCGGGAATGCGCCCAAATTATCGAGCGGATGGCTGGTATTGGAAAAGCTGCCGCTCCTGCTGCTCTCCGTAGCGAGCGCAGTGGTAACGATGAAGGCCCAGAAAGCCGGACTCGCGGTCCAGACTTTTTCCCGGTACAGCCTGCTCTTGCGGCTGGAGACTGCCGTGATCTCGTATGTGCGCTACCTGGAGAAGGCGCTCTGGCCATCGCAACTGGCGGCGCTCTATCCGCACCCGGCCAAGCTTTATCCTGCCTGGCAGGTAGGCGCGGCCTTGATTTTATTGCTGCTCATCAGCGCTTTGGTCGTCCGCCAGCGCGATCGACGGTATCTTGCGGTCGGATGGTTCTGGTTCCTGGGAAGCCTCATCCCGATGATCGGGTTGGTGCAGGTGGGCTTTCAGGCGATGGCGGATCGCTACGCCTACATCCCGTTCATTGGCCTTTTTCTGATGATCACGTGGCTGGCAACCGACTGGGCTCGGTCTCGCCAAATCTCCGTTGGATGGCTTGCCATTCCCGCCGTTTGTTGTCTGCTGGCGCTGGGGACCCTCACCTACCGGCAAGTAGGCTATTGGCACGATACCTCGTCATTCTGGCTGCGCACATTAGCGCTCACTCAGGACAACTACGTCGCACAGAACAACCTGGGACAATTTCTGCTCAACCAGGGCAGAACCGAAGAGGCCGTCGCACACTTCCGCTCCGCTCTCGCCATCCGTCCCGACGGTCTGACCGCCAATCTGAATCTTGGCGCCTACGAGGATCGACGCGGCAATCTGCCAGCGGCCATCGAGCGATATGAGATGGTAGCTCGCCACGCCGCCGACTTGGGCATGCGCGCTAGCGCCTATAGCAGTCTGGGGTTTGCCTATCGCGGAATGGGGCAGTCGACGAAAGCGAAGCAGTGTTTCGAAACGGCGCTGCAGTTGGAGCCCAATTGGGCCAGAGCAATGACCGGACTTGGCTTGATCGCCCAGGAAAATAGCGACCTGACGGAGGCCATTCGCCAGTACTCGCGTGCCGCGGCGGTGCAGCCCACCGATGTTGGGTACTTGCTGTTGGCACAGGCTTTGCGGCAGCAGGGACGATTGGATGAGGCCACGGCGATCTCGGAGCGCGTGGCTCGCCTCTCGCCAAATCCTGCGGAGGCGCAGAAAACAGTGGAGTCGTTCCTCTCGCGAAAGTAACGCGCGGTTACAAAATGGCTGCGAAAACGGCCGGCTTCAACGGCCGGTGAAAGGGCCGATTTCGATGCCCGGCCCCCAACCCGTTCCCACAGCCTGGGGAAGGGCGCCTTAATACGAATCGCACTTGCACCACTTGCTCCCAGGACATCGGAAACTGGAGGGAAGACTGACGCAAGAAAAGCAAAAGCCAGCGTTCCCCAAATGGGAGTTGCGGCATCTGACTGGCGGTTTGAGGTGTGATGAAGACGCAGGACGACTGGCAAAATTTGTCAATCTGGGTCTCTGAAAGTGTCATACTGGGAGGATCGCGGGTAACTGACGAGGTGACCATCCCGTACAGCACCGCTGAAAACATTGAGTTTTTGTCCAGAAGGACATCTGACTTCCGTCACTTGGGCCTCTGGCCCCTGGAGTGCGATAGTACAAGCGAGTTGGTCATCCAACCAAAACAGTCAAACGGAGACGAGGACAATTTAAATGCGGAAACAAAAGGGCTTCTCACTGATCGAATTGCTGATTGTGGTGGCGATCATCCTGATCATCGCCGCGATTGCTATCCCGAACCTGCTGCGTGCGCGTATTGCGGCGAATGAGTCGTCCGCCGTGGCGTCGATTCGCACCATCAACACAGCGCAGATTTCATACAACTCCGCCTACCCGACGGTGGGCTTTGCCGCTCTGAGCGCTCTCTCAGGCAGCTGCACGGGCAACACTTTGCCGACTTCTGCGGCCGCTTGCTTAATCGATTCGCAGTTGGCGTCAGGCTCCAAGAGCGGTTACACGTTCACTTCGACCGCTTCGGGCGGCCCCCCGGCATCGTCCTACGTAGCGTTCGCAAACCCGCAGACCGTCAACACTACTGGCGTGCGTGCTTTCTGCTCGGTCGCAGATGCTGTGGTGCGCTACGCCGCTGCTCCGCTTACCACCTGCGCCGGAACCGAGACCCCGCTTCAGTAAGTTCTTGATTTGGCAAAGTACCCGGGGGAGGGTACAAGCCGCAAAGAAGCAGAGGAGAAATCCTCTGCTTCTTTATTTTGGCCGCGGTTCTGATTTCCCGCCGCGAAGACTGCTGAGCGACTGACAAAACTTGACAGAGTGATCCACGAAAACTCTGCCCAAATTTTGTCGACATCCCGTAGGACATAGACCTCTGTCACTTGGGTCTCTGACCCTCGGAGTGAGATGCTAAACCTGTGATACCACCAGCAAGTTAGTCATTCAAACCAGACAACCAAACGGAGACGGGGACAATTTAAATGCGGAAACAAAAGGGCTTCTCATTGATCGAATTGCTGATTGTGGTGGCGATCATCCTGATCATCGCCGCAATTGCTATACCGAACCTGCTGCGTGCGCGGATTGCGGCGAATGAGTCGTCCGCCGTGGCGTCGATTCGCACAGTCAACACAGCTATGATTTCATATAACTCCGCCTACCCGACGGTAGGCTTTGCCGCTGACCTGCCCTCTCTCTCGGGCAGCTGCACGGGTAACACTTTGCCCACTTCCGCGGCCGCTTGCTTGATCGACTCGCAGTTGGCGTCGGGGTCGAAGAGCGGCTATTCTTTCGCGGCAGCGGGATCTGGTGGCCCCCCAGCCTCAACTTATTATGTGTACGCAAACCCGCTGACTCAGAACACTACGGGCGTACGCTCCTTCTGCTCGGTCGCCGATGCTGTGGTGCGTTACACCACCGCTGCGCTTGCCACCTGCGCCGGAACCGAGACCCCGCTCCAGTAAGTTTGGCTCAATCTGGGGGAGGGTACAAGCCGCAAAGAAGCAGAGGAGAAATCCTCTGCTTTTTTTATTTTGGGGCGTTTTCTTGCAAAGTGCTCATCCCCGCTCGGAATCCACTGACACAAAATGTCATTTTCGATGCGGAGGAGTGACGAACCCGGCGCAGAAGCGGACGGCGCCGCAAATTGCATTGCATTCTCAATGACTTAGTGTTCGTGGGGATGGACCGAGTCCGGCATGCAGAATGCAACAGCTTAAATGGAGCTGGTTCGGATGGGCTCATCCGGAATCGTAATCCGGGATCGGGATCAGGGAGACGCTATGCAGAAGAGAAGGACCAAGGGATTTTCTCTCATTGAACTGTTGATCGTAGTGGCCATCATTCTGATCATTGCCGCCATTGCGATACCCAGTTTTCTGCATTCGCGAATGGCGGCCAACGAATCGGCCGCAGTGGCCGCGCTCCGGACCTTGAACACGGCGCAGATCTCGTTCAATTCGGCGTATCCGACGGTCGGTTTTGCGAGCACCCTGGCCGTTTTGACTGACAGTGGCGCAGGTTGTGCACCACCGACTCCCACCAACGCCTGCCTGATTGATGCAAATCTGGCCGGGGGCCAAAGGAGCGGGTACTACTTCACGTTGACCAATGTAACCGGCACTCCGAACTCAACCTACAATGTTATTGCTGCGCCGATATTAGTGAACTATTCGGGAATCCGCTATTTCTGCTCCTACGCCGACGCGGTGGTGCGCGTGAGCACGGCGGCGATCACGACCTGCGACGGCTCGGTCCCTCCGCAAGAGTAACGCGAAGGGAGGCGGAAGAATTGGCGGACCCGCCTGGGTCCCCGTTGGACGTTTACCTTCGTAACTGCGCGAGCAGCTACCCGCCCCCAATCACGCAAGCATTGCTTATAATTCTCTTGATCAGATTCGATATGGAATTCCACGCAAGGGGCTTGGCATTGCGCGCATAGTCATGGCAGCGATTGAAATTCTCGACCTGGAAAAAAGCTATCTAGTCGGATTCTGGCGCAAACGGCCGAAACTTGCGCTGCGTCCGCTCCGCCTTACGATCGAAGAGGGAGAGGTGTTCGGCTTCCTCGGTCCGAACGGTGCGGGCAAGACCACTACCCTGAAGCTCCTGATGGGGCTGGTGTTCCCGACGGCGGGAACCGCGCGGATTCTGGGCATGGACATGGATGATCCGCGAGTGAAGTCCCAGATTGGATTTCTACCCGAGCAACCGTACTTCTACGATCATCTGAGCGCTCGAGAGCTGCTCAACTACTATGCGCAGCTTTCTGGAGTCCCGGCAAAAGGGCGCTCGGCGCGGGTCGAGCAGATGCTGGCACGGGTGGGACTGAGCGATTCAGCAGGGGTGCAGTTGCGGAAGTTCTCGAAGGGCATGTTGCAGCGGTTGGGGCTGGCGCAGGCCATCCTGCACGATCCGAAGCTGGTGTTTCTGGATGAGCCGATGTCGGGGCTGGACCCAATGGGGCGGCGCGAGGTCCGGGATCTGATCCAGCAACTGCGGCACGAAGGCAAGACAGTTTTCTTTTCGACGCACATTCTGTCGGATGCGGAAGCGCTTTGCGACCGGGTGGGCGTCATCCACCAGGGTGAGTTGCGCGGGGTTGGGGCGGTCGCGGAATTGACTTCGCAGACCCAAGGCAAAGTCGAGATTATTTTCTACTCACGAGCCGTGCCGGCGGGCCTCACGAGCCTCGGGGCTGAGGCGCGGCTCAGTGGCGACATGGTGAACGCGGTGTTGCCGGAAGAGCAGCAGGATGCGGCACTGGAAGTATTGCGGCGCGAACGCCTCAAACTGATTTCGCTGGCGCCGGTGCGTAGTTCGCTGGAGGAATACTACATCCAGAAAACGCGGCCCACCGAAGGCCAGAACGAAGAAGGCCGGAAAGAAGAAAGCCGGAAGGGGGTGGGCGTATGAACTCCGGGAGTACAAACGCTCGGATCGGTTATATCGCCTTCAACACTTTTCGCGAGGCGGTGCGCGACCGGGTTCTGTACAACCTGATCGCGTTCGCGCTGCTGCTTTCCGGAGCCGCCATTCTGGTGGGAGAAATTTCGATCGACATCGAGCGGCTGGTCGTGGTCAACCTGGGGCTGACGGCGGTGTCGCTGTTCGGAGTGGTGATCGCCATCTTCATCGGGATTGGCCTGGTTTCGAAAGAGATCGACAAACGTACGCTGTACACGGTGTTATCGCGCCCGGTTCGCCGATGGGAGTTCGTAGTAGGCAAGTTCTTTGGACTCACCGGAACGCTGGTGGTGAATACATTCCTCATGGCGATCGGCGTGTTTCTGGCGCTGCTCTACGTAGCACACCGATTCGAGAAGATGGACGTGTGGGTATTGGTCGCGCTGTATTTTATCGTGTTGCAGTTTCTGATTGTCTGCGCGCTGGCCCTGTTTTTCTCGTCCTTTTCGACGCCGCTGATGTCGGCAGTCTTCACCTTCGCACTGTTCGTGATCGGAAATCTGGCGGAGGATCTGCGGGGCTTTGCCAAAATCACGCAGGGGGTCGGGGGCTGGATCGCGACCTCCATCGCCTATCTGGTGCCGAATTTTTCCGCGTTGAACGTGATCAGCCAGGTGGCGCACGGCGACGCTGTGCCCGGACGCCTGATTCTGTATAACAGCGTGTACGCGGTGCTGTATTCGGCGATGGCCATCTCGGGAGCGGTACTGATTTTCCAGCGCCGGAATCTGAAATGAGCCGGAATCTGAAATGAGCGGAATCTGAAATGAGAACGACTGCGACGCGGCGCGTAAACCTGGTGGCGACCACCGTGCTGTTGTTGTCTATGGCCGGCGGAATGGCGACGCTCCGCGCCATCGACCACATGCGGCGCGGATCGGTAGCGCAGGAAGCGCTCTACGTGCGCTCTTCAAAGGTGTTGCGGAGGATGAGCCTCGGCTACACCGGCCTGCTGGCCGACATTTATTGGACGCGCGCGGTGCAATATTTCGGGGAACAGCATCACAGCGGTTCCGGCGATTTCCGCTTGCTCGCGCCGCTGCTCGAAGTCACGACGGAACTGGATCCAAGACTTTTGCCAGCGTATCAGTTCGGGGCTAACTTTCTGGCTCCGAAACCGCCCAACGGCGCGGGATTGCCGGGGGCGTCGCTCTCGTTGATGAAGTACGGAATCGAGCACAATCCCGACCAGTGGCGGCTCTACTACAACCTGGGATTTCTGTACTACACCGAGTTCAAGGACTTCGCCAAAGCGGCGGATGTGTTCGCGCAGGGGGCGAGGCTTCCGGTGACCAACGAATTCATGTCCATCCTGGCGGCGCGGATGGCGCAGCATGCGGGCGAATTCGACACGGCACGCATGCTGTGGTTCACGACCTACCAGAGCACCAAAGAAGCACAGATCCGCGAGAACGCGGTCGCTCACTTGCTCGCCCTGCAAGTGGATGAAGACGTGACGCGGCTGGAACAAGTGGTCGAAAAGTACCGCGAACAAACTGGTCGATTGCCGGCCAGCATGGGTGATCTGGAGCGCGCGGGGTTTATCCATGGGATGCCTGCCGATCCGAAGGGACGACCGTACAAGCTGATGCCGGATGGGCGGATCGAAGTGCAGGATCCAAAAAGCATTTATTTCATCACCAAGGGCCTTCCGCCAGGAGCGGCGACACCGCAACCGCCGAGGGAGAAACCGCCGGCTTCGAAGTAGGCGCCCTTAGCATTTAGCATTTAGCATTTAGCCAAAAGCTAAGAGCTCACAGCCGCTTCTCCATCTGCTTCTCCATTTTGTTAGCATGACGGCGTGTCCTCAAGTTCCCACCAACAATTCTGGAGAGAATTGCGCCGCTGGTGGCGTGAACAGGCGCGCGAGAAGGGCGCTGCGAGCACAACTTCCCTACTGGTGCGGAAACTGTGGAGCTTTGTGCGCGAGTCGACGCCCGAGCAGCGGCGGCAGCGCTATGGCGACATGGAGTATGACTGGGAGCATCGCGTCAACACGACCAGCGGCACCGTGAGCTGGCGCGCGCGGCTGCTCGGATTGTTTCATTCCCCTTATCAGCCGACCGAACCGGCTCTGTTTCAGGAGATGATGGCGAGCCTGCCCATCGAGTTCGATCAATTCACCTTCATCGATCTCGGTTCCGGCAAGGGACGGACGCTGCTGATGGCTTCGGAGTATCCGTTTATGAGGATTGTGGGAGTGGAGTTGATTGCGGAACTGCACCGCGCGGCGCAACAGAACATTCGCGAGTATCGGAGTCCCACGCAGCGCTGCTCCCAGATCGAGGCGGTCTGCGCCGATGCCAGCGAGTTTGTCTTTCCGGGCACGCCGCTGGTGTTGTATTTGTTCAATCCGCTGCCGCAGGCCGGATTGCGGCGCGTGATGGTCAGCCTGGACAGGAACCTGAGCGCTCATCCCCGGGCGGTGTACGTGCTTTATCACAATCCGCTGCTGGAGCGCGTGCTGAACGGGAGCGCGGGTTTGACGAAGATGGGCGGGACGCAACAGTACTCCATCTACGCTTTCACGGGAAAATCCGGCTAGAAGTGGTCGAAGCGCTTAGCGTCATACGTAAAGTCGACCAGCGCGTCGCGGTAATCGATCTTGATGTCGAGGAAATGGAGCATGACAAAGCCGAGAAACCCGGAAACTTCGGTGCCATTGCTATCGCTGATCGAAGTGGTATCGAAAGACACCATGTCCTGATTTTCTTGACGCAAGCGGCCGAATTGAAGTACGGCTTTGTTGGCGCTGTAAACGTTCTTGACAGATCCGCTGACGCCTTTCACAAGCGTATCGGAATTGCCCACCTTTGTGACTTCGCGCGCTGCCTGGGGCGAAATTACGTTGCTCAGCGCCCCGGTGTCCAGCAGAAACAGTTTGTCCGGCACGTTGCCGATCTTGGTTGGGACGAGCAAATCATGCCCGAACCGGAACACGCGAGTAAAAGACTGCATTTCCGGTGCGATGTAGCGATCCTGCGGTCCCGATGAGTTTGCAGTGGATGCGGTTTCTTTTGAACCCGGCTCTACGCTCGCTCCGGCTTTTCCTGATGTCCCCTGATCGTCGTCCTCGTCATTTTTCAAGGACAGTTGTTGATCGACTTGGCCCGGCCGTTTGGGCAATTCGCTAAGTTTCAGCTTTTCCCCAGGGAAATCGATTTCCACCAGGAAGTCCTCAAAAACGTCGGTGCCAATCAGCCCATCTTCCTCCGCCACCGATCGGCTTTCCATGACTTCCACCGGGCAGTCCTGGAATTCCAACTCCCCGATGCGGATCGATCTGGCGATCCCGATGTAGGCGTTCCTTCGGCCTTTGTCCCCCACACCCCAGATTTTCGTTTCGGTTAACTTGGTGATTCCTGCCCGTTCCGCGATCCCGCGTTTCACCACAATTCCGCTCGCGCCGGTATCGAGCATGATGTTGGCGCGTGTTCCATTCAACCCCACCGACAAGCCGTAGCCACGCAGATGTCTGGGATCTAAAAGCAGACGAACCAGGGGCGTCGCCGTATTCGTAACCTTGCTCACCAGGCGGCAGGAGCGGTCGTGTTGCTTTGTCTGTTCCTTCAGGTAAGACAAATAAATCTCGATGTTACCGCGTTCGTCCGGATCCGAGTTGTTGGGCTCGGCAAGGTAGCTCTCGTAGTATTTAATCCGCTCCGAACGCCTGAGAGTCTCGATCCAAGACCTCTGAATATCCGGGTCGTTAGGATCGATTCCGTGAGCTTTATCAATAAAGGCTTTCGCGGACTTGTTCATCGAGATCGCCCATCGCACCCGGGCCAAACCAAGGTAGGCCCGCGCTGCTTGGTGCCCCGAGTTGATCACATCTACCCATTCCTTCTCGGCCTTCGGGATTTTTCCCTGGCGAAAGTACACTTCCCCAAGGGCAACTCGGACCGGCCATGAATCAGCGACCTGCAGCCCGTTGGTAACCGTCTCGTAGGCTTGCGTCACATCTTTCTTTTTCAGGTAGCAATGCGTCAGACCGGCATAAGCATCGGGCGACTTCGGTTTCTCCTGCAGGAGTTGCTGATATTTCTTGATGGCAGCGTCGAAATTGCCTTTCCGGGCAAGGTCTCTTGCTTCGCCGAGAGGGTCGGCAGGTGCACTCGAGAGTTGGGCAGACGGTGAATCCAATGTTGGCGATGGCAACGGCACAGCGGCTTCGTTTTGTTTCGTCGCCGCGGGTTTCGTCTCTTGCGAAGCAGCCGGCACGGCGCAAACGAAAAGTATGACGGCTCGGAAAACAGCGACCGACAAAAGCCGCCGGCGAATTCCAGCTTGATGCATCATAGAATTTGAAAGTTTGCCATGACCGCGGGTTCTACTCGATCACTATAGGGAAGAACGGCTGAACATTCATCTGTTTTAACTCCGGGGCAGAACGGTGCCGAAGTAGAATCGGAAAGGGGAAACCATCGTTGCATAGCCGCTTCTCTTTTCGTCTGTTACTGCTGGTCGCGATCGCCGCGCAAGCCCAAGAAGTGCGGGCTAAAGACATCCATCAGCTCGCCCGGGCAGTCGATGACCACTACAACCACCTTCGCAGCCTGCAAGCTGACTTCACTGAAATTTATAGGGGCGAGGGCGCGGAGCGAGTGGAATCGGGCACTTTGTGGTTGAAAAAGCCGCGCAAGATGCGGTGGGAATACCGTTCTCCGAGAGAGAAGCTGTTTATCAGCGACGGCCAGGCTGTGTGGTTCTACCTGCCAGCGGAACGGCAACTCAGGAAGACGACTCTCAAGAAGCTCGACGACTTGCGGTCACCACTGGCATTTTTGCTCGGCAAGACCAAGCTGGAGAATGAATTACGAGGACTTTCAAAGGTGGTGGATCAATCCCCTTTGAGCCCAGAGAACACCCTGCTGCGAGGGGTTCCACAGGGCGTCGTTCGGCAGAGCATGGCAGGCCAGGCGAACGAGGTGCAACTGGAGATCACGCCCTCCGATCAGATTGTCCGCATCGTATTACTGGAGGCGGACGGGGCGACGACGGAGTTCCGCTTCGCGGGCTGGAAAGAGAATCTGGACTTGAGCGACAGCCGGTTTCAGTTCACCCCTCCGCCGGGGGTAGAGACGGTAGAAGGAGAATTGGGACCCTAGTTTCGGACGCTGGTCGGACTTGCTTGCGGAGCGCCGGGCGTCCCCGCCCGGCCACCCGTACTGCTGGACGGGCGAGACGCCCCGTCGCTCCACTATATGGCTCGTGATGCGGAGGTGGCCCGGTTACTTGCGTACCACCCAGATGGACAGGTTGCGGTAAGCGCTTTGGGAACAGAATGTTACACTTGGGCTGAGGCGCTCGACAGCCGACGCTCGAAACAGAAACTCAGTATCAGACGGTAGCGAATGGCACAATTCCTGGTCAAAGTCGCCGACGAACAGGGCCATCTGCGGCAGCAGGTGGAGCACGGGTATTCTAAAGCGGAGGTCCACGACCGGTTCACGCAGCAGGGATACCTGGTGTACTGGGTCAAGCCCCGGACCCTGCTCAGTGGGGGCGGTGGACAGTTCGGGGGGCGCGGCAGGCTGCGACAGTCCACATTTCTGATTTTCAATCAGCAGTTTCTGACGCTGATTAAGGCGGGGCTCCCGATCCTGACGGCGCTGGATCTTTTGATTAAGCGGCAGCGGGACAAAGCTCTGCTCCAATTGCTCGAAAACGTACGCGAGCGCGTGAGAGGCGGCGAGTTGCTGTCGGATGCGTTTGCCGCCCAGCAGGTGTTTCCGAAGATGTACACGACCACGCTGCTGGCAGGCGAAAAAAGCGGCAACATGGAAGAAGTGCTCGGCCGCTACATCACCTATC
>WNFG01012734.1_pt1 | contig 11442 bp, 10 predicted proteins | sample 5400431 | NCBI WGS metagenome assembly WNFG01 (sample SAMN13153346, study PRJNA577476) | soil metagenome | isolation source: 120 cm saprolite under Douglas fir tree site 2 hole 3 replicate 2 | place: USA:California | collected 2015-04-18
CGCATCACCTGACACAACTGGCTTATCCATGGGCATATCCCGATCTGTATTCCCAGCGTCACGGTAGGGAAGTCGGTGCCCGTCGAGGAGACCTTGATCTAAGTCAAGCCTCGGGTGAGTACGGATCGAAAGCACTGCATTGGCTATCGGCAGCTGTCGCCGCGCTGGCCGCTCTTATCCGGCTTTGGCGCGGAGCGCGCCGTCAAGCGTAAGAGTTCGGTCAAGTCCCCCGACCTTTCTTTCGATGCCATCAGCCCGCAGCAAATCGCGGGCTGAACCATGTGCACCTATGATGCGCAAAGTAATGCCGCGGCTCACCAATTCAGCATGCAGTTCGTGCAGCATGCGAGAGCCTGCGAGGTCGACATACGGCGCGGCAGAGAGATCGCAGATCGCAAGGCCGACGACAGAGGGAGCGGTTTTACGAATCCGGTTCAGGACTGTTTCGATGATCGCGTCGGCATTGACGTAAATCAGCGACGCCTCGGGACGAAAGACGATCGCGTCAGATAGCGGCTCATTCTCGGGATGTCGATCCAGGTCGGAATAGCTGTCGGTTCCGGGCACGCGGCCGAGAAACGCGACGTGCGGGCGCGAGACTCGGGCGAGCAGCAGTAATATTGAGGCCAGTGCTGCGAGCAAGATGCCCTGAAGTATTCCAAGAAGCAGCACGGCCACGAGCGCAATTGTCGCAGCGAGGAAATCCAACCGGCTTATCCGCCACATCCGGAACAGCGCCGGAAAGTCAAGCAAGCCGGACACCGCGGTCAGAACGACTGCGGCCAGGACCGCCTTTGGAAGATTTTCCAGCAGGCCGGTCAGAAACAGCAGGCATAGCGCAAGCGTCATCGAGGCAACGACAAGCGCGAGCGGCGTGCGGGCGCCAGCCTTGTCATTCACGGCCGACTGCGACAGACCGCCGGCCACTGGATAACCCTGCCCCATCCCCGCCGCGAGATTGGCCGCGCCGATGGCAAGAAGCTCTTGCCGGGGATCGAGGGCGTATCCGTGCTTTGCAGCGAAGGTGCGCGCGGCGGACACACCCTCAATATACGCTAGCAGCAGGCAGCCGGCTGCCAGCGGAACGATTCCCTCGACGTCGCGCAGCCTGAGAGCTGGGCCTGCAAGGCTCGGCAAGCCCGCCGGGATTTTCCCCGTCGCCGGCACTCCGAGTTCCGGAAGGCCCAGCAGCGTAGCCGCAGAGATCGCCAGCGCGACGACCCCAAGCGCGAAAGGCTTTCCAGGAAGCAGCCGCTCGCCGAGCACGATCAAGCCGATCGCGACAACACCGACCATAAGAACGAGATAGCGCATCTCGCCGAGCTGCCCGAGCAGCAGCCAGGTCCGGTCAAAGAAGTTGTGGCCACCGCCTGCAACCCCCAAAAGACTTGGCAACTGGGTCATCGCAATGGTTAGGCCGGCGCCAGCCTTGAAGCCCACCAGAATGCTGTCGCTGATCAACTTTACCAGCGCGCTTAACCGCAGCAACCAGGCAAACAGGCAAAGCATCGCGACGGTGAAGGCGGTGAGGCTTGCGATCTGGGCGTAACGTTGGACGTCGCCTTCGGCCATTGCCCCTACCGTTCCAGCGATCATGAGCGAAATGGCGGATGTGGGCCCGATCGCCAGCTGCCGCGAGGATCCGAGCAGGGCATAGCCCAAGCCGCCCAACAGGTAGCCGTAGATGCCGGCCTGCGCAGGCAGGCCTGCAAGTCCTGAATAGGCAAGCGAAACCGGAATGGCGTACGCCGCCAGGGTTATCCCTGCCACGATGTCGCCGGGCAGCCAGGGCGGCCGGTATTCCCTCAACCAGCGGCCTGGTGGAAACCACCAGAGCCGGAATGGCCCTGTTCCAAGTTCGGTCGAACCCGCCATGCGACCCCGCGCGTTCTCTATCCTTGGTCGTGAGTACGGGCCTCCCCCGGCGGGTTCGCTTGATTCAAGTCAATGTATCCGGGCTCTTTGATCCAAGGATAACCCGGCGCGACCGCGCGGCGGCGCACAACGGATTTCGGCCAACCCTGTCCATTGTATTGAATTGTCCTTCTCGGACCTCTCGCCCAGAGCACACCTCGATGAACTGGAGCAGATCGTACGGCCTCAGGAGCTACCTCAGATCGTCGCTATGGGTCGTTCCATTCATTGCGATCCCGCTCGAACTCGTGGTCACGCGACTGTCGCACGGGTTCGATTCCTGGCTCGCATGGAATTTCCAGGAGTTCGCCCTCCCCGGCGCACAGGCTTTGCTTCAGGCCGTTGTGACCGCAACGCTGTCCTTTGTGGTCTTCACGTTCGGTTCGCTGCTCGTGGCGATTCAAGTCGCCGGCGCACAATTGACCGCACGAATCATCGCCACCACGCTGTTGCGAAACAATGTCGTCAAATACACCGTTGGCCTGTTCATATTCACGCTGATGTTTGCCCTCAGCGCACAAAACAGAATGGAGAAGGATGTCCATCAATTCGTCATGCTCATGGTCGCTCTGCTCACTATCTTCTCGTTCGCGGCATTCCTGTATCTGATCGACTATGCCTCCCGATTGCTGCGCCCGATCAGCATTCTGGCACATGTCGGCGCGGATGGTCTCGTAGTCATCGAAGGCACCTACCCCGATCACAGTCGCAGCTCCGACGGTTCGGTACACTGTGTTCCTAATCTCGATCCGCCAGATAAGGTCATTCGGCATGTCGGAACATCCGGCATTGTTCTCGCCGTCAATCTTGAGCTGCTTGCGGCTGAGGCCGAGCGAGCCCGCGGCCTCATTGAATTCGTGCCCCAGGTCGGCGACTTCGTCGCGGTGGAAGAACCCTTGTTCAATCTCTATGACGGCGCGCAGTCAATCGACGAGGACACCTTGCGCTCCGTCGTTGCGTTCGGCTCGGAACGTACGATGGAACAGGATCCCACATTTGCGTTCCGGATCGTCGTCGACATCGCACTCAGAGCACTATCGCCGGCGATCAACGATCCAACGACGGCCGTCCTCGCGATAGATCAGCTCCATCGCATGCTGCGAATGGTTGGTACCCGTCATCTGCGCACCGACGAGATATTGGACAAATCCGGGCAGCTGCGTGTCATCTTCCGGACTCCCAACTGGGAAGATTTTGTGCACCTCGCATTCAGCGAGATACGCCACTGCGGCTCGAACAATCTGCAGATCGTAAGACGGCTGCGGGCCATGATCGACAATCTGATTCAGACGCTTGCCGCCCAGTGTCACCCGCCGCTGCGGCAGGAACTGAGCCTGCTCGACCGCGAAATCACGCGGAATTTTGTCTATCCAGAGGAGCTGGCGCTTGCCCGAATTGCGGACTCTCAAGGCCTAGGAGGACGCTCCGGAAAGAGCAACCTCGGCACGCGTGTTGCGCAATGAGATCCTGATCGATGGGCTGGTGCGCGTAGGCCAATGGACTGAGATTGGATCGACTCCAATGATGTGGAGCGCATCGCTCTCAATTTCCGAATATGGAGCCGGGTGATGCCAGAGAATTTTGTCCTCACTCGGAAGCAGCTGAACACGCCAAAAGCCGCCGCGATCGCCGGCATCGCCTTCTCAGTTCTTCTGATAGCAATACTCTGGCTGCTTCGGCGTTCCGTTCCAGACGATCCCCTGGATTCCGGCGCCTGGATCGCCACGGAATCCGGAACAGTTACAATTGCGCTAAATCTGATTCCTTTTGCCGGGGTCGCCTTCTTGTGGTTCATCGGCGTGCTGCGGGATCGGCTTGGTCAGCAGGAAGATCGTTTCTTTGCCACCGTATTCTTCGGCAGTTCCTTGTTGTTTCTGGCTATGCTGTTCGCTGCAGCTGCAATAGCGGGCGCGATCATGCTGTTGGCTGCCAACGCGTCCGAACCCGATCAGCTGAGTCACTCCCCTACCTTTCATTTCGCGCGCGCCACCGTCTACATCATCGCAAATGCCTACGCGGTCAAAATGGCGTGCGTATTCATGATCTCAACATCGACCGTTGTAATACGCACCGAGATCGCTCCGCGCTGGATTGCCATTCTGGGGTTCGTCCTCGCATGCGTTCTATTGGTTGGCAGCTACTACCTGAGTTGGAGCATCGCGGTTTTGCCGATTTGGGTCTTCCTGCTCAGCATTCACATCCTGATCCACAATCTTCGCGGACCGCAGGGAGATGATCATGCCCGAGGCTAGACACTATCGAGCCATTGAACAGCTTCGCGATGGACGCCAAATTGAAATCCGGGCTCTTCGGCCGGATGACAAGGACGACATGCTCGCGGCAATCGGGCGCACAAGCACCGAGTCGCTGCAGCGGCGTTTCTTCGTCGTGAAGCGCGGCTTCTCGCAGAAGGAAATCGACTTCTTCATGAAGATCGACTTCAGCAATCATGTTGCGCTAGTCGCGCTGGCGGATGAAGATGGTCGCCCGACCATCGTCGGTGGCGGGCGCTATGTTGTAGTTGAACCCGGCAGAGCGGAGGTCGCTTTCGTCGTCATCGACGGCTATCAGAGGCAAGGTCTCGGAGCGCATTTGATGCGGCATCTGGTAGGCATTGCGCGTGACGCCGGATTGACGGAATTGACGGCAGAAGTGCTGCCGGAGAACACGGCCATGCGCAAAGTGTTCGGCAAGTTCGGCTTCCGGCCTGGGCCCAGACCGGACCCGCAGGTCATCCACCTTGTGATGCAACTCAGTTGACAACCGCCGCTTGGCGCGGGGGTATTCATGACAAAAAGCCTGCACGCACACACGATAGTCGCCAGGCTGGCACTGCTGACCGCTGTACCGGCGCCTCGCCGGCGCGCCGACTACCGCTGCGATGATATTGCCAACCAGCTCAAGACTCACATCGACGGACTTAAGGTTGGCATCACTGCCGCCTACACCATCTATCTGTCACATCCGCTGGCCATAGAACTCTCGCTGGGCTGTTCCGGCCGCAATTTCAAGAACGAATTGTATGCCAAGGCCGACAGCCGGAAGCCGAAACCAGCTTTCCTCGATCTCGTCGGCAGCGCGGTCGCTATTATTTTCTTTTCACCTTGCCGAAAAACAATACCCTGACCGGCGTCACGCGCTGCATCGAGCGGATGGGGTTACTGCGCGGCGACACCGTCAAGATGCGCCATCGCCGCCTCGACTTCGAATGCTCCTGCACCAGGACCGAGGCGTCGATTGCGATCTCGCGCCGCACGGATGAGTGAGGAAGCGCGGGCAATAGCGGACATTCGTCACCTCACCGGTGCGAGACTTGCGGCAACCTTGGCTATTCGGCGCCGCGTTCACGTGCCCTCCTGAGGGTCTACCCGGCAGTTCTGACGCGACAGTCAGAGCTATTGATGCTTCTCGATCAGCTCGCTTGATACAGATCAAGCTGGAACCGTTGCGCGTTACTCCTATTCGTCTCAAGCGTCGTCCGTCGAACGCCCCAGCCCCGGATTACCAAATCCCATTCGAGTCTCGACATGCGAAAGAACCCAGCCATTGCCGTCGCGGTGATTACGATTTGTCTGTTGCTTTTATGGCTGATGGTTTTTGTTCGATTCGGCGATTAACGGCATTCTCGCTCACCAACTTCGCATCGCGGGCCGCAGTAATCTTGCTGCTCTCGAGTAAGGGAATACATCAGTCCGCCAACGATCGCCTCGCCGGGCAAGGAGTAAGCGTGCGTGACGCGGCAGAAGGTCAGTATTGACCACCGCCCCAGTAGCAACCGCCGACGCCACGGATGCACGGCCCCGCCATGCCGGAATTGCGGCGCATCCTTTCTGGTATCGGGTCCTCGAAGGCGTGCGGGCGATCGTTTTCGAATGGTGCGGGGCGACGAGGGCAGGGATAGCGATCTTCCCGCGCCGCGCCACAGTTCGCTGCCGATTTTGAGAGAGGTTCACCCCTCGCGTCGCGACGCGGCGTTGAAACCGGTGGACCTGCAGGGGCAACCAATGCAGATGCGGGAGCCGCTGGGGGCGGTGCGGAAGGAGCCGCGGCATTTGCGGAAGGAGCCGGCGCTGTTGCGGGAGGCGCCGACGCGGCAGCAGGAGCGGCCGACGGGGTTGCGGACGGCGGCGACGGGGCCGCGGCCGGAGGAGACGGGATTGGGACGGGGGGCATCGGCGGCGCGGTCGCCTCCTTGGATTGCGGCAAGATCCGTTCATTGACAAAAGAACTCAGCGACGAAATCGCCTTATCCGCGCTGGTGCGGACGGCGCCAGCGCCGTCGAAATATCCCGAAAATTGCTCGCCGATGGCCACAAAGCCATGCAAGGCGTAGAGCAGCAAAATGGCGATGAGTGTGATCGCAAGGGACATTATGCGACGTCGCAGGGGAAACAAAACAATCTTCCTGACAAGAGCGAGCGCCCTCCGCCACGCGGGCTCGCCCGGCTCGCTCGCCATCTGCTGCAACGGCTCCCTCTGCTGCACCGGATTCTCGTATCCGGGCGCGGGCCTTCCGGTACGTTCGATTGCTTCGGCAATTTGACGAAAGCTCTGACCCTCTCTCCGGAGCGCGCTACCTGCGTCGCGGAATGCCGCGTCCGCAAGCATGCCGGGCTGATCCATCCGTTTGATGTTAGCCACGATCCTGGGCCGCAACAGCAATCGATGTCGTTCGATCAACTCGGCCATTTTGGAGAAGCTGAGCTTGGCATCGCCAAGGATCTGCGCAGCGCGGTCCTTGGCAGCCTGGGCCACGACAGGATCCTCCGCGTCCATCCGCTCCATGGCCTGTTTCAGGAGTGCCATGTCATCGATCATCGCAAAATCGCTCCGGCAACAGTCGCATTTATAGCACAGCTCGTTCGCCGTCGTCCGATCGCGCATCGAACCGTTATGCTTGAACGTTTCCGACTATCGCCGGCCTTGCGGGAACCAGACCAGCACTACAGCTAGGACAACGACCGCACGACTCACCGTTAGCCTTGTGGTTCGTCTCGCCAGTCCAGCGACGCTGACCAGAGTTAGCAGACGGCCCAAAACTGACCTTGACGGCTTGATCTAGGTCAACAAGTGCCCCGGAAGCTTCGCTTCTCCTCCCCGAATGATCACTATCCCGGAATTGACGGCGCAAGCCCTAGCATTACAGTTGCCGTTTTTTGAAGTGGGCGCGCTGAGCGACTGCTTGGTGAGCTCTACGCCAGAGTGACCATGCGATGATGTGTGCGGGTTGGATCCGCTTTCGAGCGAGTCTGATGGCGATGCGGCGGACTTTCGATGCTCGTGACGCTGGCCGGGCACGACATTCTGATTGGGCGAGCGCTGTTGCGTCCAACAACGGCCGGCGACTACGCGAATTTCATCTTGGCGTGCCTTATCCACGATATCGGCTATGTTCGTGGAGTTGTTCAGGGCGACGAAGACGATTGCTTCGTCGCCGACGTCTCGGGCCGCACCGTTCGCCTGCCACGCGGCGCGTCCGACGCGGCGCTCGCCCCGTATCACGTCGACCGCTCCAAACTGTTCGCGCTGGAGCGCCTCGACTCCAACGAAACGCTCGACGCGGCACGGATCGCCCGGGCGATCGAATATACCCGCGTTCCCTATGCACCGCCGCCTTCCGACGATGATCTGCACGAAGAAGAAGGTCTGTTGCTGCGTGCGGCCGATCTGATCGGGCAGCTCGGCGATCCCAACTACATGAAGAAATCGAATGCCTTGTTCTACGAATTCGAGGAAATCGGACTGAACAAGACCCTCGGCTACGAAACGCCTGCCGACATCGTCTATAGATTCCCGCAATTCTACTGGAGCAACGTCGCACCGCAGATTCAGACCGCCATACGCTACCTCAATGTGACATCAAGCGGGCGTCAATGGATCGCCAATCTCTACGGCAACGTCTTTCGAGCCGAGCGTGAGGTGAATCTCTCAGGCCCGCAAAAGTAGCCGCACGAGGACGAAGCTTCGGAAAGCGTACCGCCCGTCTGAGATCGGCACGGCTTCGTCGGGAGCTAACGTCAAAAATCGCTGTTCGCGGAAAAGCGCATCATCGAATCCTCCGGCCAAATCGCAAGAGAATCATATCATTGACGGCGTTTTCACACCGCCTGGGTCAAAAACGGAAGTGTCCGGACTCGCGCGGCACGCCCGTTTTACCCTCAGGAGCAGACATCATCAGCCTGCCCCGGCATGTCCGTTTGGCGCCGATATTGTTGCAAAAGTCGAAAATCGAACAACCCTAAAATCTCGCGAAAGCTGATCTTTGGACTTCTCTGCTGCTGCGCCGCTTTTCAACGCCACTACGGAGGTCCATGATCGATTTTGGATGAAACGATATGGTCCCTCACGTCGCCGCGCGTAAAACGTATCAGTGGCTCTAAGAATTTTCGTTCGCCACCCCAAAAAGACTTTTGCAACAATATCTGCCAGAAACCGACATTGTTATCGCTCGGTGACTCAGGCAAGGTTGTTGGCAGCAGAGGTGGGGTCGTGGGACACCTGTACAACTACTTCTTTTTTGTCGTGTTTCTTATTGGCATCGCCATTGTCTTTTTAGCGAGCGAATTTGGATGGCGACTGGGCATACGGACCGAGGGTCACGCTGCGAGCGGCAACATTTCCGCACTGGAGCAATCGCTTCTAGGATTGCTCGCTTTGATTGTTGGGTTCACTTTTTTGATGGCGCTCACGCGTTTCGAAGCGCGGCGCGAAGCGGTTCTCAATGAAGCGAACGCGATTGGCACGACGGCTTTGCGAGCACGCCTGCTGCCAGAACCTCATCGGACGGAATCACTGAAGCTACTTCGGGAATATGCCCAGATACGGATCGATTACATCCCGACGGGCAAGTCTTTTGCGGAACTACCGACTCTTATTGAGCGTTCGAACAATATCCAAGAAGCGCTATGGCAGCAGGTGAAAGCACTTTCGGCCAAGGATAATAATATGGTGCCAACTGGCTTATTTATCCAAGCGCTTAACGATATGATCGACAACCAAGGAAAGCGTCTTTCAGCACTGCGAAACTATATTCCTGACGTTGTGTTGCTATCGCTTTTCGGGATAGCTGCTGTCGCCTGCGGCTTTGCGGGTTATGCGAGCGGGCTTGACCCGCTCCGGACTCGACTGCCTGTCTTCATTACCGCTTTTCTAGTTTGTAGCGTCCATCTTTTAACGAGTAAAGTTGTTGGTCTACGCTGTCGGCACTAGTCCGAGTTCGGTCAAAAGCGCCGTTTTGACAGTCGGTCGATCACTTCCGGTCTTCCCCGATCAACGGACATTCTCGGGGGAAGTCGGCATGTCGCAAAGGTGCCAAACTCGGACATCCGCATGCTCCTACTCAGCCGAGTGTTGCCCGCCCACTGGTATTGCGAGCTCAAAAATAGAGCCGTCAGAGTCAGATTTGACGAGCCGCAATTTGCCTCCGTGCCTTTCGACCACAGTAGAACTGATAGCGAGCCCCAATCCCATCCCGCCAGATTTCGTCGTGAAGAACGGATCGAATATGCGCTCTCGATCCTCGACAGGAATTCCGGGTCCGGAGTCTTGGACCGACAGCAATACGGTCGAGTGACCGTCGAAACTCGTTGTGACCCGCAGACGTCGTGCTTCAGGGGCCCTGGAGCCCATTGCGTCGATCGCGTTTTTGACGAGATTCAAAAGTACTTGCTGGAGTTGCGTGTATATGCACCGCGGGAAGGTTGCCTTCAAACTCTGTAGCGACGGATACTTCGTTGATTTGAAGATCGTATTGCAGCAATCTTAGGACTAGCCGAGCAACATCCTCGACGCCTGTCAGCGCCCTTCGATCAGTCGTCTTTTTCGACAGTTCGCGAATGCTCGAAATGATCGCACCCGCGCGATGGCTTTCGGCCTCTATGTCACTAAGGATGTCGTCCATTTCTTCGAGTTCGGGAGGGTTCGAACGCAGCTGACTGAGGGCTGTACTGGCATTAAGTGCAATAGCTCCCAACGGCGTCCTCAGCTCATGGGCGATAGCGGCTGTGATAGCATCCACGGTCAAAAGCCGGTTGGTTCGTTCGCGTCGTTGCAAAATGGTGGCGCTGGCAAGGCGTGAATACAGAAACATTGTTTCGACGACCAACACGCTCAGCAACATGCAACTTCCGATCAGAACGAAGCAACGAGCCGCGTACCAACCGATGGAAAATCGTACCGAACTGGAGAGGGCAGCGACCAAGAAGTTTGGCATCCAGGCGAGCAAAGTCACCGTCAACCATAAATCGAGGATCGTGCGTCTGCGAGCGAATAGCACGGCCAGCGCGGTAGTGTCCCATAGCCAAAGCGCAAAGTTGATCTGATTGCCAAACCGCGTCTGCAATCTGACGTCGGTGGTGTAGAAGCTCGGGAGATATTCCGTTTTCGCCGTCACGATCCAAGTCAGTCCAGCTATCATCGCAAGGACGCAGACAACAGTGGTTACAATGGAGGTCATTGTCGATCTGCGGGGCAGCGTGGCAACTCCAGTCACATTCTTGGAGAGCGCATAGGCAAGGATCGCTGCCGGAAACGTCGCGTGCCATAGCACGAACATCCAAGCTGCAGTGTTAGCGTCACCGATCAGACCAGCAGGGGCGTATGCCCCCGGAAAAGCCAGCGTCTGCAAAAACGCGAACGAGCTGCTGAATATGTAACCACTCGCGAGCGCGAGAAGGGCGCGCTGAGGCTGGATCGAAAATTGAGCGAACGGAAGGGTTGCCGTTACAAGATCGGCAACGCTCACGACGGTCTGCACAACCGGAATGAAGGCATCAACTTGGGGCAGCTGTATTTTCGCTAACGGTGCGATAACGGCCGCCGCGACGATCAAAAGGATGACGACGCCGACCGCTATCGCCCGTTGCCGGTCGGTCGCTGGCATGGTTGCGATGACTAATGGGAACTCTTGCCCCTCTTTCTGAACAGAGTTGGCTGCGGCCTCCGGCAACGGGGCCGTACCGAAATCCGCTTGATGTACTTCCGCAAATTTCATCGGCGTCGTCCTGAGTATTAGGACAATACGTTCAGGCTAGCCGAATTCGAAGAGCACGGTGATGCCCCGAACAGCAGCCAAGGGTCTGTTCCACCCCAAAACCAAAGCATGGCGGGCTCGTCTTCCGCTAGAGCAAACTTCCGAAATGGGTCAAAAGCGTCGTCTTGACAGTCGGCCGTTCACTTCCGGTCTAGCCCTATAACCGGACGTACTCGGCGTCGGCTCCACTTCGCAAAAGTGCCAGAAACCGACATTGTCATCGCTCGGTGACTCAGGCAAACTTGTTGGCAGCAGAGGTGGGGTCGTGGGACACCTGTACAACTACTTCTTTCTTGTCGTTCTTCTTATTGGCGTCGCCATTGTCTTTTTAGCGAGCGAATTTGGATGGCGACTGGGCACACGGAGCGAGGGTCACGGTGCGAGCGGCAACATTTCCGCACTGGAGCAATCGCTTCTAGGATTGCTCGCTTTGATTGTTGGGTTCACTTTTTTGATGGCGCTCACGCGTTTCGAAGCACGGCGCGAAGCTGTTCTCA
>WNFG01004727.1_pt1 | contig 11440 bp, 10 predicted proteins | sample 5400431 | NCBI WGS metagenome assembly WNFG01 (sample SAMN13153346, study PRJNA577476) | soil metagenome | isolation source: 120 cm saprolite under Douglas fir tree site 2 hole 3 replicate 2 | place: USA:California | collected 2015-04-18
GCGAAATATTTCTGGTGGTCGCGCATGACGGTGACGAGAATCTCGTCCGGCAAATTCAGGAAGGCTGGGTCGAAGTCACCCCGGATAACTGTGGGAAATTCGTTGAGATACGTCACAAGTTTCAGCAGCTCAGCATCCTCGTGTACTCGGAAGCTGCCTTTTTTTGTGCGCGCGGCAAGTTCGTTCTGAATTTTGTCGAGCCGTTCGGAAGGTCGAACGATCACGCCGTTGGCTCGGAGCGACTTGGCGTAGTCGGCGAACGCTCGCACTCGAATTGAGGCGGAGCCGAGAAAGCGATGCCCGCGAGTGGTGTCCGAAGCAGCGATACCGCCATAGGAAAATTTGAGCGGCTTGCCGTCGAGCAGCCCGACCATCCAGCGGATTGGACGGATGAAGCGGGCACCGGACAGACCGGTCCAGGTCATGGTCTTCGGCCAGTAAAGGTCGTGGAGGATGCGCGGGAGAATGTCCGCCAGAATGTGTTCGGTGGCACGGCCGCGTTTCACGTTCTTTGCAGCCAGGTATTCGCCCTTGGCAGTTTGCAGGAAATAAATTTCATGCAGCGCGACGCCCTGCTTTTCCGCAAAGCTGACAGCGGCGCGTGTCGGCGCGCCGACCACGTCGTAAGCCACGGACTTTGGCGGGCCGGTCACTTCGCTTACGAGATCGGCCTGGCGAACAGGCAAGCCCTGCGCGCAAAGCGTCAGGCGACGCGGCGAGCTGAATGATTCTACCGTTACCCCTACCATCAGATTCTCAGCGGCGAGTTGCTTCTCAAGACCAGCTTTCAGGTCGGCCTCGGCCCGGGCGAGCATCCCTGCAGGTATCTCTTCGCAGCCCACTTCGAACAGTAACTCAATCCGCTTTTCGGGCGCGGGCTTGGCGCTGGATTGCTTGGCGGCTGGCGCTTTCTTGGTCGGGCTCATGCGCGCACCTCAGCCTTTGCCGCGGCCCCTGTTACTTGTTCAAGATAGCTGGCGGCAGTACGGCAAGCCACTGCCCGAACCCGCGCCATAAGCGCGGCACGTTCGGTTGTGGAGATGACTCCCCGGGCGTCCATGAGATTGAACAGGTGCGAGCACTTAAGGCAGTGGTCGTAAGCCGCGAGCAAGGGGTAGCGGACTCGCTGCTTCCCTTCCGCCTTCCCCCAGCCGTCGAGGAGCTCCTTGGCCTGCTTCTCATGTAGGTCAAATTCAGTGCGAATGGCCTTGGCATCGCTGCGACCGAAACTGTACTCAGAGAATTGCTGCTCCTCTGCCAGACGTATGGCGCCATAGGTTTTGTCATCTGACCAACGCAGGTCGTATACACTGTCGGTGCCCTGCAGGAATGCGCAGATGCGCTCCAGCCCGTACGTGAGCTCGACCGAGATCGGATCCAAGTCCAGTCCGCCGCTCTGCTGAAAATACGTGAACTGGGTGATCTCGAGACCGTCGAGTAGAACCTGCCAGCCGATACCCCATGCACCGAGGGTGGGCGATTCCCAGTTGTCCTCTTCAAACCGGATGTCATGCTCCCGCAGATCGATACCGATGGCTGCCAAGCTCTTCAAATAGATGTCTTGGATGTCGGTGGGCGACGGCTTAAGGATGACCTGAAACTGAGAATGTTTATAAAGGCGATTGGGATTCTCTCCGTAGCGTCCGTCGGCGGGCCGACGGCTCGGCTGCACAAAAGCCACGCGGTACGGATCTGGTCCGAGCACGCGCAGAAAGGTTTCCGGGTGCATGGTGCCAGCGCCTACTTCTACATCGTAAGGCTGCTGAAGAACACAACCGTGCTTGGTCCAGAAATGCGAGAGCGCCAGAATCAAATCTTGAAAATTCAAACCCTTGGGCCGATATTCAAGTTTTACTTTAGCTTTCAAGTCGTCTCCAAAAATTCCCGCGTGTGCAGATTTCGCTCGGTATGAAACTCAATCCAGCTGAAAGACGCTTCACGCAACTCGGTCAGTGCCCGGCTCGCGTCTTCCGTCAATTCGATTTGGTCCAACTTCCGACCAACGAAAAGCTCCGCCAGATCCCTGGCGCCCTTGCGCAACGGGCGCATTCCGGGTTTGCGACAGTTCTCGCACAGGGGGCCCGCAGTCTGCGAAAAGTGATAGCCGTGATGCTCGGCAAAACTCGTACCGCATAGTGCGCAACGATCGAGCGGCGGAAGCCAGCCTCCCAGGCGAACCGTCCAGAACGCGTAGTACGCAAGCGGCAACTGCCAGGAGCCGCGCCGCTCAATTTCCCGGGCGGTCAGCAGCAATAGCCTGAACATAGAATCGGCCACTTCCTGCTCTGGCAGCACACGCTCGGCAATTTCGCTGACCATTGCCAGTCCGGTGCTGAGACCATAGTCGCTTTGCGACTTGTTGAAAGACTCCAGCAATTCGCACTGCTGAATACGGACCAAGTCCCGAGTCTCCCGCTCGACGTACCACAACTGGACGTGCGAAAGAACCTCCAACGTCGAGCCGTAGCGGTTTTTGATACGCCGAGCGCCGGAAGCGACGCCACGCAAGCGTCCTGAGGTACGCCCCAGGAAACTGACCAGGCGGTCTGCCTCGCCCAAAGGAAAGGTCTTCAGAATGATGGCTTCCGTTTCCCTGGCGGGCATAGCTTGTCGGCGCGCCGACTGCGCTTCGCCGTCCGCGAGCAGCCTCAAAAAAATGAACGCAAACGCGAATCAAATTTCTTACCATACGCTTCCCTGTTGCGCAACTTTCTGCGCGGGATTTTCGAAAATTTTTCTAATCCGGGCCCTGCGTTTCGTGGATGCAAAGCCGCTGAGCGCGCTACAGCGACAATTCGCACGAAGCCATCGGGCATAAAGATAGCGCTGCGCCAGTTCAGCCGTTCAGTGAATTAAACCTCAGCACTCCCGCAAGTCCTGTGATTCCATGCGCTTGGACCCATAAAATTAATCTGTTAACCAAGATTCTTGGCGGACACAAATTATAGGACGCGATCGCGGACCAGCTTCCCTTTTGATTTGTGAGCGATATCGGTTAGGCTTTCGCCTCATGCCACTTCCCATCGTCGAGTTCACAGGCATCGGAGAAAACGCCACCGACATCGTGTTGCGGCTTGCCCAATTCCCTGCACGCGACGGGAAAACCAACACGGTATCGAGAGACCTCCGGCTAGGCGGGCAGATGGCAACCGCCGTCGTCGCCGTCGCGAAGTGGGGACTGCGCACCCGCTATGTTGGAGCCACCGGCCGAGACCACAACGGAGATTTGCATCAGGCGGCATTGCGCGCCCTTGGCGTAGAGACTCACCTGTGTCGGGTGCCCCACGCAGAGAGCCGACTCTCCTATATTCTTGTCGAGCACGCTACCGGGAGCCGTGCGGTCCTTTGCCACCGGGATCCTCGCGTAAAGATTGCGCGGTCCTACTTGAAGAAAGAATGGTTTCAGCGCTCTCGGCTATTGCACGTGGACGGCGAAAGCCCAGACGCCTCAAAACTGGCGGCCATATGGGCGCGCGATGCGGGCGTTCCGGTGATGTGCGATCTCGACGTGTTTCGAGACGAACTGCGACCCCTTCTGCCGCATGTGGATTATCCCGTGCTGTCCTTGGGTATTCTGGAGAGTCTCGGCGGGTCGAACGATCCCCTGATCGCGCTCCCCAATATTCAGGCAAAGTATGGTTGTAAGCTGGCGTGCACGACGATGGGCGAGCACGGAGCACTAGCCTGGGACGGCCAAAACTTTTATTACGCCCCGGCATATCGAGTAGCAGTGGTTGACACAACTGGGGCGGGCGATCTGTTTCACGCTGGATTTGCCTACGGCTTGCTGAGAGGTTGGGACACGCAACTAATACTGGAGTTTGGCTGCGCGGCGGCTGGACTAAATTGCATGGCGCATGGCGCCAGAGGCGGAATCAGCTCTCCGCGTACTATCGAGCGCCTGCGCGCCAGTGGAAAGCGCTACTCGAATCAGTATTCAGCGAAAATTTTGGCAAGAGCGGCTGAACGCGCAGACGGTGCCGCGGGCCGTTCCACAAAAAGGTAGATCAGCATGTTCATTCCTCTCCGGGACGAAAACCCTTCTGGCAAATTCGCTTTCGTCAACCTCGCGCTGATCCTGGCAAATATTGGCGTTTTCATCTACCAAATAACGCTGACGCCGTATGCGTTCACGGCCTTCGTCACGGCGAACGCCATGGTCCCAGCGCGCATCCCTGCATTCCTCGCCGGTCACGGAAGTTTCGAAGCCGCTTTCCTGCCCTTAATAACCAGCCTTTTTCTGCACGCAGGAATTGCCCACATCTTAGGCAACATGCTGTTCCTGTGGATCTTCGGCGATAACGTCGAAGCGACGTTTGGTCACCTACGATACCTGCTCTTCTATCTCGTCTGCGGCGTAGGATCTGGCCTTACGCATATCGCGTTCAATCTTTACTCGCACATTCCCGCGCTTGGAGCAAGCGGAGCTATTTCAGGCGTTCTGGGTGCCTACATCGTTTTGGAGCCGCGCAACCGCATCCTGACTCTGATATTTATTTTCGTGGTTCGAGTGCCGGCTGTCATGGTGTTGGGCTTGTGGTTTGTGCTGCAGTTTCTCAGCGGGATTGGATCTTTGGGTTCGACCGCGAACGGAGGAGTGGCGGTGTGGGCGCACATCGGGGGATTCTTGCTTGGCTTGCTGATCACATTGGCAGTTAAACATAGATGAAGTTTTACTTTAATCTTTGATTTGAGTCCAAGCTAAAGGGATCCTGAACTCGAGACCATGCCAGGATTTTAATTAAAGTAACACTTGATGCTGCGCTTGTACGCGTCTGCTAACGGTCTCCAACTCTTTTGGCTATCCAATCGCCGACTTCAACCGTTGCTTTATCTCCGCCCAGGTCGGGGGTGACAAAGTTTTCTTGCAATGCGGAGCGAACCGCGTTGCGAAGTGCATCGCCCTCGGACTTCCAACCGAGAAAATCGAGCATCATGCCAGAAGTGAGAATCGAGCCGAGCGGATTGGCAATCCCCTTCCCGGCGATGTTGGGCGCGGAGCCGTGCACGGGTTCAAATAGCGACGTGCGTCCAGGATGGATATTGCCGGAAGGTGCGAGTCCCAAGCCGCCAGCAAGCTGCGCGCCGAGGTCGCTGATAATGTCGCCAAAAAGATTGCAAGTGACGATGACATCGAACTGGCGCGGATCGCGCACGACTTCCATGGCCAGGGTATCAACATATAGGTGGCGCGATTCGATTTCCGGGTATTCCTGGAGTACCTGCTTGAAGACGCGCTGCCAGAGATCGTGAGCGAAGTTCATGGCGTTTGATTTGTCGCTCATGCACACGCGTTTCAGTTGATTGCGGCGGGCGTAGTCAAAGGCGTGGCGGATGATGCGCTCGACGCCCTTGCGGGAATTAACGTCTTCTTGAACTGCGATTTCGTCTGGCGTGTCTTTCTTGAAGAAGCCGCCGACTCCGACGTACAGGCCTTCGGTATTCTCGCGGAAGACCATGAAGCGGATGTCATTGGCCGAGCGATCGCGCAACGGCGTCAGGCGATCGTGGAAGAGTTCGACCGGACGGGCGTTCACAAAGAGATCAAGCTTGAAACGCAGCCCGAGAAGAATGTCTGCGGCGTGCTGATTCGAGGGAACGCGCGGATCGCCGAGTGCTCCGAACAGAATGGCGTCAAACTCGTTGGCCAGCATTTCGACTGCACCGGCAGGAAGCGAGACGCCTTCGCGCAAAAATTTATCGGCGCCCCAATCGAATTCCACAAACTCAATTTGTCGGCGTGCCGACGTTATGGCAGAGCGAATTGCCTTGACGGATTCTGGCGTGACTTCCTTGCCGATGCCATCCCCGGCGATAACTGCAATGCGTGCCGCCGGTCCGCATTCCCGTAGTGGTTTAACCGACACGAAAGATTCCCTCCTACCATCCTCTGCACAAATCGAATCGTCCGCCGCGACTCGGCAGCCTTCCGCAGTCAAACGCGGTTAGTCGCTTCGCGTCAGCACTTCTTTTCGTACCGTCAATTTCTCGATCAAGTCCATACGCGGCGCAAAGCCGATGCCCGGAGCATTGGGGACTCGGATCGTTCCCTGTTTTGAGACTGTAACTTCCGGCTCGATGATGTCTTCATTCCAATAGCGCCTGCTCGCGGTGATGTCACCGGGCAACGTGAAATTCGGCAGCGTCGAGAGCGCGATGTTGTGGGCGCGACCGATACCAGATTCCAGCATCCCGCCACACCATACGGGGACGTCATTCTGTTGGCATAAATCGTGAATGCGCCGCGCAGATGTGAAACCTCCCACCCGACCAAGCTTGATATTAATGATGCGGCACGCGCCGAGGCGAATGGCGGCATGGGCCTGCTCCCTAGTATGGACACACTCGTCCAGACAGATTGGAGTGAGCAGCTTGTTCTGCAATTCGACATGCGCGTACAAGTCGTCCCAGCCGAGGGGCTGCTCGATCATCATCAGATAGAATTCGTCTAGCTTTTTCAAGAGCGGTTCGTCGGCCAACGTGTAAGCGGAATTAGCGTCGACCATCAATTTAACGGATGGGAATTCTTTGCGCAGTCGGCGAACCGGCTCCAAGTCGCAGCCCGGTTTAATTTTAATTTTGATGCGCTGGTAGCCAGCTTCAAGTTCAGCTTTAACTGTCTGTACAAGTTCTTCAAGTGAAGCTTTAATGCCGACGGATACGCCACTGGCGATTTCCTCTCGAACACCGCCAATTAACTTGGCGAGTGAAATATTTCTCTGCTTGGCTTCGGCGTCCCAAACCGCCGCTTCCAAGCCGCCCTTCGCCATGTTGTGGCCACGCACCGACGCAACGAGATCCCAGACGTCCGAGGCCGCAGCGAACTGCTTCCCTTTTAACAATGGCCAAAGATGATCGCGGAGAATGTGCCAAGCCGTGTCGGCCGTCTCCGGACTGTAGGAAGGCGTTTCTCCCGCCACACATTCGCCCCAGCCTACAACTCCGTCCACAGCGACCTCGGTCAGTAAAATTCTACGGACCGTCGTGGTCTCCATGCTGGTCTGGAACGGAGCTACCAGGTTCATGTGGAGTTCGCGCAGTGTCAGTTGTTCGATACGCATAAATGGCTTAGAAGTCGCTCCATGGAGCGAGATAGTACGCACTGCTGTCGCCGGCCGTTGCGACTGCGATCGCAGCGTAGCCTTTCGCGAAGCCGTCACGGAAGTGTTCACGAATCGAACCCTGGATGGCTTGTACGCGCGGCAAGTCGTTGGACTTCCAGTCTTTGATTGAAGATGGAATTTCGATGGTAGCGCTAGACGGCGAGGGGGCAAGTCCGTTAACTACAGCGGCGGTGACCCGCGGCGAATCGAGATACCACTCGGCGACGAGCCGGTCCGTGGGCAGACCGCGATGCAGCGGGCTGGTGGTGACACCGTACAGGTTCGGCAAATAGCGGCGGCAAATCGCGCCAAGACGATTCAGATTGAAATGAGCGTTACGCAATTCCAACGGATCGAACGTCCATTCAATCAGCCGCAGATCGCGGCTCAAGGCTTCATCGCGCTGGAAAAGCTTGAGCATGCGTCCGACGCCGCGGTCGCGGTAGTTGGCATGAACGCCGGTCATGTGCGAGTGCAGATATGGCGCGCCGTTTCGCAACGCCGCAAGTGCCAGTGTGAAGCCCACCAGAATCGATCCATCGTATGCGCCGAGTACTTGCCCGCCGGTATGTGCAGCAACCACAAACATTGTAGAAGGCTCGACTTCGAGATCCTGCTCACCCCAAATGTCGCGCTGCAGGGCGACGCACGCCTGAAAATCTTCCAGCGAATCGCAACTGCGGACCGTGATTGCGCCGCTCATGGCCGCGCAGCCGCCTTCTTGTCGCTCACACGTGACGGCTTTCCCCGTTCCGAAGCTTTGGCCTGGTCCCAGAGTAATTCCATTTCGCTGCGCGGCACGTCGGCCAGAGCACGACCGGAAACGCGAGCCCGGCGTTCCATCTCGCGAAAGCGCGAAGTGAATTTGGCGTTGGTGCGCTTAAGGGCAATTTCCGGGTCGATTTTCAAAAAGCGCGCCAAATTGACAGCGGCAAAAAGTACGTCGCCTAGTTCGTCCTCGATTTGTTCCGCTGATTGCCCGGTTCGTGCAGCACCAAGTTCGCTCAATTCTTCTTGCAGTTTTGCGGTGACTCCTTCTATGTCGTCCCAGTCAAACCCGATGCGCGAAGCGCGGCGTGTGAGCTGATAGCCCTGCAGGACTGCAGGCAGCGTATGTGGAATGCCGTCAAGCAAAGACGCGGGTGTTTTCCCGGATTCATCGGCTGGGCCAGTTCCCTGCCGCGACTTCTGCGCGCGGCGTTCTTCGGCCTTAATCTGCTCCCAGTTTTTGAGTACTTCCCTAGCGTCTTTCGCGCGTTTCTCGCCGAAAACGTGTGGGTGGCGGCGCACCATTTTCTGATGGATCTCGCGCACTACGTCGCTGGCGTTGAAGCGGCCCTCTTCGCTCGCGATCTGTGCGTGGAAGACAACTTGCAGCAGCAAGTCGCCAAGTTCTTCCGCGAATTTCGCGTCGTCGCCGCTTTCCAGAGCTTCGAGAACCTCGTAAGCTTCCTCAATCAAATAGGTGCGCAGCGTCAAATGGGTCTGCTCGACATCCCAGGGACATCCATTCGCGGCACGCAGACACGCCTGCAGTTTGACCAAGCGTTCGAACCACAGCCCGGCAGATTCCTCGCGCGAACCGGAATTCCTTTTTGGCCCATCAGCGCTTTTTGGGGACTTACGGATTTTATTTTTCTTTGGCGGCATCGGGGCGGTGAGAAGTTTCCTCGTCTGGGAACTCAAGACTTTACGGCGGTGGATGCAAATTTTCAAGTAAACGACCCGACCAGCAGCGAAAACGCCGCAGGCGCCACCCGTGCTAAACTTGCAAGGATACAACCTAACCGAGGATTGCACCGTGGCAGAGAAGAAACCAGCTGAAGAATCGTTTCGCGTAATAGACCGGCGCCCGTTTACGACCGAAGGCGAACTGCGCGAAGAGTTTGTGGCCGAGAAGGCGCGCGAGGCGCAACTAGAAGCGAAGAAAGAATCAGTTGCACCGCAGGCTCCGACCGCAGTGCCTGAAGCAAAAACGCCAGCGGCCGAAACCCCAAAGCGTTCGGCGCCATTCGAAAATTTAATTCGCATGTTGGGCAGTAACGGCGCGATGGTGCTGGGCGCTTACAGCGATCCGCGCACCGGGCAACCGGTGATCGATCCAGAAGCCGCCCGCGAGTTGATTGATATGCTGGACGCAATGCACGAAAAAACCAAAGGCAACCTGGCGCCCGAAGAAGACAGTTTGTTGCTCGACCTTTTGGGCAAATTGAAAATGACTTATCTTGAGGTCAACCAGGCATTGGCTGCGCAGGCCGCCCAGGCGGCAAAGGGCAAGGGCCGGTAGCGCGGGCCACAGCGCCACCCAGCGCGCTACGCTTCGTATCGCATCATGTCGGCAAACACTCTGCAATTCCATTCATCTTCGAGGAGCGGCTTGCAATTGACGGTGCTCGGCTCCGGAACCTCTATGGGAGTTCCGACCATCGGCTGTCACTGCGCGGTTTGTACTTCGAACGATCCACGCGACAACCGCATGCGCACTTCGGTTTTGCTTTCACGTAACGGCCAGAATGTTTTGATTGACACCACTCCGGACTTTCGCACGCAAGCGCTGCGGGTGGGTATCAACCAGATCGAGGCGGTGCTGTTAACGCACGGTCACGCCGACCACGTGATGGGCTTCGACGATTTGCGGCCATTGAGCGTTCGCCGCTCGCAACCGATGCCGGTGTATGGGAACAAGCAAGCATTTGAAATTGTGCGCCGAGCATTTTCCTACGCATTCGACGGAAAACCTAAATTAAGCACCGTGCCCAGCGTAATTTTGAAAGAAATCGACGGGCCGTTCGAACTGCTTGGAGTAAAGATTACGCCCATCCCGCTGGTGCACGGCGAAATGACCGTGCTGGGATTCCGCTTCGGACGCGCCGCATATCTCACGGATTTCAATTCCGTACCGGAGTCTTCCTTCGCGCTGTTACAAGGTCTCGATGATGTCATCATCGATGCGTTACGCGATACACCTCATCCCATGCACCAGACCGTCGAACAAGCGCTGGCGCTCGTAGAAAAAATCAAGCCCCAGCGCGCGTGGTTCACTCATATCGCGCATGACCTTGGACACGCCGCAACCAACGAGCGATTGCGTAAGCAGGGCCACGCGAATGTTCAGCTGGCGTACGACGGCCTGAAACTTGAAATCGCCACCGAGCATCCGGCGGCAATCAAGGATTCCGAATTCATCATTCCTCGCCTCGACGGTCTGGCGGTCTTTACCGCTCCGGAAGAATGGCGCGAATTCTACGCCGCGGGCAGCCGAGGCAGCGTGCTGGCGATCGGCAACTTTGACGGAATTCACCTGGGACACCAGACAATTTTGCAGGAAGCCACAAACCGTGCCGCCAAAAGCGGCGCTGTGGCTACTGCGCTGACCTTCGAACCGGCGCCACTGAAAGTATTAAGGCCGGAAGCCGCGCCGAAGCGTCTCTCCACGAATGAACAGCGCCTCGAATGGTTTCGCGCGGTCGGCGTTGAAGCGGCAGTGGTGATGCCATTCACGCTGGAATTATCGAAACTCAGTCCGCAGGAATTCGTCGAGAAAATTCTGGTGAACGAACTGCAAGTTCGCGCGCTGCTAGTCGGCGAGAATTTTCGCTTTGGCCACAAGCAAGCCGGCGATGCGCAACTGCTCCGCGACCTGGGAAAAGTGCACGGTTTTGACGTTGCCAGCATCCCGCCAATCATGGCGCACAGCGAAATAGTCTCCAGCACCGTGATTCGGCGCGAAATTGCCGAGGGAGAGGTCACGCAAGCCGGTCGGCTGTTGGGTCGGCCGTTCGTGCTGACAGGATCGATTGTGAGCGGAACGGGAACGGGCAGCAAATTTACATTCCCCACCTTGAACCTGCGAGCGGACCAGGAACTGCTGCCCGCCGGCGGAGTTTATATCACGCGAACGCTGTTGCAAGGTGAAAGCAAGAGCCGACGCTCCGTGACGAACATCGGAGTCAGGCCTACCTTCAACGGCACTGCTCTTTCCATTGAGACCCATCTCCTCGATTTTTTCGGAACGATTTCCGCGAAGCGGATAGAACTACGTTTTTGGAAGCGCTTGCGAAGCGAAAAGAAATTCTCCAGCCCAGACGAACTGCGTGCTCAGATTGCGAAGGACATCGCTTCGGCAAATCGGTTTTTTATGCTGCTGCGAAAATTCAGAATCCTAATGCTTTCGGATTAACCTTCGAGTCCTGGCCCTTGCGTTAGTCGACCACTCAATGCCATATCGCTCGCATGTCCCACGTGCAGCTTCCATCTTTGCATTCAACGCATTCAACAGAGATTTTCGCCGGTACATATAACCACGCGTCGATGGCTCGCTCAAGCGCCGGGAAGAA
>WNFG01018334.1_pt1 | contig 11440 bp, 10 predicted proteins | sample 5400431 | NCBI WGS metagenome assembly WNFG01 (sample SAMN13153346, study PRJNA577476) | soil metagenome | isolation source: 120 cm saprolite under Douglas fir tree site 2 hole 3 replicate 2 | place: USA:California | collected 2015-04-18
GCAAGCGGAGCAGGAATCGTCAAAATCCCTCTCTCCTCTTAGCTGGCGGGTGATAGCGCGAAACTCAGGGCACATGCTTCCACATGACCGGCCCGATTTGGTAATTGCTCAAATACGGTTTCTCATAGAGTATCTACACGGTGGACCCAAACCACCTTTTGGTAGCACAACGACAGAATAATCCGCGAACTCAGTTCAATCCTTCAGTCTCTAGTCACTGATTATGGAAGTCCCTGCGGTCGGACAAAGAGGATATCGGGAACCAAGTCACTCCCGTATGACGCTAGATAACGGGCAACTCGAAAATTGAAAAATTCCATAGGACCGCAACGACTCGATCTAGCCTTTATTGGCACTGGAAGTCGTTCCGCGAAGCTCATTTGCGGCGAGTCGTCTCGCAGCCTTCATGCGCCGCGAGCAAGTGCGATGGGGCGCACTTTGGAGGTGAGCGCTTCCAGGAATTTATCGGAGGCGGTCATGAAGGCGAAGTGGCCAGCGTTGGGGATCAGCATCAATTCTTTTTTGGGTGCCTTGATGCACTTGAAATAGTCAACGGCCGCCTGCGTGGGACTGATGATGTCGTCCTGCCCCTGGATAACGAAGTAGGCGGTGTGGATGTAGCACGCCGTCTTCGGCAGGTTCGTGGCGATCTGGTCGGGCAGGACGTGCTCGCCGGTGAACTGCATTCCGTCTTCAAGGTTCTTGAATTGTTCAGGCTCTCTAGCCTTCAATTCGGCCGTCTGACTGCGCAGGTGTTGCAGCCACTCCTGATCGGAGGGAGCCCACAGCGAGCGAAAATGGTATTTGTTGAGGAAGTTGAAGTGATCGGCGTTGGTCGGGCCGGGGCGGCCGATGGCCTCAAGCTCTTTGACGATGGCCTGGTTCCCATCTCGGCGCGCCTTGGCCAGCAGCAGGTCGTATTGGATGGTGACCATTGCCATCCAGCTTGCGACCTGGCCAGTCCCAACGTAGGCGGCGAAGAGATCGGAGCGCATCTGCACCATGCGGGTGGCGACGAGGGACCCCCATGAGTGGCCGAGGACGATGATCTTCTTTTTACCGAGCTCGTGGCAGAGATACACGGCGAGTTCGACGCCGTCCTTGGAGATGTGGTCGAGCGTGACGTCGGGCGTGTTTGTGCCGTAACGGCCGAAGGTGTGGCCGGCGCCACGCTGGTCCCATTGCACCACGGTAAAGGCATTCTCCCACTGCTTGTGGATTTCGGCTTGCGGCCATTGCGCTTCGCCCGGACCACCATGAACGATGAGCAGCACGGGATTCGCGCGGTCGTCGCCGCGAATACTGATCCACTGATCGATACCACCCAGCTGGACAAACGCAGTCCGGTCGATTCGCGCGGTAGGACTTTGCGTGTTCGCGATCGCGGCAACCCCGGAAAGAGCAATTGCAATGATCCAGGTCCAATTTGCAACTGCACGCGGTTTTGCTCTCACAGAATGCTTAGTCACGGTTAAATCGGACGCACCTCGATTAGACGATGCGATTTTGGAATTGTTACCAGGTCAGGCCACTGCTGAACGAGATAAGCGACACTGCGGCCCGCTGGTTGTCAAGCTTCACCTCTCAACAATGGGCACACCCGAACCGGGAGCGAATTACCTGCCGGATTGCCGACCACCCGCCAAGTGGTTCAGACGAGTAGACCGTGGGGCGCATCTCTTGAGCCCCTCTTCTAACATCAAACGCGGTAAACTTAGCGCCGAACTTATATGCATCAGATTCTGATTTACTCCGATTCGTTGACTTGGGGCATCATTCCCGATACACGCGCTAGGTTGCCTTTCGACGAGCGTTGGCCAGGCGTGCTCGAGAACAAGTTGAACGCTTCTGGGCCGAGAATACGCTCTGGGCCGAGAATACGCGTCATTGAAGATTGCTTAAATGGTCGACGAACAGCCTGGGACGACCCATTCAAACGAGGTCGGAACGGGCTTGAGGGCCTCGCACAACGCATCGAGATCAATTCGCCATTGTCGCTCGTCATTCTCATGCTGGGAACAAACGATTTTCAATTCTGCCATCCTTACAATGACGCTTGGTCGGCGGCCCAAGGCATAACTGCGCTTATCAATGAGATCCGGAAGTCGCCCATCGAGCCAGGAATGCCGGTGCCACCGGTTCTGGTAATTTGCCCACCGCAGATCCGCTCTCCACGCGGAAATATTGCGCCGAAATTCCGTGACGCCGAGCAGAGATGCGCTGGACTAGCAGAGGCCTATATGCAGGTTGCCTCAGGTCTCGGATGTCATTTCTTTAACGCCTCAACCGTTACAACTAGCAGCAGAGTTGATGGCGTGCATCTCGATCGCGATCAGCACTCGAAACTCGGAAATGCACTAGCTGAAGTGGTGCGATTGATCCTTACACCTGCGAGCAACCGCGGTTGAGATACGGACGCTCGGTCTCCAAGGCCGACGACCGCCACCATTCGGTGCCCGAGTCACGGGCAAGCCTGAAGTAATCCCAGCGTAAGGGTTGCCGACCAACCTCTCAGAACTCGTGAATTTGTCCCTACTTCAGCTCGCGTGGAGGACATTTGGGGGAAGCTGAGTTTAGGATTGATTACAAGGTTTTGGCTTTCACAGAATGGACCGCGCTCTTAGGAGAATTCTGCGCAGGACAAGTGCGGTTCGCGGAAGCGGAAGTGGAGTTTGGGCGCGCAGTCGATGTTGGGGGATCGCTAGAGTACGTACAGAGCAAATACCATTCCCTGTGGCCGCAGCCTGAGTGGCCGATGCTTGAGGGTTCTGTTTACACACTCACGGTACCGGATGCGTCAAACAACCCACAGTACCGAATCAACGCTGAAAATATCCAGCGGGCAGTCAGCAAGCTAGGTTATTCGGGTGTATTGGACGCGATGACCGAATTGCTGGGGTTAAAGATTAGCCAGGGTTTGTCCGGTTTCGACGTTTTTGTCGCTGTGCCGGTTATGGCGAAGATAAGCGAGGCAGTTGTGTGTCCTAATGACGGCCTTGTGAAGGTCACTGGACTTTCTCATCCATCTCTCGCCTCGTTCAGAGTGTTCGGTTCGTTTTATGGAAACTCAGGAGCAGCGAGAGAAAGAATTCCTTTCAAGTGGAAGAGTCGGAACGGTCCGATGCAGTGCGGGGATTCATAGGAAAGGGTCATGTTCCGACGTCGAAGATTTACGAGTATTTGGATCTCAAACTTGTTCACGGTGAACTCGGCGAGGTGTATTCGCGCACGTGGCGTACGCGAGAGTTGATTCCAGAGCAATATGTAAACCCACTCTATTTCTTGTTGATGAAGTTTTGTTCAGCCAGCAAACTTCATTCGCTAGTGGTGCGGCCCCATTCGGTGCCTCCACAAAAAACCAAGCCTCAGAAGGCGTTTGAGCAGCACGTTGCCTGGGTTCTCAGCTGTTACGGTTTTGCAACCATCGTTCTTGGAGCACGAGGACTTGGTTGCAGAGGAAGCCAAAGTCAAACGGGGCAGCCTCGACTTGCTTGCATATCATCCTATTCGGAAGCTGGTACTTCTGAGCGGCTGCACTCTGAACGTGCCCAAAGAAGAAGACTATTCTCAGCTGGTGAGCGTCCGCACAATGCTGTTTGAGGATTGGAAGGGCGACCTCCCGTTTTCGTGCGAGGTGGTCATGTTCACTGCGGCACCCGACTGTCCCGTGAGGTCGAATCCGACGATTTTGGATTCATTCATATCTTTACCAAGCGATGGTGATGTAAGGGTCATTGACGGGAATGGTCTTTCAGAAGCTCTTATGCTCCTGCAGGAGCGCAAAGACGACCAATTCTTTAAGCGCTTCACAGCGATGGATTTGAGTCTGAGCTAGTCGATGGGACGGGTGGCGTGGACGTGGTCGAACTCCATCGGTTCGCCGACGAATGCGTTGTGCAGGAGCGTTTGGAAGAAGTGCTCGGCTTGCCGCGATGATTCCTGTTGCAGTGATCGCAGGTGTTCAACTCGGCGTACCAAGTCCGCACATTTCTGCTGTAGTGAGAGCGGAGGCAACGGAATCATAAGGTCAGCTAGATTTTTCGAGCTTATCCCACGGGCACCGAAGGCCACACTCTTGGCAGTGCGGCGAAGCTTCCGTCATTCAACAAAGTCGCTCTAGCCCAACGCTTGATAGCCCTTCAACCAAAGGGGCAAGTCACTTCGGACTATCTCCTCTACGTCATTCTGCACCCTAGTTTCCAGGACCGAGTCGTGAAGCATTCAACTGGGAGCGTGTACAACACGTAGAATCGAAACGTCCTTATCCTTGAAACACAATAAACTATGACGTACTCATTAACGGGAAAGCTGCGCGAGCCGACACCAAAATCGTTGTCGCGAGACGCCCCAGGCAGGGATGGCCGGCAAGCAGGAAAAACCGATCGAAGTGGCGTGTTAGCGGCGCTCCCTCTACTACTTTTGCAGGCTGCGAGCAGTCGTTTGTGGGCTCAAAGCTGCTGATAATCTCTGCACGAGACGAGGACCTTCCTTATTCGGAGGACCTCACCATTTCGGCTATCTCCAAAGTGACCCCCGGAAGCGCGGAGAAACCGGAGTACCGTGTTAAACGTGAATGGAATTCCAGCGATCCTTTTCATTTGTTATTCGAGTTTCAAAGTGAGCGGTCGATCGAAGTCGACGCTGACACTGTGGAGTTGATCGGTTGGTCGGTTCTTGACCTGCAACATTAGTGTCCGCAGCTTGGATGCGGCGAGATCCCTTCCCACATTTACTGAAGCTTGACCTGTCTCCATTTTCCGCATCACGGAATCATACTCAGTGATGTGGGGGGTTAGGGAGGCACGTCAGCTGCAATTAGCGAACGAGCGAACGACGGCTGGCGGGTTATCGGCGCCACTCCACGCCCATGTTGTCGTCAGTAATGATCAACCGGCCTTGCAGCCGTTTGCGCAGTTGGGCATCATTTTCGATCGAAAAGGGCTGCCGTCCGGTCGGGTCCTCCTTGATATTCACAATCTCGTCGAGCCTTGCCATCTGCTTGGGATCATGCGAGTCGATGACATGCTTGCCGTCGATGAAGTAACTGAGAAGGACAGCCTTCCACCTGGCGCGATCAAATACGATCGGAGAATCACTCACCGCCAGGCAATTCAAGAACCGAAGCGCATAGGGATATGCCGCCAGTCCAGTTGCCATCACATCTTCGGAACCAGTCGTGTTGTAAAAGAAAACGCCACCCGAGTTGAGGTGTTGGCGCGCCAGTCGCAGAAAGTCCACCGAGAGTAAGTTAGAGCTATGGTTGCGCCAGTGGAATGTTGTGTTCATTACGATGGCATCGAACCCTTGCCCAGGATTTCTTACCAGCCACCGTCGACCATCTTCTATGGCGATCCGCACTCTCGGGTTTCCCCAAAGGCTCGATACGGCGGGATACTCCGGAATGAGCTTCAGATACCCGGGATTGATTTCCACCACCGTCAATTCTTCGAGCTGCGGTTGGTTAGCCACGACTTGCGCCCAAGAACCTGACCCGAGTCCGATCATCAGCACGCGTCGCGGAGCAGGATGGAATGCACTGAGCGCGAATGGTCGGGCAACCATATTCACGTCGTGCATTAAATCGACATTAAACCGTCCGTCGTAGATGCCACCCCCGAACACTGCCCCGTTTGGGGTTACACCGATCACACCGCTTCGGCCTTCAACCACCTCTTGGAAGTGCACCTTCGGATACTGGTTCTTGAACAGCAGACGATCATAAATCGTACCCATTACCGAGTGGCTGCCAATCACGACGAGTGATGCCGCAGCTACACCAAATGCTGCCACGAGTTTCAACCTTCCCGTCACTCTTCCACTGGTGGCGAGCACAACAGCCGCAACCGAAACGCCTCCCACCAGAAGCAATAACGAAATCGAGAACAAGGAAAGATCGTCCATCAAGATGAAGCCCACCACAAAACTGCCTAAAGTCGACCCGATAATGTTTGCTGCGTAAAGAAGACTCACTGCGGCACCGGCATGGCTCGCGGGATTGACCGATACGTGCGCGATCAGTGGAAAGATCGTACCGAAACAAAAAGCTCCGAGGCAGATTGAGACCAGAACGATCAGGTAGGCAGGTGCCGTCGCAGGGCTGGTGTTAGCCAGCGATACGAACTTCATCGCAAATGCGACGCCGGGACTCACCGCGAAGCCGAGAATGGCAGACGCGAAAATGACCCCGCCCAATAGGTTTACCGCAGCTCCTTGATTCTGCTGACGCTGCGAGTATCGCTCAGCGGACCTGGATCCCAGTGCGAGACCCAGCAAGTAACTACCCAACAACGAAGCGAATAGCCGCGCAGTGTCCCCCGTAGCGAACGTTAGCAAGCGGTACCAGATGATCTCGTAAGCTAGTGCAGCGAAGCCACAAAAGGCGGCGCAGAAGAAAGCTAGCGGAAAAGGAAAAAGATGATCTTGCTTGTGGCCTACACTCAATTCCAGTGGCCGCTCGGCGCGAGGAATCTCTTTCTTCTGGTGCTCCAAACGAAAGTTGTAGAGTAGAGCACCTGCCGCCACCAGCACATTAATGGATGCAGCCAATTGGATTGACCCGGATTGTCCGATAAGTCGCATCAACACATCCGCAGCGACGAAGCATGCAACGCCTGATCCGAGCGTGTTGGCAAAATACAACCCGCCTACGGAACGTCCCATATTCTGCGATGAGCGCACCAAATGTTCAACAAGCAACGGCAAAGTCGCCCCCATGAGCAGCGTAGGCACAATGATCAATGAGAAGACGGCGAGCCCTGTCATTGACGGGGAGCTACCCGTGGTCAATTCGGCGATCGAGCGGAATAGTTTGAGCGACACGACTCCAAACGCGCCCGTTCCAAACTCAGCAAGTGCAAACCATACCATTAGCGGCAGGCGCGCACTCTTGGAGAGTGCACCACCCGCTACGCTGCCGAGTCCAAGGCCGAGCATAAAGGCGCTGACGACGATCGTCACTGATTGGATATCTAGACCGTATATTGCGAACAGCGCCCGCTGCCACACGATCTGATAAACCAGTGCAGGGAAGCCTGAGGAGAAGAACAAAATATGGATCCAAGGCATGGGCTTCTGTTGCCGCCGGGCTCGGGTGGCAAAGAGTAGAAACACCACAACAACCACTGTGATCCAAAATCCCGCGCTTGCATCCATCTTAAACGTTCAGATCGTTGTTGCTCCTCAACAGTCAACATAGCAGACTAGCGGCGCACGTGGTTACTGAAGACTCTATTCGGGCTGGCAAGGGAGGATGACGAGGCTGTAAGCGAAATTGGTAGACGCTCAGGTCAGCTATTATCCTGCTTTCCATCCGTGCTCTGTTGAAACGATATTTTTTTCGCTCCAAGGCATCTTGCACGTGACAATCGGCTCGCGTTGCGGTGAAATTGTCGCCGATTGAGTCCCGAGTAACAGCCGACCTTGCGGAGCAGGGGAGCAAACTCACAGACGATGGAAGTCTTTTTCAGCCTATTGGGATTCCAGGTCAGGATGGTCGTTGGGATTGCTCCGAGGTGGCGGGTGCCCGACGGGAGATGTCCCGGAGAATCTTCGCAAGCAAGTCATCCTCAAGATTCGGGAGCAACTTAGCAGCCGAGACACTCTCTCCAACCAGTAAGTCCCGAAGCCTTTCGCTTGAGGCCGAGGTGAGTTCCAGCGTGCCCGTCTTCAACGGTCGGAAATAGAGCAGATTATTTCGTCTCGACAACTCGATCAGTTTTCGGATCCAAGACCGGCGGGCGGTTTCAACGGTCTGGCGGCGCTCCTCCGAAATCTGGGGCCCGTGACAGGGCAACAACGAACTGTAACTACTTGAAATCAAACGGTGTCGGCAGGCACATTTGGCGCTCTACGCAAGTAGAAGGAAGCAGTATCGTCCCCTTAATGTACCCAGATCCTAAGCTCTCGGTTCGTGCCTTCTAGCGCCGTCACTGCTATTCAATTCTGGCTTCGTAAAAACCCCGTCAAGACGGTTTGCAATATTTTTTAGGCTACCGCCAGTAATGCGATGGCGGCAACAAAAGCCCGAAGTCCAAGAGTCGCGCTTAACGCCCGCGCCCATGCTGGCCCTGCATCTGGATGAAATCCGCTGGCGAAGCGATTTTGATGCCCTGATACTAACCAAGCTTGAGCAGGTGCTTGTCTCCACTCACCAGATAATCCGAACCGCTCGCGGCCGCACATTCGAGGATGCGGTTGTCAGTCGGGTCTTCTTTGACGGCATCTATTCTCTGCTTTGGTTCGACATGCTCTGTGAAACGGGTAATTTGCCTTATAGTGACTTAGCCCGAAGAGATTACGAGATGGGATTTGCACAGCAGCGCCGTCTCGTCAGGTCTGTGCAAATCTGCGTTTTCGGGGATGGGGTGCAGGGGAAGGGGAGCCCTTCCCCTGCATCAGCAATACAGAAACCAGGCATCGTGGAATTTTGCCTACTTTTCTGCAGCGACAACGCTGCACATCCTGTGCGAATGGTTGCGGATGAAGTTTTCTGCTGGCTTCCTAGAATGGGAGCTGTCAGAGGCGTCCTGCGGTTACGAGTTTAATGGCCAAACAGGCGATGTTTTAAATCAGAATCTCGAACCGCGGGACGCGCTTTGCTTCCCAAACGAATGCTCAGATGAAGTCTGGAACAAGGCAGCCAAGAGGGCTCAACTATAAGGGTTTCGCCGAAGCAAAGCCAGCCTCTGCAGGATGTGCATAGGCAAGTGAGGATGAGGAAGAACTATGACAACCAGGGAAAAAGTCGGGGAGCCGGAGTTTGTGGCGTTCGTAGGCATCGACTGGGCCGATCAGAAGCACGTGTGGTGCTTGCAGGCGGCAAATTCGGCGAAGCGGGAAGGCGGAGAACTGGAGCACAAGCCAGAAATGGTGGAGGCCTGGGTTAGTGAACTGTGTCGCCGCTTCGGGCACGGTCCGATCGCAGTGGCGGTGGAGCAGGTGAAGGGCGCGCTGGTATACATGCTGGGTAAGTATGAGTGCCTGCATCTGTATCCGGTGCCGTCGACGATGTCGGCGAGCATGCGGAAGGCACTGTATCCGTCGGGAGCCAAGGATGATCCGCGAGATGCAGATCTGCTGCTGGATCTGCTTCTGCAGAACCGGGACAAACTGCGCCGTTTGACGCCGGATAACGAAGCGACGCGGCGGGTACAGAACCTGGTGGAGGAACGGCGCAAGCTGGTGGAGGAAAAGACGGCGCAGCTGAATCGCCTGATCGGATACCTGAAGGTGTACTTTCCGCAGATGCTGGAATGGTTTGCGAAGCTGGATACGAAGTTGGCGTGTGAGTTTTTAGAGCGCTGGCCGTCGTTGGAGGAGTTACAAGCCGCGGCGCCGGCAGAAGTGAGGAAGTTCTTCCGCCAGCATCGGGGCCGGCATCCAGAGCTCACGGAGTGGCGCCTGCAGGGGATCGGTCAGGCCATGTCCGCGATTCGGGATCGAGCCGTGATCGAGGCGAAACGGATGGTGGTGCAAGTGATCGCACGACTGCTGCGCACCCTGCTGGAGGGGATCGCGGCTCTGGACGACAAGATTACGGAGGCAGCGGAAGCTCATCCCGACTTTTTCATTTTCCAATCTTTGCCCGGAGCCGGAGCGGCGTTGGCACCACGTTTGTTGGCGGCACTGGGCTCACAACGCGATCGTTATGCCAGTGCGGAAGAGGTACAGAAGTACAGCGGCATTGCCCCGGTGACGGAGCGGAGTGGGAAAAAGAAATGGGTACATTTTCGCTGGGCGTGTCCCAAGTTTCTGCGGCAGAGTTTTCACGAATGGGCGGGACACTCGATTGTGCAGTCGGTTTGGGCGCGGGCCTATTACCAGCAACAGCGCCAGCGTGGTAAGGATCACCATGCTGCAGTGCGAGCCTTGGCTTTCAAATGGATTCGCATCGTGTTTCGCTGCTGGCAAGACGGTGCGGCGTACGACGAGAACAGATATCTGGCGACCTTGGCCAAGCGTGGCTCGCTCCTGATTCCTGTCCCGGCAGCCGCAGCAACGAGCCTGTGAAACTACTGTGGATTCTAAGTGAACCTGAAAAGCCAAACTTGTCGCGCCTCAGAACTCTCTCGACTTCATCCAGGATCGCATCCGAGACGGCAAGATGGATGGCACCATCTTCGGACATTTCAAGGACGTGCCGGGGATTGCCCGAAAAGTTCAGGCCCGAAATGATGACATTCGTATCGGCGGTGACGCGCAGCACGTTTTATCTGGCTCGCTCGGAACGTGCAGCAGAAATCTCCGCGTCCACGTCTTCAGGCGTCAGTCCACGCGCGCGGGCATTACGCTCTGCGAATTCGAGCGTTTTGCGCCACTCCGCACGGCTCAGGCGAGCCTCAACGGCATCACGCACCAATTCCTCCGGTGTGATCTCTTCTTTCGCAGCTGCCTCCTTGACCTTTTCGATCAGCTCGCCCGGAAGCCCTATGTATTCAGTCGCCATACAGCTATTCTGCTCCTCTCGAGGGAAAATATCACCCTCTTAACGATTGTCAATGCCTATTAAAAATCACTTGCGACAGCGGCGATCAGCATCGCCCCGAGACTCGATACCGGCCACTTCGTCACCCAAGGCTGATGCTCACCGCGACCTAACACTTGGTTCATCACCGACTGCGGCTACTCTTTATGGAGCCCGAAACCACGAAAAACGATCAGAATTTTTCTTTCCGTTGCCCTTCTGACTCTTGCGCCTGCAAGAGTCGGTCCCGTGTCTTCTTCGGCTTGTCCGAGTCGGCCCGGTCGATCAGCCGTTGCATCTCCTCTGCAGTCAGGGCTGGCCATTCGCCAGCTTGAACATCACATTCAGCAGGATTGCCCGCAGCGCCACTAGCTCGGCCATGACAGCATGGCCGGTCCCATCGGGATTAGATGAGGCCTTCGCTCCTGGCCGTTCACACTCGCCAGCAGGGTCTCCCTGCACCACTCGCTCAGGGTCAGCCCGCCCTCGCTGGCCGCTGCCTCCAGTTGCGCCAACTCCTCCTCGCTCACCTTCGTGCTCAGAGTCTTGGTGCGGAGCGGGGGCTTCACCACGCGGCACCACCATGGGAAACAGCCGATAGCCAAAGCTGGAAGTCCACTGGGATCACCTCTCTCCTCCCGAAACCAATCTCCCCTATGGTGAGCCAAAGGAATCAACAAATTGACGTTCGTAAACCTTCAGTCGACAGTCGCAGAGGGATTTCTCTCGAACTGCTTTGCTTTCAACAAGTCTACGTACAGCTACCTCAGGTAGCTGTGCAGCACCCATTCTGGGCTGACGTGTCACCCTGCACCCCGTGCGCAGCACGGCCAGATTCTCACCAGCCTGGATACCGCACAGTAACCCGCGAACCTGACCCCCGCCAAGCCCCCCGAACACCCGCTTCCGGGTCACTCTGATGGCGCGGATCGTTAATGATTGCCGGTTTCCCGACTTTCAGATTGAGGGTAGCAAGAA
>WNFG01013350.1_pt1 | contig 11439 bp, 9 predicted proteins | sample 5400431 | NCBI WGS metagenome assembly WNFG01 (sample SAMN13153346, study PRJNA577476) | soil metagenome | isolation source: 120 cm saprolite under Douglas fir tree site 2 hole 3 replicate 2 | place: USA:California | collected 2015-04-18
GATCGGAAGATCGGTCGCCTCGCACGGCGCCGTGCAGGGCAGGTCGAGCTGCTGCCCCATGGAAACCGCGGCGGCCCGCGCATCGGCAAGGGACAGGTCGCGCAGCTTCACACCCCCCATCGATTCCAGGTTCTTAAGCAATAGCGCCGCATCGGGATGGATGTAGAACTCGTATTCGCGCATCCCGTGAGCATCCGCGAACAATGCGCCGCCGGCACCTGACCAAAGATAGGTTTACATGCTCGGATGGCCTTTAAGATGCACTCACCATGGCGAACTCTGTAACGACCCCGACGGCCGCGCCGGCCGACTCCGCCGCCGGCCTCGACGTCGTGGTGGTCGGCGCGGGATTCGCGGGTCTCTATATGCTGCATCGTCTGCGCGAGATCGGCCTGCACGCCATCGCCTTCGAAGCGGCGGACGACGTTGGCGGAACCTGGTACTACAATCGCTATCCGGGTTGCCGCTGCGATGTCGAGAGCCTGCAGTATTCCTATACTTTCTCCAAGGAGCTGCGGCAGACGTGGACGTGGACCGAGCGCTACGCTCCGCAGGCCGAGATCCTGAAGTATTTGCGGCACGTCGCCGACCGCTTCGACCTGCGCCGCGATATCCGCTTCAAGACTCGCGTCGTGTCCGCGGCCTATGATGAGTCACGCAATCGCTGGCGGGTCGAGACCGATCGCGGTGACCGCGTCGACGCCCGATTCTGCGTCATGGCCTCGGGATGTCTGTCCGTGCCTCGCAAGCCGAGTATTCCCGGGGTCGATTGCTTCGAAGGGGAGTGCTATCACACGGGACAATGGCCGGCCGCGGGCGTGGACTTCACGGGCAAGCGCGTCGGTGTCATCGGCACGGGATCGACTGCACTGCAGCTCATTCCCCAAGTCGCCAAACAGGCGAGACATCTGACCGTCTTTCAGCGCACACCGGCCTACAGCCTGCCGGGCAGGAACCGCTTGATCGAACCCGGCGAGGCAGCCGAGTTCAAGCGGTCATACGACACTCTCCTCGAGACCATGCGGTTGTCCTCGACCGGGACGCTCCATGCCATGACGGATCAATCAGCGCTGTCGATGGCGTCGGAAGAGCGTGAGCGGATATGCGAGAAGCTCTGGAACGAGGGTGGTGCCGGGTTGATGTATTACTTCAACGACGTGGTTCTCGACCCCGCAGCGAACGAAGTGATCGCGCGCTTCGTCCGCCGCAAGATCCGCGAGACGGTGAAGGATCCGCTCACCGCGGAGGCCTTGACCCCGCGGCAGTATCCCATCGGCACCAAACGCATCTGCATCGACATCGATTATTTCGAGACCTACAACCGCGACAACGTGACGCTGGTGCCGCTGTCGAACAATCCCATCGAGGAAATCACCCCGCACGGTATACGCACAGCGAACCAGAATTACGACCTCGATTGCCTGGTGTTTGCCACCGGTTACGATGCCCTGACCGGTGCGTTGCTGCAGATCGACATCCGCGGCGTCGGCGGCCAAAGTCTGCAGAGCAAGTGGGAGGCCGGGCCCAGGACCTACCTCGGACTCGGCAGTGCGGGATTTCCCAACCTGTTCATGGTCACGGGGCCGGGTAGCCCGTCGGTGTTGAGCAATATGGTGATTTCCATCGAGCAGCACGTCGATTGGATCGCCGACTGTCTGAAGACCCTTCACGATCGGAAGCTCAATCGCATCGAGCCGCGCAAGGAGTTCGAGGACGAATGGGTGAGTCACGTGAGCGAGCTCGCGGGCCACACGCTGTTCGTGCGTACCGCCTCGTGGTACATGGGGGCGAACATCCCGGGCAAGCCCCGAGTGTTCATGCCTTACATCGGCGGCGTCGGCGTGTACCGCCGCAAGTGCGCGCAGGTGGCAGCGGACGGCTATCAGGGATTCGACTTGGCGAGCGTCGGCTGATGTCGCCCGGATTTGCGCTCAAGCATCTGCTGACGGTCGCCGCGCTTTCGGGTTGGGTGCTGGTGTCGCCTGCGCACGCGAGCGACGTCGATTGGCCGACCTATGGGGGCACATACCTCGAACAGCGCTTCTCGACTCTCAGCGAGATCGACGTGGGCAACGTGAAACGCGTCGGCCTGCAGTGGTTTGCCGACTTCGACACGCGCCGTGGACAGGAATCGACGCCGCTGGTCGTGGACGGCAAGATGTACGTGACCACGGCCTGGAGCAAGGTACGTGCATTCGACGCGGCCACGGGGAGTCTGCTCTGGAGCTACGACCCGAAGGTACCGGGCCGTACGGGATTCTCAGCGTGCTGCGACGTGGTCAATCGGGGCGCCGCTTACTATGACGGTAAGGTGTACGTCGGCACACTCGACGGTCGATTGATCGCGTTGGACGCCTCGACCGGCAAGCTCCTGTGGAGCCGTTTGACGGTGGTTCCGGGCAAACCCTACACGATTACCGGCGCGCCGCGGGTGGTCCACGGCAAGGTCATCATCGGCAATGGCGGTGCGGACTATGGCGTGCGCGGGTTCGTCACGGCCTATGACGCGCGAAGCGGCGCCAAGGTGTGGCGCTTCTACACCGTGCCGGGCAATCCCGGCGCCAAACCGGATGGGGAGATCTCGGACGACATCCTGAAGCAACGGGCCGGGGCGACCTGGTTCGGCGACTTCTGGAAGTTCGGCGGCGGCGGCACCGTTTACGATGCCATCGTCTACGATCCGGAACTCAATCAGCTCTACATCGGTGTGGGCAACGGTTCGCCGTGGAATCAACGTATCCGCTCGGCCGGCCACGGCGACAATTTATTCCTCTCATCGATCGTGGCCCTCGACCCCGATACCGGCCGCTATCTGTGGCACTACCAGGAAACGCCGGGAGAGTCCTGGGACTTCACGGCGACACAGCCCATTGTCCTCGCGGACCTTCGCATCCAGGGCACGCCGCGCAAGGTGTTGATGCAGGCGCCGAAGAACGGCTTTTTCTATGTCATCGATCGCACCGACGGAAAATTGATCTCGGCGGAGAAATTCGTTCCCGTCAATTGGGCCACCGGCATCGATCCCGTGTCGGGGCGGCCGATCGAGGTGCCCGAAGCGCGCTTTGCGAACGCTCCCTTTGTCGCGAGCCCCGGCAGCGCCGGCGCCCATAGCTGGCAGCCGATGTCATTCAGCCCCCAGACGGGACTTGTGTATATTCCGGCGCAGGAATTGCCTTTTCTCTACGCGAACGAGCAGAAGTTTCAGTTGAGACCGGGCGCCTGGAACTTAGGCGTCGATCTGCTGAAATCGATTCCGCCGGATTCACCCGAGGTGCAGGCGGCAATCAGCGCATCGCTCAAAGGTCGGCTGTTGGCCTGGGATCCAGTACACCAGCAGGCGGCCTGGAAGGTCGAGTATGCAGGTCCCTGGAACGGGGGCGTGCTCTCCACCGCGGGCAATCTCGTCTTTCAAGGGACGGCGGACGGAAACTTCATCGCGTACGACGCGGCCAACGGTCAACGGCTCTGGAGCTTTGCCGCCGAGACCGGCGTCATGGCCGGGCCCATCAGCTACTCGGTGCGCGGAAAGCAGTATGTCGCGGTGGTCGCGGGCTACGGGGGTGCGATCCCGTTGGCGCTCCCGGCTTTCGATGGCCCTCGGACGCGACCCAACGGCCGGGTTCTGGTGTTTGCATTGGATGGCCCTGCGCACCTGCCCGAATTCTCGGGTGCGCTGGCCGCGAAGAACCCGGGCACCGACATTTGGCCGGCGCAAACCGTGGCGCGCGGCAGAGATTTGTACGGCATCAACTGCATGGGATGTCACGGCATGGCGACTCTGTCGGCCGGGGTCGTTCCGGACTTACGGCGTTCGGGCGCGCTCCTCAACCGCGAGGTTTGGCATAGCATCGTGATCGCCGGCGCCTTGAGCGGCGCCGGCATGGTGAGCTTCGAGAAATATTTGAGCAGCGACGATGCGGAGGCCATCCGCGCCTACGTGGCGAGCGAGGCTCGAGGCTCGGCGCCGGCACCGGCGGCGAGTGTCCCGTGATTGCGATCATTACGGGCGCGGCGAGCGGCATCGGCAAAGCGGTGGCGCTGCGGATGGCCCAGGACAGTCTCTCGCGGGAGGGTAGGCCGGCCCAGTTGCTGCTCGTCGACATCGACTCGGCGGGGCTGGCCGCCGTCGCCGCTTCGCTCCGTGCGGGCGGTACGCAGGTGGAGACCGTGGTTGCGGATCTGGGCGAGACGGACGCCGCGTCGCGCATCCTCGATCGCACCGTGCAGTCATTTGACGGTCTCGACGCACTCATCAGCAATGCCGGTGTCATTCAGCGGGCGAGCCTGTTGGATCTCGAGGCGCCGGACTACGATCGATCGTTTGCGATCAACGTTCGGGCGACGTGGCTCTTGGGCAAGGCGGCGCATCCTCATCTCGCGCGCTCGCGCGGCTCCCTGGTCGCAACCGCTTCGGTCTCCGCCCACGAACCGACGCCCCCGCTCGGTGCCTATAGCGCGAGCAAGGCGGCGTTGGTGATGCTGGTGCGGCAGATGGCCTGCGAATGGGGGCCGGACGGAATTCGCTGCAACACCGTATCGCCCGGGTCCACGCACACCGGCATGACCGACGCGCGCTATTCGAATCCGGTGCTCCTCGCAGGTGCGGCTGAGCGCAATCCACTCCACATGATCGGCTCGCCGGAACATCAGGCGGCAGCCATCGCCTTCCTGGCGGGTCCGGAGGCCGCGTACATCACGGGCGCTGATCTCGTGGTCGACGGCGGCCTTCGCACCATGCTGATGACGGCCTCTGCCCTGGGCGATCCCTGGAGACGGTGATGACCGCCGCAGAACTTCCACCGGCACCGAGCGTTGCGGGGACCTCCCTCGCCGGAGCGGCGCCTTACGTGATCACGGCCGAAGAGAACCGCACGCTTTGCGCATCCCTCGGCTCGGTTGCCGCCGCGGATGGCACGGCGCATCCCATCTATTTCTTCATCGCCACGCAGGTCGGCATGGGCCGATCGGTCGCAGGATTGTGTGCCCTTTGCGACTTCGATGTCGAGGAGGGTCCCATGATCGCGTCCTCGACGGTGACCTTCAATCGTACCCTCATGACCGGGCAGCCCTACTGGGTGACGGGCGAGATCAAGAGCCTGGTGCGCAAACGAAGCCGGAGCCTCGGTGTGATGGACGTGCTGGAGTATGCCCTGCGGCTGTCGCTCCCGGACGGGGGGATGGTGCTCGAGACGGTCAACGTGTGGGTGCTCCCGCGTCGGAGTCTCGCGTGAACGGCGCCGCCCCCCTGACCGGAGCGGCCATCGCTGTCGGCACCGACTTGCCGCCGTATTCCATTGCCGCGGTGGATCCGGAAAGCATGAAATTGTGGGCTGCTTTTCTGCGCGATCCCAATCCCATCCACTTGGATCCTCGGGCCGTGCAGGCCAAGGGGCTCGGTGACAAAGTCATCAACCAGGGTCCCGCCAACCTCGCGTACATCATCACCATGCTGCAGCGGGCGCTCCCCGGCTCAATCCTCGTGTCGCTCGAGGTACGGTATGCCGCCAGCGTCTTCGGCGGAGACGCCGTCGAGGCGGGCGGGAAAATCACGGAGGTCGCGCGCGAGGCGAGCGGACTGCGGATCGGCTGCGAAGTCTGGCTGCGCGCGAATGACCGCGATCCCGCCATCACCGGTCAAGCGGTCCTCGGCTTGCCCTAAGGAGTGAACCATGCCCAGTGGACCTTTTGCCCATGTGTGCCTTCTCGTCAAGGACCTCGACCAGTCGGTCTCGGACTGGACTAAAATTCTGAGCGTTCTGGATCCTGAACAATTGACCGACCCCATCGTCAAGTACGACGATTTTGCCGGCGGCGCGGATCGGGGCATGCGCTGGGCCACCTTCGTCGCGCATCACGGCTGTGAGATTCAATTAATTCAGCCCGCGCCCGGCACGCCGCTCGGCGAGCGCCTGGAGAAGCTCGGCGAGCATGTGCATCATTTGTGCTTCACGACTCCCGATGTACCGGGCGCAATGCAAAAACTCGCCGCCCAGGGTATTCAGCTGGCATCGGGCGGCCAGATGTTCCAGGATCCGACCATGCCCTGGCAGCGCTGGGGTTGGGTCTCGCACAAGAGTGCGCACGGCGTGCTCCTCGAGATCGCCTCTCCGTACGAGTCCCACCAAGACGCCCAATGGCATCCCGCCGGCGGCGCGGGGCGCGAGAACGGACCCGTTGTGCCAGGGGATGTCCCGAAGTAGCCTGCCAGGGCATCATCGCTGACGCGTTCTATCCTTGGATAGGTGCCTCGCAGGCGGCGCCAAAGGGATGCTTCAGACCATGAATCGCCGCTTCTCATTCAGGACATCCCGTGCCCGACGCCCTCATTTATGATCACGTGCGCACCCCCCGCGGCCGCGGTCGGCCGGACGGGTCGTTGCACGAGGTCTCCTCGGTGGAGCTCGCCGCCCAGGTGTTGCGGGCGCTGGCTCGCCGCACCTCGCTCGACACCGCGCGCCTCGACGATGTCATTTTGGGCTGCGCACAGCCAGTGGGTGAGCAGGGCGGCAACATCGCACGCGCCGCGCTGCTACGGGCCGGCTATGCACAGAGCGTCGCGGGACAGCAGGTGCATCGATTTTGTGCCTCCGCGCTCGAGGCCGTGAACGCGGCGGCGGCGCAGATCATGAGCGGCCAATCGAACGCGGTGATCGGCGGCGGCGTCGAATCGATGTCGCGCACCGTCATGGGCGCCGACGGCGGGGCGTGGTCCGCCGACCCTTCAGTCGCCTATCACAATTACTTTGCGCCCCAGGGCATCGGCGCCGATCTCATTGCGACGCTGGAAGGCTTCACCCGGCACGACGTCGATGCGTTCGCCGTGGAAAGTCAGCGACGCGCCGCCCACGCCTGGGAGGAAGGTTATTTCACCTCGTCCGTCGAGCCCGTGCGCGATGTGCTCGGCGAGGTGCTGCTCGATCACGATGAATTCATGCGGCCCGGCACGACTTTGGAAACGCTGTCCAAATTGAAGCCGTCCTTCACGGGATTGGGCCAGGCCGGCTTCGACGCCGTGGTCCTGCAGCGCTATCGCATCAGGGCCTTCACCTCCATCGGCAGCGAGCCGACGATCATGCTGACCGCGCCCGGTCCGGTCACGCGCAAGCTCCTCGACCGCTGCGGGATGTCGGTGTCGGACATCGACCTCTTCGAGATCAACGAAGCCTTCGCCGCCGTGGTCATGCGTTTCATGCGAGAACTCGATCTCGACCCGCAACGTGTCAACGTCAACGGCGGTGCCATTGCGATGGGTCATCCCTTGGGCGCGACGGGTGCGATCATCTTGGGCACCGTCCTCGATGAGCTCGAACGGCGCGGTCTCGGCACGGCGCTCGTCACCCTCTGTGCGGGCAATGGCCTCGGCACGGCCACCATCATCGAACGCCTATGAACCTGAAGACCCTGCGGCTGGAAGTCGATGCCGACGGCATCGCGCTCATCACCTTGGACGATCCCGGGCGTTCGATGAACGTGGTATCGCCCGAGTTCATCGGCGACATGATCGCCGCGATCGAACGAGTCGCGGGCGATGCGGCCATTCGCGGCGCCATCATTGCGTCGGCCAAGCCGGCATTCATGGCCGGCGCAGATTTGAAATACATTGCGACGCTCGCCGGCGGCGCAATCTCGCTCGACGAGGCGGTCGAGTTCAGCCGCAAGCCCTCCATCGACATGCATCGTCGGCTCGAGACCTGCGGCAAGCCGGTCGTCGCCGCAATCAACGGGCTGGCGCTGGGAGGCGGGTATGAGCTCTGCCTCGCGTGTCACTACCGAGTGCTGGCGGACACGCCGGCTGGCAAGCTGGGTCTGCCGGAAGTGAGCGTGGGATTGCTGCCCGGTTCGGGCGGCACGCAGCGCCTGCCGCGCATGATAGGACTGGAACCTGCGCTCACGATGCTGCTCGACGGCAAGCCGGTGGGTCCTGCCGAAGCACTCAAACTCGGTTTGGTGGACGCGCTGGTGCCGTCCGCCGATCTTCTCAAGGCGGCGAAAGACTGGCTGCTGAAGACTCCCGACCCGGTCCGTGCCTGGGACAAGAAAGGCTATGCGTTCGGCGGGGGACTGCTCAATCCGGCGGTCGCCTCGGCGATGACGATGCGCTCGGCGGCCGTGGCGGCTCAAACCCAGCATAACTATCCCGCGCCGATCGCCATTCTCGCCTGTGTGTTCGAAGGCACCCTCATGCCTTTCGACAAAGCGCTCCGGCTCGAGTCGAAGCACTTCGCGAAGCTCCTCTGCGGATCCGTCGCGCGCAATCTGATCCGTACCACCTTCCTCAACAAGGCGGAGGCGGGCAAGCTCGCGCGCCGCCCGCCGGGCATTCCCAACTTCCGGGTCAATAAGCTCGGTGTGCTGGGTGCCGGCATGATGGGTGCCAGCATCGCCTATGTGGCGGCAGGCGCCGGGATCGAGGTGGTATTGCTCGACCGCGAGCTGTTGATTGCGGAGAAGGGCCGCGGCTATTCGCAGGGGCTCCTCGCCAAGGAGGTGCAGCGCGGCAAGAAGACTCAAGGGGAGGCCGATGCCTGGCTCGCCCGCATCGTGCCCACGGCCGATTACTCGATGCTGCAAGGCTGTGACCTCGTCATCGAGGCCGTGTTCGAGGATGCCGCCGTGAAAGCCGATGCCACCCGAAAGAGCGAAGCGGTCATCCCGGAACGGTCGATCTTTTCGAGCAACACCTCGACGCTCCCGATCAGCGAACTCGGCGCCGCGTCAAAGCGTCCGGCGCAATTCATCGGGTTGCATTTTTTTTCGCCCGTGGAGAGGATGCCCTTGGTCGAGGTGATCGTCGGCAAGGCGACCAGCCGGGAGACTCTGGCAGGAGCACTCGATTTCGTGGGGCAACTCAAGATGACGCCCATCGTCGTCAACGACAGCCGCGGGTTCTATACCAGCCGGGTGTTCCAGACCTTCATTCATGAAGGCATGTTGCTCCTCGAGGCCGGCGTCGCGCCGGCGCTGATCGAGAACGCGGCGAAGCTCGCGGGCTTCCCGGTGGGACCGCTCGCCCTGCTCGACGAAGTCACGATCGAATTGCCTTGGAAGATCGTGAAGGAATCCGAAGCGGCTCTCGGCGCGCATTTCGTGAGGCCCGCCGCCTATGACGTGATGCGCCGCATGCTCGAGGAACTCAAGCGGCCCGGCAAGCGTTACGGCAAAGGCTTTTACGACTATCCCGAGGGTGGCAAGAAGCGCTTGTGGCCGGGGCTCGCGCAGGCCTTTCCGATGGCCCGCGAACAACCCGATCTGGAGGCGGTGAAGACGCGCCTTCTCTATATCCAATCGTTGGAAACGGCGCGCTGTCTAGAGGAAGGCGTGCTGACCCATCCCGCGGACGCTGACGTGGGATCGGTGTTCGCGTGGGGATTCCCCTCCTGGACGGGGGGCACGCTGTCGCTGATCGAGACCGTGGGCATCGATAACTTCGTTTCGACGTGCGAGGCGCTGGCGGTGAGCGCAGGGCCGCGTTTCGCCCCCTCGGCGGCGCTTCGCGACAAGGCGAAGCGCGGCGAGGGTTTCTATGACTAGTGATCGGCCGTTGCCATGCGCCGCCTGATCTTCGACGAGGAGCACGAGACGTTTCGCGCCTCGGTGCGGCGATTCTTTCAGAACGAAATCGCTCCCCACGGCGCGCGGTGGCGGGCGCAGGGGTTCGTCGATCGATGGGCGTTCACCAAAGCCGGAGAACAGGGGTATCTGCTCCCGTGGGCGCCGGAAGAATTCGGCGGCATCGGGGTCGATGACTTCCGCTACGAGCAGATTGTCTATGAAGAGAACATCCGCTACGGCGAGACTGGATTTTATCTGCAGCTGCATTCCGGTCTGGTCGCGCCTTACATCCGCAAACTGGGTACGGAGGCGCAAAAGTTGACCTGGCTTCCGGCCTGCGTCAAGGGCCAGAAGATTCTCGCGATCGCGATGACCGAACCCGGGTCGGGGAGCGACCTCGCCGGCCTGCGCACGAGTGCCGTGGACCGCGGCGATCATTGGCTGCTCAATGGCGCGAAGACCTATATCTCGAACGGCCAGCTTGCCGACCTCGTGATCGTCGCCGCCCGCACGGTGCCCGACCGGCGCCATGGCATCGGCCTCTTCGTCGTCGAGGCTGAAATGCCCGGATTTCGCCGGGGCCAGCGTCTGCACAAGATGGGACTGCATGCGCAAGACACCTCGGAGCTCTTCTTCGACGAGGTGCGAGTGCCGAAGAGCCATGTGCTCGGAGATCCCACCCAGGGGTTCGGCTATTTGAGCCAATTCCTGAGCGGCGAGAGGCTCATCTCGGCGATCGATGCGGTGGCGCTCGCGGAAACGGCCTTCGAGCTGACCCTGGACTTCGTGAAGCAGCGGCACGCCTTCGGCCGGCCCATCGGCGCTTTCCAGAATAGCCGCTTCGTGCTGGCGGAACTGCGCGCCCACATCGATGCGGTGCAGACCTTCGTCGATCAGCTGGTGCTCCAGTACAATCAGGGGGCCCTGACCGCCGAACTCGCCGCCGAGGCGAAATTGTTGGCCACCGAGCTCGCGGGGCGCGTCGTCGATGCCGGTGTGCAACTGCACGGCGGCGCCGGCTACATGGAGGAGTATCGCATCTCGCGTCTGTACACCGATGCGCGGGTGATGCGTATCTTCGCGGGCACCTCCGAGATCATGAAGGAAATCATCGGCCGCAGCTTGGGGTTGGACGAGCGCAAACTGACGTGAAGGGTGAAGACGTGAGGGGTGAATGAGGTGAGCGGTCCCCTGTCGGGCGTCAAGATCATCGAAGTGGCGGGACTTGGCGGAGCCCCCTACGGATGCATGATGTTGGCGGACATGGGGGCCGAGGTCATTCGAGTGGACCGGCTCGGCGGCGACGCGGCCACTCCCGGCGTGTCCCCGCTCTTGCGCAGCCGACGGTCGATTGCCCTCGATCTCAAACAGCCGAGCGGCCGCGACGTGCTCCTGGCGATGGTCCAGTCGGCGGACGTGTTGATCGAAGCGTTTCGCCCCGGGGTCGCGGAGAGGCTCGGCATCGGGCCTCACCGGCTGGGGACAGAGCGGTCCGCTTGCCCGGCAGGCGGGCCACGATCTCAACTACATCGGCCTCTCAGGTCTCCTGCATCAGATCGGACCGACCGGCGGCCATCCGGTCGTGCCCTTGAACGTCATCGGCGATTTCGGCGGCGGCGGCTTGCTGTTGGCCTTCGGGATCGCCTGCGCCCTATTCGAGTCGCGCCAGTCGGGCCGCGGACAGATCGTGGATGCGGCCATGCTGGACGGCGCCCTCTCGTTCATGGCCATGTTCTTCGGATACCAGGCCGCTGGGCAATTCACCGATCGCACGGGCGCCCATTTGTTGGGCGGTGGTGCGCACTACTACAACGTCTATGAGGCGCGGGATCACAAAAGTGTGGCGGTCGCACCGATCGAGCCACAGTTCTACCAGCCGTTTCTCGA
>WNFG01008020.1_pt1 | contig 11436 bp, 11 predicted proteins | sample 5400431 | NCBI WGS metagenome assembly WNFG01 (sample SAMN13153346, study PRJNA577476) | soil metagenome | isolation source: 120 cm saprolite under Douglas fir tree site 2 hole 3 replicate 2 | place: USA:California | collected 2015-04-18
CCGATCCTGCGCGGCGTCGTCTGTGGTCTCATGACGATGCTCGGCGGTCTTGGCCACGCGCTGCCCTATCTCATCGCGGATTTCTGGACAGCGACGACGATCTCCGCCGGTGTCGTCGCCGTCGAGCTTGCCGTCATCGCCTTTGTCCGCAACCGCTGGATGGATACGCCGATACTGTTTGCGGCGCTCCAGGTGGTCGTTGGAGGCCTGCTCGTCTTCGGCACCGGAATCCTGATCGGCAGTTCCTAGCCTGGTGCGGCCGTACCGAACGTGCGGCGAAGGGAACTAACGCCACGGTCGGATCGTTCCACATTCATGTCGTCTTGGAGCCTGCACGCGCCACAGGGCAAGAGGATGGAACGATGGGACGCACCACCCGGATCCTGAGCTGGTCGGCCGGCATTTTCGTGGCCGTCACCGGCCTCGCCATCGGCGCGGCCTATCTCTTCCTGACCTCCGAGGACTTCCGCAGCCTGGCCGAAGGCCAGGCCAGCGCCTTCTCCGGCCGCAAGACAAGGATCGCCAAGATTTCGATCGACTGGGGCTCGACCGCGCACGTTCACCTGGCCGGCGTCGAGGTGGCCAACGCCGACTGGGGCAAGGAACCCCACATGCTGAAGGCCGAGCAGGTCGATTTCGAGCTCAAGCTCTGGCCGCTGCTCAAGGGGGATCTCGTCCTGCCCAGCCTGGTGCTGCGCAAGCCCGAGGTCGCGGTCGAGACCGGCGACAAGGAGCAATTGAACTGGAGCCTCGGGGAAGCCCCGGTGACGACCGGCGCCGCCAAGGCGGTGACGCCCAAGGATCGGTTCCAGATGCCGCTGATCGGCCGGCTTGAGATCACCGACGGACGTCTCGCCTACCGGGACCTCAAGCGCAAGCTCGAGCTCGACGGCACGGTGTCGACGGCGGAAGGCAAGGCCGGCGCCCAGCCGCAGGCCGAGCTGCAGCTCAAGGGCAAGCTCGAGAACCAGCCGCTGGCGGTCCACTTCGTCGGTGGCTCGGCCCTGATGCTGCGCGACACCGAGCAACCTTATCCGGTCAATCTCGACGTCGCCTATGGCGGGACCAAGCTGACCTTGAAGGGCACGCTGCAGGATCCCTTCCAGTGGACCGGCGCCGACGTCGAGCTGGCGCTTTCCGGTCCGAACCTCGCGGACATCTATCCGTTGCTCGGCATTCCCGGTCCGCCGACGCCGCCCTACCGGATCAGCGGCAGGCTCGACCGCGAGCCCGGCCTATGGAAGTTCGTCAACACCAAGTGGCACGCCGGCGACAGCGATCTTGCCGGCGACATCCTGATCGACGAGCGCAAGAAGCCCGCCTTCCTGACCGCCAAGCTGGTCTCGCAGAATCTCGCCTTCAAGGACCTGGCGCCGCTGGTCGGCGCGCCGCCGGGCAAGAGCGGCAATGTCTCGGCCCAGCAGCGCCAGATCCAGCAGCAGCTCGAAGCCACCGGCGATCTGTTTCCCAACGTGCCGCTGCACACCGAGCGTCTGCGGGCGATGAACATGGACGTCACGCTCGACGCCAAGCGCGTCGTTGCGCCTGACTATCTGCCGGTGCAGGCACTGAACTTCCGAGTCCTGCTCAACAATGGCGTGGCGACGGCGCGCCCGCTTACCCTGGCGCTGATTGGCGGCGGCACCATCGCGGGCGAGATGGCAGTCGACGCGCAGACCGACATTCCCAAGGTGCGGGCGGCGCTCAAGGGGACGAACATCGAGCTCGGCATGTTCTTCCGAAACTCGCGCTATTTCGACACCACCAAGGGCAGGATCCAGGGGCAGGTCTCGCTCGTGGGCTCCGGCAAGTCGCTGGCCCAGGTGATGAGCGTCGCCGACGGCCATGTCGAGGCGGCGCTGGGCGGCGGATCGGTGAGCTCCCTGATGGTCAGCCTGGCCGGCCTGCAGATCTTCGACGCGCTGATCCTCTACGTGACCGGCGACAATCGCATCCCGATCCTCTGTGCGCTGGGCCGGCTCAACTTCCGGCATGGCACCGTCGTATTCGACAAGACGCTGCTCGATACGCGGAAATCGGTCCTCCACGTCGATGGCCAGGTCAACCTGCAGAGCCAGGTCGTCAAGGTCGAGGTCAAGGCCGATCCGAAATCGTTCGATCTTTTGGACCTGCACGGCCCGGTCATCGTCGAGGGCAAGATCCGCTCACCCGCCATAAGGATCGGTCGCGCCATCCCGATCCCGACCCCGGTGTTCGGCGACGCCAAGGACGTGGCGTGCGATGCGGTGTCCCGGCAGTTGTTTTCGGGCCGGTAGTGGGGGAGNNNNTGGGGGAGGCGCAGCAACTGTCGTCATCGCGCGCGGGGTAATCCCCGCGCTGAAGGGATTTTCTCGTGAAACCGAGACCACCCAGTGGGCGTTATTTTGTACGGCGTCATTAGCGGTCCAGCCATGGAGCGAATCATGCGCGTCATGCCTCTCTTGCTTGCAGCGACGGTGACTTTGGCCTCGATCGGGGGTGCATTTGCGGCCGGCGGTGGAGGTGGAGGCGGCGGCGGTGGAGGCGGCGGCGGTGGTGCCGGTGCCGGTGGTGGCGGCGGTGGTGGCGGCGGCGCCGGTGCCGGTGGCGGCAATGGTGCCGGTGGCGGTAATGGCGGCGGCGTTGGCGTCGGTGGCGGCGTCGACGACGAAGTCGCCGGGCACGTCGATGAAGGGCGGCGCCAGCGCCGTTGCGCCAGGTGCTGGCGTGTCGAGCGGCGCGCCCGCGACCGCGCCAGGCAAAGGTGTTTCGGGCGCAGCGACGACGAAGTCGCCGGGCACGTCGATGAAGGGCGGTGCCAGTGCCGTTGCGCCTGGTGCTGCCGTGTCGAGCGGCGCGCCCGCGACCGCGCCAGGGACCACCATTTCGGGCGTAGCGACGACGAAGTCGCCGGGCACGTCGATGGAGGGCGGCGCCAGCGCCATTGCGCCCGGCGCCGCCGTGTCGAGCGGCGCGCCCGCGACGGCCCCCGGCCAAACGCTGAAATAATCTGGTCGTTGGGGCGCACGCAGAACGCCACGCGAATCGCCCGTAAAGCTCGCCCACCCCGGAGGAGCGTGCGACGCGGCCGCATGATTCGCGGCTGACCGCGCCGTCGGGTAAAGTCCTCCTCTCTCAATCGGCTGCGGTGAGACCGCGGCCGTCGGGCTCTTGGGAGGCGGCCATGCGGCGGCACGTTGTCAGTCGAACAGCGCAGGGCATGAAGGCCTGGCTGGGCCACGGCGCCGCACTGCTCGCCGGAGTCGTGATCTTGTCCGATGGTCGGGCGCAGGCGTCACCCGTCGACACGTCGGGCGCATCGGCGTGCAAGGCGCGCGGTTTCTCAACCGATCCCGATCCCAGCGGAACCAACGTCCGCAGCGCGCCGCGGGCCAACGCCCCGGTGATCGGCCGCCTTGCGCCGCGGGTCCGGCTCGCGCCCGGCGAATACACGGGCGTTGAGTTCGAGATCATCGGCTCGAAAGACGGCTGGTTGCTGATCCGCAACGCCAAGCCGGAGACGGACATCAAGTGGCAGACAGCCAACGAAGCCGCGGACCGACCGTCGGAGGCGCGCGGCTGGATATCGGGCAGGCTCGTGGGCGTCACGCTGGCGAGCGAGCCGTTGCGTGCAGCGCCCCGGCGCGACGCCGCAATCGTCGCCCACTTGTCGGGCACAAACTGGGGTCCGGACAGCGTCGGGGTATCGGTCGTGCACGCCTGCCAGGACGAATACGTCGAGGTGACGGCGACGCCGATCGGCGGCAAGCCCTTGCGGGGCTGGTCGTGGCGGCCCTGTTCCAATCAGCTGACGACATGCGACCGCTCGGATCGGAACGACTGATCGGCGCCGCCGTTGCGGCTAGCGTGCTGATCGCGCCCGTCCTGACCGCTGCGGAGGAGCCGACGCATCTCCAGGCCGAGGTCCCGGTGAGCGTGAGTGCGGCGCAGTCGCGATGCGCTCCGGCCCTCGTCAAGGCTGGCGAAGCTTGCGAAGTCGGCACCTTCGGTCCTGCCGGAACAGTCGAGGGACGCGATTTTTCCTGGGCCCGCTACGATTTCAAGCCAGTGCGCGGCGACGCGCTTCATCCTCTTCCCTGGTCGCGCATCGTGATCTTCGAGCACCTTCCCGCCGGGGCGCTTCGTCCGATCCTGATCTCCGGCGACGACCCGGCTTTCGAATACGCGAAGCCCGTGATCCAGCATGCCGGCGGCCGTGTTGTCTTGCACGTGCCGGCGAGCGAGTCCGGCACGGGCAATTTCAATCGCGAACTCCTCTATGCCTGGGCGGACGATCAATGGCACGATATCGACGTCACGAGCTGGCTCGATGAGCTCGCGCATCGGCTCCCGAAGGGCCTCGGCGTCTGGAAAGGCGTCTATCCCGATTATGCAGCGATGACGGCCGATACGCCGCTGTGGCGGGAGCACGACGGCCCGACGTGCCCGGAGGGCGGACGGGCCCATATCGGACTGCAGTGGCGCGGCGATCGGATCGCGGTGGGCAGCCTTCGAATCGACAAAGCCGGCGACTGCGGCGAACCGTTGCCGCATCGATGACCGCCAATTCCCTTTTCTAGCTCTTCGCCGCCTTCTGCTCTTCCGACCGATCGGTGGCCGGCGGCGGGGTGCGCGAGAGGGCGGTGAGCTCGGCGCGCAGCGCCGGCGTCATGTCCACCTTCACGGCGGCGAGCGAGTCCTTGAGCTGCTCGACATTGCGTGCGCCGATGATCGGTGCGGTGACCGCCGGATGGGCGCCCACCCAGGCGATCGCCGTGCTGACGGGATGCAGGCCCTTGTGCTTGCAGAAGGCGACGTACTTCTCCGCCACCTCGAACATCCACGCATCGCCGTAGCGCGCCTCGTACATCTTGTTGGTCTTGAGCCGTCCCGACGCCTGGCCGAAATATTTGCCCGAGAGCAGGCCCGCCGCAGCCGGACTGTAGGGAATGACGCCGATGCCGTTGGCCTCGGCCATCGGCAGGATCTCGACCTCGGCCTGGCGCTTCACCAGGTTGTACATCGGCTGGACGACCTGCAGGCGCGCCCAGTTGTTGCGCTCCTGGATGTCGACCGCGCGCTGGGTCTGCCACGCCGCCCAGTTGCTGACGGCGGGGTAGATCACCTTGCCGGCGCGCACCATGTCCTCGAGCGCGCGCATCGCCTCGTCGATCGGTGTGACCGGGTCGAACCGGTGCAGGAACAAGACGTCGATCCGGTCGGTCTGCAGCCGTCGCAGGCTCGCCTCGACGGCGCGCACCACATGTCGGCGCGAGCTGCCGCGCGCGTTGACGTCGGGTCCTGTCGGGTTGAAGCACTTGGTGGTGAGCACGAGGTCGTCGCGGTCGGCTTTCGCCAAGCGGCCGAGGATCTCCTCCGACTTGCCCTTGTTGTACTCGTTGGCGCAGTCGAAGAAGTTGATGCCGGCGTCGCGGACGGCCTTGTACATCTCAGCCGACGTGGCTTCGTCGGCATCGCCGCCGAATGACATGGTGCCGAAGCAGAGTTCGGAGACGGAGATGCCGGTACGGCCGAGGAGCTTGGTTTTCATCGGCGTCTTCCATCACACGATCTGCCGTTCGTCGGCAAGCACGCCCGCCGTCGCGGGTCTGCCCTTCCCGGCCGATGCAGAGGTACTGCACTGCGGAGTCCGGCGGCGTCTTACGCCAGCAAAACCGCCGCTCCCGGCGCTTCATCGCCGCTGTAGGTGCGCTGCACCTTCAACTCGTGTTGATGGTTCGCAATCGCCGGTCGGGCTTCCTATGCGTGTATTGCAGACGCCGGTTTTGCGTCGTGTGGAACGACGCGTGTCATGCGTTCGAGGGAGTCGTATCATCACCGGGGCTGGACCGAGACCGGGCGCAGTGGGGGACATGAGCGCCGCCCCCGAGATCGTGCCCCTGTTCGCCACGCCGCTGGTCATCGTCGACTTGCCGGAGGCGGCGGCGCTCAATGCGGAGCTGCGCCGGGTGATCGAGCAGCGCGAAAAATCCCATCCCAGCACCCAGCATTCCAACCTGGGCGGCTGGCAGTCGAGCTGGGACATGGACCGCTGGGGCGGCGCTGCGGCCATCAGGCTGCTGGCGATCGGCCGCAATCTCGCCAATCGCTTCACGACGGATCGCGAAGGCAATGTCGGCGGTGGACCGCATCCCGGCTATTTTGCCGTGACCTGGATCGCCAACATGTGGGCCAACGTCAACCGCAGCGGCCATGCCAACGAATTCCACTCGCACCCCGGCGCCTACTGGTCCGGCGTCTACTATGTCGACGACGGCGGCATCGACGCCGATCCCACGCTGGGCGGCGAGCTCGAATTCATGGATCCGCGCGGCCCGCTGCCGGCGATGGCCGCGCCGCATCTCGGCTTTGCCATGCCGGGCGGCCTGTCGGCGGGGGCCACCGAGCGGGTGCGGCCCAAGTCGGGCCGGCTGGTGCTGTTCCCGGCCTGGATGATGCACCAGGTACGGCCCTATCGCGGCACCGCCCAGCGTATCTCCATCGCCTTCAATCTTACGCTGTGAGCCCCCTTTTTGGCGCGAGCGGCATGCAACCGCGGAATTGCGCCGCCGTTATCTCTGGCCAACTTTGCCTGGGAGGTTGCCGTGAAATACCTGCCACTGCTGGCCGTTGCCTGCATCGCCTCGCTTGCCGCCTGTGAATACAGGGAGCAGACAACCGTGAGGCCTGCCCCTGCCGCGACTGCGGTCGTGACCCCCGTGCCCACCGGCGCCGCGATCGTCACGACCCCGACTGCGTCGACGACGACGGTCTACACGCGCTAGCCGCCGGCGATCCTGTAGACGTCTCGGCTAGCCGACCGCCGATAACCGGCCGGCTGGCCGAGTGGTGCCGTGGCTTCTTTTCGTCGTCAACGTTCGGCGAAAAGTGTACTCAGTGCGCTCATGGCACTCTACGAGCTCAGAACCTACACCCTCTACGTCGGAAAGATGGCCGAGGCCGTCAGGCTCTACCAGGAGCTCGGCTTTCCAGCCCTGAAAAAGGGCGGTCACGACAAGAACCTTGTCGGCTACTTTCAAGGCGACACCGGAACGATCAACCAGATTGTCCACCTCTGGAAATTCGAAGACGATGTGGCCCGTCGCGCACACTGGGCGGCGGTGTTTGCCAACACCGATTTCACCGAGGGCTTCGCCTCGAAGTTCCGGCCGCTGGTGATGACCCAAGAGGTCAAGCTGCTTCACGCCGCGCCCTGGGGTCCTCACCCTTGAACGGGTAGGTCCGGCGGATGAGAACGCTGCACTCCGCGCAGGAACTCGCCTTCTTTCTCGGCCTTGCCTGATCGGCTTGGCGATCGACCGTACGACATCGTCGACGTTACGGAGTGCCAACACCCGGGACGCTGCTCGGGACTGAACGGCCGGCCACGGCCCAGGAGAAGGACGAGGCTCGCCGGGAGGAACGGCGAAGGCGCGTTTTCTTCGAAGCTTCCTGGCGACCAGGCGTGTCAATTGTGTGACCTGGGGGCCGACGGCTGCGCATCATGCGATTGTCTGGGACCTACGCCTCTGACGAGCCGATAGGTTGCGTATGACGCGCGCTCACCTGATGACTGTCCTCCTTGGCCTCGCCTTCGCGTGGTGTGGCATGACCACGGCGAGGGCCGAGCAACTGCGGATCGCCCTGGTTATTTCCAATGGACAATACGGAAACATGCCCAGTCTTGCGAGGTGCGGCGCCTCTGCGACAACCGTGCGTGACGCCTTGCGTGGCAGAGGGTTCGAGGTCGTGGAACGCAGCGACCTGGGACGCGGCGAATTCGATACGGCCATTGGCGCCCTGGCGCGCCGGATCGCCGCGTCACCCCCTGCTTTCGCCGCACTGTACTATTGCGGCTATGCTTTGGAGTTCAATGGGCGATCGTTCGTCTTGCCCACGTCGGCGAATATTACGCGCGACTACGACGTTCTTACTCAAGGCATAATTTCCAAGAGCCTGGTCGACAGCCTGAGCCGTGCCGGTGAGAGCACCGGCTTCGTCTTGTTGGACGCCTTCCGGACGCCGAGCGCTGCCGCGTCAACCGGCCTGGGACGGCTGCTCGAACAGCTACCCCCTTCGAATTTCGCCGTGATCGGTGCCAGCAACGATGGGCCCGCCGAAGGGCCGACGGCGGCATCGTTGGCGTTACGCGATCAAGTCGCGGAGGGCGAGGTAAGCCTCGACATGTTCATGAGTGGCATGCGCCGCCAGCTTTCCAAGGATGCGGCCGTGACGGCACATTTCATTCCGGCGATTGGCCGCCCATCAGTCCTGACGGGTGGGCGACGCGACGCATCGCCTTCGCCAGCGCCTGCTCCTGCTGCCTCCGCTGCCTCGACCGCCGTTCCCGTCCACCCAACGCCGCCGCCGCCGGACCCATCGGCCATTGCTTCGCCGATTCCGCCGCCGCCACGCCAAACCATGACGGATGAGGAGCAGATGTCCGAGCAGGATCGGCGTCAGATTCAGCTGAAACTCGCGACCATGGGATATTATCTCGGCCGGATAGACGCGACGTTCGGCCCTGAAACCCGGGCCGCCATCCGCCGCTATCAGTTCGAAATCAAAGCCGAACTGACGGGCCGCCTGACGGCTGAACAGGCGACCAGACTCGTGAACAGCGTGCGCTGAAGGCGGGGGAGAATGGCATGGGCCTCCGGACCAAATTCAATCTGGTGATGATCACGGCGTTTGTGATCGGCTTGGCGGCTGCGACGTTCTTGGCAAGAGAGATCACGGCCGAGGAAGCCAAGCGCCAAATGCTCAACGAAGCCACCCTCATCATGCGCAGTGGAACGGCCGTCCGCAGCTACACCCAAAACGAGATCAGACCCTTGATCAGTGACCAGATGGCGGTGCGCTTCCTGCCCCATTCGGTTCCTTCCTGGTCGGCCCACACCGTGCTCCGCCAGGTCCAGAAGGACTTTCCCGACTACTCCTACAAGGAAGCCGCCCTCAATCCGACCAATCCGTCCGACCGCGCGACGACTTGGGAATCGGATATCATCCATGAGTTCAAGCGCGACAGTAACCTCGCTGAATTCGTCGCCACCCGGGACACCCCGTCGGGACAATTTCTGACGTTCGCCCGCCCGTTTCGGCTGACCGACCGTGCTTGCCTTGGTTGCCACTCCACGCCGGCGTCGGCACCCGCAACCATGGTCGACCTGTACGGCAACAGCAACGGATTCGGCTGGGTGTTGAACGACGTGATCGGCGCGCAGATCGTTTCGGTTCCGATGAGCGTCGCCCTGGCCCGTGCAAACCGTTCGTTGTTGGCGTTCGTGGTGGCGCTGAGTGCCGTATTCCTGGCAATGCTCGTCCTGCTGAACGTGCTGATGCACTTCTTCATCCTGCGGCCGGTGCAGAAAATCACCGCGCTGGCGCGCGACGTCAGCGCGGGCAAAACCGATGTCCCGGAATACAAGGTGAAAGGCCGGGACGAAATCGCTTCGCTGGGGCGCTCGTTCAACCTGATGCACCGCAGCTTGCAGAACGCCATAAGGATGCTGGAGGGCGGCGCATGATCGGTGCGTCTCCCGGGCGCTAGCCGTGGAGCCGATTCCGGCCGCCATCGGCCGCTATGTCGTCGAGAACCTGGTCGGCATTGGCGGCATGGGTCAGATCTACAAGGCGCATGACCCTGACATCGGCAGGTCGGTCGCGATAAAACTGATCTCGACCAAGTTGATGAGCGGCGTCGACCGCGCCGAATACCTTCGGCGTTTCCGCCGCGAGGCCCAGGCGGCCGCGCGCTGCGCCCATCCCAACATCGTCGCCATTTACGACTTCGCCCTTCACGAGGGGCAGCCTTTCATCGCCATGGAATTCGTCTATGGCGCCAGCTTGCGCCAGGCGCTCGACGCCGCCCCGGTGATGGCCGTTCCGGACGCCATCCGCATCATGCTGCAGGTATTGGACGCGCTTGCGAGCGCACACACGCTGGGCGTCATTCATCAGGACATCAAGCCGGCAAACATCATGTTGACCCCCGACATGCGGGTGAAGGTCGCCGATTTCGGCATCTCGCGATTCGCCAACACGGAAGTCACAAGCGTCTCCTCATCGATGGGCACGCCCAACTACATGTCCCCGGAGCAGTGCCGGGGCGCCCTGATGGACGGGCGCTCCGATCTTTTTTCGGCAGGGGCCACGCTGTTCGAAATGGTCGCCGGCGAGCGCGCTTTTCCGGGCCATAATTCGGCAGAGATCAGCCATCGCATTCAGCACGAGAGATTGCCGCTGCTGCCGGCCCCTGTTCGTGCCGTGGCGCCCAGGCTGCAGCTGGTGCTCGAGCGCGCCATGGGAAAACAGCCGGAGGATCGCTTCGATACGGGCCACGACATGGCCGAGGCATTGCGGCAGGTGCTCGGCGGCCGCGAGGAGGATCTGAGCACGCGGATCTCCCCGGTGGTCGGTGTTGCCGGTGGCATCGCTGATTCGCAGAAGCTGCGGCGGGACGCCGGCCCGCAGGTGCCTGAGTCGCAGCTCGATGCCGATACGTTGCGGGCGCTGGAGCAAAAGCTGACGGACTATGTCGGCCCCATCGCCCGCATTCTGGTCCGCACGACAGCCGGCCGCAGCCGATCGGTCGGCGATCTTTGTTCACAGCTCGCCTTGTCGGTCACCGATGCCGCCGAGCGGGAACGGTTTCGTCGCGAGGTGGACCATTTGATTCGCTCTCGCCCGCCCGCGACCGACAGCACACCGTCGCGCGGCGACAGGGGCGTCCACAGCAATCGCCTGCCTGAACATGAGCTGGAGCGGGTGCAGGAGGCGCTGACCCAATTCGTCGGACCGATTGCCCGCGTCCTGGTGCGGCGGGCAACCGCCGACGCGTCGTCCGTCGAAGCGCTTTGGCTCAGCCTGTCAAATCACATCGAATCGCCGGCTGAACGAGCTGCCTTCCTGCGACTGCGGCCGAGGTGAGGCTGCCTATCCCCTGAGCACCTTGCCCGCCTTGGCCTCGGTGAGGCGGCCCTGCTCCCAGGTGATCGCGCCGTTGACAACCGTGTATTCGACGCCCTTCGACGGCATCACGATGCGCTTGGCGCCGCCCGGAAGATCGTAGCGGCGCTCGCCGTGGTTGGTCGAGCCGATGCGGTCGGGATCGAAGATCGCCACGTCGGCCGGTGCGCCCTTGGCGAGGCGGCCGCGATCGCTTAGGCCGAACAGGTCGGCGGGATCGGAGGTGAGCTTGCGCACGCCCTCTTCGAGGGTGATCGCTTGCTTCTCGCGTACCCAGGTGCCCAGCAGGTAGGTCGGGTAGCCGGCGTCGCACAGCATGTCGACGTGGGCTCCGCCGTCGCCCAGCGCCATCAGGATCGACTTGTTGTTTAAAAGCTCGCGCATGCGGTCCTCGCGCGTGTTCCACGAGGCCATGGTGAGCTCGCATTCGAGATTGTCGGCCAGCACCAGGTCGAGGAAGGCGTCGACGCCGTCCTTGCCCTGCTCCTG
>WNFG01004729.1_pt1 | contig 11433 bp, 12 predicted proteins | sample 5400431 | NCBI WGS metagenome assembly WNFG01 (sample SAMN13153346, study PRJNA577476) | soil metagenome | isolation source: 120 cm saprolite under Douglas fir tree site 2 hole 3 replicate 2 | place: USA:California | collected 2015-04-18
AAAGAAGAGGAAGAAGAAAAAGGGCGCGAAGAAAGGCGCCCAGGCGGAAGAGAAGAACACCAAGAAGCCGATTACGCTCGATGACGACAAGATTTTCGAGGCCACGCTGCAGATCATCGCCGGCAAAGGCAAAGTCATTAACGACCTTCGCAAGGCCGCGCACTCGGCGGAGGCAGTCTATCTGGCGGGCGATCCCGATCGCGAAGGTGAGGCCATTTCGGCGCACCTGGCAATGGTGCTCTCCAAGCCTTCCAAGTACCCAGAGCAAGAACCCAGCGTTTCCAGATTCAAGAAGAAGGGCGCGAAACTCGAAGAGCCTGTCAAAGCCGAAGCCGAGGACTCTTCCAAAAAGGAAGTAGTGGCCATTGATCCGAAGAAGATTTTTCGTGTGACCTTCAATGAAATTACGCCCAAGGCCATTCGCGCGGCCTTCGACAAACCCAGACAGGTTGATTCGAACTTAGTGGATGCGCAGCAAGCCCGCCGCGTGCTCGATCGCATTGTGGGCTACAAGATCTCTCCGATTCTTTGGGACAAGGTGCGGCGTGGCCTTTCTGCAGGACGCGTGCAGACAGTGGCACTGCGGCTGATTGTCGAACGTGAACTGGCAATCCGGGCTTTTGTGCCACAGGAATACTGGACCATCCATGCCGTGCTGGATGCCGGGCAGCCGCCGCTCTTCGAAGCCAAGCTCTTCAAGCACAACGGCGAAGATATCGAAGTAAGGAATCAGGAAGCGGCGCACAAAATTGTTGCCGCCGTCAGCAAAGCCAAGTGGCAGGTTGCAACCGTCGCGCAAAAAGAAAAGAAGCGCAATCCGCCGCCGCCGTTCACCACTTCCAAGTTGCAGCAGGCTGCATACAATCGCTTGCGCTATACGGCGAAGCGCACGATGTCTCTCGCTCAAAAGCTCTATGAAGGCGTCGAGCTCGGCGACGAAGGCTCGGTGGCGCTGATCACTTACATGCGCACGGATTCCGTGCACGTCTCCAACGACGCGCTGGAGCAGGTTCGTGAATTGATCCCCGAACGGTTTGGAGCGAACTATCTCCCCGAAAAGCCCAATTTTTACAAATCGAAGAAAGACGCGCAGGAAGCCCATGAGGCGGTGCGTCCGACCGATGCCATGCGTGCGCCGGAAGACGTCCGCAAATATCTCGACGAGGATCTGTTCAAGCTCTACCAGTTGATCTGGCAGCGATTTGTCGCATCGCAGATGCTCCCAGCGATTTTGGATCAGACCACCATCGATATCAAAGCCGGGGACTATACGTTTCGTGCCACCGGATCAGTCCAGAAATTCGACGGCTACCTCCGCGTCTATCAATTGCCCGCGTCGAACGCGGACCGCGAGGACGACGAGAAGGACGACGAAGGGGAAGGCCGTGCGCTGCCCCAGGTTGCGGAAGGGCAAGTCCTCCGCTTGGAAAAAATTCGTCCGGACCAGCACTTCACTGAGCCTCCGCCGCGGTTCAACGATGCCACCCTGGTCAAGGAGCTCGAAGAAGACGGCATTGGGCGGCCCTCGACTTATGCTTCGATCATTTCCACGATCGTCGAGCGTGAATATGTCACCAAGACTCAAGGACGCTTCTCGCCCACCATGCTTGGTGAACGCGTCAGCACGCTGCTGGTGAAAAGCTTTGAAGACATCTTCGACGTGACGTTTACCGCGCGGCTCGAAGAAGAGCTCGACGAGATCGAAGAAGGCAAGCTGCCCTGGCGCGAAGCCGTCAAAGAGTTTTGGGAGAAATTCGTCGTGGACCTCGACAAGGCCGGCGACGAGATGCTTTCCTACAAGGCCGGCATCCCCACTGGCAAGAAGTGTGAAAAATGCGGCCAGGGCGAACTTCTGGAACGCATCAGCCGCCATGGCTTTTTTCTTGGCTGCTCGCGCTATCCCGACTGCGATTTCATTCAGGACCTTTCTCCCGAACTTCCCGAAGAGACGGGCGGCGAACCCAAAACTGAATACTGTGACAATTGCGGCAAGGAAATGGCCATCAAACGCGGCCGTTTCGGCACGTTCCTCGCCTGCACGGGTTATCCGGATTGCAAGACCACCCGCCGTTTGGTGCAGGGCACGCGCATTGCGCACCAGCCCGACGAGCCGCTAGACGAAAAGTGCGCGCTTTGCGGGAACGGCCTCGTGAAAAAACACGGCCGCTTCGGCGAGTTCATCGGCTGCTCCGGGTATCCGAAGTGCAAGTACACGCGGCCCATCACCATGGGCATCAAATGCCCGAAGTGCAATGAAGGCGAATTCGTCCGCCGGGGCAGCGCCGGCAAGGGCGGTCGCGGACGCCCGCGCGTTTTTTACGGCTGCTCGCGCTACCCGGATTGCGATTTCACTACTCCGTACATGCCCATCGCGGAGCCCTGCCCCAAGTGCGGGGCGCCGTTCATCGTCGAGAAGCGCACCAAGATCGGCACCGTTCACGCCTGTCTCAAGGAAGGTTGCGATTGGGAAAAGCTGGTGCCCGAAGGACCACCGCAAGCGCCCTCCGAGGAAGTTCCAGTCCCCGTGGCAGCCAAGTCTTGACCCCACCTGGATTTAAGCAACACTCCCGTTGATTCTGGGTTCAGCCTGTTGGCGCGTGCCTATACTGTACCTGCGCGTTCGCCAAGGGAGATCTAGCTTCGAATGAAAGAAGCGATTGCCAAGTTTTTGGAATATCTGTCGGTAAAAAACTCCTCCCCACACACCATCTCGAACTACGGAAGGGACCTCGACCAGTTTCTTGCGTATCTCTCGCCGCCGGGAGCTCGGCCGCCAGCCCTGAACGCCGTTGCGCACCCGATGATCCGCGAATATGTCGCTCACTTGCACAACCATCGTCTAGAGAAGAGTTCCATTGCACGAAAGCTTGCCGCCTTGCGTTCATTTTTCAAATACTGCGTTCGCAAAGGCCATTTGAAGGAAAACCCCGCGCGGCTTGTTCCTACTCCCAAATTGCCGAAGCGGATTCCGTCGGTGCTTTCCGCCGAAGAAATGAATGGCTTCTTGAATCAACTCGTGGGAATGGGCCCCGCCGATCCCGGCATTCGCCCCGTTTCAAGAAAGCGCTTGCAGCTTCCTTCGCTCGTGGGCGCGCCGGCTCCTAAGCAGCCTCGCGTCCTTGAAGAAGGCCTGCTGCTTCGCCGCGACCGCGCTCTACTCGAGCTTCTCTACGCCGCGGGACTCCGCGTGAGCGAGCTCACCGGCCTGAATCTCGCCGATATGGAGCAAAAGGAGCGCGTCCTGCGTGTTCGCGGCAAGGGCAACAAGGAACGCATCGTTCCCTACGGGGTCAAAGCCCAAGATGCGCTGGAAAACTACTGGCCGCTTCGCGATGAGCTCCTTCTGCACACGGCCGGCACACGCGCCAGCCGCCGCTCCGTGGCTCCGCATACGGAAGCTGTCTTCCTCAATTACTCTGGGCGGCGTCTCACGCAGCGTTCCGTCGGCCGCATCGTCAAGAAATATTTTCGCCTCGTCAACGTGAATTGGGACCTCCACCCGCACTCGTTGCGCCACGCGTTTGCTACCCATCTCCTTGCCGACGGCGCCGATCTTCGCGCCATCCAGGAACTCCTCGGCCACCAGTCACTCTCTACAACGCAAAAATACACACACGCCTCGATCCGCCAGCTCATGGACATCTACGATAAAGCGCACCCGCACGCATGACCAGCATCTATTCCTGTTTGACAGGCTGAGAGGCTGAGATACTGTGGAGAACTTTCGGAGAATGAGAATGAGAATGCGCATTGCGATTTCGGTTGCCGCTGTTTTTCTTGCGAGCGCGTTTCTGATTTTCCCCGCAGGGGCTCAGGAGAATTACGAAATTCAGGTTTACCCGTATGAAACCGTCGAGCGCGGCCACACCATGGTCGAGCTCCACAGCAACTTCACGTTTCAGGGCTCCAAGTCCACTAGCGACGGAACGTTTCCTACCAATCATCAATGGCACGAGACGATCGAAATCACCCACGGCTTCAACGACTGGTTCGAAACCGGCTTCTACATTTTCACTTCCTTACAGAAGGGCCAGGGTGGGGATTACGTTGGCAGCCACATCCGTCCACGCGTGCGCGTGCCCCCCAAATGGCACTGGCCGGTCGGCGTCAGCCTCTCCAATGAGGTCGGATGGCAGAGCCGCCGCTATTCCGCAGACACTTGGACCTGGGAAATGCGCCCCATCATTGATAAGCAGCTCGGCCGCTGGTATCTCTCCTTCAATCCGACTCTGGACCGCTCCTTCCACGGCCCTGGCGTCAATCAGGGTGTGATTTTCTCTCCCAACTTCAAATTCGGCTACGATTTCACCAAGAAAATCACGGGTGGCATCGAGTATTACGGCTCACTCGGTCCCGTCACCGGTTTTGATCCCATCAGCCAGCAGCAGCACCAGGTATTCCCTACAATCGATCTGAATCTTTCTCCCAAATGGGAAGTCAATTTCGGCCTTGGAGTTGGTCTGACAGGTTCCACCGATCACTTGATCGCCAAAATGATCCTCGGCTACCGCTTCAATTTCTGAAGTTCCGCGCCGTGTCGTGTCGTGTCGCCGGATCAGCGGGCACGTCAAAGGAATTCTCCCGCGATCGCATTGCATTCCTTGTATGCATCCAATTCGCTGTGCGGACTATGCTTGCCGTTGTGCACGAATCGCATCTCGGCTTGAGGAAGTTCATTGTGTACGTATTCCATCTCGCCGGGTTCGGTGCGAGGATCGAGGCGCCCGTGAAGAAACAGCGTCGGCACGCGAAGCTCACTCAGCCGGCCATCGTAAAGATCTTCGTCCGGGCGTTGAACCATGTCGGCGATCCGCAACCAGGCGCCGCAGTTGCGGCGCGGCACATTCTGCCAGTGACTTTCTCCGTGGTCTTGCCTGAGCAGCTCACGCGTTTCTTCGCCGAGGTCTTGCGGATGCGCCGTAAACCTTTCAAAAAAATTTCTTGAGTTTGCTTTGCTCTGGAAGAAGTGAAACGCTTCGAGAAGCAACGACTCACATCGCTCCGCCGCCCGCATTCCGAGCATCGCGCCAATTACAGCGCCGTCGCTATGGCCCCAGAACATGGCGCGCCCGATTCCGAGCGCATCCAGAAACGCAAGCGTCTCCTGCGCGGCCCGCTGGTGAAAATCCGTCGGCATCTCGCCGGCCACATGCGTCGAGCGTCCGTACCCCGATCGATCCGGGATCAGAATCCGGAACTGGTCCTCAAAAGCTTCGATCTGCCGGTCGAACGGATACACGCCGTATCCCCAGCCGCCATGAAGAAAAATGAGCGGCTGGCCGTGCCCGAACTCCCGATAGTGAATATGGACTGGACGGATCTCAGGTGCGTGCGGCGACTCTGCCAGCTCCACAAAGGGCATCGGCTCTCCTTGCCTCGCGCGTACAGTACGCGAGACGCGCCCTGGGGACAAGTTCACCCTGCAATGTGACGGTTTCCCGTCTTGCTGCGTCTAACTGACTTGCCCACAAAGTTCGCTGACGGAGCCGCCCATGACCTATCATCTCGCCCAAATCAACATCGCTCGCCTTGTTGCTCCGCTGGATGACCCCAGGATCGCTGAGTTTGCGGCGCTGCTGGAGCCTATCAACGCGCTCGCTGACGAGGCTTCGGGTTTCGTCTGGCGGCTTAAGTCCGAAACCGGCAACGCCACGGACATTGCTTACAACGACGATCCCTTCGTCATCGTCAATATGTCGGTCTGGGAGTCCCTCGAGGCGCTGCGCACATACGCCTACAAGTCTGATCACGCAAGAGTGTTTCGCGACCGCGCCAAATGGTTTGAAAAGTTGGAGAAGCCCAGTTACTGTCTCTGGTGGATTCCACTCGGCCACATCCCCAGCGTTGCCGAGGGTCGCGAGCGGCTGGAGCACTATCAGAAGAACGGCGCGACGCCGCACTCTTTCTGGTTTTCGCAGCATTTCCCCCAGCCCGAGGAGGAAGGCGTCCGCGTCTAGATCAATTTGTTCGAAACAGTTTCCACAAAGAAAACGGCCGGCAGGGAAGCCTCCCGGCGGTTCTCTTACTTGTTCAAGATTTCAGAGAAATCATCGGTGTCTGCCGCCGTGGAAGTCACCCCCGTGGAACCCTCTCCCTCGATCGTCGCGGAACCCGCCGTCGCCACTGCCTCGAAAACCTTCCCGATCAAATTCGCTTCGTCCGCGAAAACCGTATCCCCTGCCTACAAAGGGATGCTCGTAGAAGCCCGGGCGCCCATAGAAACGGGGCCGCCCATAATAGCCATGGTACCAAGGGCCGGCCCCAATGAAGACTCCGCTGACGAACCAGTCAGAACCGTAGTAGCCATAGGGTGCGCAAGCGTACGGGTAATACCCGTAGTAGCCATAGGCGCATACAGGGGCGTAACCGTAACCGCCGCCAACTCGAACGGCAACCCTAACTTGTGCCCGCGAAGGAGCCGCCAGCGGAAGCATGCAAATCGCCAGTAAAGCCAAGTATTTCAGATAACGCATTTTCCTTGTCCTCGCGAGATCCCCGGCTAAGTCCAAATTCTCCCAGGATCTGCGCGCTTTATGGTGCCCCAGAGTTTGCCGAAGCACCTATGGTATGGAACTCGCAATCACGGAAAAAGTTGCGGTGGGCTCGCTTATGGACGATGGCGAATTCCCGCTCCCGCGCTGTTCATTTTTGCTCCATTTTCGTTCGTTGACGATCCAGCCGCCGAACCCGTATAATTAGCGTTTGTCTCTAGCTCTTGGAGGACTGATGTACGCCGTTATCAAGACCGGGGGAAAGCAGTATCGCGTCGCGCCCGGCGACACGATCCGCATCGAGCGGGTTGATGGCAAAGTAGGGGAGAAGGTCAATTTTGGTTCTGTACTGGCTGTCCACACGGACGACAAGAGGGTATTGCTGGGCCACGACGCGGGCAAGGCAAGCGTCAGCGGCAAGATCGTCTCCCAGGGCCGCGCCAAGAAACTGACCGTGCTCAAGTTCAAGAAGGGCGGTCAGTACAAGATTTCTCGCGGCCACCGGCAGAACTACACGGCCGTCCAGGTCGGAGACATCAAGCTCTAATTTCCTGTAGCGCTGTATGTCAGCGCGGCAGCTTTTTTCGAAAAGGATTGCGTCATGGCACATAAGAAGGGCGGCGGCTCCTCAACAAACGGCCGCGATTCACACGGGCAGAGGCTGGGCGTCAAGCGCTTCGGCGGCCAGCTCGTCAACGCAGGCACAATTCTCGTCCGCCAGCGCGGGACGAGGCACCAGGCCGGCGAAAACGTGGGCCAGGGCAAGGATGACACGCTCTTCGCGCTCGTCACTGGTTACGTAAAATTTCTCGACCGGGGCCGTCACGGCCGATTCATCAGCGTTGAGCCTGCACAGCAAGCCAAGTCCGCCGCGAACTAACTGCATTGTGTAGGGACGGCTTTCCGAGGCCGTCTGCTCTTTCCCGCAGTCCGGCCCCGCTGGACCGCGTTTTTCTTTTCAAGGCATCTACTGCCCGGCAAAGCCCCCGGCGCTTTTTCGTGAAGTTCGCTGAGCCGGCCCACCGGCAGTTCGCTTGTGTTATCTTTTTTCTGGAGTTTTATTCCTGTGTTCGTTGATGAAGCCAAAATATTCGTGAAGGCCGGCAACGGCGGCAATGGCTGCGTGGCCTTCCGCCGCGAAAAATACGTTCCGCGCGGCGGCCCCTCCGGCGGCGACGGCGGCAACGGCGGCAGCATCTACCTCGAAGCCAACCTCAACGACAACACCCTTCTTCGCTATCGCTACAACCGCGAATTCAAAGCCGATCGCGGCCGCCACGGCGAAGGCTCCAACTGCACGGGCTATTCCGGCGAGAACATGATTCTAAAGGTTCCCGTGGGCACGCTGGCCTTTGACGATCAAACCGGGGAAACCATCGCCGATCTCGCCACTCCCGGGCAGCGCGTCCTGATCGTTCATGGAGGACGCGGCGGACGCGGCAACCAGCACTTCGCCAAGCCCTGGCATCAAGCTCCGCGCGAGCACGAGGATGGGTTTCCCGGGGAAGAGCGTCATCTTCGCCTCGAACTAAAACTTCTCGCGGATGTCGGCCTCGTCGGTTTTCCCAACGCCGGAAAATCCACGTTGATTTCTGTGATCTCTGCCGCGCGCCCGAAAATCGCGAACTATCCTTTCACTACGCTCGAGCCCAATCTCGGCGTCGTCAATGCCGATGGCGGCACCGGCGGACACGGCACCGAGCTTGGCCGCACCTTTGTCGTCGCCGATCTCCCCGGCCTCATTGAAGGCGCGCACGAAGGCGCCGGCCTCGGCATCCGTTTCCTCCGTCACGTCGAGCGCACCCGGCTTCTCGTTCATCTGATGGATACCAGCGATTCGAACGATAGTGACCCAATCCACTCCTTCGAAGTGATCAACGGCGAGCTTGCTGCCTTCAGCGAATCCCTCACCGAAAAGCCCATGATCGTAGTCGCAACCAAACTGGATGCCACAACCGACCAAGCGCGCCTCGAAGCTCTGCGCGATTTCTGCAAACAACGCGGCATTGAATTCCACTCCATCTCCGCCGCCGCCGGCGATGGCGTCAAGGATCTCGTGCGCTCGATGGCCGATGCTTTGGACAAGATTCCTCGCACGGCCCATGATTCCCCGCTCGACTTGCCGTTGACTGCCGCGGAAAATAACGAAAACGCACCTGGGCATCATTCCTTGCCCGCGCCTGTCAAAGATTCATGAGAAAATTAGCTCTGTTACCTCTGTTCCCGGCCACACGCTCTTCGGAGGCGCATTGACCATAGCGCAGGCGCACCGCACCGCCGCCAAACACCATCCTCGTCGTATCGCGCTCTTTGGCGGTTCCTTTGATCCCATTCACAACGGCCACCTATCCGTCGCCCGCGCTGCCGACCGCCGTTTTAATTTCGACGAAATTCATTTCATCGCCGCCAGCCGGCCGCCGCACAAGCTCAAGCAGCACCTCGCGCCCTTCCCGCACCGGTTCGCCATGGTTGCGCTCGCCTGCACCGAGCATCCGCATTTCGTTCCGTCCCTCGCCGAAGCCGGCGAAGATTTCAGCGGCACCCAACTTCACTATTCCGTGGACACCGTCCGCTACTTCCGTCACGTTTATCATGGCCACGGCGACCACATTTTCTTTGTAATTGGGGCCGACGCGTTTCTCGACATTCCGATGTGGAAGGAATACGAAACGCTCCTCGGTCTCTGTGATTTCATCATTGCCAACCGCCCGGGGATCCGCAGCGAAGCCCTGCGCCTGGTCATTCCTCCCGGCCTCATCGCACGGCCCGATGCCAAAAAAGAATCCGAAAACGGGAATCCTTCACAGGTCGTCGCGCACCTGCAGCGCACCACGGTCTATCTCCTCGAAAATGTTTCGAATGAAATCTCCGCGACCGACATTCGCCGCCGAGCGCATCGAGGCCAGGCCATTCATGGACTTGTTTCCGCGCGCGTCGAGGAATACATTCTTAAACAGGGCCTATATCGGTGAAACTCGAATCCTTGCCACAGGGTGTCCGCCTCGCCGTCGAGGCCGCCAAAGAAAAAAAAGCCGCAGGCATTACCGTTCTCGAACTCAGCGCTGCTGGAGCCTTCACGGACTATTTCGTCATCTGTACGGGTTTCAGCACCCCGCAGGTGCAGGCTATCTGTACGGAAGTCGAGGAGCAGCTCTACAAGAATCTTGGCCGCTCGCCCGAGCACCGCGAGGGCCAGCGCTCCGCCGAATGGGCCTTGCTCGATTTCGGCGGCTTCGTCGTCCACGTTTTTAGCGAGCAGGCCCGCCGCTACTATGATCTCGAGCGGCTCTGGCGTTCGGCGCCCAAGCTGGAAATCCCCGACGATGCCGAAACTCCATCCTCCGATCGAACCATTTCGAGTCCAACTTTCAGCCAGGAACCGCTCGACGATGAGGCGGTTTCCGGCCGGACGCTCGGCGGCCGTTGGCAACGATGACCTCAGAACGATTACCGTGGATCGCCCAGGACCCCGCAGCGCTTCGCCTCTTTGAACTTGCCGAGAAAGTCGCCGTCGCACCGACAACTCTATTGATCACCGGCGAAAGCGGCACGGGCAAAGACCACCTCGCGCGCCTCGTGCACGAACTCGGCCCTCGCCGCGATGCGCCATTTTTGAAGATTGATTGCGCCAGCCTTCCGCCAAACCTCGTGGAGAGCGAACTCTTCGGCCACGAGCGCGGCGCTTTCACCGGCGCCGTCGAGCGTAAACTTGGCCGCTTCGAGCTTGGCGGCAGTGGCACAATTGTTCTCGACGAAGTCGCCGCCCTTTCCACCGGAGCGCAGGGTAAACTCCTTCGCGTCTTGCAAGAGCGCGCGTTCGAACGCCTCGGCGGGACCGAGACTCTGCGCATCGAAGCGCGCCTGATCGCCCTCACCAATGTGGATCTCCCCGCAGCCGTCAAGGCCGGCGGCTTCCGCGAGGATCTTTTTTTTCGGCTGAATGTCCTGATGCTCACGGTTCCGCCGCTCCGCGAGCGCCGCGCTGATATCATGCTTCTCACCGATCACCTCCTCGTGACGCTCCGTGCAATTCATGGCCGGCCCCATGCGGAATTGAGCGACGCTTCTCGTCGCATGCTGGGTGCGTACTCCTGGCCCGGCAACATCCGCGAGCTGCGTAACGCCCTTGAGCGAGCGGTGGTCTTTTCGCGCGGTACCCGCTCCGGGCTCGCGACCGGCAAGGATGTCCTCGAGCCCGGTGATTTTCCGGAGAGCGTTCGCGTCGCTGCTCCCGGCGCGGTTGGCACCATTTCCGGCTTGCGCTCGCTCGAAGAAGTCGAGCGCGAAGTCATTACTGCCACACTCGAAGCCACGCACTACCAGATCAGCCGCTCCGCCGAAGCTCTCGGCATCAGCCGCAAAACACTGCTGGAGAAACGGAAGAAATACGGCCTCAAGTGAAACTCCGGCTAATCATGCTGGGTAAGACCCGCCGCCCCGAAATGCGCGCCATCCTCGATGACTATGAAAAACGCATCGGCCGCTCTTGTCCTTTGGAAATCACCGAAGTTCGCGATGCAAACGCTGCATTGAAGAAACTCGACGCGGACCGCGCCGCCACCGTGGTTCTTCTCGACGCTGCCGCAAAGAAACTTGATTCGAACGCCCTCGCCAAATGGCTCGGGGAACTCCGCGACCGCGGCACCCGCCAACTGATCTTCCTTTGCGGCGACGCCGACGGCTTTCCCGAAAATCTCCGCCAGCGCGCCCACCAGAGTCTCTCTCTGAGCGCCATGACTTTCTCCCACGAACTCGCCCGTGTCATGCTCGCCGAACAGCTCTACCGCGCTTTCGCCATCCTCTCCGGCAGCCCCTACCCGAAATAGCGCGCGTAGTGTAAAACCATAAAGACCATGTCCATCCGCATCTCGCCCGACGCCAATCGGCCCTCTGCCACCATCGAAATCCCTCTCGAAAACCCTCTCCCCGACTACGACCTCCA
>WNFG01004730.1_pt1 | contig 11433 bp, 16 predicted proteins | sample 5400431 | NCBI WGS metagenome assembly WNFG01 (sample SAMN13153346, study PRJNA577476) | soil metagenome | isolation source: 120 cm saprolite under Douglas fir tree site 2 hole 3 replicate 2 | place: USA:California | collected 2015-04-18
CTATTTGGCCTTGCACCACCGGGGGCACGGAAAACCCCGCGTGGTGCAAGGCCAAATAGGAGGGGAGAGCCGGCCCGGCTCGATGAGCGAGCGTCCTGAAAAGGAACGCGCTCCTTTCGTGGTGGCGCAAGCCAACGCGGATGAGAACCCTCGGGTAGGCTGCTGGAGTCACGGTGCGAACCGCGACCTAGAGGAATGATCGCCGCGGCAGGCAGACCGTTTTACGGTTTGCCTGTTGCACAGAATCCGGCTTACAGGCCCGTCCGCCAATATCTCTTTTGTTGTCAGTCGTTTTCATTGAATCCTCCGGCCCGTTGCGGGCGACTGTGCAATAATCGTGCAATGATTCTTCTCGATGCCCTCGTCGTTTTCCATCAAGCGGCGAGCGCGGTCGCGCAACTCTTTCACGAACGGAGCATAGTGCCGCTCGATGGTATCGACAGTATCCCCTAACAGCTTGGCGACATCGTAGGGCGTTGCTCCGCGCGCGAGCAGATCGACAGCGAACGTGTCGCGGAAACGATGCGGGTGCGCGTCAGGGACTCCCGCCCGCTTGCCGAGCGCGAGCATTCGCTGGTAGAGCCGAGGCCGCGTCATCGGCTCACCGTTCGCACGGTTGCCGGGATTCATCAAAATGCGCTCATCCGGTTGCGGCTGGCGGCGGTCGCGTTCAGCTTCGAGAGCGAAAAGCAATTCTTGAGGGATGGGAAGCACGACGCGCTTTTTCCTCTTCATCGTCAAGCGGTTGATTTCCTGCGCGCCGAAGTCGATCTCATCGAATGTCAAACGAACGGCATCGGAGCCGCGCAGCCCCGTCCAGCGGAGAAGGAGAAATGCGAGCAAGTCTGGGCCAGCAGCTTCGCGCAATTTCGTAAGCTGCTCGCCGCGAAATGGCTGCGCGCCGTTCTCCGCCGAGTCGCCAGGGCGTCCCTCGAATTGCACGGGGTTCTTGATGACCATCTCGCACTCGACGGCGACGGCAAAAACGCGATGAAGTATCGCCACGTCGAGTGACAGACCGCGACCGCCGCGAGAGAATTTCTTCTCTTGAATCTTCGCAAGTCGCCAGACTTTGAAGCGCTCGATGAATGCGCGATTCATCGACGCGAGATCGCCGACATCGGCTTCCTTGAGGAAGGCATTGAACGCACGTAACGATTGCTCGTATCGCGTGCTCGTGGACTCGGCCAGCTTGCCGAGCAGGATGCGCTGCTGCATTTTCGTGCTGAACGCGGTTTCGAGATCGTTCCACGTCGCTGCTGGCGCAATCGGCTCAGGCTCGCAGTAGTTTGCTACTGTGGCGAGCGCCGCGAACGTGCGAGGCGGCAAGAGCTTTTTCAGTTCCGGCCATCGCAATGAAGTCTGCCCTTCGGACAAAGCTCGCTCGACATGATCGACTGTGACGCGAGCAGCGTCTCTGTTCGCAGTGCCGAGCGGGAGCCGCAAGAATTTGCCGGCGACTGTCCCGTGCATCCAGTACCTCGCGTCTCTCAGTTTCGCAATCATGGCTAGCGTATCCCTTCTATGATGGCGATTCCGATGATTACGATGGCAACGAGCACGACAAGACGCGTGCGCCACTTCGGGCCGAGCCACGCGACGATGGTCTTTTCAGTTTCAGGTTTCATGGCTTCGCCTTTCCGCGCTTGCGCGCCGATGCTCGATGCGTTATCGCATGGAGAATGGTTTCCGCTACTGTTCGCAAACGTAACTGCTCACGATCTACGCCGAAGAACACGCCAATCCAATCGCAATGCTGACAGCGCGCGACGGCGCAGCGAGTCTTGCGAACGTAGGCACTCATCGCACACCGCCTTCCGCCAGGTGCAATATCGGAAACGCGGTTAGCAGATGACGCCGACAAATCTCCGCGCTGTCTTTGTTGACTCTCGCCAGCAGCCGATCATCAGGTTCTTGCAACTTCGCAGCAATGCTCTCAAGGAACACGCTCAGGACACGGAGCGTGATGTAGCTCTTTTCTAAAGCGTCTTTTTGAAGTGGTGATAAAGTTTGTGGAGCCTGCATGGCGATGTACCTCGCTTTGTGGGTTAGGGGCGTTCGGCGTCTGAACACGCCGGGCGTCCCGCTTAAATCAATTTCTTTCTCGCATATTCGGAAAGAGGCACACCGGCTTTTTTCGCAGCAGCGGAGAGCTTGCGGTATTCTGCTTTCGTCAGCCGATGTCGAAGCATCACGCTGCGTCTCTCTGCTGCTGGCTTTGGCGGCCTGCCCCTTTTCATGCATTAATTGTCCCACACGAAATGGCTGATGTAAAGCACAATCCCTTCATCGAAACACCCGCATGCTGCTTTCCTCGATGCGGGACACGATAGCGGCGGGAACGAGCTTCTTGCCGCGATGGCCGGGAGCGGCGAAGTCTACGATCTTCTCGCCGCGAATCAGGTTATAGACCGTAGCGCGCGAGCATCGCCAACGCACGGCAAGCTCAGGGATGCTGAAAAACGGCGGCCCTGTTGCTGTCTCGGATTTGATCTTCGCCTCGCGCATGGAAACCTCGTTCACTACTTGCGCGGCGAGGACTTTGATAGCTTGGTGTCCTACAAGCGGGTGGTTTTGATTCGCCGATACTGGCGGCTGGAAACTGATCCCAGATGCTTCGAGAACTAAGTAAATACCTCCGAGCGTTACAGTAGCTCGTGCTCGTAAGCACTCCAGCGCGCCCCTAAGTTTTTTGCTCTCTATTCGCCTAAGTTAAGCTCCGTTCAGCACGAAAATTGCACGTTCTCGAAACCAAGCGGCTATTGCTCCCTGTAAGTGCTTGATAACAAGCTGCTTACTAGCGGGCGAGCCTGTAAGTGTGTTTCTAGCGAGGCGTGATGGCGCTCGCATCGCTCGAAATTCAAAGCTCCGACCCACGACACTCAAGAGATCGTCGCGCCACCGAGCGCGTGTGTCGCGGCGTTGAGCGCTGTAGCGAGTTGTTCGCGGCGAGGACTAAGCAGCCGGGGAAGCTACGCGCAGACCCCGCGTTTTGACGGCGTTTTGACGTTTTGACGGGCGTTTCGACACAACTAGTTAACAAGAATCGTTGTATACTATTAGTTAACAGACGTGTGTTGTACGCTTGCTTGGTGGAAGAGCGCGGCGGGTAGCAGTATGTAGCAGTGAGCACGTTGGGGCGAGGAAATCTCACTGCTACAGGGGGGGTATAAATAGTGTGTGTGTGAGTATAAATTATTGAATATAAAGGACTTCTACTTCTCACTGCTACAAACTGCTTCAACCCTTCTCCCCTTGCACATACGCTATTAAGAAGGGGGCTTGTAGCAGTGAGATTTGTCATAGCCCCACCTTTACGCGCCGGATAAAGATCACTTTGCGTCCGCGAGCGTTTTTGATTTCAGACTTTTCGATTTCACCGGCGAAGGCCAAGCTGTTAATCACACGCTCACAGAGCGCGGGGCCAAAGTCGTAAGCATGAGCGGCGGTCAGCACGTCACGTAATTTGTGGAATTTCTCATCTAGCGAATGAGCATCTAGGTAATCAAGTAGTTTTGATGCTACTTGCCCTTCTAAATTTTTACCGGCATTCGGGCGCAGGAGCATTCTCACGCGGTTTTGGTAGCGCGCCATTTCCCACGCCGGTCCGAGATCGGCGGCGCGCAACTCGCGGCCATCGATTGCGGCGCAAATCGCGGCGCATCGCAGTGCCAGCTCAAGCACGCGCGGAGTCAGTTTCTCTTTTGTCTTGAGATCGTCCCGCGCGTCCCATACATCTTGATTGACCGGCATCTCATCAAACTCCCCCTCAAGCGCGGGCGTACCTTCAATCGGTCGCCACAGATATTCAAAACCTGTAGGGCACTGCCCGAAAAGAAATCGGTCGTACAATCCTCCGATTGTGGCAGCGCCAAAACTCTCGCCGAATTTTTCCGCAGTGAGGCCGCCGACAACCGACATGCGGCAGTTGAAGCTCACTTCTTTTCCCTGTGCGATGGTTAAGTCGGCTTTGTCTTTATAAAACAGCGTGTTCAGGATGGATGGAAAAGACGCTCCTATGATTTGCGCCTTGTCCAGCAAATGTGAAAGCTCATCGGGGAAAAGAAAAACGCGGCCGCCTTTCCGGTCGCCTAGTTTCTTGAGCAACCCTTCCGCGCTACCACTCTTGATCTCTTGGAGTAATGGCGGGAGTACTTCCGCAAAATGACACGCTCGCTCAATGGCCGTGGACTTTCCAGAACTTACAGGGCCGACGAGCGCGACGTACAGATTTGCCCGGAAGATCGTCGCCGCTGGCCATTCTACCGGGCGGACTAAAGCACCAGCAGCCGCGAGCAGAGCTGGCCAGCTATAGGCAATCGGGAAGTCCTTCAAATGCTTTTTGCAAATCTCGCCAAGCCGACCGTCGAGGACTGACTCCGGCATATCCGGCAGTCGCAGCTCTGAGGTCGCTGCTATCTGTCCGGGGGCCGGGCCTACAGCCTCTGTGGGTTCGAGGACTATCCCGAGCGCAAAGAGCGCTTTTCGCGTCCTGTGTTCGCCGGGGTCGTTGTCATCGTCGAAGCAGTGATGAACGACGCGGCGGTCCTTTTCAAAAAACCGCGAGCAGCGGGGGTTCGTCTTGTTCGCTTCATGGACTTTACAGGCGAGGAGGCACGGCTGGCCGCCGACGTTATGGTGAACTTTGCCGTTCTCTGCGACGTTGTGGTAGTCGTAACTGACGCCCCCGTCCTCTGCCCGCTTTATGAATTTCAGCCTATGCGCCGTGAGCAGTGCTCCAAAATCCTTGATATGGTCCGGCAACGCGATGCTTGGATTCCGTTCATCCTCTGCCGTCATTTCCTCAAGGCCGCGATTGCCCTGCGGCGGCGTCCAGCCATTGCCGTTCACTTGCAGCTCATAGAACTGCGGGGTGAAGGCTTTGAACCGTTCCGGCTCGCCGAAGAACGGAAGTGCGATGCCGAAAGGAATCTTCCCGTCTTGTACGGGCTTCGGAAAAACTTCCGCATTCGGGTATCCAAGCATCGCAGCCCACTTCGACAACTCAGCGCGGGCGGCGGCGCACGGTACAGGTTTCGAGAAAAACGCAGTGCCGTGGATTCCCCCAGACTTGGACTCGGATACATGTAGCGGCAATTTCAGGACGGTAATTTCATCAATGAGACGCGCTACGGCTGGCTTGTCTCGGTAAATGTCGAAGTCAATGCTCGCCCACCAGCAGGTATCGTCCGCGAGGTCAGGTTTTGCGACGATGCAGACTCTTCCGGCGAGATGCAGCTCAACGTCCTTAGCGGAAGGGGCGCGGCGGACGGTGACATACTGGGCGGCCAGCTTCCCATCCCTGTCGCGTTCTTTGCCAATGGATTTCCGCAGCACGACGGATTCAGGATTAGAGCGGAATAGATCGAGGAAGGCGGCGCTCATCGTTCTGGCTCCCACAGTTCGCACCACACTTCGCCACTGCCATGATTGAAAAAAGCGTAGACGTACAACTCACCTTCGGGCACGTCGAGCCGGTTCCCGTTGATTTCGTGCAGCAATAGCATCGCTTCCATGACCGTCACGTCGAGCGTAGTGCAAAGTTTTTCGAGCAATATAAAATTCCCGTCACTGTCCTGTTCGCCTTTGTCCCTGAGGATGTCGAGAATCATTTTCTTCCGCTCGTTTTTGAGATCGGCTTGCCCCCTGCGGACGCGGTCTTGAATCTCGCGCATCGTCCGTTCGCGCTCGCGCGGAGTCTGCTTGCTGAGTCGTGCTGCAAGGCGCTCGCCCTTTGGCGTCAATCTAATATATTGATCGTCGGCATGGCCGGTTTCGATCTGGCTGAAGGGCACCAACTCGATGCGGACTTTGGATTTACCGTTCATGCCGTCCCTGCAAGCTCGGCCTGGCGCACCAACTTCCGGCGCATTGACCGGCGATATATTTCGGCGGCAAGCAAAAACCGTTTGATGTGCGGTTTTGGCAGGCGCATTGAACGTCTCCCAACGCAGCGGTGCTGGCGCGTGGCGTGGCAGGTTGGACAGACCACGGAATACGGCGAATACGGCAGGTGCGAATAGCGGGTGGACTCTTTGGAGAAGAAAACCGGAAAAGTACTTTCTCTTGACACTCGACCCACTATTTGTTTATGTTCGCGCATGAGCTGTTCAATAAATTTTATTGAACGAATAGCAGTATTGCACGTTCAGAGCCGTGTGTCAATAAAAATTATTGATACCCTCGTTTGTTTCTGTTAGGCTTGGGGAAGTGAGGTAATTACAGCAATGTCTGAAACGACAGAGACGAAAACGGTTCCCTTGGGTCAACGGCGTAAAAAGCTCCGTACCTTCCGCAAGCAGTACGGCATCACGCTGGCTAAATTCGGAAAACGCGCCGGGGTATCACAGCCAATGCTTTCTCAATTCGAGCGCGGCGACAGCAACCTGTCGGACGAAGCCTGGGCGGGCGTGCTCAAGGCGATGACTGACCTTATCAGCGAGGATGGCAGTAAGCGTTTCGCGGAGATCACAAAGGCAAAGGGAACGGCGGCGAAGCTCGGTGCCGAGGTCGGCACGTTGGAAGGAGACGTTTATCTAGGCATCGAACGGCAGTACGACGCCAATGCGCGGGAAAAATTGAAAAGGGAATGCGGGACTATTGACCGTCTCCGCTCTGGCGCAGCCAACAATTCCAGAATAAAAGCATGGCTGGACGCTGAAATGGAAGCCGCGCGCGCAGTTGAAAAGGCGATGAACTGCGCGGAACTGGCGCACGCCGACTTCAACAAGACTGCGGTGCTTGTGGATATTGAAAAGCCTGACGGAAAGACTGTGCTTGGGGAGATAGAGGACAAATCTCCTTCTGAAACGATGACGTTGCTTGCGGCCACGAAAACGGCCGAGGGGAAAATTGTCCCTTGGCGTCGCAAAAAACTGCCCACCCCTGCCGGAGCACGTTTTCAAGTCTGCATCGCAAACAATCCCAAAGAGGAAGCGGAGCTTTTGGAGGCTGGCTGGCAAGTGGTCAAAAGTGAGTGACTGCATGGACGATCAAAAACGAATGACTCAGCAAGAGCGCGAAGATTTTCGCCGTTCGCTTGAGCGAATCGAAGAAGAGGTAAGGGCCAGCGGAATCAAGCCGCTCGACACTGGCGGCTTTAGCCCGTTTGAATTTTTCGCGCCGGGGACGCCGCTAGGCGATCTGTTGATTTGGGGAAGCAATGAGCTTGACCTGGCGAAGCTCAAGGTCAGCGAGACGGTGAATTGAAAACGAAAACTCAAAGAGGAAGAAAAGTCGCGGCGCAAGACAATGCCCGGCCAGCCCACCAGTTCCAGCCAGGCAACACTATCGGGAAGCGCTGGCAAGCGGGACAGAGCGGCAATCCTTCAGGCCGTCCGTCCACCCACGACATGAAAGCCGCAGTGAGGGAGTTTGCGGACGAATTCGATACGAAGATCGGCAAATCGCGTTTCCGGCAGTGGCTTGAGCAGGCCGACCGTCGCGCACGCCAAGGCAGCTCGAAGCATCTGGAACTGTTGCTCGCGTACGGCTGGGGGAGGCCGTTACAGCAGCAAATCAATCTGAACGCGGACTTGACGCAAGAGCAAAGAATCATGGCGATGTCAGACGACGAGAAGATGTCGCGCATCGCCGAATTGCTAGAAACGCATCGAGAGTCAAAAGGCAGGGTACAGTGAGCGCGCTAATTGAGCAGATCACGCCGGAAGTCCTCGCGCAGATGTCGGCGCAAGAAAAGCGCGAACTGATTCTTTTGCTAGAGGCTCTTGATTTGCCGAAGCTGGCGCGAATTAAACCCGCGCCTGAAAATCATGACAACACTTACTCGCAAGAGCTTTCAGAGGTGCTCGACGCCGCACGCAGGCACAGGGAAAAAATGACGCCAGAAGAATTAGCGGCGGAAGAGGCTCAAGACGCCATAGACGAAGAAGAGTTGCTGGTGTGGCGTGAAGGCCGAGGAAAGAACGCCGAGTTACCGCCTTTCGTTGAAGCGCGCTGCCGTTTGGCGCGCCATCGTCGCGAGCAGCGAAACGCCGCGAAAGAAGATCTCGACGAATGGCGCGAGGCGCAGCGGCGCAGGGCCGATCAAGCGATGGCTCCGCGTCCTGCGACCGATTACATGCGCGACATGCCGCGACCGCAACGGGTTGACGCTCCCATCGCGCCGGAAGCGATCCCAGGGCCGCAACCTACGGCGCAAGCGAAGAGGGAGCACGCCGACTACGTTGACCTTCCGCTGACAGAGCGCGCCGCAGCTCGGCTGCGACCGCGCAAGGATGAAACCGTTTTGGAATCCATCGGCGGAATAGACCGGCGCGAGCGGGCTTGGCGTGAACATCATGCTGTCGGAGATGGTGAGTGGAGAAATTGATTTTCGTTTGAAAGGAGAAACAATGCAAGCAACTTATCAGGAAAAAAAGGAGATCGTGCTTCGTGTTCAGAAGCTCGACTCAATGGGCCGCACAAAAGAAATTCGTGAGGCAATGGAAGCCAACGACCCTCGCCCACCGAAGCTCGGCGAAGCGACGAGAGCAGTACACGAACTTGTCAGCGAAACTTGCGGCGAGTTTCCGAAAGCGATGTACCGTCTCGCGCTCAAGAACGGACTACCCAGCGGGGATATCGCTTCGCCGGATTATCCCTTGCCGTTTGATCTTGCCGCGCAGCTTGGCTTGACTGACAGCGGCTTCAAAGTGATCGGAAGAAATAAAGACTCTTTGGGGAACGTGATCGTCAGACTGCCGTACATCACGCGGCTTGTCGGCGCGCTGCGCGACGATCTGACGATTGACATCGACGCTGCTCGCGCCGAAGAAAAGAAGCTGCGCGCTCTCGGATGGGTTTCTTCGCCATCGGAGATCAAAGGCTTGCCGACGCCGCCAGCGGAGCAGGACTACGACCCACTGCCGACTGATAGCTCGAACGGCAACGGACGCACAGGGAAAGCGGCGTAAACATGGACGTGACGCAAGAGCAGATCGAAAAATTCAACAAGGAAGGCCGGGAGTTTGTGCTCGCCCATCCAGATTTTAACGAAGTGCTCGCGGCGGCTGGAACTCGAAACTTGAAGCTGCCTAACGAGGCATTGCGGGAATGCACGCGGCTCGGTGGCCTTGGAGCAGAAGTAGCGTACTACCTTTCCAAGCCGGAAAACGAACATGAGCTTAGGGCAATCACTGTCTCCGAAGGCGAGCGCGTCAACGATGAGCGCGTGGCGGATAAGATTCGCCGTATAGCTTCGCGGCTTGAACGGCACGGCACGTTCAAGACGATCACGCAGAAACACGATGAAGTGGAAGCGTACCTTGCGCAGCGCCGCGAAGATCGGCGCTCTGGAAAGCGTAGGCGGTAAGCCATGCCCACGACAGTCATCAACACAAACGCAACGACGCAAATCAAACTCGGCGCTGGCCGCATAAACAACATCATCGTCTCGGACCCCGGCGCTACTTGGGCAATGGCCATCAAGGACGGGCCTGACAGTGCGGGCAATCTTCGTACGTTTATCGCGGCGGCGAAAATCTCCGCAGGCCAGCCGTTCTCGGATGCGGTTTCGCCAATTTGTTTCAGGGACGGAATCCAGATCGTAACTTCTGGAACGACTCCGGGCGAGATCGACGTGCAGTGGGACTAGGGAGGAAGCTATGGCCGTAAAAATTACTCCGCAATACATGGAAGCAGCGCGGCGCTTCCACGACAATCACCCAGACGAGGAAGCCGCGACGCATCGCGCGTTTCTCGGCGGCTTGGGTTTGAGCGAGGAAGCGCAAGCGGAGATCGTGAAGCGCAACGCACCAGAGCTTGCACACCATCCTCAGATCGGGCAGATCGGCGCGCAGCCGAAAAGCGAGCACGCGAAAGCCGTTGCTGCGTTGCACGACAAAGAACAGAGCGGCGACGACGACAGCGAAAATGGAGCGACTGACAAATATCTTGGCGATCGCTCGAAGCGAAAAGGCGGCATGCCGATCGGCTTGCTTGCCGTAGGGAAAGGCGGCTACTGATGGGCGGTTTCTCTAGCATGCAGTTCCCGGCGCTCGATATCAAGCAGCCCGAGTCTCCTATCCAGCAACTCGGCGGCGTGCTCGCGCTCAAGAATCAAGTCCAGCAGGGGCAGATGGGCGAGATTCAATTGCAGCAAGCGCGCCAGAATCAGCAGAGCCAGCAGACGCTCATGCGCTTGTACGCGCAAAACAACGGCGACCTCGACAAGACCTACTCTGACGCGGCTTCTTCCGGCCAAGTCACGCCAGAGCATTTGATGGCGTTCAAGAATCAAATCATCACGGCAAAGACTCAGCTTGCTACGTTGCAAGAGAAAGACCTTGCGAACCTGGGGAAGATGCACGATCTCGCGTTCAACGAAATCGAATCGTTCAAGGCGCTGCCGATAGAGCAGCGCACACCCGACGTGCTCAAAGCGGCGGCGGGCAGACTCAACGCCGGCGGCGTGGACATTTCTAAAGTAATGCCGCAGTTGCAAAGTTTGGCGAGCGACCCGTCCGACGCGAACATCAAGAACGTCGAGCTAGGACTGAACACCGAGAAGTGGCTCAAGACGCAAGAAGATCAGCAGCGGCTCGGCTCGATGCCCACAGTCGCGCAAGCGCAGCAGAAGAACGCCGCAGAGCTTGACAAGGCGATGAACGAATCCGCCGCGTCTCACATTTCGCTGCTTTCGATGCCGACTCCCGAAGAGGCCAAGACTGCGCGCGCGGCGACGTTGCTCAAGACGCAAGCAGAAACAGCGGCATCGCAAGCGGCTACTGCAAAGAGCAGAGCGGAGACGGCGCTTATCGGAACGAATCCGGTTATCGCTTTTGACCCACAAACCCAGCAGCGCGTGTTGACCACCATGCCGCAAGCTCAGGCGAAAGGTTTCACGAATCCGATCAAGGCGTCCGAGACGGACATTCAGAAAGAGACGGACGCCACAAAGCAGTTCAACGACGTGCAAATGAATATTTCCCGGTTTCGCAACGCCATCGTTAAACTCGGCAGTCCTGCCGACACGCACACGACGGAGATCGCTCACATCCTCTCGGAAGGGAAATTCGACGCAGGGCATCTTGCGAGCCTGCTTCCCGGCGCGAGTCTTTCGGCTGAGATCGTCAATCAGAAACAGATCGCAGCGGACTGGAACAAGCTCACCGAAGCGGAGCAAGACGCCGTGACGGGGTACTTGCGCGCGAAGGGCAGCGTCATCGCTTTCCAGAAAGCCCTCACGCAGAGCGGGCGCACGTCGAAAGAAGCGCTCGCCATCGAAATGCAGAATCTTCCATCTCCGCTCGAAGCATCAGGACCGGCGCTCAAACAGATGGATGCTTTCCAAGAGAACATCGACACGGCCAGCAAGGGACTGACGCGCGTGCCGTGGTTGCCGTCTCCCTCTGACGTTCGCTCGACGATCGAGAACGAAGAGGCCAGCAAGTCGGCGCAAGGACAAGCAGCAGCGCAACACTTCCGCGATTA
>WNFG01019527.1_pt1 | contig 11432 bp, 6 predicted proteins | sample 5400431 | NCBI WGS metagenome assembly WNFG01 (sample SAMN13153346, study PRJNA577476) | soil metagenome | isolation source: 120 cm saprolite under Douglas fir tree site 2 hole 3 replicate 2 | place: USA:California | collected 2015-04-18
CTCAAGGAGATCACGATCCCGATCTACAATCTCGCCACCCGCGAGGATCATATAGCGCCGGCCAAATCGGTCTATCTCGGCTCGACGTTCTTCGGCGGGCCGATGCGGTACGTGCTGTCGGGGTCGGGCCACATTGCCGGCGTCGTCAATCCGCCCGCCAAGACAAAGTATCAGTACTGGACGGGCGACACGCCGCAGGGCGAGGACATCGAGGGATGGCTGCGCAACGCCGCCGAACACCCCGGATCATGGTGGCCCGACTGGCTCGCCTGGATCAAGGCACAAGACGCCGAGGAGGTCGAGGCGCGCCCGCCCGGCGGCGGCGTGTTTGCGCCGATCGAGGATGCACCGGGGAGCTATGTGAAAGCGCGGAGCTGAGCGCGTCGAAGACGTAGTCGCCGGGTGGGTTTCGCTTTCGCTTAAGTTTACATCGGGCCGGCCCGACGGGTCCGGCCTGAGCCTGCCTGGGCCGGCGAGAGGCCGACCCGTTGGGCCGGCCCGATGGCAGGCTCCAGCCGGACCCGATGGCTCGACCCACCCGACGAACCGCCTGCAAATTGTTGCAGGAAGGCTTACCCCACCAACCCCTCCATCGCCATCACGCCATCGCTGCCCGGGAACACCTCGGCCGCCAGCACGCGGTCTTCCACGCGCAGGTGATCCCGGAGCAGGCCCTTGAGCACGGCGCGCAGGTCGGTGGTGGCCTTGAGGTCGCGCTTGTCGTGGAGATCGGCCTCCTTGAGGCCTGGCCAATCGGCAATGACCCGGCCGCCCTTGAGCGCGCCGCCGACCAAGAGCGCCACCGTGGCGGTGCCGTGATCGGTCCCATCGGTGCCGTTGATGCGCGCGGTCCGACCGAATTCGGTAATCAACGCCACCACGGTCTCCTGCCAGGCTGGCCCCATATTCTGTTCGATCGCCGCCAGGGCGCCATCAAGCGCACCAAGCAGGTTTGCCAGCCGCCCAGTCACTGCGCCCTCATTGGCATGAGTATCCCAGCCGTCCAGCGCCAATGCACCGACCCGCGGCCCGTCCGCACTGGCGAGAACCTTGCCGGCGGCGCCCGCGACTTCGGCGAAATAGGACTTGATGAGATTGATATTACCGAGCTGCACCGCCGGTCCCATGTCTTGCGGACGCACACCGGCCGGTCGCGGCGGGGCGAGCGGCGCCAATGCCATCCGATCTTCCATGACCCGCGCCAATTCCGGGTCGGTATGCCGATAGAGGTCGAGCAGGCGCATCGTCGTTTCGTCGGCGACCGGCGGCAGGCGCGGCGGCGCCCAGGAAAATACCGGCGCTGCACCGCGCACCACGAGGGGAGTCACCGGCCCCACCGCAAATGCACGGCGGCCATTGGGCCGCTGTGCGGGCTCGCCGGCCTCAAGGGCGCCAAGAGCGCGATTGAGCCAGCCGGATTCCGCTTTGGCCGGCCGCGGGAGGCCGCTTTCCAGCACATCCTGCCCATCGAAATGTGAGCGTTCGCGATAAGGCGTCGCGGCAGCATGCACAACGATGGCCTGCCCGGCGTGATAGAACCGGTGCAGATTCGGCATGGCGGGATTGAGCGCATAGAACCCGTCCAGCGCCAGCGCCGAATTGCCTTCGGCCTTCAGGGCTTTGTCGCCGCGCAGCTTGATCCAATCGGGATCGCCGACCGGCGCCGCCGCCGCCAGCCCGTCAAGCGCGCCGCGCAGCACGATGGTCAAAAACCGCGGATCGCGGCCCTCCGCCCGCGCGAGTTTCGGCACAAAGGCCCAGGCGAACAGCGCGCCCGACCCGGCGAGCAATTCGCGGCGCGTCGCTTGATGGATTGCCATTGTCACCTCCGTTGGAATTCAGGCGCCATCAACAGCAGCGTCAAAGCCTGCGGCTTGCTCTCGGCGCGCGCCACGGCTTGGCGCGTTTCGGCCGATGCCAACGGCCCGAGCGCGATTTCGAGCAGATCCTTGGGATCGACCCGCTCGGCATTGTTCTGCGCAAACGCATTGGCAGTATCCAACCGATGGGACAGATTTTCGAACCATGCCCCGTTGTCGTCGGGAAATCCCTTCGGCGAAGGCGGCCGGCCCGGCGGCTCGCCAAGGCGATTCAAAGTGGGAACGAGATTCCGCGGATCGACCATATTGAAGCCCTCGGCCCGCAGATAGGACATAACCCATTCGGTCGGACGCTTGATCTTGGCCCGCTCCGGCGCCATTGCTTCGGGCGACGTCACCAGCGCCTTCGAAACCTTCCAAAGGTCGCCGTCGGTCTCGATGAACGTCCTGGTCAGCGTCTCGACCAGCGCCGGCGGCGGATCGTCAGCGATGAAATGGCGCGCCAGCTTGACGGCGATGTGCTTCGCGGTCGCCGGATGACGGGCGAGATCGCCCAGCACGGCGCGGCCCTGCGACACGCCGGTATCGCGATAGTCCTTGCCGAGGACCGTTTGCGGCCCCGGCTCGTGCATGCGCGGATGGAACAAAAATTCGCCGCCGCGCTCCGGGTCAAAGCCGGAATTGAGAACGGTCCAGCCGGTGATGACCTTGGCGAAATTCGTCACATCGTGCTGGTCGTAGACGGTACGCACGCCGAGCGTATGCAGTTCAAGAATCTCGCGAGCAAGATTTTCATTGAGACCTCGGGAGTTGTTGATCCCGGAAATCGACATCGGCCCCATCGAGGTCACGTTGTCGAGATAGAGCAGCATCGCCGGATGACTTTCGACGGCCTGCAGCAGGTCGCCGAAACGACCGAGCACATGCGGCCTGATGGCTTCGCGTAAATAAGCGCCGGCCGCGACGGTCGCGTCGACATTGACGCAGAAATGGTTCGCCCAGAACCACACCAGCCGCTCCACAAAGCCGGTCTCGGCACGCAGAGACGCATCGAAATGCGCCTTCGCCTCGGCAAAAAGGTTTGTCAACATCGGGGTTTCGGGCTGCGGCAATTGAGGATTTGGCGTCTTGACGGCGGCCTCCATCGCGCCCGCTTCGCCGGCCATCCGGCCGGCCTGCATGGCTGCCGGAGCGGTCGCCTTCGCCTCCTCCCGACGCCGCGCTTCTAGGCGCTCCTTCGCCGCGCGCTCGGCATTGAACTGAACTGTGGCGCGATTAATCGCGCCGCTGCTCAGCAAGCCGGCGGAGGGAATCTCGCCGGCATTGGGCCGATCGAGATCGGCGACGAGCGCGGCAGTCGGATCAGTCGCAATGGCCGCGATCGATCCGGGTCGTGGTCCGAAGCCGAATCGATGCAACGCGAGTGCCGCTCCCCGGGGATCGAGCGCCATGACATCAATTTCCTAGAATTTGAATTTCAGCTGCGAGCTTCGGCCCGCCCCCTACCCTGGTAGGGAGGAGGGCACGCTACGCCACTCGCCGACTGTTTCTTATTTTACGCCAGGATGGGACTTCGGGCAATGAGGGATTGGCCGCGAGGCGGCCCGAAGCGATCTCGTTTCGGGCGAAATCCGCCGTAGTGTGATCGCCGTCACAACGCCAGGGGCGGTTCGGTCTGCTGTCGGCGACGCCGATGACCGGCCGCACCCTCACGAATTCTCCGATGCCTGGCCATGCGCCAGTTTGGTATGTTTTGGGCATCAAACCAACGAGGGCCTTGATCATGGCCACACCAACGTCGCGACGTATTTGCGCCGCAGTCGCCTTGGCGATGGGGAGCCTCACTGCGATTTCAACTGCGGCGGCCGAGGACTATCCGGTCCGTCCGGTGCGGATCATCATTGGCTTCGGTCCCGGCGCATCGGGCGATATCGCCGCAAGGGTGCTTGCGCAAAAATTCGGCACGCTCTTCGGCCAGCAATTCGTGGTCGAAAACCGCACGGGCGCTGGGAGCAACATTGCGACCAATTTTGTCGCCCATGCCCCGAGGGACGGCTACACGCTGCTGCAGGGCACCGTCGCCAACACCATCAACGCGGCCACCGCTCCCAACCTGAATTTCGACCTGATAAAGGATTTTGCGCCGGTCGCGCTGTTCACCACCCTGCCCAATATCCTGGTCGTCCACCCTGCGATCGGCGCCAAGACCGTCAACGACCTGATCGGCATTGCGCGTGCGACGCCCGGGCAATTATCGTTCGGCTCGGCCGGCGTCGGCAGCGGGTCGCACTTCACCGGTGAGTTGTTCAACGTGATGGCCGGCACCAAGCTCGTGCACGTGCCCTATGCGGGGACCGCTCAAGCCCTGACGGATCTGTTGGCGGGCCGTCTGCAGGTGATGTTTTCGCCGGCCTCGACCGTCCTCCAGCATGTCAGCGAGGGCAAGATCACTGCGCTCGCCTCGACCGGATTGCAGCGGGCGAGCGCCGCGCCCGACCTGCCGACCATTTCGGAAGCGGGAATTCCGGGATTCGATACGTCGGGCTGGTTCGGGCTGCTGGCGCCCGCCGGCGTTTCGCGCGATGTGATCGAGAGTCTTGCCCGCGCCACCAATGAGGCGGCGAAATCGCCCGATGTCGTCGCGGCGCTGCGACCGCAGGGCTTCGACATGGAAGGTGGAACCACTGCGGAGTTTGCCGCCTTCGTCCGCAGCGATCTCGAAAAGTGGTCGCGCGTCGCCGCCGCGGCCGGACTCAAGCGGTAGTATCGGCTCCGGCGTGTGGGGTGGGCAAAGGCGGGCTCATCGAAATCGGCTGTTGCCGATTTCGACACATTTTGAGTGCTGAAGTCGGGCAAGCCCGACTTCGGTGCGCCGTGCCCACCTCGTCGAAATTTCAGTGCGCTCCACTGCCCGGTGGGCTTCGGTTTGCCCACCCCCGATGCCGAGGAATGAAAAAGCGCGCCAGCGGCGCGCTTGGGAGGATTTCCTGCCGGCGGTCAAGCTGCTATTTCGGGGGCGCTCCACCCTGACTTTCGAGTTTCTTGCGCAACTCGTCGGCGCGCTTCTGCAAATCTTCCTGCAGTTTCTTTTGCTGCTCCTCGAACACCTTGGGGTCGGTGGGCGGACCTTCGTTGGCCTTCAGGAAGCTGTTGCCTGAGTTGTCGGCGAGCGGCAACGGGAAGGTGATCGCAGCGGCGGCAAGGTTGATCGCCTGGATCTGGAGCATCTGGCCTTTCTTGAGCTTACCGACCAGCTCAGGCGTGGCCTCATAGTCGGCCATGCAGCCATTGGCGAAGCAGGTGAAGAACGCGCCGCTGATCGGCGCCTCCTTGTCGATGACGATGCGGGTGCCGTATTGCAGCTGGAGCGGGCTCGGCAAGGTCACGCGGAACAGCTTCTTGGGCTCGCCTTCCGGCTCGATCAAGGCCGCGGCCACGACCGGTTGACCGGCCTCGGTGCGGGCGTCCTTGCCGGTGAAGCAGACCTCCTTGGCGCCCGGGTCATTGCCTTTGCCGCAGAATTTCGCCCATGGCGAATAGATGAGCTGCGGCATTTCGGGCGCCCCCGCCTGCGCCTGACCTGGCGGCGCGACAGGCGGCTTTTGCGCGGCAGGCGCCCCTGGTTTTTGCGCAGCCGGGGGTGCTGGGGCAGGAGCTGCCGGGCGCGGTGGAGCCGCCGGACGCGGCGGCGTAGCTGGCGGTTGCGGTTGCTGAGCGACCGCCGTATCGACGCTAAAGCCCGTCGCCGACAGCAGCGTCGCCGCAATCGTCGAAACGGCTATCCTGCGCGCATTTGAAATCGGTGCGGACAGTTTGCGATCGGTCATCACGAATCCTCTATGTCTCGCAAGTTGCGGCCTCAACGCGATCACGTGGGTGTCGTTTGCCCCCCGCTGTGTCTGCGTCAAATGCGGCGGGAACGTGGCCTCCCCACAGGCCTGATAGCCTAATCGCGCGCCTTGCGGAAGCCTCGTTTTTGGCCGCGGCGATTGGAAACTATGCGCGACTTGTGTTGTTCTGTTGATATTGCCAGGCGACACGTAGTATTCGGCGCAAAGTTTCTGCTGCAGCGCACAGTTCTTTCTTTACTTCCAGTCGATATTTGCTGCCCCTCGCTTTGTTTCAGATTGGGGGCGACACTCATTGTCCGCATTGCGCCCGATGGCAAAACTATTCGGATCCGCGACGCGATACCGACGTCGGCATGTACGCCGCTGTCGTGAAAGGAGAAACGGCGCCGGAGTCGGCGACGTACCCGAGATGACGAGGTTGGAGCGATTCGAAATGAGTCCGCACAGTGAAAGTGGCCAGTCCGAGCGAGGCCGTGCCAACCCCCACTTTATCCTCCCCCACTTATGGGGGAGGATAAAGTGGGGGTCCGGTTGGGCGGCCTCCTTTGCGGCCCTCATGGCTGCCTGCAGCTTCATTCTTGGCACCCCCTGCGCGGCGAATGCGAACTACGCGATCGCGATGCATGGGGAGCCGGCGCTGCCGCCAGGCTTTGCGGCGTTCCGCTACGTCAACCCGGATGCCCCGAAGGGCGGCCAGTTCACTCAAGGGATTCTTGGCACCTTCGACAGCCTCAATTGGTTCAATGGTAAGGGATTGCCGTTGCCGGAGCCGCAGCTCCGCGGACGGGTGATCGAAAGCCTGATGACGCGCGGTTACGACGAACCGTTCACGCTCTACGGCCTTCTCGCCCGCTCGGTCGAGACCGACGCCGACCGCACCTATGTGACCTTCGAGATCGATCCCAGGGCAGCCTTTGCGGACGGAGCGCCGGTTACCGCCGCCGACGTCATTTTCTCGTGGCAATTGCTACGCGATCACGGCCACCCCATGAAGCACCGTAGCTATTACGCCAAGGTGAAGGCCGCGACTGCACTGAGCACGCGCATCGTCCGCTTCGATCTTGCCGGCGACGGCGACCGCGAAATGCCGCTCATCCTCGGCCTCATGCCGATCCTGGCGCAGCATGCAGTCGATGCCGAACGGTTCGAGGAAACCTCGCTTACCCCATTGCTGGGCAGCGGCCCCTACGTGGTGGCCGAGGTCGATGCCGGACGCAGCGTGACGCTGCGCCGCAATCCGGCCTATTGGGGCCGCGATCTCGCGGTCAACCGCGGCTTGTGGAACTTCGACACGGTGCGGCTCGATTTCTATCGCGACGCCAACGGCCTATTCGAGGCGTTCAAGAAGGGCCTTTATGACGTGCGCGAAGAGGCAGACCCGGGCCGCTGGGAAACCGGTTACGACTTTCCGGCCGCGCGCGAGGGTCGCGTCGTGAAAGAGGAGTTCGCTTACGGCCTGCCGAAGATCATGCGGGCGCTGGTGTTCAACACGCGCCGCGCCATCTTTGCGGACGCGCGGGTGCGCGAGGCGATCTCGATGCTGTTTGATTTCGAATGGATCAATCGCAGCTTCTTCTTCGGCCGCTACCGCCGCACCGCGAGCTTTTTCGAAGACAGTGAGTTGTCCGCGCGCGGTCGGCCCGCCGATGCGGCCGAGCGCGCCCTGCTGGCGCCGTTCCCCGGAGCGGTGCGCGACGACGTGCTCGCCGGCACCTGGTCGCCGCCTGTTTCGGATGGCTCCGGACGCGACCGCGACACGCTGCGCCGCGCCTTGGCGCTATTGCGTGAGGCCGGCTACGAGCTCAGCGGAACGCTGCTCCGCCGGCGTGACACGAACGAGCCGCTCGCCTTCGAGATTCTGGTGGCCGACAAGGACCAGGAGCGGCTGGCAATCGCGTTTTCGCAAAATCTCAGGCGCGCCGGCGTCGAACTGCGTATCCGCACGGCCGACGCAGTGCAGTACGAACAGCGTCGCATCAATTTCGATTTCGACATGATCCAGAGCCGCTGGGACCAGTCTTTGTCGCCAGGCAATGAGCAAGCGCTCTATTGGAGCTCAGCTGCGGCCGATGCTCCCGGCTCCCGCAATTACATGGGTACCCGCAGCGCTGCAGCGGATGCCATGATCAGCGCTCTCTTGAACGCGCGCGAGCGTGGCGCCTTCGTCGCCGCCGTGCGGGCGCTCGATCGTGTGCTGATGTCGGGCATCTACGTCATTCCGCTCTACCATCTGCCGACCCAGTGGGTGGCGCGATGGTCCGCGGTCGGCCATCCGCGCGCGACATCGCTCTCCGGCTACCTGCCCGAGACGTGGTGGCGCGAGCTTGCCTCGCCTTGAGTCGCGTAGCGGTCAAGTCGGGAAGAGTTCGACCGGAGAGCAAGCAATTCTGCAAGAGCTTGGCCGATCAGACCGTCGGCTCGTCGGCCCTCCCGCCGCCTTTTTGCCGCGCACCGCGAGGTTGCGATAACCTCCTGACCTGCCTATTATCCAGGCCTTGAAATCGTCGGCTTTCGGCGAACCCGGCGCCGCCTCCCTCCCCTCCCCCGCTCGCCGGGAAGGGTAAGGAGGAGGCGCCGCTCCCATTCACTCAAAACTTAAGACACGCTCATGCTTCGAGGTCTGCGAAAAGCCTCTACCAATTGGCTCGGCAAGGTCGTCATGGCAGCGGTGGTCGGCTTTCTGACCATCAGCTTCGCGATCTGGGGCATCGGCGATATTTTCCGCGGTTTCGGGGGTTCCACCGTAGCCAAGGTGGGCCGCACCGAGATTTCAATGGAGCAGTTCCGCGTGCGCTACAATGAGCAGTTGCAGCAGCTCGGGCGCCAGTTGGGCCGGCCGATCACGCCGGACCAGGCGCAGGCCTTCGGCCTCGAGCAGCGAACGCTTGGCCAGATGATCGCATCCGCGGCGCTCGACGAGCGCGCGCGCCAATTCCGGCTCGGCATTTCGGACGCCGAGGTGGTGAAGCAGATCACCTCGGATCCGGCCTTCCGCGGCTTCAATGGCGAGTTCGACCACAGCACGTTCCTCCAGCGCATCCGCGATATCGGTTACACCGAGCAGCGCTTTGTTTTCGAGCAGCGCCAGACCACGCTGCGCCGCCAGATCGCCGAGGCAGTGGGCGCCGGAGTGGCGCCGCCTAAAGCCGCGGCGGAGGCGATCGACCACTATCGCGACGAGCAACGCAGCATCGAGTACCTGACGCTCGACGGTAGCAGGGTGGGCGACGTTCCGGCGCCGACGCCGGAACAGCTTGCGGCCTATTTCGAGGAGCGCAAGGTCGCGTTCCGCGCCCCCGAATATCGCAAGATCCAGCTGATCACGGCATCGCAGCAGGAGATCGCGGGCACCATCGAAGTCAGCGACGAAGAGGCCAAGCGCGTCTACCAGGATCGGCTCAAGCTCTATGAGACGCCGGAGCGGCGGCATATCGTGCAGATTTCGTTTGCCAATGCGGAGGATGCCAAGCGCGCGTCCGAACGCGTCACCGCAGGGCTGGCATTTGACGATCTCGCCAAAGAACCCGAGATTACCGATAGGTTGGTCGATCTCGGCACCGTGACGAAGGCCGACGTCATTGATCCGACCGTCGCCAGTGCGGCCTTCGACCTCGCCGAAGGGGCCGTCAGCGGCCCGGTCAGCGGACGATTCGGTACCGTGATGTTGCGGGTGCTCAAGATCGAGCCGGCCTCGACAAAATCATTCGCCGAGGTCGAATCAGACCTTAAGCGCGACATCGCGAACGATCGCGCCAAGGCTGAGGTGAACAAGATCAGGGACAAGATCGACGAAGAGCTCGGCGGCGGCGCGCAGCTCGAAGAGATCGCCAAGAAGCTCAATCTGAAGCTGCGCACCATCGAGGCGGTCGATCGCTCCGGGCGGACACCCGTGGGCGAGCCGGTCGCCGATCTGCCGGCCGGAGTGGACGTGGTCAACAGTGCTTTTAACACCGAGATCGGCAACGAGAACGAGGCGCTTGCGCTCGCGGGCGGCGGATTCGTCTGGTACGACGTGGTCAACGTCACGCCGTCGCGCGAGCGCAAGCTCGACGAGGTCAAGGACCGGGTCGAGGCGCGCTTTCGCGAGGACGAGACCATCAAACGCGTCAATGCCAAGACCACAGAAATCATAGGCAAGCTCAAGTCCGGCGCCTCGCTTGCCGAGGTCGCGGCGGCCGAGGGGCTGATCGTCGAGGCCAAATCTGGCCTGAGGCGTCAGGGCGGCGCGCAACTGCCCCCTCGCGTCATCACTGAGGTTTTCCGCACCGCGAAGGACCAGGTTGGCAGCGCAGAGGGCCAGACTGCCACTGACCGTGTGATCTTCCGCGTTGCCGACATCAAAATGCCGACCTTCGACGCGAATTCCGCAGACGCGAAGCGATTGATCGACCAGCTCAAGGACGCCTACAACGACGATCTCTTGAGCCAGTACGTCGCACGGCTGGAAAGCGATATTGGGACCGACGTCAATCAGAACGCCCTCGCCCAGGCCGTTGGCCGGGCGCCGAATCAGAGTGGCTTCTGATGAAACTCTTGAAATCCGCTTTACGACGTCAGGCCCGCGCAGAGACACCCCGCCGCATCACGCGGCGGGGAGGATGGCGACAGGCTTGGACAAGCCCGGCCATGACGCCAGGGCGCGCCGTCACCGGATTCGATGGCGTATGACTTAAACCTCCCCCAAAATTCCGCTCTCGCCTCCCATGCAGATCGAACCTCCCGCCGGCGCGTTTGCCACGACCTATGCACGCGGCGCCACGCAGGTCGTGTGGACCACGCTGGTGGCCGACCTTGAGACGCCGGTCTCGGCCTTTCTCAAGACCGGCGCCGACAAGCCGCTGAGCTTCCTTCTCGAATCCGTCGAGGGCGGAGCGGTGCGCGGGCGCTATTCGATCATCGGGCTCGATCCTGACGTTGTGTGGCGCGCCCGCGGCGATAAAGCCGAAATCAACCGCGCCGCGCGGCAGGATGAAGACGCGTTCCATCCCTGCGGCGAGCCGCCGTTGGCCGCGTTGCGCGCCTTCATCAACGAAAGCCGGTTCGTACTGCCGGACAGCCTGCCGCCCATGGCGGCCGGAGTGTTCGGCTATCTGAGCTACGACATGGTCCGGCTCATGGAGGAGCTGCCGTCGCCCAACCCGGACCCGATCGGGATTCCGGACGCCATCCTGGTGCGGCCCACCGTCGTGATCATCTTCGATTCCGTGCTCGATACGCTCACTCTGGTGACGCCGGTACGCCCGGCCAAGGGAGTAACGGCAGAGGCAGCACTGGCCCGTGCCGTCGACCGGCTGACGGCCGTAGTCGATGCGCTCGACAGGCCCCTTGCCAAGGAGCCCGCCGGCTCGGCGGCCGAGGGACTGAAGATCGCGCCGGCCTCGAACACGACGGCGGCGGAGTTCCGCGCCATGGTGGCGCGGGCGAAGGAATACATCGTGGCCGGTGACATTTTCCAGGTGGTTCTGGCGCAGCGCTTCGAAACGCCGTTCACGCTGCCGCCGTTCGCTCTCTATCGGGCGCTGCGCCGGGTCAATCCGGCGCCGTTCCTGTTCTATCTCGACTACGGGGGATTTGCGGTGGCGGGCTCGAGTCCGGAGATTCTGGTGCGCACCCGCGGCGACAGGGTGACGATCCGACCGATCGCCGGCACCAAACCGCGCGGGCTGACGCCCCACGAGGACAAGGCGCTTGAAGAGGAACTGCTGGCCGACCCGAAGGAGCGGGCCGAGCACCTGATGCTGCTCGACCTCGGGCGCAACGA
>WNFG01007129.1_pt1 | contig 11430 bp, 12 predicted proteins | sample 5400431 | NCBI WGS metagenome assembly WNFG01 (sample SAMN13153346, study PRJNA577476) | soil metagenome | isolation source: 120 cm saprolite under Douglas fir tree site 2 hole 3 replicate 2 | place: USA:California | collected 2015-04-18
GAGGTACACTTGCAACGCTCCTGCCGCGGGGAGTTTTGGACAGCCAAAGAGGCCGCAGGTGGAGAGAAGCCATTCTCTCTAGGAACGATGTTCGCCTGATCGGCACGTTCGGCGAACACGGATTGTTTCGTCATGCGATGGTAAGCATCGGCGCTGCCGTGTTCGAACGCAAGCACACGGGCGCAGCTACCGTCATGATTTGGGCCGATGAGCGCTCCAACTCTGCCGAAGGTGCCTTGCGTGCACTTCGCCGCCAGTCGGCAACTAATAAATTGATCGAAGACAGATCGTCTACCAATTGGTCGATCTACTCCATGCAATCACGCGATTTGGCAACGCGCAAAAGTTGGTTGCCAACCCCAAATGCACTAGGCGCCACGCTTGATTTGATCAAGAATAAAAGGCTACCTCGCATCGAGCAGCTCTTCAAAGTTCGCCAGGGGATCAAAACTGGTCTGAATGAAGCACTTCTCGTTTCGGATGAAGAGTTGGCATCTTTGCCGGCCCGCGAGCGGAGATATTTTCGCATTTTCTACGCACCAAAGCAGTTTCAGTCAAAAAAACAGATGCTAGAATCGGTGCCAGAATTTGGCAAGAAACTTCTCCGCAATGAGACAGCACTAAAAAAACGATACGATGCAGACCCGCAAAGATGGTGGGAGGCAAGTCGATCCAGAATGGATCTTGCGAATCGGACGCCACGGATTCTAACCAAAATGTTCGGTGGACCGAACATGGCGGCGGTTGACGCGAAGGGCGAGTTTTTGCCGCTACAAGCGTACGCATGGATGCCCACGGAGTTTGCGTTAAAGGTTGATGAAGGTCTCCAGGAGGCGGCCCTGTGGTGGTATTGCCGTATTCTCAATTCAACAATTTTCTTTCTATTGAGAAGAGAGTTTGCTGCCGCAATCACAGCCGGCGGCCAATTGGACGTATCTCCGAAGTACGTTAATGACGTGCCTATGCCCACGCCGAGCAGAGATGAGCTAATTAGCCTCATATCCGCAGGCGAGCCCGATGTTAATGCGTCAAAAGAAAACGACGAAATAGTCGCCGCTTCGTATGGTACCAGGCTTGAGTCGTGGCCGATCTATGCAGCCCGTTAGCGAGCATATATTTTCCGGGCACCTACAGACTCTCCGGCAAATCTTTCGCCGGAGATTAGAATCACGGCACGGTGATAGTTTCATACTCAAGGCCAACAACATTGCTGGCCCCGGCGTTTCTATCGTTCTGCAGGGCAACTCGTCCACTGTTAGCGTTGTCAGTGACCGAGACGCATACGAGGCATGCGCCATACTAGCCACAGTCGGGCAGAGGCGTATTCTTTGTTCTTTTTACGAGAGTTGGAAAATCATTCGCCCCAAAAAACCAGAGTATCGATTCGACAAGGTGGCCATGACGTTTTTCCTTTCGATCATTCAACGGAATGATTTTCTGAACAAGCAGATATTTCGCCTTGAATGGGACGATTGGCAACAGCAAGACCAGCCGAACAAGGCAGCATATCCTCACTGGCAATTTGATCGCTGGCTTACTGGGTCCGACGATCGGGGATTGATCAAATTACGAGAGAGCTTTGAAGCTCCAACAACCGAGGTAGTCATTTTTGAGTCGGCAGAACAGGCCGCTCAGCGGCCAGTGCGGCTTGAACGCCCTGACCTTGGCTGGTTTACGCGGCTGCACTTTCCGTCCATAGCTCCATGGGCAACAGACCCAATCAAGGATTTAAATGACGTTAGCATACAACCACATCGTAGTATTCCCAATTCCGTAACGGAACTTGAGGGATGGATTGAATCCGCTCTCCGGTATCTCAAGAGCGAGCTGGAAACTTATGATTAGTGGCCCGTTTTCAAAATCGCGAGTGGCCTAAATAGGCCAGTACCCGCCGGGGACGGGTTGCTTTTGAATGCAGGAGGCCACGTTATCGAATGCATTCTCATAAATTTTGCAATAGGCTCAGTGGGTTGGCATTTCTACTACATATCGAGAGAATTTTTTCGTTTTCACTTGACACGCTCTGCGTAAGAACATATAGTGAACAGAACGGCCGATCTCGCCCACGGACCGCCGCTTTGGTCTTCGGGCGAAATCGGGAGCGGGCGCCGACGGTGCGGGAAGAACGTGGTCCCGCCGCGAGCGCCGCGGTGGAGCGCCGGGAGGCGCCGCACCCCTGCGTCACTGGGGTGCGCGCGCCGTCGCAACGGCGCGCGGCGCGCCCGCAAGGAAGGGAGAAAGAGAAAGGGCGACGCCCGGCGCCCGAAAACGGAAGTGCCCGGGCGGCGTAGCGTTGGCTGTTTGACAAGTGAATCCGAAGGTTACCCCGCCGAGCGCGCTTGGGCGGCGTCGCGCGCCGCGATTTGCGCCTTCGCCTTGTTGACCAGGGACTGGCGGATGCGGGCGACCCCGATGTCGTGCTGGTAGAGCATCTCGCGCTTGCGGGCATCCGCCGGCATGCTCTCGAGCACGTCGCGGTCCTGCTCGAGCACGTGCCAGTGCCGCGCCTCGAGCGTGGCGCGATAGAGGAAGCGCCAGACCTCGCGGGGAAGACCGGTGGCCTTGCGCAGCCGCCAGAAGAAGACGAGGCAATGGCCCTCGTCGACCGGCGTCGTGAAGCCGATGATGCGGAACGGTCCGCCCGGGCCGGCGGCGGCGGGGTAGGGGATGTCGAGCCGGCAATAGGGCGCGGCGGTCTCGGTCACCATCTCGGTCCAATCGAAGTTCTCGCCCTGCTGCTCGACCCGGGTGACGATGAAGCCCAACGCGGTCCGCTCGATGCGCATCTGATCCTGCTTGGCGCCGAAGGCGAGCGTGAAGGAATTGGCGTGCAGGTAGGAGCCGTGCATCGGATCGGCGAGATTGTCGAGCGCATAGCGGTAATTGCAGGCCCACGGCGATACGCACAGGATCGAGGTCCAGTCCGGGCTGGTGAGCTCCTCGGGCAGCGTCAGCGGCGCCGCCTCGGGATGCCCGGCGCTCGCGAAATAGACGAAGATCGCATCGTTCGCCTCCGCGACCGGGAAGCTTTCGACCGGCCGCCGCCCTTCGAGCGCGCAATCCGGCATCGCCGGCACCCGCACGATCGTGCCTGACCCGTCGAGCGTCACGCCGTGATAGCGGCAGGCGAGGTGGTCGCCCATCACCTCGCCGAGCGAGAGCCGGGCGCCGCGATGCGGGCAATAGTCCTCGAGGCATTGCAGCCGGCCGCCGGCATCGCGCCAGAGCACCAGGTTACGCCCGAGCGCCCTGACCGGGTGCGGCCTGCCGGGCCTCACCTGCACCGACTTCGCGACCGCGTACCATTGGTCGAGCAGTCCGCGGTTGACGAGCTCGTCGATCCTCTGCTTGTCGTCCGCCATCGCGCCTCCCATCCTTCGATCGGGCTATTTGATGAAATCGTTGCTGTAGAGCTCCGCGACCGGCAGCTCGGCCTCGATGAAACCTTGCGCCTTGTAGAAATGCTGCAGGCCGGCGAGCCGCTGCGGATCCATCGCGCCGAGCGTTGCCTGGCCCTTGTAGGTGCGCTCGGTGTAGTTCGCGAGGATCTTTTTCATCAGCTCCTCCTTGCCCTTGAAGGAGGGCGAGGCCTCGACGTAGACCAGCGCCGCCTTCTGCGGATCGTTCATGACGAACTGCATGCCCTTCAGCGTGGCCTTGACGATCGCGCGCACCATGTCCGGCCGCTCCGCGATCATCTTGTCCGACGCCAGGATCGCCTGCGACATCGACTGGAAATAGTCCTTGGTGGGAAGCGACACCGCGTCCTTGACGCCCTCCTTGACGTCGATCTCCCAGTCCGGCGTGCAGGCGCAGGCGTCGACGGTCCCCGCCACCACCAGGCTCGCGACCGCGGCCGGCCCGACCGCCTGCGCGTTCACGTCGTTCTTGGTGATGCCCTTCGAGGCGAGCGCGCCGAGCAGCGCGTAATAGGTGGTGTCCTGGAAGGCGAGCACGGAAATCTTCTTGCCGCGCAGGTCCTCGAGCTTCTCGATGCCGCGGTCCTTGCGGCCGACCACGACGGTCATCGCGCCGCCGCCCATCAGCCCGACCGATTTCACCGGCACGCCGTTGCCGCGCACGATGATCGGGGTGTCGCCGATCGCGCCCCCGATCGGCGCGTTGCCGACCCCGATCTGCTTGGCGACGTCGACGCCGCCGCGCGCCACCACGAATTCCACGTCGTAGCCGGCGTCGGAATAATAGCCGAGGTGCTTGGCGAGCACCCACGGCGCAAAGGCCGGCAGGCTCGGCGGGGCGGGAAGGAGATAGGTGATCTTCTCGGCGGCAAGGGCGGGCGTGCCCGCGATGCCCGACAACGAAATGCCGCCAAAAATGGCGAGCGCCGCCGCCGACGGGCCATTGCGACCGAAGATTCTCGACATTGTCACTCTCCTTCGCCCATTCCTGCGGGCCGATCCCGATGCCGGAAGCTCATGCCTTTGCTTTCGGCTTTCCATGCGCCTCGCGCCACTCCCGCGCCAGCCGCTCCCGCACCGGCATGAAGTCGTAGGTCGGGAAGAACTCGGTCGAGAAGGCGCCCCAGGCGCAGCGTTCGATCTCGACGTTGACGACATTGAGCAGATGCGGCGGCAGCCGCAAGGTGACGATCTGTCCGATCCCCATCACTACGTTCCAGCTGACGATCTCCACGCCCTTGGGGGGAAAGCGCTCCCACCAGCCGGTCGCGGCGAGATGACCCTGGATGCCCGCGAGGTTCTTCGACTGATCGTGCTTGAGGAAGACCGTCAGTAGGATGGTCTCGGGATCGCCGCTCACGCCGTCATCTCCGGACCCGCGCTGGGGACACGACTGCCCGCCGGGTTGACACCGCCAATCTACCCTGTTCTTATTCGAACGCAAGTTTCAAAATGCGGAGCAGCGAGGCAAGGCGGCATGGCGGAGATCCATTCGCGGCTGATGCATCAGTCGCTCGGCCGCCCCCTGACCGCGGCGGAGCGGGCGCTCGCCGATGCGCTGGAAGCGGCGTTCGGCGCCGGTGAGCAGGACTTCGAGGAGGTCGCCCGCGCGCTCGAGCGCGCCGGGATCAAGCGTCCCTCCGGCGCCGCCGGTCCCTGGACCGCCGCGGTGCTCGAGCAGGAGCTCAAGGATATCAACGCTTCGCTGGATGCGGCCTATGCTGAAAACGGCATCGGTGCTTGACGTCATCGGGGTGACCAAGCGCTTCACCGCGCCGGACGGCGTGTCGCCGCTGACCGCGATCGAGCGCGTGAGCCTCACCGTGCGCGCCGGCGAATTCGTCGCCGTGGTCGGTCCGTCCGGGTGCGGCAAGAGCACCATCCTCAACCTGGTCGCCGGCCTCGACCGCCCGAGCGAGGGGCGCATCCTGCTCAACCAGGTGCCGGTCGAGGGACCGAACCCGACGGTCGGCTTCATGCTGCAGAAGGACCTGCTGCTGCCGTGGCGGACCATCGTCCGCAACGTGGAGTTCGGGCTCGAGGCGCGCTCGCTCAGCCGCGCCGAGCGCCGCGAGCGGGCGCTGCGGGAATTGCGGCGCTGCCGGCTGCACGATTTTGCCGCGAGCTATCCCTATCAGTTGTCCGGCGGGATGCGCCAGCGCGCGGCGCTCGCCCGCACGCTGGCGATCGAGCCGGCGATCGTGCTGCTCGACGAGCCGTTCTCCGCGCTCGATGCGCAGACCAAGCTGATCCTGCAGAGGAGCTTCGCCCAGACCATCGCCTCCTCCTCGATCACCACGCTCTTGATCACCCACGATCTGATGGAAGCGGTGATCATGTCCGACCGCATCCTGGTGATGAGCGAGCGTCCCGGCCGCATCGTCGAGGAGATCCCGGTCGACCTGCCCGACCGCGACGATCCGATGGCGCGCATCTCGGCGCCGCGGGCGCGCGGATATGTCGACCGTCTGCTCGCGAGCCTGCACCTGCAGGAGAAGGCGGCATGAGCGCCTCCGAGCTCGGCGCCGCCGTTGAGGGCGCCGGCGCGCTCGACCCGGTCGCGGCGCGGGCGGTGCCGACGCCGGATCATGTGGCGCCGGCCGCCGGCCTCGCGTCGCGCTCGTCGATCCTGCTCGGAAGCCTCGGCTTCGGCATTTTGTTCCTGCTCGCCTGGCAGTTCCTGCCGCCGGCGCTCGGCGTGCCGTCCTACATCATTCCGACGGTGACTGATCTCGCGCGCGAGTTTGCCCGCATGGTCCAGCGCGAGAACCTCGCGGTGCACGTTCTCTCCACGGTGACGATCGCCACCGCCGGCTTCGTGATCGGAAGCCTGCTCGGCGCCGCCATGGGCTACGTGCTCGGCATGTCGGTGTTCATCGAGAAGGTGCTCTCGCCCTACATTCTCGGCCTGCAGATCGCGCCCAAGGTGGCCTTTGCGCCGCTGTTCATCATGTGGCTCGGCTACAATTCCTGGCCGAAGCTGATCGTGACGATCCTGGTGGTGTTCTTCCCGATCATGGTCAACGTGCTGCAGTCGATGAAGACCGTCGACCGCGACCTCGTCAATCTCGCCCGCGCCTACAGCATGAGCCGCTGGCAGATCTTCTGGAAGATCGAGGTGCCGGCGTCGATGCCGGCGCTGATGGCCGGGCTGCGCATCGGCGCCACGCTGGCGGTGATCGGCGTCACCGTCGGCGAGCTGGTCGGCGGCAATACCGGGCTCGGCTATCTCATCACCTTCGGCGAGGGCCAGGCCAATACCGCGATGGTGTTCGACGCCATCGTGCTGCTCACCCTCATCGGCATCGTGCTCTACGCGGTGGTCGCGATGATCGAGGCGCGGGTGCTGCACTACATTCCGCGCGCCATGCGCTGAGCCAACGCTAAGGAGGACGTCATGGAACACAAGCCCATCTATCCCGAGATCAGGCCGGAAAGCGTCGCCATTCCCAAAGGACGGTCGCTCTCCTCCTGGCTCGAATCGCGCATCGCGCGCTACGAGACGCGCTCGCTCGACTGGCACGCGCTCAAGTTCCAGGCCGATTACGACCAGAAATATCGCCGCGCCCAGATGCGCTATATCGGCACCGGCGGGACCGGCGTCGACAGCGACGAGAGCACGGTTCCGGCCGAGCACTTCACGTTCTCGACCATGGTGCTGCCGGCGGGATGCGAAGGCCCGCTGCATCTGCATACCGACGCGGAAGAGGTGTTCTTCGTGCTGCGCGGCAACAAGCTGCGCTTCATCATCGAGCACCAGGGCGAGCGGTTCGAGACCGTGCTCAAGGAACGGGACCTGTTCTCGGTGCCGCCCGGCGTCTATCGCGGACTCGTCAACGACGGCATCGAGGAAGCGTTGATGTGCGTGATCATCGGCAACAGCAAGCCGGTGACGCCGACCTATCCGCCGGACCATCCGCTGTCCAAGATCAAGCGCCCGAAGGGCGCGGGCGCGGGATAGGACGTCCATGAGCAGCGTTCACAACTCTCGTAGGGTGGGCAACGGCGCGATTCGAATCCTGGCCGCGTCTCCGAGGTTGGGGAGCGCCGTTGCCCACGCGGAGCTGAGGCGCGGGTAAAGATGGCGCGTGGGCAAAGGCGCGTCGCGCCTCGCGCAATCGAACGGTCCGAGCAACGCCTTTGCCCACCCTACGAGTCCGAGAGCGATTTGGAATGCGAACATGAGCAGCGTCGACAAGGAGCGGGTCGAGGACCGCCTGACCGCCGGCATCCTCGGCCAGTGGTACGCGGTCGCAAAATCGGTCGAGGTCAGGCGCGACAAGCCGCGCGCGGTGAAGGCGCTCGGGCGGCAGCTGGTGCTGTGGCGCGACCGCGCGGGCCGGCTCCACTGCCTGGAGGATTATTGCCCGCATCGCGGCGCCCGGCTGTCGCGCGGCGAGGTCAATCACGACGACATTTCGTGCCGCTATCACGGGGTCACGCTCGACGGCAGCGGCACGATCGTGCGCGTGCCGGCGATGCCGGGCTGCGCGCTCGAGGGCCGCAAGGCCGTCGACAGCTACGCCGTGATCGAGGCGAACGACGGCATCTTCGTCTACTTCCCGAGCAAGGAGAAGCCGGCGCCGCCCGAGCTGAAGCTGCCGGCTGAATTCTCCGACCCGGCCTGGTCGAGCTTCCTCTGCATGGGGCGGTGGGAGTGCAGCTATCGCTACGTCTACGACAACTTCGCCGATCCCATGCACGCCTGCTACCTGCACGCCAATTCCTTCACGCTCGCGTTCGGAGCGAAGCAGGACGTGATGCAGATCGAGAAGCATGACGACGGCTTCACCGTCGCCCGCCTCGAGCAGAAGGACGTCAATCTCGACTGGACCCACGTCGTGCTCGACGGCACCCAGGTCTATTGCCGGCTCGACATTCCCTATCCGCAAGCCGCCGGACCGGGCGGTCCGTTCCGCATCATCGGCTACGCCACCCCGGTCGACGACAAGTCCTGCATGGTGTTCTTCTGGCGGTTCCGGCGCCTCGGCGGGATCGCGCGCGAATCCTGGCGCTTCCTCTATCGCGCGACGCTCGAGGCGCGTCATTGGCACGTGCTCGAGCAGGACCGCGAGATGCTCACCCATATTCCGGCCGACGCCCACAAGCGCGAGATGCTCTACCAGCACGACGTCGGCGTGGCGCGCATGCGCCGGATGTTGTCGCAACAGGTCAACAGCCAACTCGCGGCCGAGGACTCGGTCCGCATGGCGGTCTGAGGTGATGCTCGCCGGCCGCACCATCGTCGTCACGGGCGCCGCACGCGGGGTCGGGCGCGCGATCGCGCGCGGCTGCGCCGAGGCGGGGGCGTGCCTGGTGCTCGCCGACGTTCTGGCGGACGCCGGCCGCGAGGTCGCCTGCGAGCTCGCCAGGATGACCGAGGCGCGCTTCGTGCCGATCGACCTCGGCGACCCGGAATCGATCGAGGCTTTCGCGCGCGACGTGGCGCAGCACGAAGGCGAGATTCACGGCCTCGTCAACAACGCGGCGATTGCGACCAACGTGGGCGGCAAGTCGTTCGACGAGATCGATCTCGAGCACTGGGACCGCGTGATGCGGGTGAACGTGCGCGGCACCTGGCTGGTGACGCGGGCGCTGGCGCCGCTGTTCGGCGAAGGCGGGTCGGGGCGCATCGTCAACATCGCCTCCGACACCGCGCTGTGGGGCGCCCCGCGTCTGCTCGCCTACGTCGCCAGCAAAGGCGCCGTGATCGCGATGACCCGCTCGCTCGCCCGCGAGCTCGGTCCCCGCGGCATCGGGGTGACCGTGGTGGCGCCCGGCATCCTGCGCTGCGAGGCGACCGAATACGTGCCGGCCGAGCGCCACCGCCTCTACGAGGCCGGACGCGCGGTGCCGGGGCCGCAGCAGCCCGAGGATATCGTGGCGACCGTCATGTTCCTGCTCACTCCCGGCGCGCTCGCGCTCACCGGGCAGGTGCTTCCCGTCGATGCCGGCTTCGTCTTCACATGACCGAGATCGCCCGACGCACGGCTGCCGGCTTGAGCTATCTCGCCCGCGACGGCGAGGGCCTCCCGATCGTGCTGCTGCACGGGATCGGCAGCAACGCGCAATCGTTCGAGCCGGTGATGCGGGCGCTCGATCGTCCCGCGCTCGCCTGGGACGCGCCGGGCTACGGCGCGTCGGAGCCGCTCGCCGCGCAATGGCCCGATGCCTCCGACTACGCCGCCGCCGTCGATCGCTGGCTCGCGGGCATCGGCGTGTCGCGCTGCATCCTCGCCGGTCATTCGCTCGGCGCCTTGATCGCTGCCCGCTTCGCGTTAGTCGCGCCAAAGCGGGTGGCCGCGCTGTTCCTCCTTTCGCCTGCGCTCGGCCACGGCGTCGAGAAAGGCTCAGCCCTGCCGCCGCCGGTGGCGAGCCGAATCGAGGAGCTCGACCGGCTCGGCGCGGAAAAGTTCGCGCAGGCACGGTCGCCGGGCCTCCTTGCCGATCCCGCCGCGCAGCCGCTGGTCCTGCAGGCGGTCGTGCGCGCCATGGCGTGCGTTCGCCGACCCGGCTACGACCAGGCCGCGCGGCTCCTTGCCGGCGGCCGGCTCATCGACGACGCGGCGACGATCGAGCTGCCGACCGCGGTCCTGGTCGGCGCGCAGGACCGCATCACGCCGCCCGCGAGCGCGCGTCGCGTCTTCGACGCGCTGCCCGCGGCATCGTCGCGCAACGTCTATCGGGAGATCGCCGGCGCCGGCCACGCGCTCTGCCAGGAGCGGCCCGCCGAGGCGGCGCGGGCGATCGCCGAGATCGTCGCGCGCCAGGCGACCGCCCATGCGTGAGAAAGCCAAAGGCAGACGCGCGGCCGGACCCTATATCGCGCCGCCGGTGCAGCGGGCGGTGCGGCTGATCCGTCACGTCGCCGAAGGCAATCCGGTGCTCAACATGAGCGAGACGGCGAAGGTGCTGAAGATCAACCGGACGACCCTGCTGCGCCTTCTGCACACGCTGGAGGCCGAGGGCTTCGTGGAACGGCGCCCGAGCGGGGCCGGGTATCAAGTCGGCCTGTCGCTGCTGGAGGTCGGCGCGCGCGCGCTGTTCTCGCAGGACCTGGTGCAGGTCGCGGTTCCGGTGCTGATGAGGCTTGCCGAGACGCTGCAGCTCTCTGCTCATCTCGGCGTGCTCGACGGCACCGACGTGCTCTATCTCGTGCGCCGCACGCCCAACACGCCACTCGCCAGCAACATCCGCGTCGGCAGCCGGCTTCCGGCCCACGCCACCACCATGGGCCGCATGCTGCTCGCCTTCATGACGCCGGTCGAGCTCGAAACGCTTTATGCCGGCAGGGAGCTCGAGCGCTTCAGCGAGCACACCTCGACGACGCTTCCCGCGCTCAAGGCCAAGGCCGAGAAGGACCGGCGCGCCGGCATCGCCTGGAGCGAGGCGCATTTCGAGCGCGGCATCGGTTCGGCGGCCGTGCCGGTGCTCGACTTCGCCGGCACGCCGCTCGGCGCGATCAACGTGTCGGGACCGGTCGGCGCTTTCGCCGATGAGGCGCGGCGGCGCATCATCGAGAAGGAATTGCGCGCGGCCGGCGCCGAGATTTCGCGCCGCCTCGGTTGGATCGGTCCCGATGCGGCCAAGGGCGGCGCCAAGGGCGCGCTGGTCGAGGCCGGAGAATAGAGCATCGCAAGGCGCGCACCGCAGTCGGGCGGCGCGGCGCGCGGGCAAGCATGAGCGGGGATGCACGCGGATGGATCTCGGACTGCAAGACAGGGTCGCGGTCGTCACCGGCGGAACGTCCGGCATCGGGCTCGCGACCGCCCGGCTGCTGCTGGCGGAAGGCGCCGCGGTCGCGATCTGCGGTCGCGACGAGAAGCGGCTTGCGGCGGCCCAATCCTCGCTCCTGGGAAATGCGCCGGAGAAGCAGCTCCTCGCCATGCCATGCGACGTGCTCGACAAGGACGCCGTCGGCCGCTTCGCCGCCGCGGTCGAGCGATGGATCGGTCGCTGCGATATTTTGGTCAACAATGCCGGCCAAGCCCGCATGTCGAGCTTCGCGGAC
>WNFG01008023.1_pt1 | contig 11429 bp, 5 predicted proteins | sample 5400431 | NCBI WGS metagenome assembly WNFG01 (sample SAMN13153346, study PRJNA577476) | soil metagenome | isolation source: 120 cm saprolite under Douglas fir tree site 2 hole 3 replicate 2 | place: USA:California | collected 2015-04-18
ACTACTTGTCGTAATCTGGCTGCTGGCTGTACTTGGCGTCAGCCTTTCGATCTTCACATTAAAACTACCGCGCTGGGTAACTGCAAGTCTCTACATCAGTATGGGCTGGGTTGCGCTTCTGGCACTGCCTGCTTTCCTGGCCATACTCCACTGGACTGCAGTGGCTATGCTCACTCTCGGCGGCATCCTTTATACGATTGGCGCGGTGATCTATGCACAAAAGAGACCAGATCCATTTCCTAAAGTGTTTGGTTTCCACGAAGTCTTCCACCTCTTCGTTATTGCAGGAGGAGTGGCGTTCGCTGCATGTGTTTGGATATGGGCGCTGCCATTTCCTAGGAAATAGCGGTACAGTTTCCTATGATACTCACACCTCTTACGCTTCTTCTCGCGCTTGCATTTTATCGATGGAATCCCTATGATTCAATGGAATAGTTGCGTTCGCATGTGTCCTGGTCCAAGCGAGGAGATGTCACCCTTCTATGGCTTTATCGAACGACAACCCTCAGCAAGAAGACAAAACCCAACTCTCCCCTGGAGAGACCACAACTGACCCTCGTTTTCTGGCCGTTATGCAAGAAAGCGCGGATATTTTTTGCATTCTCACTCCCAGGGGCGAGGTGCAAGAAGTCTCCCCCAGTTGGCAAAACTTTACCGGGCAAGAGGAGAACGAGTATCGAGGGAGAGGCTGGCTGGAGGCCTTCCATCCTGCTGATCAGCCGCAGATCGAAGAAATGCTGATCCAAACGGTCGCCTCTGGGCGGAGCAGTGAACACACGTGCCAGATGCGCAGATATGATGAGAGCTACCGCCTGATGTCCTGGCGTCTGATCCCGGTACGCGAGCCTTCGGGGGCTATTTCTGAGCTTGTGGCCTCTGGCACCGATATCACGATGGAGGAACTGGCGAAGCAGATGAGTGAAGCACAGATGCAGCTCGCCGTGAAAGCGTCCGGTGTGGGCATGTGGGATTGGGATCTCATTACCAGGCAAATGGTGTACACGGATCAGATGGCGGTCTATCTTGGCCTCTCCCCTGATACTTCAGCGAGTGATGAACGGGTCAGGGCATGCTTGCACCCTGATGACCGTGAGCGAGTAGAGCGCATGCACCAACGTATCCTGGCTGAGAAGACAGAATATAGTACCGAGTACCGCACGATCTGGCCTGATGGGAGCATGCACTGGTTGCTAGCCAGAGGACGAGGTATCTATGATGCCCACGGCAAGCCGACCCATCTGTTGGGAGCCTGCATGGATATTACGGAGCTGAAACAGGCGGAAGAGGCCTTGCGGGAGAGTGAGGCCCGGTTTCGCCGGTTCGTGGACTCCAATATCATTGGGATCGCGCTGGTTGACCTGGAGGGAAACATTCGTGAGGCCAACGATGCCTTGCTCGAGCTTTTGGGGTATACCCGGGAAGACCTGATAGCGGGACGGATGCAGTGGACGACGATGACTCCTCCAGAATACCAGGCGCGAGATGTCCAGGCCGGAGAGGAAGAGTTGGCCACCGGCACTTTTATGCCGTTTGAAAAAGAGTATGTGGCGAAAGACGGCAAGCGCGTGCCGGTCCTGACCGGGGGAACACGTTTGCGCCAGGTAGGCTCCTTACCGCTGGCCATCACTTTCGTCTTAGATCTGACCGCCCGCAAAGAATTGGAACGGCAAAAAGACCTCTTTCTCGGCATGACTGGCCATGAGCTGAAAACACCACTGGCCGTGCTCAGAGGGACACTTCAATTGGGCCAACGGCGCCTGAAACGGATCACCACGACGGAGCATGTCTCCCCAGAGTGGAAGACGTTCGTCCAGGATCTCACGAAGGAGCTGGAGGATTCGGTGCGCCAGATTGATGTACAAACCCGGTTGATTAATGATCTGCTGGATGTTTCGCGCATCATGACCAATACATTGAAGCTGGAGCTGCGAAGGTGCGAGTTGGGGAGCATCGTGCGGGAAACCATCAAGGATTTGCGGATTATGGCACCTGAGCGCTCACTCCTGCTTGAAGTACCAGAACACCTCGCAGTCCATGTGCTGGCTGATCGGGAGCGCATCAGCCAGGTCGTGTCCAACTATGTGACCAATGCGCTGCGCTATTCGAGTCCAGATCAGCCAGTCCACATTGGGCTGACCACCAAGGAGGACGTTGCTCGTGTCTGGGTGCGAGACCAGGGACCAGGTCTCTCGGCAGAAGCTCAGAAGGACCTCTGGCAGCGCTTTCACCAGGTCAGGGAGGTGCCCGTACTCAGCGGTTCCGGGAAGGGGCTAGGTCTGGGCTTATATATCTGCCACATGCTTATCGCGCAACACCAGGGAGAAGTCGGGGTGGAAAGTACGCCTGGGGAAGGTTCCACCTTCTGGTTTACCCTTCCCCTCGTCCAATGAGAGGATTCACGGTCCAAATCTCCCCTGCCATACTGAACGAGGTTGCCTGGTATGCTATCATGAATATGCGAAAATACACAACAAACAAGGAACCCGCCATGCCCGAAACATTCGAGGAATTATATACCCCCTTGCTCAAAGACGTATTCAAAATCCACGCCCAAAAACAGTTAGATCAAGGTGATGACGGACTCGTCTCTGCCCGTGCATATGCAGAACAAGGCAAACCCGAATTTGCCCTTGCCTTTCTCCTGTTGCTAGACATAACCGGCGATGAAAAACGTGAAATACTGGCCACAGGCAGTTTCACCGGCCTTTTCCCCTCATTAAATTAGAAGCCCAGAATGACCTCCTGAACGCCCGCTCGATCCGCCAGGGTAAGCGCATACGCAGCGCCACCAGAATACCCCCCGTCGGCTAGCCCCTGTTACAAATCGCAATTCTCAGCGTATATATTGTTGTGCGCAGTGCTTTTAAAAGTCGCTCTTTCGCCCATAGGAATCGTCGTCATAGTAAGGGCGGGAGTGGTGTGGAGCGGAGTGGGGACCCTCCTCCTTGCGTCTTGCCTGAGTGCGGAGCACTAGCTGCGCAGCAGCGTTGCTCCTTTCGTCCGGCCTGAGTGCGAAGCACTAGCTGCGCAGCAGCGTTGGCCGGACGGATAAGTGCCAGGCAAGACGGATAGGTGCCAGCGGTCGCCCTAGAAGTCCTCTCACAGCACTCGTCTTTCGAATAGCTCAGTACATTGTGAAGTATTCCATATTCATTTCCTCCAAACTCTGGTATGATACAAGGGGTCACTTATAAACTTTTTATATCGAGAAAAACAGGCTTTGCCTATCCTTTCCTGGTGGATCGTCGTAATCACAAGTAAAGGGCGGCGGTATCTAAGCCGTAGTGCTGATAATCAATGATATATTGTTTAAATCCAAAAAAACCACATGCAAATAAAGGATCATCATCGAGCGCTCCCACCGTGATTTTATCCGGCTCCTCCACTGGCGGAACCCCGCTAACAGTAGAAGAACAGGTGAGCTGCCACTATTGTAGATATTTACTACAGGGGGCTTTGCTCGGTGATTGCCGCGTTACCCGCTGGATCGGCTCGGGCGCATTTGGCGACGTATACGAAGCCGAGCAACTGCCCCCGTTGAATCGGCGCGTAGCCATCAAGGTAATGTCTCTGGAGCGCGTAGTTGACAGCAAGTCGGCAGAACTCTTCGCGCGTGAGGTAGCAGCAATTGCCGCCCTCGATCACCCCAACATCTTGCCCGTGTTGCGTGTGGGCATGATTGAGGATGGACGTTCCTACCTCGTAATGAAGTATGCCGCGCACGGCTCACTCCAAAATTATTGCCAGCAGACTTCCCAGGGCTTCTCCATCCTGCCAACAGTTGCACCGCGTATTTCCGTTGCCGAAACACGCACTATCATCTCCCCAGATACCGTTGTAATAGTTGATACCGGCACACCAGCGATGGAAAAAGTTGCACATGCTGGTGATAGCCAAAACGCCCTTTTACAAGATGTCAAAGATGTCGAAGACGTCGATCAGGGTACGGATACCTACAGCACTAAAGAACTTGATTCGCCTGGGCAAGAAGATGACCAGCCCGGCAATGTGGAATCCACTCCCACCGCTTCCGCACAGGATTCTTCCGGGGAAACCATCATTACAGAGAAGTCCCTTGCTGAGAAAGAAAACCGGCAGCATGGGGATGCACAAGAAGCTGAATCGCCCATCTCAAGAGAACCGCTCGTGTTGACGCCGCAACAGATCTTGCCCTATATAGAAGGAGCCGCAGCAGCCTTACAGTATGCCCATGACCATGACATCATTCACCTGGATGTGAAGCCCGCTAACCTGTTGCTCGATAGCGCGAATCGCATCCTGTTGGCGGATTTTGGTGCCTCGGCGCTCCTGGAGGGCTATACCCATGCCTCATTGCATGCCTACGTCGGAACGCCTGTTTATACCGCTCCTGAGCAATGGCTGGAGCAGCCGCGTGCTGCCAGCGATCAGTACGCCCTGGCTGTGACCTGCTACCAGTTACTCACAGGACACCCACCTTTCACAGGCACCCTCTATTCGATCATGCATGGACACCTGCAGCTACCCCCACCTCCTTTACGCGAGCTTAACCCGCTCATCTCTCCACAGGTCGAGTCTGTTATCCTGCGTGCACTTGCGAAAGAACCTGCAGAGCGCTACCAGGATATGCTCGCCTTTGCGCGCGCTTATCGCGAAGCGCTGGAAGATGCTGCCAGTTCGCAGACCGGTGATCAGGGAAAAACGTACGCAGTTACCGGGCAAGCAACTGGTATGGTCACAACCTCGCCTGATACAGCCGGAATACGGGAGGAAGCGCATAAAGTAGCAAAACAGCAGCCCGGTCAGACGGCTGTGGTTGCGCGTGAGCTAACCCCTGCCCGGGCTGAGTGGGAACCGCCTGGAGCAAAGTTGCACCCGCCCGCCGGGAAAAAGACAGGACGCGTGATAGGGCTGGTACTGCTTGTGCTGCTGCTTTTGTCAGGAAGCGTTTTGGGCATCGTGCGCTTTACTAATCCCTGCATTTTGGGCATATGCCCTGGCATGACCCTGAGTACTGCCGAGGTGGATTTTGTCAATAACGCTTCGCAGCAAGTCAAGATTACCAACACCGGCACGGCGGATCTCAACTGGAGCACTTCTATCGTGGGCAGCGCAACGTGGCTGAAGCTCTCGCCGCCACGAGGAACGCTTCCACCCGGCAAAACGACTGGCTTTGCCATTTCTACAAATGCAAGTGGCTTGCCCAACGGTACAGAAGATATGGCCTTGGTGCGGGTTTCTGGCCAGGGTGTGAATCCTCAAGACATCCAGGTGAAGCTCACCATAAAGACAGGCCTGGCTCTGATCAGCGTTAAAGTCAGTAACAAAAATTTTTCCTATAGTCTAGGAAAACTACAGCCAGCCTCACAAACCATTACCATCACCAATCAGAGCCAGCAAGCGTTCAACTGGTCAATACAGTATGCCGAAGCCAATAGCTGGCTCGTTGTAACACCGGATCAGGGATCTTTGCAAGGAAGCGCGTCTGCTGTTTTAAAGGTGACGGTCAATCCTCAGAATCTTCTCCCCCATACCTACCAGACAAGTATATCTTTGATCGGCGCATTAGATAATCAAGCCGAGCCGAGCCTGCTGTCCACCTTCGATTTTTTCCTGGAGGTAGAACAATCGGGTCAGACCGTGACGCCGGCAGTGACTCCTACCACGACACCGCCAACCTTCAATTTCCCCAATCTTGCCGCGCAGTCGGTTACCTCAACCGGTGCTCCCACAACCCTGCGTTCAGGTCACAGCATGGTCTGGGATTCCCAGGACGACCTGATGTTCGTTTTCGGTGGCATCGATGACCAGGGTAATCTGCTGAATGACCTGTGGTCGTATAGCCCTGCCACAGCTACCTGGAAAGAACTGAATGCCTCAAATAGCTCGATAGGTGCCTGTCAAGGCAGTAATATGCCCGCGCCGCGTATGAATGCTGCAATGGTCTGGGATAACCAGCAAATCTTGCTCTATGGTGGTTTGGGCGCCGGTACTCATTATCTTGGCGACCTCTGGTCGTATTCCCCCGCTTCGGGAACCTGGACCGCTCTAGCATGTTCCAATAACGGACCCGCGACACGCTCAACGAGCGCGGTCTGGACCGGAACCCAGATGCTGCTGCTCGGTGGAGCGAATGCCTATGGACTCCTTGCAGATTTCTGGTCGTATACGCCCGGCAGCGGAGGAGGCACCTGGCAGAAATTGCCCGATTCCCCTCTGGGCCAGGTCGAATTTCAAACCATGGTGTGGGACCCGGCCGGTAAACAACTGTACGTGTTCGGCGGTCTCAATGTGAATGGGCTGCAGCAGAACGAATTCTATGTCTATAGTGCGAACGGCAGTTGGACCGCAATTACCCCCAGCAGCACCAACAACCCTCCTCCACGACAACAGGGCATAGGCGCATGGGACAGCAAAGACGGCATGCTACTCTTAATGGGAGGGTACAAGGATGGAAATAGCGTGCCATATTGGGGTTTGTGGGCTTTCGATCCAAAACAGAATGCCTGGGGCTTGTTGACACCATTGAATAGCTCTAATACCAACATTATACCCGGGCGTACAGCCGCCGTCATGGTATGGGATGCCACCGATCAACAAGCCTTCATCTATGCTGGCGCCGGCAACGGCAAATCAGGCAGCAGCCTGAACGACTTATGGAAGGTAACCGGGTAGGGGAGACCCTTGCGGTCGCTCAAGAGGCATCAACCTAAGTGACCTCACACTGTCATCCTGAGCGCAGCGAAGGTCTGGCAAGGCGAGAGGGTTCCCCCGATGGTCAGCCCTCGTCGCCCAACCCAGGCTCATTCGCGGCTTAGGTTGATGCGTAGTGGGCGACCCTCGCGGCCGCCCTTAAGTCTCCTCGCTCTCCTCTTCTACTCCGTCATAACCCTGCTGTTCTTCTTCCTCACCCACCTCAGCTTCATCCTCGCCATGCACATCCATCTTCTTGCCATTCGTCGTCGCTACAGCCACCACGCTATCGCCCTCGCCGGGTTGCATCACACGATGACCCTGCGTGCTGCGCCCAAGCAGCCAGATTTTACTCACATCTGTACGGATCACAATTCCTCCGGCGGTAATAATCATCAAGTCACTATCATTCTCGGTGATTACACGCGCTGCTGCAACTGGCCCGCTTTTCTCCGTGACCTTTAAGGTGATAACTCCTCCCCCACCTCGGCTCTGCTTTGGATACTCCTCAACAGGCGTGCGTTTCCCAAGTCCATGCTCCGTGACCACCAGCAGTTCGCTGCCCTTTGGCGCGAGATTGAGCGAAACAACCCTATCGTCTTCAGCCAGGCGAATGCCACGCACACCTCCACTGGTGCGTGAAGCGGAGCGCAATTCCTCGACGGTGAAGCGAATAGCCTTCCCCTGCGCAGTAATCATCAACACGTCATCGTCAGCGTGTGCCAGCTTTGCCCCTATCAGCTCATCATCCGCTTCCAGGTCCATCGCAATCAACCCTGAACGGCGCACCACCTCGAATTCATCCATCGTCGTCTTCTTGACCTCGCCTTTCTTCGTGGCAACGATCATATAGTCACGGCTGACTCCTTTAGGAACGTACACAACCGCTGTCACGCGCTCTTTTTGCTCGATGGAGATCAGGTTGATGATATGCTCGCCCTTAGCCGTGCGGCTCACATCGGGCAACTCGTAGACCCGGAGCTGGAAGACGCGCCCCCTATCGGTAAAGAACAGCAAGGCATCGTGACTGTGCACCACCAGCAGGTGGCGAACTGTGTCGTCTTCGCGGGTAGCCATACCAGTGATCCCCCGCCCTCCCCTACGTTGCGCGCGATACGTGTTTGATGGTAGCCGCTTGATATAGCCCTTCTCCGTCAGCGTCACGACGACTTCATCGTTTCGGATCAGGTCTTCTTCCTTAAACTCGCCAGCCTCTGCATCCCCGATATCTGTACGGCGAGCGTCTCCATATTTCCCCTTCAGTTCCTGCAGGTCTGCTTTAATCAGCTTGCGAATCTCGTTGATATCGGCCAGCAACATACGGTAGTAATCGATGTTTTTCAGCACATCGCGTAGCTCTTCTTCGACCTTGCTGCGTTCCAGGGCGGCCAGTCGTGCCAGGCGCATATCCAGGATAGCTTTGCCCTGCTCCTCCGAGAGGCTAAATTGCTGCATAAGGTTGATTAATGCTACCTCTGCCGATGCGGACCCACGAATGGTGTTGATCACAGCATCCAGGTTATCAAGCGCTATCTTCAATCCCTCCAGGATATGCTTACGTGCCTCCGCTTTTGCCAGCTCAAAGCGCGTGCGGCGCGTAATCACGATCTCGCGGTGATTGATGTGATGCTGCAAGAATGCTTTCAGCGTCAAAATGCGCGGCTGCTGGTCAACCAGCGCCAGCATATTCGTATTGAAAGCGCTCTGCATGGCGGTGTACTTGTACAGGGAGTTGAGGACGCTTTCTGGCGTAGCATCGCGTTTCAACTCGATGAGCATACGCATGCCCTGGCGATCAGATTCGTCGCGTACTTCGGAGACGCCTTCGATTTTCTTATCGCGCGCCAACTCTGCAATCTTTTTAACCAGCTCGGCCTTGTTCACCTGGTAGGGTAACTCCGTAACAATGATACTCATGCGTCCCCGCTCCCCCTCTTCTATCTTCGTGCGCGCCCGCACAACGATACGACCACGCCCATTAGCATAAGTATTCCGAATGCCTTCGCGCCCCTGGATAATTCCCCCTGTCGGAAAGTCGGGTGCACGCACGATGCGCGACAGGTCTTCGGTAGTGGCCTCAGGATTGTCGATCAGGTAGGTGATGCCGTTGCACACCTCCACCAGGTTATGCGGTGGGATGTTGGTTGCCATGCCCACTGCGATACCCGTGGATCCGTTCAGCAGCAGGTTGGGCAGGCGAGCAGGCAGGACCGTAGGTTCTTCGGTCTGGTTATCGTAATTCGGCTTGAAATCGACCGTATCTTTGTCGATATCTCGCAGGAGTTCGTCGGCAATCGCAGCCAGCTTGGCTTCCGTATACCGCATCGCGGCAGGCGGGTCATCATCTTGCGAACCGAAGTTCCCCTGCCCCAGCACAAGAGGATAACGCATTGACCAGGGCTGTGCCATGCGCACCAGGGAGTCATAAACAGCCGCGTCTCCATGAGGATGATAACTCTTCAAAACCTCGCCCACCGTACCCGCGCACTTGCGAAACGCCTTGGTTGATTGTAAGCCCATCTGATCCATCGCATATAACACGCGCCGGTGCACCGGCTTCAGCCCATCACGCACATCGGGTAGCGCACGGCTCACAATAACGCTCATCGAATAGTCGAGGTACGCACTCGTCATTTCCTCTACAATGCTGACCGTCTTAATATTGCCAGTTTCCATAATTATTCCTCGTCAAAAAAGCCATAAAATAGCGAGATAGCGCATAGTGGATTGAAATGCAGGAGCCAGGAGAGGATTGCACATCATCGAGCCTGCTTACAATATTATATCATATTTGCGCTCCCTCCACAAGAACAAAATTCCTAAAGCTTCTGCCAAAAATCAGAGGTTACCCGCGTAGGGGCGGGGGTGGTGTGGATGTGGGGAGGGGATGCTTGCATCGCCCCGGTGGAAGATCACCTTTCCTAAAGTACTACCGCCGTGATGTAATGCATCTTATAGACTACACCAAATACTCTAGGTTTTAGCAGCGACCTGTGGTATCATTAATGCAATAGCGGTTTTAGAGAGAGCACAACTTGAAAACGATTCCGATTTACAGATCGCCAGATCGCCGTGCATATTTCAAGCCACCGGGGAGGGAGGCAGGCGCTCATGTCGTTTATACTTAATTCCGGACAGTTTTATCTGATCGTTATTGCTATTTTTGCTATCTTTGGTTTTGCGCGCGGTTGGCGCCGCGAGCTTATTTCGATGGCTTTTATCGTTCCTACTGTTCTCTTTTTGTATGTGGGAGGTGGAGACGGCCTGGCAGGTTTTTTCCTGCAGCGCATCCCTTATGGCACGAATTTCCTCACTGATGGCGCGGTCGGCCCCAAGACCTTCCCACCTCCTCCAGGCCAAAACCAGGTACTTGTGGTGTCAATTATTGCCCTGATCGTAGCCATCGCTCTGGGATTCCTGGTTGGCAACAGGGCTTTTAAGCCCACCGGCACACCCACGGAACGTTTTGTAGGTATCATTCCCGGCCTGGTTGAAGGCGTTGCCATCGTTGCCATGATCGGCCGTCTCTTTGCCAGTAACCCCCAGATTACAGTCGGTACGGCTACCCCCAACCCGAACAACCTTGGGAACGGTTTCCTGGTGATCTTTCTGATCGCCGTTGCAGCGCTTATCATTGGCCTGCTGGCAGGGAGAGTTGGTAAAGGTAGTAAAAAATAGTAGTAGCGGGAAATAAGAGTTTACACTATAGCTTTCCGAGGTGAATCGATGAGCACTAATGCCCCCCAGGTCCAACAGCCACAAGATGATCCCTTCTGGGTTCCAAAGCGTGTGCATGGCGGTTTGCGTCACGTGCGCCGTGTCGGTCGTGGCAAAAACAGGCAGTACCGCTTCCAGGGGCAGATGGAGGGCGAGGTCGTCAAACTGGTCATACGCCGCCATAAATTCTTTCTCATCACCCCGGCTTTACCATTGATTGCCTCGATTCTTGCCTTCATTGGCGTAGTCGCGCTCGGCAGCCTGTACCCTGCTGCGGGCGCGTTCTGGACTTTCTTAGAGCTGGTCGCAGGTGTTGCTATCCTCCTTACAGCTATCTATTTCATTTATAAGGATCTGATACTCTGGTGGTTGGAGACCAACATTATCACCAATAAACGCGTCCTCGAATGGAAAGGCCTGGTGACCCCGAGTCGCCAGGAGGTGCCTCTGGAAAATGTGCAACAGGTGGCCGTTGACCAGCCGAGCTTATTGAGTATGATACTGTCCTACGGTGACGTGCACCTTTACCTGGCGGGTGGCAAAGGGCTGACCATGAAGCAAATACCCAACCCCAAAAAGGTGAGGGATTCCCTCCAGCAGATTACCGTTCAGGCCAGAGAAGCGAAAGCGTCTGCGAAGCCCCAGATACCTCCTGATCTGGACTGGCGTGGAGTGCTTGCAATCCTGGCAAAGGGCGATGAAGTGCCAAAGCTGCCGGACCCCGATAAGAAATATGCCCATCTCCAGCGACCCGGCGACATTCGTCGCCCCTTGCGCACCTTTGGCGGCCCTCTGCGTATCCCCTGTGATGTGCGCTATACCTCAGGCGAAGAAACTGTCATGTACGTTCAGCGCTCCAAATACATACTTTCTCTGAGGCTCATCTTGCCCATCCTGGTGTTTCTGGCTACGATTGTAGTCTCCTTGTATTTCCCCCACCTGCTCCTTTATACCGCCCTCGCCATTCTAGCTATCTTGCTTTGGATTGGACTGACCATCATCAATTATGTCGATGACGTCTTCATTTTCACCAATAAACG
>WNFG01007916.1_pt1 | contig 11428 bp, 16 predicted proteins | sample 5400431 | NCBI WGS metagenome assembly WNFG01 (sample SAMN13153346, study PRJNA577476) | soil metagenome | isolation source: 120 cm saprolite under Douglas fir tree site 2 hole 3 replicate 2 | place: USA:California | collected 2015-04-18
CGAGCGCCAGCGCGCAAGCAAGCATCGAGGACATGCGCGCTGACGAGCATTCCCCCATGACAACTGATTTCAATCAAGTCTTCACCGGTATAACTGGCAGGCCCACGATGGACCGAGAGCATGACTTGATCTACCAGCTGATCGTTGTCGATGATTTCGCCGAGGTGCTGCGAGTGGGAAGGAAATGCGGATGGTCGTTTTTTCCCGCGAAAAACCTTATCGGCAATTTCAATCGCATTCGTGCCGGAAATTCGCACGAGCGCTATCGCGCCTTCGCCAATCGGGGTCGAAATGGCCGTGATCGTGTCTGCGGATGAGACGCTCACGCCAGCTTTAAACCAAACCCGCGAAAGCGAGCGAAATCGGTCTCATCCAGTGTGGCGAGGCGCGCTCGCTTGCGAATCGCCGAGGCTGCGATCATACAATCTGCCAGGCTCCGATTGCGCCGGCCGGTGGCATTGAACAATTCCGCGGCGTGTTCCGCATCCACATCCGTCAAGGGCTCGATCGCAGTCAGTATGGAACGAGCAGCACGGGCGTCGTCGGCTTCGACCGGACCACAAAGAAATTCCGCCCAAGCGATTGAGCTTATGTTGAGTCTCTCGCCCCGATGAATCCACCGGTCGATGATTCGCGCGGAACTTGTCTGTGGCAAAAACGCGTCGACGAGAAAATTTGCATCGAGATCGATCATTCGAATTGATTAACGGCGGCCGCGCTTTGTGTCGCGTTTCCAGCGACCAAAATCCACGCCCGCCTCGCGGAATTTTTTTTGCAGCCTGTGCAGGGCGGCAATTCTTGTTTCAGGAGATGCAGCGAGGTCGTTCTCGCTGGCGATCTGAAGTGCCCGACGCAGAACTTCCGTCTTCGATATTTGCCAGCGCTTGGCCAGATGGCGTATCCGCTCAATACTGATTGGATCCAGAGAGTAGGTAGATTTGATCAGAGTCGCCATACCATACTAACTGCCATACTTTGGATTGCTCATCAATCGGTCGCCTCCAAGACTTCGCGTAAGGCCTCGATGCATTTCCGGTTCTGTTCCATCGTCCCGACGGAAATGCGGACCTCTTCCGGCAACTGGTAGCCTTTCAAAGCGCGGACGATGATTTTTCGCGCGAGGAGGGCTTTGAAAACGGCGCGACCGTTACCAACGTTAACCAGCACAAAATTCGCCGCGCTCGGGACGAAGCGAAGTTTCATTGCGGCGAATTGTTCTTCCAAATAGGCGCGGCCTTCATCAGCGACCCGTTTCGTTTTTTGCAAGTGATCATCGTCGCCCAGCGCGGCGAGTGCGCCGGCTTGCGCGATCGCATTGGCATTGAAGGGCTGTCTTGTTTTTTGCAACACCTGAATCAGTTCGGCGGGCGCGATCCCATAACCAATCCGCAAACCAGCCAAGCCGGCGATTTTCGAAAATGTGCGGAGAACAACAACATTACGGCCATCGCGCGTGAACCGAATCGTGTCGGGCGGATGGTCCACGTAGTCGAAATATGCTTCGTCGAAAACGACAATGATGTTGTCCGGCACCCGTGACATGAACTGATCGATCTGAGTCTGTGAGAGGAGAGTGCCGGTCGGATTGTTCGGGTTGGCGATGAAAATCAAGCGTGTCCGCGGCGTGATCGCGTCGATCATCGCATCGAGATGATGATGATAGTCCGGGCTTGGCGTTTCGATCGTGCGCGCGCCGAAGATCGCCGCGATTAATCTGTAGGCAATGAAGGCATGCTCCGAGGTGATAACTTCGGCGCCGGCTTTGAGGAATGCGTGCCCAAGAAATTCGATGACTTCATTCGAGCCGTTCCCGAGAATGAGATTCTCCTGGGCAACGCCGAGTTTTTTCGAGAGCGCTGCCCGCAAATAGTAACCACCGCCGTCGGGGTAACGATGCGCGCATTTCAGTGCGGCGCGCATGGCCGCGAGCGCTTTCGGCGAAGGCCCAAGCGGATTTTCATTCGAAGCGAACTTGATGATCTGACTCGCTTCCGCACCCAATTCGCGCGCCGTTTCTTCGATTGGTTTTCCGGGCTGGTAGACAACGAAATCGCGCAGCGCAGGATTAGCGTGGTCCCAAATCGAAGTCATTCTCGTAGGAGCTTAGGCGGAAATGTCCTGATGAACAACGCGCCGCACCCGATCGGCCCGCCTAACAAAAAGCTGTTCACCTTTTCCAATCTGTCGGAACGTTCTCGCCTTATGAAGAGCCTGCACTTGCTGGCCGAGACCAGCGTTTTCGGCATCGTTCTGACCCCGTGGAAAATTGTGGGCCTGAGCGGCAGTCTTATTTTCGGACTGCGCTTTCTCATTCAATGGCTCGCGTCGGAACGCGCACACAAGAGTGTAATCCCATTCGGGTTTTGGGAATGCAGCGCACTCGGGTCTTTTCTCTTGCTCGCTTATTTTTCAATCTATCGCCATGATTCGGTCGGGGTGTTGCAAAATGTCCTGCCGCTCCCGATTTATCTGCGCAATTTGTATTTTCGCTATACCCATCACCGGCCAAAACACGCGGGCAGCGAACCGCGTTCGGAGGAGTAATTTTTGCGCGTAGCCGGCTCCGCCGTAAGCTAAAAAAGTGATCGCGCCAGAGGAAATCATCTACCTCGACAACAACGCCACGACCCAGCTCGATCCGGCGGTGCTCGAGGAGATGCTGCCTTTTCTGACAAAGTTTTATGGTAATCCGTCAAGCGCTTACGCTTTTGGGAAGCAGGTGCGCAACGCGATCGATCTCGCACGCGAACGGGTGGCCACACTGCTCGGCTGCACGCCATCAGAAATCGTTTTCACGAGCGGTGGAACTGAATCGAACAACTCTGCGATTAACTCGGCATTGCGACTCGATCCGAAACGCCAACACATTCTCACCACCGCCGTCGAACACAGCGCAATCCTGCGGCATTGCGAAGATCTGGCCACGCGGGGCGCCCAAGTCACTTTTCTCGGCGTCGATCAAGAGGGCAAACTTGATCTCGAAGAAGTGGAACGCGCCATTCGCCCGCAGACCGCGATTGTTTCCGTAATGTGGGCGAACAACGAAACCGGTGTGCTCTACCCAATCGATGCCATCGCCCGGATCGCGCGCCGCCGCCACGTTCTGTTTCACACTGACGCAGTGCAGGCCGTTGGCAAACTTCCGATGAAACTGGCGGAGTCGGGAATCAATTTTCTCTCCCTCTCGGCGCACAAATTTCATGGGCCAAAAGGAGTTGGTGCGCTTTACGTCAACCGGCAAACACGCTTTTCGCCATTGATTTTTGGCGGCAGCCAGGAAAACAAGCGCCGCGCCGGCACGGAAAACGTCGCCTCGATTGTCGGCTTAGGCAAAGCCGCGGAGCGCGCCTTCGCCGCGATGGGTGAAGAACAAACACGCGTCCGCAAATTACGTGATCACTTCGAATCTCAACTGCTCGAGCAAGTTCCCGGCACTTTCGTCAACGGGAGCACGCGCACTCGTTTGGGGAACACGACCAATCTCGCCTTTTCCGGGGTCGAAGCTCCCGCCCTTTTGCTGATGTTCGATCAGCACGGGCTCTGCTCCTCGATCGGCTCCGCTTGTCTGACCGGCTCCCTGCAATCATCCCACGTCTTGCGCGCGATGAAATTGGACGAAGAACGCGCGCGCGGAAGCGTCCGTTTTTCTCTCGGCCGATATAACACGGAAGCGGAAATCGAAAAAGCGCTCGGAATTATTTCCGGCGTGATCAAGAGACTGCGCGCGCTTTCTCCGGCGACCGAATCGGTGCTCGCCTAACGAGCGAAGCGTGTCCCAAATTAATTTTGTTGTTACATCATGCCACGGAAACGTTCGGCACATTGGTTGAACAATCGATGGTGGAAACTCGCGCTCGGCGAATGGATCGCGCTCACTCTCGCCTTTCTTGCCATCGTTCTCCTCTTCTGCCTCTTCTTCATTCGCCGGCACACGCTCGAGTATAAAATTGAGCACACCTTCGCGGTGCGTGATCCAGAATTTATCGGGTCCGCGCTCGGCCTGAGCGATCCGGTTCCCGTGGCCGGGAACAAAATCGAGCTTCTCCAGAACGGCGACGAATATTTCCCCGCGATGCTCGAGGCGATCCGCTCGGCGCGACGGACGATCAACTTCGAAGCCTATATCGTGTATTCCGACGTCATTGGGCGAGAATTTCGCGATGCCTTAATGGAACGGGCGCGGGCAGGAATTGAAGTGCGCGTTTTGCTCGATGGGATCGGCTCTGGTTGGAAGCTGAAAAATTCTGATGTGCGCATGATGAAGGAGGCCGGTTGCAAGTTTTCCTACTATCATCCAGTTCGTTCCTGGCGCGTAGACCGCACGAATCGTCGCTCGCATCGACGCATTCTCGTGGTTGATGGCAGAGTCGCCTTTACTGGCGCGGTTGGTTTCGCGGAACGGTGGTCGGGCCATGCAGAGGACAAAAACCATTGGCGCGATTTGCAGGCGCAGATCGAAGGACCAGTCGTGACGAAATTACAATCCGCCTTTGAAGAACACTGGATCAAAACTTTCGGCGAAGCGTTGAGTGGCGAAGGCCAATTTCCCCTGCTCACAGCCAAGGGGCATTCGCGGGTACAAGTGGTCTTGTCTCATTCATTCTCGATGGCGCCGATTCCGCTCTTGCTCGCGATCGCATTCGCAGCGGCCGAAAAGCGTATCTGGATTACGAATGCCTATTGCACACCAACCGCTGACCAGGTTGATCTGCTCGTCAAAGCCGTCCGACGTCACGTCGATGTGAAGCTCATTCTCCCAGGAAAAAATGATGATCAACCGCTGACCAAGTCCGCCGGTCGCGCTGCTTACGGCCGCATGCTTGAAGGCGGCGTGAAAATTTTCGAATATTAGCCGACCATGATTTATGAAAAATCGATGGTGATCGATGGCTTGTTCGCGCTCTTCGGCTCTTCCAATCTCGACGCGGCGCTCCTCGGAAATTAATGAGGAGCTCGACATCGCGGTGTATGACAAAAATTTTGGTCGAGGGATGGAAGCGGTTTTCCAAAAAGATCTCGCGCACTCGCAGGAATACACCTTGCAGGAATTCCAAAGGCGCTCCTTATGGGAGCGGACCACGGAATGGGTAATGTTGCCTTTTCGCTCGCAGCTATAAGACTGGTGGGGCGTGACGATACGTCGCGCCGTTAAAAACAGAAACGCCCAACATCGAACGTCGAACATCGAACGGAACCGCATGGAGACTTCTCCACTTAATATCGCCGGTCTGCGTCACGATTACGCGGCGCAAGGGCTGCGCCGCGCCAATCTTGATCTCGACCCTATCCGCCAGTTCACACTCTGGTTTACGGATGCGGCTCAGGCCGGCATCCGCGACGCAAATGCAATGAGCCTCGCTACGACCGCACTCGACGGCGAGCCTTCCGTGCGTGTCGTTCTGCTAAAAGGATTCGACGAGCGCGGTTTTGTTTTTTTCACGAACTACGCAAGCGAAAAAGGAAAGCATCTGGACGCGAACCCGCGCGCCGCGCTGGTTTTTTATTGGGTGCAACTCGAACGCCAGATTCGCATTGCTGGCTCGGTGGAAAAAACTTCGCGCGAAGAATCGGCCCATTATTTTCATTCGCGTCCGCCCGGCAGTCAGCTCGGCGCCTGGGTTTCGCGTCAGAGCGAAGTGATCGACGCGCGCCGAGTGCTCGATGCACGGCTCGCCGAAATGACGGAGCGCTTCCTCGGCGGCGAAATCCCGCTGCCGCCGCACTGGGGCGGCTATCGCGTCAAACCGGTGACGATGGAGTTCTGGCAAGGTCGGCCGAATCGATTACACGACCGCTTTCGTTATTCGAAGCAAGCAGATGGCAGCTGGTTAATTGACCGACTCGCTCCCTAAAACTCGTTAGGCAGGCTGGTTTGAGGACACCTAAGGAAAAAAATTCTCGCTCCCGATCGTGGGAGGACGATCCGCGTCCGCGTTACTGGTGGCATCGTTTACCGGGAATGAATTTCGTTCCGCCAGTTTATTCTGAGTTGACCGATGAAGAGTGGACGATCCTACGCGAATGGTATGACGAGACGGATCGAACCGGCGTGGGCGCGATCGGCGAGTGCGTCGTGCCGATGATTTCGTTCTTGCACGGCTTCATGATGGGAAATCGCGCGCGGCGAATCGTGCAGCTCGGCACTTGCTCCGGCTATTCCGCGATTCTGATCGGCTTCATGTTACGCCGAATGAATGCGCCGCGCGGCCTCTACAGTCTCGATATGAGTGCGGAAATGTGCGCGATCTCGCACCGCTGGATCGCGCGCGCCGGCCTCGATGACTTCGTGGCGATCGTGGAGCTGAACTCGACGGACCCGAACGGGCTGCAACTTGCGCGAGAATATCTCGGTGGCGCTCCGGAGTTAATCATCGTGGATAGTTCGCACGAATACCGGGCGACTTTGACGGAGCTCGATTTGTGGTATCCGGCGCTGATAGCCGGCGGACTGATTGTGCTGCATGATGTCAGCCGGTTCGCAGCCGACTTTGACGTGACCAAGGCCGGCGGAGTCCGGCGCGCTTTCGACGAATGGCGCAGGGCACATCCGGAAGCGGAAACGTTTTGCTTGAACGGCGAATCGCAAACCATGGATTTGCCGCGCCCGCTTTACAAAGATGCATGCGGACTCGGTTTAATTCACAAGCCGGGGATTCCTGCAGGTAGTGAATGAGCGCGCGAATTGAAGTTGCTCGCGGTGACATCACGAAAATCGAAGTCGATGCAATTGCGAATGCGGCGAACAGCGCGCTACTCGGCGGCGGCGGTGTTGATGGCGCGATTCATCGCGCTGCGGGTCCAGAATTAGTGGAAGAATGTCGGTCGTTAGGCGGCTGCCGTCCCGGCGAAGCAAAGATCACGCGTGGTTATCGATTGCCCGCGCGCTTCGTTATCCACACCGTTGGTCCATTCTGGTCCGGCGGCCAGCGCGGCGAAGCGGAAGTGCTGGCCAATTGCTATCGGAACGGCTTGCGCATCGCGCTGGAAAATGGAGTGAAGGCAATCGCGTTTCCGGCGATCAGTTGCGGGGCATATCGTTACCCAATTGCAGAAGCGGCAAGAATCGCAGTCGGAACGACACGGGAATTTCTGCGCGAGCACAACGAAATCGAGAAAGTAATTTTTGTTGTCGCGAGCGATGAGATTTACAAAGCGTATCGCGGGCTGATGTGAGAGGGTCGGGCGCCTGTAGCCGCAATCGTAGATTGCGGGGCTTTGCGACGCGACAATCTCGACAGCCGGGGTCAATGACCCGGCTACAACTCAGAATCCGCTGCGCGTGCCGCGAGTGGGGTCGCGCGGCGAAACCACGCCACTCACGCGGTCCCAAGCAGCGCGTGTGGCATGGCGCGCCTCGTCCCATGGCAGAAGGCGAGCCGACACGATGTTTTTCGTAATCCAAGGCGAGGTCCTCTTCGATTTCTTCGTATTTCTTTCCGACATATTTCATGATGCCCTCGTATCCGGTGCGATATGCTGGAGCGTATTGCTCATAAGTAAATCTTCCGCCGGCGTAGGATTGCTTTGGATGGTTTGCGCGCCAATAGGCCTCCTCTTGTGTCGGATTGACTGCTTCCGCGACTCCCCGCCCGCTGACAGCGCCAGCCACTCCGCCAACAGCCGCCGCCGACCGCCGCGCCGACCGCAGCGCCCACCGGACCACCCACCGCTCCGCCAATCGCCGCCCCGGCCAAGCCGCCGCCGGCTGCGCCAGCCCCTGTACCGACCGGATGCGCCCCAGGTTTGCCAGTGATCGGATCAGGATTTTTCTTGGGATTGTTGGTCGATTTTTCTTCCATCGGTGCTCCTTTTTTTTGCGTTGCCTCTTGTTTTCGCGCTTCGACGACATGATGGATGTCGTGCATTTAAGCAGCGAGAGACCAAAGCCGCCGCGACTTACGAAGTATTGTTATGATCAATCCAAGCGGTGACGATTTTATTGAACAGGATCCGCTCGCTGGCTCAGCGCCCGCGGGTGAAGAGCAAACAGGAGGCGGTGAAGAAGGAAAGCTCCGCCAGGCCGCGCGGCGTATTTCCGACAACGCCGGGGAGGGCTGGGAGCAAGCACGCGCTAAGGCAGTGACTGCACGCGAACGCACAGAATTTTTTTTACGCGAAAATCCAGTGCCAACTATTCTCGGCGCACTCTGCATCGGACTAGCAATTGGTCTGGCGATCCGTTATGCCTCCAGTTCGGAGGAAAAGGAAGTGGAAGTAAAATCGCCGTTGGGCAGCCTGAGCTGGAGCACGCTCTCATTTCCGCTTCTCTGGCCGTTCTTCAAGAGCATGAAACGCAAGTACGAAGACTCGGCTGAGACAGTTAAAGAAAGGGTCGATCACCTGAAAGATATTGATGTTAACCGCTACGTGAAGCCGCTGCGAAAGCGGTGGAAGGCTTGGACGGATTAGCGCAGGGCGACTGCCGTCGCGATTTTTAATCGCGGAATCGCGCGGCTGGCGCAGAAAATCCCAGATTGCTGTTCCCCCATACGGAGCGTTTAGCTTTGCGAAATTCCGCAATTGAACCGCAGCGTATCTCGCGGAAAATATCGCTTCATCGATGGCCGCAACTGCTTCGACTCCCCGCTTAAATTGGCAATGTAACTCGCTCTTTCGTTTTTTCGCGTCACTCAAGCTCGCCGTTGTCCTGCTCGCGGTTTTGATCATTGGTGCGATCACCGGCACAATTTACGAATCGAGCTTCGATGCGAAAGTTGCGCGCGCCTACGTTTACGGCGCGCCCTGGTTTAATCTCTGGCTTGTCTTTCTCGCCACTAATCTGACCGTCTCGGCCCTCTCGCGTTGGCCATGGAAAAAACATCACATCGCCTTTCTGGTTACGCATCTTGGGATCATCACCCTTCTCACCGGATCGCTGATCGGTCGCATTTGGGGAATCGAAGGAACAATCACGCTTTTTAAGAGTGACCCGCCCACCAACCGGTTGCTCGTAAGGTTTTCCCGCGGAATTTCTTCATCATCCTCCCACCCCGCAAAAACCATGGGACCTGGGGCCGCTCGCTTCCGGAGCGCATTTGCGCCTGGTCGATTATGCTCCCGCGATTGAAGCAAAATTGAACCCGAAACCATTGTCGGAGGGTGGCGTTCCCGCGCTGCATTTCAATATTTCCACTGCCATGATGGGCCAACATCTCGAGAGTTGGTTGCTGGCCGATGATCCGCAGCACGGAAATTTCAGCATGGGTTTGGCAAATATCGAATTGAAACGCGGCGCCGCGCTGTCTGCTGGCGGGACGGATTCGCCTAACGAGTCAAAAAATGTTGAGGCGGTCGAGATCGAGGAATCGATTTTTGCTTTTGCCAAGGCGCCGGAAGAACAGATCGCACATGTTGCAAAAGGCGGGAGCAGCGGTGCGAAAGTGCAATTATCGCCGCCCCACAATGGCGACAAAGGGAACTTGATTGTTAATCTGGCCGGTAAAAGTTGGACGCTCGACGTCGCCGAAAATCTCGGCAAGGACGCACCGCTTGAGCGTAGCCCATTCACGCTACGCATCGAAAATTATTGGCCGGACTTCCGAATCACTGATGGAAAACCGGGCACGCTAAGTAACCAACCGAATAATCCTGCTGTCGTGCTGACGCTGCGTGGCAAAGCAGTTCCTGCGGCGCCTACACTCGATTCGCACGGCGGAGCGCCCGGTGCGGCGCCGGCAATGCCGCCCGCGGGCGTCGATCCTTCCGCGAATCATCTCATCCTCTTCATCGCGGACAATGGCGCGATCACTTACGATCTCGCGTCGCGCAAACTCGGCCATTCCACCGGCAAGCTGGAACTCAACAAACCGCTCGCGACCGGCTGGGCTGATTGGCAGTTAAGCGTTGATAAATTGATGCCGCATGCGGTGCAGTGGATGGATTTCAATCCGATCAAGGCACAATCTAGCGCGACCGATTTGCCCGACGGCGTTCGCGTTCGCATTCAGCGAGGAGGGGAAACTTTCGAGCAATGGGCGCCAGCCGGTTGGCAAATTTCGGTTCCGACTTCATCGGGCGAAGTGCAGATCGCTTACGGCTGGAAACAAATTCCATTGCCGATCGGACTCGAATTGACGGATTTCGAAGTGCAACGCAACGAAGGCAACGACAGCCCGGCCGGATTCAAGAGCACGCTCCGCATCACGAACATGGAGAGCGAAACAGCGAATGGCCAATGTTGGATGAATAACCCTTTCAGTTACCCCAGCGCCTGGTGGCGGACTTGGAGTGGACTCACTTTCAAAATGTCGCAGGCCTCCTGGAATCCGGAAAATCTTAATCAAAGCACGATCCAGATCTTGCGCGATCCGGGTTGGTTGCTGAAGTGGATCGGCTCGATCCTTATCGTGACCGGAATTTTCATGATGTTTTATTTGCGCGGGTTTCGCAAGCCGACCGCCGCGCCGCCGATCACTCCGACGGCACGCGTTTCACGAAAGGAAAAACGTGAAGCCGCGCTCGCGACAGCCAGCCGCTAATCGAAAGCACATTGAAGAAGGGAATCGCAAGAACGATTGCGTTGATTGTAGCCGGCCTGGTTTCCAGTTGCGCATTTCATCGCACCGCACAAAAGCCGGAAACGCCGCGGTCTTCGCAGAACTGGGGCTACTTTAGCGGCCCGGTCAACGCGCGTTGGGACAATGACGGGCTCAACATGACGCTTCTAAACGAACTGCGTTACACCGATCCGGACGGCGTCGTCTGGGTTGCGCCTGCTGGAGCGAAAGTTAATGGCGAGGTAAATATCGCAACGCCTCTGTCCTGCACGACGTCGCATACGATGAGCAAACGCGTCCGTGGCGGCAAGTCGATCGGATGTTTTACAACGCGATGCGCTGCAGCGGAGTCGGCGTGGTCGAAGCCAAAACGATGTATTACGCCTTGTATCGGCACGGCCATCATTGGAGCCATCCCATTCGCCGCGCAATCGCGGCGGAGCCGAGCGAGCTCGCGCCTCCCGCGGAGCGAACAACCACCGTCGATCCCGGTGAAGTTGACGCGATTCAAAAGTGGATCGAGGACAACAATCCAAGTCTCGATCAAATCGAAGCGCGCGCGACCGTCCCATCGCGTTGAGCGAAATCATATGATGCGTGAGAGGCGCGCCCTGCCCTTTCACTTGCTCACACAAATGAACAAACTACCGTCAATTTTATGCGCAAAGTCGTGAAGTCCGATAATCGCCCACTCGAAATTAAACCACAGGATAAGTCGGTCTGGATCTGCATGTGTGGCCTCTCGAAAAATCAGCCGTTTTGCGATGGCTCACACAAAACCGTAGCCGATGAAGAAGAAGGCAAACTTTACGAATACGATTCCGCCGGCCACCGCCGCGAAATTTGAATTTCAATCAACTTTGCCCGGCCCCCACAAAGCGCGGCCCGGTTTTGCGCCGGTGTGTTCGCCGTCTTTGAGAACCTGCGCGCCG
>WNFG01004735.1_pt1 | contig 11427 bp, 10 predicted proteins | sample 5400431 | NCBI WGS metagenome assembly WNFG01 (sample SAMN13153346, study PRJNA577476) | soil metagenome | isolation source: 120 cm saprolite under Douglas fir tree site 2 hole 3 replicate 2 | place: USA:California | collected 2015-04-18
TCGGCGCGCCGCATCCCGGTGGCGTAGAGCGTCATGAGCACGATGCGATGAAAGGGAGTCAGGGCGGAGTCGATCAGGCGAGCGACCTCTTCCTGACTGAGAATCATCGGCAGACGCAACGTCTTTTTCGGATACGGAGTTTCCGCCACGCTCCACGCCTTCTTGAGCGTCTGGATATAGAAGAAACGCAGCGCCGCCAATCGCTGGTTCACCGTGTTCGGCGCCAACTTCCACTTTCTGAACAACGCGGCCTGATACTCGCGGATGTGTTCCGGACCTAACTGATCGGGGGAACGGTGAAAGTACCGGGAGAAATGTTCGACGGCGTGAATGTAACAATCGATGGTGGTCTGAGCGTAGTTGCGACGCTCGAGTTCCTCTAGCATGATCTTGCGAAGATGGGTCACAGAGAAACCTCCTTTCTCTGTAACCAAACTAGATCAGCCACCTCCAGAACTGCTGGCCCCATGACACGCGATAGCGTCCGTCGCACCAGCGGCTTAGTTCAAGTCGGCTTCTGGGAAATCTAATATTCGCCGGACGCGAATCTGGAAACATTGTCCCCGGCGTGTTTACACCGGTGCTCGCGAAACACTCGAAGTCGTTCTCGCTCATCGACTGCATTTCGGTGGGTGTCGACCGCATGCAGCGGAACTTCGAGCCGATGCGAAAGTAGGTGGAAAAATCGGTGTCCATACGAACTTGATGACACGAGCATCGTCATAACAATCTGCAAGGTTGTGGTCAAGCGTCGAGAAGCAGTGCCGTTGGCAGGACTTCTTCATCTCAGCCAATTGTGCGTGAACCTGGGTTCGTCGATGTTTCCCCAATCAAAAGGTGAAGAATACGGGAACTTGAAGGAAGTCGTCTAGCGAAGCGAGAGAAGAACTACGCCCAGACACTTGTCCCGCAGTCGACCAACGGTTATCGACCGATCAGTCTTCAGGCGGCGAACACCGGTACAAGCCGTAGACGCGCTTTACAGTGACGAGCCAGCTCTACCGCAGCGGCTCGGTCGGCCGCCGGTAGCAGCGCACCTAGGTTCCCGCCATCTGCAACACGCGATAATACTTCCGCTCTTCTCCACGACTTTGTTTTGTCACGATGCAGGCCGAATCTGTTGCGCTCTGTCTTCCACATTATCAGCGAGTGTTGCCCCAAGGCCTGACAGGAATACAAGATAAACAGATGACAATCTTTTTACATTCCGCCGACACTTGCTTCGTTTAGTAAGTGTAAGCTCTGGGCCTGAGGAGGCTATGTATGGAAGACATGTGGAGCAGCATGAAAACCGCAATCAATCGACGTTCGTTCGTGAAGAACGGACTGACTGCAGCAGGTGTCGCGACCGTCGGCGCTGGACTGCTGGCCGATAGCTCATCCGTTTTAGCCCAAGCGGGGCCTGAAGAACACAGCGGTCGTCTCACTCCAGGAGATGCAGCTCTGCTTCGGTTCGCGGCAGCAGCGGAAATCCTGGAGACCGACTTTTGGGTGCAGTACAACGAACTTGGGGGAATCCAAGACAGCGAAGTACCAGGTGGAAGCGGTAATCCAGCCTACACCGCCGCTCTTGCGGTGTTGGACGCCGATATGGCCCAGTACGTCCACGACAATACCGACGATGAATTCACCCACCAGAACTTCCTGAACGCGTATCTGGCCTCGAAGGGCGCAGATACGGTAAATCTGGAGTCGTTTCGCACTCTACCGGGCAGCGCCGCGACTGGATCCAGCGGAAATCTACGGCTCACAAACCTCACGCAGCTGACTCTGGATACGAGTTGGTGGACGCGATATCGCAGTAGCACCCATAACCCTGACCTTGATCCGAGTTTCACCTTTCCTCAAGCCGTCCCAACCTTGAACGTGGGGCAGCATACGGCAATTCCCAGGACCGATGCTGACACAACGGATCCGAACTTCCTTCAGGCGATCGCGAATACGGCGGCTTTCCACTTCCCCACAATAGAGCAAGGTGGCAACAGCCTCTATCCGTCGATGGCACAGAGGGCCACGCACGTGGAAGTATTGCGAATTCTGATCAGCATCGGCCCCACTGAGACAATGCACTTTCAAACCTGGTCGGACAAGGCGGGCAATGCGCCTCCCTTGACTGCCGTCGATCCTGTGACCGGAGTATCGGTGACATTTCCTGACCTGAATTCTCCGCCGTTTGGCGGCGAGGACTTTCAAACCAACCTGATCATGCCCGAGCCTTGCCCATTCCTCAGCCGCAAGCTCCCGCCATGTTCGATCATCCGCCCAACCGAGACAAGGGGCATTGCCACGGGCGTCGTGAACTTCCTGACGGCGATGGGACTTTTCATCGGCCAACCGCCGGCGTTTTTTGAGTTGTTGCGCGATCTGGCGGAAGATGCGGATAAAGCGAGACGTGGGAGGTAATCGGGCTCCTGCCGTCGCTGGCACTACGGAGGTCCGAACAGCACGAAGCTCAGCGGCGCAGCGTTTGCGAGCCGTTTGGAGGACGGCAATACATTGATCACCGATTCGAACAACAGTCGCATTGTCGAAGTGACGCCTGGCGGCAAGGTGGTCTGGCAGTATGTGACCAACACGCGGCCGGGGGAGCGTGGCACAACCCTTCCCGACGCGCGCGGTGCGCTTGAGGAATGGGAACACTTTGATCAGCGACCAATTCAACCATCAGGTCATTGAAGTCGATCCAACCGGAAACATCGTTTTCAGTCAGGGACAAATTGGAGTTGCGGGAACCGGCTTCAACGAGACTCAACACGCCATACGACGCCAAAGTCGTGGGCGACTATACAGGGCTAACGGCACCGAAATGACGAGTGGAGTCTCGGAGAACAGGGGCCGGCCCCACATCCGGCCCCTGATTTTTTTTTACGGTTGGCTCCGGTTGCGGCCTTCGTAGTCCCGCCATGGAGTCAGCACTTTGGGTTGTCGGATGGAATCGAAATCGGTGGTCGGTCTGGGAATAACGGCCAAAAAAGGAGGATTATCTATGACTCAAGCCCGTGTAGCAGTTTTGCTGCTTGCCTGCTCCGTTCTGCTTTTCACCTCGGTCTTGGCACAGTCACAACCCTTTACGATCGGTATACGTGATGCCTGTGACCCAGGAACCTTTAATGCCAATGTTGGCCCGGGTACTTGCAAACCTGGACAGCACGGTACCATCAAATTCAAATTCTTCATTGCGGAGCTCCAATCCGATCAGATCGCCGGTGCGTGGCGATTCAACCCCTTGCTGAACGCTACGCAAGGGATTTTTCAATTGGTGACAGTGAATCTTACTTCGGGGCAGACGACCTCACTGCAAAACAGGGGTGGCGAAACGCACACTTTCACCAAGGTCGCAAGCTTCGGGGGTGGATTCGTTCCGCCACTCAATCAGTTGTCGGGAAACCCGAACCCGGCGCCAGAGTGCCTGCAACCGCCAAGCGACACGTTTATTTTGGTTGAGGCGGGCGAAACCGAGGCAGGCCCTACTGCGGGGACAGTGGCGCTGCCGGTCGGTGTGAATCACTTCCAGTGCTGCATTCACCCCTGGATGCGCATGACGATAAACGTCCAGTGAGCCCACCATCGAAGGGCTTCTGTATTTTGCCGGGACGGTGCGCAACGCCGCCCCGGTTCAGCTTCTAAGCAAGTTTTTCCTCGCGGCTTGCCGAAAACGAGTTCTGTTAGGGGCTTTAAGGTCACGCTCGCATCGTCAAAAGAAAAAACATCTTTCACATTGACCTGCGCCGATCCCTCAGGGCTGCCCGGACGGTTGCCAGCAATTCCCTGGGACTGAATGGCTTAGTCACATAATCGTAGGCACCCATTTCCAAGAGCGCGGCTTTTTCCACGCACCTTCGCGAGCCCGAAATCGAGAATCTTGGCCTGGCTGCGATTGGTGACGAAGATGTTCGCGGGCTTGATGTCCCGGTGGACGATGCCTTTCGCATGCGCCGCTTCAAGTGCGTCGGTAATCTGGATGCCCAGGTCGAGCACCGCCTCGATCTCCATCGGCTTGCCAGCCATCCGATGCCGGAGCGTCTGGCCCTCCAACCGTTCCATAGCGATGAAGGTTCGCCCAGCGGACTCGTCAATCTCGTAGATTGTGCAGATGTTCGGATGGTTCAGGGAGGACGCAGCCTTAGCCTCCCGCTGGAACCGGCCGAGGGCTTGTCCGTGGTTAGCAAGTTCTTCGGGCAGGAACCTCAGGGCGACGTGGCGACCGAGCTTGAGATCTTCAGCCTCATACACCACGCCCATGCCCCCACCGCCGATCTTGTTGAGGATGCGGTAATGGGAAACGGATTGCCCCACGGGTTGGGAGGGAGTAGTCACTGGATAGACATTTTAGGTAGGCTGTTGAGCAAAGGTCAATCGAAACGGGCGTGAGCGCGAAGCGCGGTCGGCTATGCGATCAACGACATGCCTTTGGTCTCATAACCCATCTTGCCTGAGTCGATCTGCTGGCGTGTGGCACGTGATTGTTCCGCGTTGCCGGGCGGCAAGGATCGACGGGACACATCGACGGGAGGTGGCTACAGTCAGCATTTCTACCACCGGGGGCAAGCAAAAGCTGCTCGGGATTAGCAAACGCGGGAACTCTTACTTGCGAAGACTCTTCGTGCATGGGGCTCGCGCTGTCCTACAGCAGAGCGCGAAGCAATCTTCCGGGCTGAGTTCGTGGCTGGCCCAACTCACAACCCGCACCCACCGTAACGTGGCCGCAGTGGCCTTAGCGAATAAGCTGGCGCGCATGGCCTGGGCCGTGCTCGCCAAGAATGAACCATATCGGCCCCCAGTGTTGGTCAGTGCAGCTACAACGTGACTGGCCTGCAGATGACGCCTGGCTGTAGCCAAGCTTGGAAATCGCATTCGCGATTCCCACATCTACAGACCAGCGGCTACTACGGAGTTGATGATTTCTGCCAGGTCTGCTGGCGAACTATGAGATGGCACAACGGTCGAACCCGGCGCTCTCGAAACCTGCTAACCGGAAAAGTCTTTCCAGGCTGTCTAACTAAATAGGACGAGAGCGCAGCGCATTCCATCATGGCCAGGAGCCTCGTGCTCCAACGAAGGCCGAATACATTTGCGCAGACCAACCTGTCAACTTCATTTTTCGCTTGCGACAAAGCGGCGGACCATACATTCCGGTTACCCCGTCATCCAGGCACAACCCGGAGACGTGCCGGGGACAACACGCAAACCTCAAGCCTCTAGGCTGCACGCCGCTTTGGAAGCCTCGGTGTATAGTGTCGGCTACCGGAAGCAAAAAATGGAAATCGCTGCTGATGTGGCTTCGGACCTTCCGCGCAAGCTCGGCTTGATCGACGCGCTGGCGATCGTGATTGGCATGGTAATTGGTGGCGGGATTTTTCTGGTGCCCAATCTGGTCGCCCGGGAGCTGAAATCTGCGACCGCGATCCTGGCGGTCTGGGTACACAGCCACCGACGCAGCCTCTTCTTGGCGTGTCGATCGATCGCTCGATAGGCTCGGTCGACTGGTCCCTGACAGAAGTAGTTCGCCCACCCGATCATCAGCCGACAGTACATCGGTGAACTACCCATCGATCGCCGTGACTATATAACTTACACGCTGCTGATGCCGGGCGTGACAGACTCACGAAGTCTGGCAGACGCCAGCGATTTTCGTGTCAAGCAGACGCCTCAAAGCGGCCTCTCTTTTAATGGCAGCAACGGCCGAGGAAACAGTGTGACAGTGGACGGGGGCGAGGCCAATGACGATGGAGGGGGCGTGCGCCTGACTCTCAGCCAGGACGCGGTGCAGGAATTCCAGGTCAACCGCAGCAACTATTCAGCGGAGTTGGGGGCAGCCAGTGGTGCAAACATCAACATCGTTTCCAGATCAGGCTCCAACCACTTCCATGGCACCGCCTACGCATTCTTCCGCAGCGATGCCCTAGATGCACGGGATCCATTCGCGTTTGGACCCGCATTGAAGCCTGGAGACCCGTTCTCGCTGATGGCGAAAGCCCAGCCGGTGAAACCGCGCTTGAACCGTCAACAATTCGGCGCAACTGCGGGTTTCCCGATTCGCAAGAATAAGACCTTCCTGTTCGTCTCTTACGAAGGTCTTCGCCGCGATGAATCCGCTTCGGTGCCGTTGCTTACCGACACCTCAATCTTTGCTCCCAGCGCAGGACAAGCTGCGATTCTCGACGGTCTGCAGGCTCTGGGAAGCGGGGTTACGGTACCGTGTATCACACACAGTCCAGATCCACCGATCTTCCTCCCGGCGGACGCATGTGCGGCCGCACTTTCCGGTCTGTTGACGGTGAATCCTGCCTCGGGACCGCTGGATAGTTTTGTGGTCAACCAATTCACCCAAAACAGCGGCGTGTTTCCGTTCAGCGCGACTTCGGACCTGGCATCCGGCCGTCTCGATCACGAGTTCAACGAGAACAATTCCGTTTATCTGCGGTACAGCTTGGGGCGCGATCACGAACACGATCCCAATCTGCAAGCCCTTACGGCCTTCTCCCGGGGCAATGAGGTTAAGATGTGGGACAGCACGCTGCAGGGTGCCTGGTACCACCTGTTCAGTCCGCGATCGCAGAACGAAGCCCGGGTGCAATGGAACTACTGCAAGTTCGATGTCGTTCCGAACGATCCCGGGGGCCCAGGGCTCGACGTCGCCGGCTACGGCCTGTTTAACCGGAACATCGTCCTGCCTAGCTTCACCACTTTGCGCCGCTACGAATTCGCCGACAACTTCACCCTTGTTCGCGGCCACCACACGATTAAGATGGGTGTCGACGTGCTGTTGCACGGCGACCTGGCGGAATCCCATACGTTCATGTCTGGCCGCTTCAGTTTTGGCCAGTTGCCCGGAGGTGTGCTCAGTCCCTGCTTGGCATTTCCAAACGTGCCGACATCCGATGGAGGTTGTGGAATTCCGGGGGAACTTGACCCCGTCCCGGTGACGGCGCTCCAGTCCTTCAAGCTGGGAGCACCACAGTTTTACCAGCAGGGTTTTGGTGATCCGGTTGTCGCGAGTATTCAGCCTTTTACGGCAGTCTACTGGCAAGACTCCTGGTCAGTTCGGCGGAATCTCACGCTGAATTTCGGCCTGCGGTACGAGTTGGACAAGCAGTACGCGCCCCTCAACACCGACAAGAACAACTTCGCGCCGCGCTTCTCGTTTGCCTGGGACCCGTGGAATGACCAAAAAACTGTAGTCCGCGGAGGTTATGGGATTTTCTACTCTCGCATCTACTACCAGATTGACTACGTCGTAAGGGCCTTGAATGATCTCAACGGCTTCCGTCAGATTGCGCAAGCGTTCGTGCCGCTTACCGGTGCTCCCGGCAATCCCACTCTCACCTCAGCGTTGGTTTTCAAGACCTTATTCGCCCAGGGAAAGATTGGCTGCGGGACGCCAGCTGGAGAAGCTTGCATTACGCCCGCTGACTTAAGCCAGCTGCCGCTCGGGATCAGCATCACGCACACTGGTCCGATTCCCCCACTGTCGGTGATTTTCAGCGGCTCGCCTGATTATCGCAGCCCGTATTCGCAGCAAGCCGAGTTTGGCATTGAGCGCGAGCTCTCGCCAGGCCTCTCCATTGCGGCCAGCTACATCTACGCCCACACTCTCAAACTGCCACGGGCGCGCGACGCCAATCTGCTTCCGGCGCTTTTTGTTGCCGCTGGCCCGGCGGGTATTCCGATCCGCCAATGGAATCTGAATCCACAGTTGGGACCCGCGCCCTGCGCTGCGAATCCGCTCGCCTGTTTTGTGAATCCTCTGCTGCTGCAAAACAACATCTACGAATCGACGGCTGGCGCTCTGTACCACGGCGGCATTTTGGAAGTGAAGAAACGTTTCAGCGGTCACTTCTCCGTCCTTGCCAACTACACGTACAGCAAAGCCCAGGACGACGTGACGGACTACAACAGCGACTTTGCCGCCAACGATGAGACCAACCTGCGGGCGGAGCGTGCTCTCTCAGCCTTTGACAACAGACATAAGGTCGTAGTAGCAGGGATCTTCGAATCTCCGTGGAAGGGAAAGGCGGGATCGAACTTGGCCGAGCGGATTGCCTCAGGCTTCACTATTTCTCCGGTCTTCCGCGCCAACAGTTCGCGGCCCTTCAATCTGCTGGTGGGCGCCGACATCAACAGCGATCGCCATCCCACAACGGATCGGCCTCCGGGTGCGAGCCGCAACAGCGGGATTGGACCGAACTTCTGGACGTTCGATCTGCGCCTGACCCGTCAGTTTGGTCTAGGAGAGGAGCGCAATCTGCAGTTCACGTTCGAGGCGTTTGAGTAAACCGGACGAACTTCTCGAGCGTCAACAATACTGTGGGTGTGATTGGTCCACCTTTTAATCTGAGCGCGAGTAGCGCGCTCTCTCCCAGCCAGCTACTGGCCTACACCGCAGCTCTGCCCCGGCGGGAGATACAGCTCGGTGTGCGCTTGAATTTCTAGGCTGCACAGAAGCAAAACGAACACCGTCGCAGATTGCCTCGGTGCAGGAAGGCTTAGAAGATGTTCTTCCTCCTCACAGGAGACTAGGGGAAGTTCATGCGCCGTAGCAGATCCTCGAACCGCCGATGAGAGCGCAAGTCGTCGAATCCAGCATCCGTCTTCAGGAATACCATCCACGGGTCGCGCTCCTGGTAGGCAGTTTCCAGCCAATGAAGGGCTTCGTCTTTTTTGCCCAGGGCTGCGTAGATTCGGCCGCCAACATACCGGGTTACATATCGCTGTTTCGAAAGCTCCCGCAACTGCTCCAGGATTTTCTGCGCCTCGTCCCGATGGCCAGCCACCGCGTACGCCTCTCCGAGCCAAGCGACGAACGCCGGAGCCCCCTGCGAAAGCTCAACCCCCTTTCGCAATGCGGCGATTGCGGGCTCGTGCAGCGACTTGTTCAGATATGCCAATCCAAGCCCCCCGTATCCATGCGCCGAGTTGGGATCCAGCTCAAGCGCCTTCTCATACTGCTCGATCGCCTGATCGTATCGGCGTGCACGCCGATAGACGAATCCTAGGCCCCAATAGAGAACGCTGGCGCAGGGATCCAGGCGAATGGCCCGCTTCAGTTCGGTGTAGGCCTCCTCGTAACGTCCCATCAGGGAAAGACACCAGCCGAAGAAATGATGCGCTGTCGCGTAGCGTGGGGATGCCACCAACTTTCGCGACGGTGTGGTGGAAATGTACGACGGGAAATTCAGCTTCGTGAATTCGTTCACCGACCCCACGATTACCCCGGACACGGCGAACCCTGGTTTTGCTCCATTCGGCATTCGGAACATCAATGGCAAGCTGTATGTCACCTTTGCCATGCAGAACGCCGAGCGACATGACGACGTCAAGGGCCCAGGGAGCGGCTTCATTGACGTCTTCGACCTCAACGGCAGCTTCCTCAAGCGGTTCGCCACGGGCGGCGCGCTCAACTCGCCCTGGGGCCTGGCGCTGGCTCCACATAACTTCGGAAAGTTTTCCCGCGACTTGCTCGTGGGCAATTTCGGCGACGGTCACATCACCGGCTTCAAGTTCGAGGGCCACTCTTTCCACGGTCAGCTTCGCGGTCGTAAGGGCCGTCCCATCGCCATTGACGGCCTTTGGGGATTGACCTTCGGCAATGGCTTTGTGGCGGGAGACACCAACCAGCTGTTCTTCACCGCAGGCATTCAGGATGAGAGTCACGGTCTCTTCGGCAAAATCACCGCGCCTGGCAAAGGGAACCAATAAGAGAATCCCCGTGGCTGCAGGTGCCGTTACGGGGCGCCCTTTTTCTTTGCCCTGCCTTTTTTTGCGCGCGGGCGAACATGTTGTGCAGTGTTGGAGAGCTAGTTCGGTATCGCAGCCTTCGCGATAGTTGCGGAATCCGGCCCCAAGGCAACCAGAGTGCATGTGCATCTCTAGCTGCTGCCAGCGGGAGCCACAGCGACAACCACCGTTGCATATTCGCGCAATTCCTTACATTGCTGCGGAAGAATTCAGGTAAAAAGATTTTCGTCCACTGCCGTTTGGGTGACGACCGCACGGGAATGATGATTGCATCCTACCGTATGGCCCAAGAGGGGGCGTGTAGAGCTCGGCGCTGGCGAGTTGGGTACTGCCGTCAAATCCCCCAGCGACCAGCACTTGCCCGTTCGGGAGCAGCGTCGCCGTGTGGAATTCGTGAACGTGGTTCATCGCGCTGGCATCATTGAACGGCCAGGAGTTGGTCGACGAGTCGTAGAGACGGGAGTAGCTTGTAATACTGTACTTGTCCCTCCCTCCAGCGACCTGGGCCTTTCCGGTGCCGACCAGCGTCAACGTGTGGCCGCTGATGGAAGGGGCGACATAATATTGTCCGGTCATCGTCCACTTTTTCTTGGTCGGGTTGTAGAACTCGCTGGCAGAGCTGGCGAGACCTGTGCCTCCGAAGACCAGCACGTCTCCGTTCGTAAGCAGCGTCGCCCTGAGGTTCGGACGGTAGACGTTCATGCTGTCGGTCAAGATCCATTTGCCCGTGGATGGGTTGTGGAGCTCGGTACTCCTAGCACCCGACGAGGTGCCATTCCCTCGCGCGATCAACACTTGGCCGTTTGTCAGCCATGTTGCCGCGGTGTTGGCACGAGCCGCGTTCATGCTGCCGGTGGCTTTCCAAGTGCCCGTGGATGGATCGTAGAGCTCGGCACTGTTGTCCGCGTAAGTGAAGCCGCCACTGCAAAGCCCGCCGGCGACCAGCACCTTACCGTTCGGGAGCAACTGAGCGGTGTGGTTGCCGCGAGTTTTGGTCATGCTACCCGTCGTGGTCCACTGGCCCGTGGACGGGTTGTAGAGCTCGGCAGTGCTGGCGCAAGAAGTGCCTATTGGGGAACCGCCATTGCTGAGCCCGCCAGCGACCAGCACCTCACCGTTCGCGAGCAGCGTGGCGGTATGGTCTGTGCGAGCGGTGGTCATACTGCCTGTGGCGGTCCACTTACCCGTAGCCTGGTTATATAGCTCGGCGCTGGGGAGAATTGTGGTGTTGCCGCCCCCGGCGACCAGCACTTCACCGTTCGCGAGCAGCGTGGCGGTGTGGCCGGTGCGAGCGGTGGTGATGCTGCCAGTGGGAGTCCAGGTATTGGAACTCCCAAGGGATGGGACGGCGGTGCTCGCCAACATCGCGATGGCCATCAATCCCCCAAGACGAGTGCGCGAATCGAGAACGTGTGTACGGTTGCGCGAAACATGGCAACCTCTCTTTACGGACAAGTCAGACGCCGGAATAGCTGTGCCTGTGCAGGCAAAACGTTCACACTAACCGAGGAGACCGCAGGTACGTGCGTATGGACCAAAGTTCTTCCGGCTTTGTGAAGGCAAATGCGGCAAAACAGAGCGCTAACACTAGGTGTTCCAAAGAAGCGCCGAAGTACTGCCAAAAAGCGGCATGTGGGCCTGGGTAGTTGGCCGAAAGCAATAAGCTGAGCATGTAAATCACGCCGCAAA
>WNFG01006516.1_pt2 | contig 11427 bp, 7 predicted proteins | sample 5400431 | NCBI WGS metagenome assembly WNFG01 (sample SAMN13153346, study PRJNA577476) | soil metagenome | isolation source: 120 cm saprolite under Douglas fir tree site 2 hole 3 replicate 2 | place: USA:California | collected 2015-04-18
ATCGTAGACGTTGTAGGCGAGGATTTCGGGAGAAGGCTGGCCGGGCATGTTGGTCAGAATGACGACGCCCATGTGATCGTCCGGAAGTAAAGAGAGCAGGGCGTAGAATCCGTCGATGCCTCCATTGTGCCAGACGAGATTGTGCCCTCGATACGCAGTAACGACCCAAGTTAGCCCGTAACTGAAGTGTCCAAGCTCCGAGAAGCTGAAGGCCGGGGGCAGATCGGGCATGGAAGTCTGGGGGCTATGCATGAGGCGGAGGTTGCTTTCGGAGACGAGCTGTTTTCCTTCGTACTTGCCATCACCAAGCTGGAAGGTCAGATAATGTGACATGTCGGCGACGCTGGAATTGATGGAACCGGCTGGGCCAACCGCGTCGATATTGTGGAAAGGGACCTGAGTCACGACCTCTTTCTTTAGCTCGTACGGCAAGGCGTGGTTGTCCGTCTTCTCGATATCTTCGACGGATAGATCGGAATGCGTCATGCCGAGCGGCGAGAAAATCTTCTCGCGAATCACGCCTTCCCAGCCGAGGCCAGTCATCTTACCTTCGAGGTAGCCCATGGTCATGATGGTAAGGTTGTTGTATTGATAGACGCTGCGAAAGTCCTTGTTCGGCTTTAGATAGCTCAATCGACTGACGAGGTCGGCGCGGCTGAAATCGGAGGAGTACCAGACGATGTCGTGCCGCGGCAGGCCCGTACGGTGGGAGAAGAGGTCGCGAGGAGTGGCGCGCTCGGTGGCCACGGCGTCTTTAAGCTGAAATTCAGGCAAGTAGGTCCGGACGGGCTTGTCCCAATCCACTTTCCCTTCATCGTTGAGCATGGCGAAAGCAAGTGTCGTAAAAGATTTGGAGATCGAGCCAATGGGAAAGAGCGTATCGGTACTCACGGGGAGCTTGTGCTCGAAGTCGCGGAATCCGTAACCCTTGGCGTAAATCACTTTTCCATCTTTGACGATTCCGAAGGCCAGGCCGGGCACCTTCCATTCCTGCATGGCTTGCGCCGCCAGATCATCTAGGCCTTGCAGCTTGCTCGCAGGGTCGACCTGCGGTGCTGGGGCGGCCGTTTTCTTCTGCCCCACCGAGGCAGTCGCGCAAAGCAGGACGACCGAGAGTCCCAGCAGCATCTTGCGGAATGGCATTCACCCCTCCAGTCTTTGCTCTATATCAAAGATTCCCTGCAAGCCCTGCTTAACCCGCAACAGGAACGCCGGAGTTGACGGCACGGAGCGTTTCTAGCCGCGTTGTAAGTTGCTCGACTCGCTTGGTACGGACTGTATAACCAATGCCTGGCGCCGTTGGCACGCGAATCGTCCCACTGGGAGTCACCTGCACTTCCGGCTCGATCAAGTCTTCATCCCAATAGCGCTGGCTGGCGGAGACGTCTCCCGGCAACTCAAATCCGGACAAAGTGGACATCGCAATGTTGTGTGCACGCCCGATGCCGGTTTCCAGCATCCCGCCACACCAAACGGGAACTCCTCGGGACCGGCAGAGCTCTTCAATCTGCCTTGCGTGTGAGTGCCCGCCGACGCGGCCCAGTTTGATGTTGATGATGCGGCAAGCGCCCATATTTAGGGCTGCTTCGGCGTGGTCCGGATTATGAATGCATTCGTCCAGGCAAATCGGAGTCTTCAGGAGGGTTTGCAACTTGGAATGATGGTACATGTCGTCCCACTCGAGCGGCTGTTCGATCATCATCAATTCAAACGCGTCAAATTTCCGCAGAAATTCCGCGTCGGCGAGACGGTAGGCGGAATTGGCAGATCTCCGGCCTAGTGCCGCCGAGTAATCTCCAAAGCGGAAGCCCTTTTTGCCGCGCTTCGACATCCCAGAGAGCAGTTTCGAGGGCTGCCTTGGCCATTTCGTGGCCTCGGATGGGTTCAAGGAGCTGCATCACTTCCGAAGCCGTCTTGATATTTTGGCCGAGAACCAAGGGAGCAACGAAATTGCACAGGACAATCCACGCGATGTCGGTTGTTTCTGAGTTGTAAAATGGCCCTTCCGCGGCGGTCACTTCTCCCCAGCCGCTAACGCCGTCGCAGCGCACCTCAACTAGCGCAATCCGGCGCCCACAAATTGTGCCAAAGCTGGTTTCGAACGGGCCTTTGAGCCGCATCCCTACTTCGCGAAGAATGATTTCATCGATTTTCATATCGTCTCGTGCGTAACACTTTTCGTTTGCAATGCCGAAATGCGTGATCTGTGCTGCCGTCTACCGGCGCGAATCCTCAAAATAGTTGTAGGCGACGCGAGCAATGCGCCCGATGAGTTCTTCGGCCTGCTCGGTGGTCACGTTCGAGTTTGCTTTGAGCGTGTAGACCGACACCACTAAGTGGTGCTTATTGGCATAAATAATGCCGACATCATTCGTCACATAGCCGATGGTGCCGTTCTTGCTTGCAACCGTGGCATTTTCCAGGTAGCGATGGATCCTGGTTCGCAATTGCTGCTGTTGCATGATCTCCAGCATGTCGTGACAGGATTTTTCGCTTGCCGCCTGCGCGCGAAAGATCTTGGTCAGGAGATCCACCATGGCTTTTGGCGAGGTATGATCTCGAGGGTCATCGACAAATGCGCGGTCAGCATGCTCAGTTTGTTCGCGAGTAAGCCCTGCATGTTTTTCGGGGTGTGCGAAGAACTCCGCCCCGGGCACGCCCCGCAGGCTGGGGTTAGCTGCCGCCAGCCAGTCGCCGATAAGTTCCTCGGTGGAGCGGTCAACGCGGATGTCCTGAATTCCAAGTTGCCGCAACATGGCCGTCACATTTTTTGCGCCAACGCGTTTCAACAGCAGATCCGTGGCTTCGTTGTCGCTCAGGGTGATCATCAACAGGACAAGATCGTGAATCGTAGGGTTCAGGCCCGCTGACATGTAAGGAAGAAGTCCGCTGCCCAGCCGGCGATCCGCTTCCGAGAGCGGAACGCGCTCTGCAAGGGAGAGGCGACCGGCTTCGGCTTCACGAAACACTTGCACCATGACGGCAACCTTGTAGGTGCTGGCCATGGGGAACTGGTCGTCGGAGTTGACGCCGGTTTCTTCGCCTGTTTCGATGTTGCGGACAAAGATGCCGACCTTGCCCGGGAAGCTGGCGGTGATCTTGGCCAATCTCTCCTGCAGAACCGCGCTGCCTTTGGGCGCGGACTCCTGGCTTCTCGCCACAGGCAAGAGAATGAAGCTGACCAGCAGGAACAATGCAGAACTACGAACCTGGTTGCCGCCCATCGATTTAGAACTCCACACGAATTCCGACTTGCCCTTCGCGGCCCGGAAGAACTTGCAGGACTTGGGCGAAGTTCGGAGCACCGGATGTGGATCCGGGAACGGGGGGCAATCCATTGACCGCCGCGGGGTTATCACGATTGAACACGTTGAAGAATTCGAGATAGGCGTGGAGCTTGACCCGGTCGCCAAAGTCGAAGCGCTTGGCAATGCGCAAGTCGAGATTGACAAAGGGTGCTGCAACGAAGTGATTCCGGCAACCGCCAAACCAGGGGTGATCACCGCAGCGCGAATAGAAATCCACTCCGTTGAAGAGGTTGTCGCCGTCCACGTCCGGGTTAACGACGTTACCGGCGAAAGAAGCGCTGTAATGAAACCCGCTCTGCGCCCGGAAAATGCTGCTGAAATCAAATTTCCAGGGAAGCTGCACGAGTCCGTGCGTGAGAAACGTGTGGTTCAGGGCCAAGTCTGACGGCCCCTTATCCAAGTTGGGGCCGTTGTAGAAGATGCCGGCTTTCGGCACCGGATTGCCATTGCTGGCCACGAACGGGCCATTCGCATTGGTTTGTCCGGTAGCGGAATCCGTGACCAGAGTGGTCATTCCGATGAAACTGTCCGTAGGACCGTTGATATCCGTAAATCCCGCCCCAAAGCTTGTTTGGACGTCGCTAACAAAACTCGAGTTCAAAGCATTGTCGATCTCATGGGTCCAGGTGTAGTTCGCGTCCAGCGTGAATCGCTTGCTCATGCGCTTCCGGAATCCGAACGTCAACGCATCATAACTTCCGTGATACCAGGGCCCATAGCCGAAAACAAGAGGTGATCCTGCCGGGACGGTTTCGCCGGTATGGCCCGGCGTGCGTGCTTCGAACGCCAGATTGGTGTCCCGTACCCCTAAAATGTGGTCAATATTCTTATGGTAGTAGTCGATCTCGATCACCATGTCTGACCTGATCTCGCGCTGTACACCAACATGGAAGGAATTTGTATGCGGCGTCTTGAATCCTGGATCCACGCTGATGGGAATGCCGCTCGTGGGAAATGCTGAAGCGCCGATGGAAAGATCGCCAAAAGGATCGTAGATAAACGAGCCTGCCGACAGCCCAGCGGCCGCACTCGCGGCGTCGGCAAACTGCTGGGGTGTGAAACCAGTCAGTGATTGAACGTTATTGATGTTGACCACGGCATTTGCGGGAATCGGCGCATGGCCAGGAGCCACCACGCTGTTCAAATGGTCGATCCCGTAGAACGGCGTTGCAACGGGGGTGCCCCCGAACTTGCATGTAGCGCCGGATGCGGCGATTTGCGCGTCGGTCATGTCGGACGAAGCACATGGAACTTTGCCGGTGAGAAGGGCGAATAGGGGAGTAATCGTGCTCGGATCACCGTAGAATAGCCTTGGGAACGAAAGGAACGTCTGCGTTACGAGATTCGCGCCGCCAAACCCAGGAATATCTCTCGCCAAGCCCAAACGGAAGTGATCGTAAAACAGACCCCAACTCGCTCGAACAACTGTTTTTGGGGTGATGGACCAGGCGAAACCGAGCCGGGGTGAAAAATTGGTCTTATTCGGGAATTCGTTGTCGTAATCCCATCGCAATCCCAAGTTCAGGGTGAGGCTCTTCATTGCTCTCCAGTCATCCTGAAGGAAGGCGCCGTTGTAATTGTTACGCAAGCGTATCGTGTTGCTGCTCGCCGTCAGCCCTCCCTGCGCATTCAGAAAATAGACGCCCGAGTTGATCGGACCGAATGTACCCAGGTCAGCAATCGTGGCAAACAGTTGGTTGAATTCGTTATTTGCTTCCGTGCCATCTACGTGAGTGCGCTGATAGTCCCAGCCAAACTTTACATCATGACGCCGAATCTGCTTGGCAAGATTGGCCCCAACGGACACGTATTTCTGATCGATCAGCAAATTTGTGTGTCCCGGACCGAACTGAACCTGGCCCTGGTCACCGAAGAGTTGCCCGGTGCTAAGGCCACTGAATAAATTGTCGAGGGTCGAAGCAGTTCCGGCTTCCGGATGCGCCGGCCGGGTTACCGCGGGCTCGGCTCGATACTGGACAAAAACGCTGAGCAGGTACGGGCGCGCCTGGTCTCCCAACGTAGACGTGTCGTTGAATCCCAGCATCAAACGGCGGGTATCAAGGTCATTTCGCGTAGAAGGGAGGTTAATGGCGGCCAACAAGGGCAGGAAATCCGTCACGTGCGCGTTGGTCAAATTGAACTGCTGGCTAAGCCGATGGTGGCCGAGTTGCTCGTCGAGTTTTCCGCGAGCGCGCGTGTCGTACGTTTTCGTATGGACGTCGAAGGGAGTTTCCAGCTGAATCAAGATAGGTGGCGTTGTAGGAAGAAATTGAAAGTTGAGTTGGCGGCTCTCCAGGATGCGCTCCGCGGAGCCAAAAAAGAATATCTTGTCCTTGAGAATCGGGCCCCCGAGCTGGGCGCTGGGGTCCCAGCGAAGTAAGAACGGCACTTCCCCATTAAACACTTTGGAGGAATCGGAGGAATCTAACTTGTAGTTGCGGTGAAAGAAAGAGAGACCGCCATGCCAGTCATTTGTGCCGCTCTTGCTGACGACGTTTATGACTCCGCCGGAGCCGTGTCCAAACTCAGCCTTGTAACTGCCGGTGAGAACCTGAAACTCCAGGATCGAATCCTGGTTGAATTGCGCGGCTGCGCCTCCATTCACTTCATCTCGATTCGGCATTCCATCAATAAGGAAAATAGCGTTGCCTCCGCGCTCACCTAGAATCGGCGTAGCGCTGTCGAGTGAGGGGTCCTGCTGGCGATTGATTGCCACGCCGGGAACAAGCTGCAAGAGATCCAAATAATTCCGGCCGTTAATTGGCATCTGTTCAATTTGCTGGGGCAGAATCGTGACGCCTGAGGATGAAGTCACACTTTCCAGCAGCGGGGCCACACCCGAGACTTCTACCTTTTCCGTCTGCCCGCCGAGCTTGAGGGAGAGATTCAGAGTGACTGTCTGATTTACCGTGACTTCCAGGTTTCGAATGGTCGTGGGCACAAAACCGGTCATGGAGACCGTAAGCGTATATGTGCCGGCGGGCAGCCCTAAGACTCTGTAGGTACCATCAATTTCGCTTCTGGCAGTCCGGTCAATCCCCATGCCGCTGTTACGGACGTGTATCTCGGCCGCGGCCACGGGTAGTCCTTGCTGGTCAGCAACGATTCCTTCAATGGTGGATGTCGTTTGCGCGCGAACCAAAGACGCCAAAGTTGCTATCCCGAGAAGCAACCGCCCCACGAAGAGCAAGCAAAACCGACTGGAAGGGAGATGGCATATTGAAACACAATCAATATACAACAAGAGTGAGCGACGCATGTTAAACCTCCCACTTTGGACGGCAACTCTCGCCCATAGGTCCATGCATTATGTGTTGCATATCTGTGTGAAGGCTTGGCCCAGCCGATGCAACAAATGATGCAACACATAGACAGTCATGAATGCGTCGCACTTTAATGAAATATGGAAACCGATGTCAAGCTGTTTTTATAGAGGAAACAGTATCTAACATAAACTGCAACAAACATTGCAGAGACTCAGACAAGCCAGCATCCCCCAGTGCAGCAATCGTTGCAGGCATTTGACAGCACGGAAGCAATGAGATAGAAGGAGCACGCAATGCCACGGCACTACAATCGTGCGTCCTTGAAGCAAGGGGCCGTCCCGGACCTGTCGAAAACATTTGCAATGCTCAGCCCCAGGCGGCAGGAACTCCTTCGCCCAGTCTTGGAGAATCCCCGTGCCTACGTGCTTCTAAGCGCCCGCCAACTCGCCCACCGGCTGAAGGTGGACCCGGCTACGGCCGTGCGGGTCACAATGAAATTGGGATTTGGAACCTATCGCGAATTTCAGCACTACTTGCATGAGCTCTCCGTTTCCCAGGCCACCTCCCTCGACGTCATGCAAACGAGCAAAGCCAAAGGATCGAGTCTTTCCGCCCATGTGCGGGAAGGGATTGACCGCGACGTCGGCAATTTGCAGAGATTTCGAAACGCCATGGACCCCGAGCGCATCGCTTTGCTGGCGAAGAAAATCCATGCCGCGAAGAAGATCATAATTCTGGGCGGAGACTTGGCCACGAATCTGGTGGGTTTTCTTCACTATCATTTGATCTTGCTCGGGCTTCCTTCCGTCACAGCGACGTCCTCTGGGGAAGCGGCGCACCTGACGCGTTCCGTTGGCAAAGGCGACATGGTTATCGCGGTCAGCTTTCGCCGCGGGTTGCGGCTTACGGTTGAAGGCCTCCGGCAGGCACGCGCTAATGGAGCCTATTGCGTGGGGATAGCCGATACGCTGATTTCGCCAATCGCGCGGTTTGCCCATGAATGCTTCATAGCTTCGGTGGAAACGCCTTCCTTTGGGGCTTCGTATACGGCGCCCATGTGCCTCCTCAATGCGATTCTCACTGCTTGCGCGCATTACGATAGTCGGCGCAGCTTGAACCTGCTCAAGAAGGCAGCCGAGGAGCAACGCACGGGATTCCGTTGGTACCGGGAATAGAGCGCAGTGAACTGAGAACCATCAGCATGCTCGTTCAAAGAATCTGCGTATCGAGGAGAGTCATGAATCGAATCCAGAAGATCCTTCCGACCTGGGTGGCAGTTGCAATTGCGTGCATGCTTCCGGCCATTGGCTCGGCGCAGGAAGCCAGGGCGGAGCCAGAGTATGACATCGTGATTCGCAGCGGGCGCGTGCTGGACGGAGCGGGAAACCCTTGGATATTTGCGGACGTGGCGATCAAAGATGGACGCTTTGCGAAGATTGGGAAGATTGGCGGAAGCGGTAAGACAGAAATCGACGCGCGCGGCCGTTACGTCTCGCCCGGCTGGATCGATATGATGGATCAATCCGGCGCGGTGCTCCCGAAGAATGGCCTGGCGGAAAACAAACTGATGGAAGGAGTGACCACCGCGATCGGGGGCGAGGGCGGTACGCCCGTGCCTCCAGACAAGCTGCGCGAGTATTGGGCCGCGCTTGAGAAGAACGGTATCAGCCTGAATTTCGGAACGTATTTTTCGGAAACCCAGGCGCGGGAAGCCGTGCTGAATTACGACGCGCGCAAACCGAATGAGGAAGAACTCGCAAAGATGAAAGCCATCCTCGAAACGGCAATGCAAAATGGCGCGATGGGCATGACCACGGCCCTGATCTACCCGCCCGGCAGTTACGCCACTACCGACGAACTGGTCGAAATGGCCAAGGTCGCCGCCAAATATGGTGGAATTTATGCCAGTCACATGCGCGGCGAAGGGAAAGAGCTTGTGCAGTCCGTCGACGAGCTGATCCAGATTGCTGAGAAAGGCGGGCTGCCCGGCGAAGTGTTTCATTTCAAAGCAGCCTACAGCCCGGGCTGGGGAAAGCTCATGAAGGAAGCCGGGCGTCATATCGAAGCGGCGCGGGCGCGCGGAGTCGATGTGGCCGCGAATTTGTATGTTTACACGGCGGGAGGGACCGGTCTGGAAGCGACCATTCCTTCCTGGGCGCATGAAGGGGGCAAGGAGCAACTTCTCAAGAGGCTGGCCGATCCGGCGATCCGGGCCCGGCTGAAAAAAGAGATTCGCAAGGGTTCACCAGGATGGTGGAACATCGTCGAGGCCTCGGGCGGGTGGAAGAACATCATTCTTGTGAACGTGCAAAACCCGGAAAATGCGAAATACCAAGGACGCAGCATTGCTGCTATTGCCAAAGAACTCAAAAAAGATCCTGCCGATATCGCATTTGACCTTGTGGCTCAGGGCACGCAAGGCCGCGTACTGGCGATCTACCACATGATGAGTGAACAGGACATTGAAACCGCTTTGAGATTTCCCTGGACGAGCATAGGAAGTGATGCAGGAACCGCCCTTTTGCCTGGCGGCGACGATGCGCTGGGGCTTCCTCACCCGCGCAGCTACGGCAATTTTCCTCGCGTGATTGCGCGCTACGTGCGCGAACGGCACGTGCTGACGCTGGAGGATGCGATACGAAAACTGACCTCATGGCCGGCGACGCGCATGCGAATTGCCGATCGCGGAGTCATTCGGGAGGGCTTGTGGGCCGATGCGGTCATTTTCGACTACGACAAGATCCAGGATCGTTCGACGTATGACAAGCCCGACCTCACACCGGACGGCATTGACTATGTGTTGGTGAATGGCGTCATTGTGGTGGATCACGGCACGCACACTCGTGCCCGGCCGGGCAAGGTGCTCTACGGTCCCGGCTATCGCCGGTAGTCCCATATTTCCCGTGAAATGCTGGCGGAGGGGGGACTCGAACCATTATGGCTGGTTTCGAGTCAAGCGGTTTAGCGAACCGCTGCATTTCCGGCTCGGCAACCTTGTCGCAAGCGTGTTCAGGCCCGTGCTGGCCAAGCACACCAAGCATCTGAGCCTTGTGGACATCCTCCCGGTTGGAGCGGACCGGATGCAGCGGAGCTTCGAGCCGATGAGGAAACAAGTGGAGGCGTGGAAAGGAACGCGCCTCCCGGACGAGTCAGCCAAACTGGTCAGTTTTTCAGTCCACCTTCGGTCCAATTCAAGGGCGAGATAAATGACACGCTCCCTCGTAAGCGACACCAGAAGCGGCACTTAGAGTTTTCTACTGCGTATCTTCTAAGCAGAGGGTCGGGAGTTCGAGTCTCCCCGGGCGCGCCATCTCATTGAATTGAAAAGAGTAAGAAGAATTGCTCTGCGCCTTGACCCTCTGCTGCCCAAGCAGGTGCTCTCCTATCTGAGCTACCCGCCCACGCGAAATAACCGTGGGATTCTCAAGCATGTACAGTCGCTAGCTCCACGCCATCAGCATCGTTTGTCGGTCCATTCGGTCCAACAATGGCTCGAATCACACAATTACGGCCGGCTTGCGTTTCTTAGCGCTGATTGCATTCTATGGATCCGGTCGAATCAATTCATCAGTCGATCATCTGGGGTCGGGCTCGGTGCGCGTTTCTGGCCTGTGGCCGCCACTTTTCCGAGTACCCCACTTTACATCCATGTGGAAAAGGATTTTCAGAGTCATCATATGCAGATTTACAGCTCTACACTCATGGGTGGGCAGGAGAGGGAAAGAAAATGTGTGAGGAATGCCTAGAGAAGTGTTAGTTTTTCGATTTTTCCGCCTCCGGACAGGCTCTGCACTCATGGAGCATTGTATGCTGACGAGGGCGGGTGTACGTTATCGGTCGGGCCGAGAAGTCAAATTGGAAATCCCGGCTTCATTTTTTCCGACGGCCGGTCAGCAGGGTCTGGTCATGTTGACTTTCGCATAAAGGAGGGCCAAACGGTATGTCGCTGAAGGGCAAGTACGCCTTGATCACGGGATCTTCTCGGGGGATTGGCAGGGCCATAGCACTGAAGTTGGCAGAATGCGGCGCGAAGATTGGCGTTCACTACTATAAGAACATTGACGCCGCGAATGACACGCTCGCAAAAGTACGGGAGCGCCGCTCTGACGGGTTCATTGTTCAAGCGGATGTAAACCGGACCGATGACATTCGGGGAATGATGGATCATGTGAAGAGTGAATTCGGGAAACTCGATATCTTCGTCAGTAACGCCCGGCCAGAAATTCCCGAGTTCTACAAGCCGCCCATGGAGATTCGAGTCGAGCAGTGGCAGCAAGCCATCAATTCGCAGGCAACTGCTTTTTTGTTAGGGGCCCAATTGGCGGCTCCCTTGATGGGAAGAGGTGGCCGAATCATCGCCATCACCCATTCACCTGGGGCGCGGTCGGGGAGTTGGCAACCCTGGGTGGGGATGGGATCGGCAAAAGCCGCCATGGAGTCTCTGGTGCGCTACTTCGCCGTCGCCCTTGCCAGGCGTGGTATCACCGTGAACTCACTCAGCCCTGGCGTCATCTTCGGTGCAGCTAACCTGGTCGATGGCGGTGTATTGGTTGGTCTCCCACCTGAGGTGCAGCAAGCGATTAAATCCTGGCATGAAATCGGATGGTGTCCCTCGCGGCGAACTGGGACCCCGCAGGACGTCGCGAATGCAACGATGCTCATCTGCATGGAGGAATCGAGTTGGATGACCGGCCAGATCTTCTACGTGGATGGAGGCGCTTCGATTATGGACACCGTATTCCCGTTGGAAATACAGGGAGCCGCATGAATACCCGGCGCGCGTGTGCAGGAAGGCCCCGAAATTAAAGGCATGGCACCAGGCGAAATGATTTATGAAGGGCCTCCAAGAAAAT
>WNFG01004737.1_pt1 | contig 11426 bp, 7 predicted proteins | sample 5400431 | NCBI WGS metagenome assembly WNFG01 (sample SAMN13153346, study PRJNA577476) | soil metagenome | isolation source: 120 cm saprolite under Douglas fir tree site 2 hole 3 replicate 2 | place: USA:California | collected 2015-04-18
CCATCTGTTAAGAGCACGATGCGCCGCTCACTATCGGAGGGCAGGATGGCCGCGGCGAGTTGGAGCCCTGTGGCGAGGTCTGTGTAATTGGTGTCGGGAGTGGACTGAAACTGGGAGAAGTCAATCTGGGTCCTGACCGATTGCTCGACCAGGGCATTACGTCCGACTGCTACGATGCCCACTTGATCGTCGGGCCGCTTATGGCGAATGGCGTTATTAATCCATTGTTCCATGAAAGCGCGCTGCGGCGTTGTGCTGGCTGAAATATCGCCGACAAAAACCACGGCCTGCCGGGAAACCGGCAGGGCGAGCGCAGCACCGGCCAGGGCAGAGATAACGAGTGTAAAGAGCGCCAGCCGACAGGCCAGGATCATGTAGCGTTGGGCTTTGGGAAATGGCAGCGACATCCGCCGCCAGGCGAGAAACACCAGCGTGCCGATAGGGAGTAAGAGCAATAGCAGCAATGGCTGCTCAAACGTTAGCATTTCTCTTTCCTTTCGCCTTTTGCCTTTTTAGCTGACCTCTCAAGCGTTTCGTCGTCTTAGTGACGCGCTTCAGCGTGACCCTATAACGCGTCTCTACCTGTTGTTGTATGCTGGCGATTGTACCTTGCGGCTTGCGCTGCAGGCGCCCATTGAGACGTGGATCTGAACGATCTAAGGCAGAAGTCTCCCTGGCGGGCGCTCTGCGCAGGGTGTAGCTGCGGCTAAAAAGCCACCATTCCGCGCAGAGGACCAGGAGCAGAAAGGCTGCAATCCAGGGCCAGATTTCGCGCAGCACTCGTGGCACGGCGGGTCCCCCCGAGTTGAAGGACGTGCTATTGGCTATGGGCAACTGGGCAGCCGGTGCCAGGCTCGATTGCCCCGGGTCGAACAGGTTAATAGCGAAGGCTCCGTTCCGCACCTGGTTATGGACGTGCTGGGTCACGGAGTATATGCCGGTCAGATCTGTGCGATTATAGGTTGCCACCGGGAAAGGCGGGGCCACGGTAACAGCTGGTTGGCCAGGCCCGGTGATTGTTATACGATCGGCGCCCGGCCATGGCTGGATGCTGATGGGCGTATCGGGTGTGACCTGCCCATTGCCCGGAACTGGCGGTGGCAAAAACCAGTTGACCAGGTTGTAGATGAGAATTGGGAAACTGGGCCAAAGCGGCAGGTCGGAGTCATGTAAATCGAAGCTCAGCACGGCTAAGCGCCTGTTCGCGTTTTCCCCGGCAATCAGCAATGGAGTTTGCGCTGTGTTGATCACCGGCTGTGCCCATGAGGCAGCAGTCAAGAGATGGCTGACGCTCAGCACGTGGATGCTGTTAAGATCGACCTGGTTGAGCAGGTTCTGGCTGTCGCTTCCCGCGCTGATGTGATTGACAGCGATCTCGGGGCCTGACTTGCCAAAGACATAAGAGCCCGTGGGTGGATTGATAATAAAGAGACTGCCAGCCGGTAAAGTCGCGGGTACATAGCCGTCGAACACTGTCAAATCAAAATCGCCGGCGTTTGCATTTACATACTTATCGGGCGTTGTCTCGAAAAGGTCGATATTGGGCTGCAGGCTCAGTGCTTTTTCGAGGAAGGTATTGCCTTTAGTGACCAGCAGTGCGCGGCCGCGCATTGATCCGCCAACGATGGCCCATGCTTCATGATCGACCGTCATCGCATCCTGAGAGATGATGTGAGCATGCAGGAAACGAGTTGTTGGCGGCAGTGGCCCCCATTGGATTGCCCCACTTGTCCCTGCGGGGAGAACGATGGTTTGTACACTCACCAGTTTTCCGTCGGCGTAAAGCTCTACCGGCAGTGATCGCTGCTGGTGACTGTAATTGGCGACCTGGGCAAGAGCTACCAGATTGCCCTGAATGGTGCGTGAGGCAAGTGCCAGCAGGGCAGCATTCGGAGCGTCAGTGCCGATCTGTAAATAGCGCACGGAAAAGGGAATCTCGAGTATTTGATCCGGAGGTAGGACGTGCCCGTCCCCGATTATCAAGATTTGCGTATCGGTGTGACCGGCGGCCAGCGATGTTGCCAGTGAAAGCGCCTGTTCGAGATCAGCATCTTCGTTTGTGACCCTGGCATGCTGGAGCGCGGCCATGAGACTATCTTTGTCTGAGGCGGCTGAGATCAATACCTGAGGAGTACGTCCCATAGCAATGATGGAAAGGTGATCACTGGGTCCAAGGCCATCAATCAAATCGGCGACGCGGTTTTTCGCTTCTTCGAACCTGCTCGGGGCTACATCAGTAGCCTGCATACTGGCTGACGTTTGCAGGATGATGATAGTGTCACCGCCGATTGGACTGCGAATAAAGGTTGCTGGCCGGGCGAGGACAAGCACGATGACAATTGCTGCCAGGATTTGTAGCAGCAGCAGAGGAGTGATACGCAACTTCTGCCACGGACGGCTGGCCTGTAAATCTTGTAATGCTTGTTGCCAGAGTAACGTGCTGCTCACTACCCGTTCTTGCCGCTTTGGGCGCATGAAATAGAGTAGAAGGATAACTGGTATGATGACGCCAAAAGCGAGCGCCGCCGGAACAAGTAAACTCATAGCAGTTCCCCTGACCCGGAGGATGGCTGCACTGGCTGTGTTGGAGGCACAAATCGCAAAATTCTCATCTGACTATCTCAACCTGCCTTAACAGTCTTTGTACAACGTCAACAATGGCGGTATCACTGGGAATCATAGCATATGTCATAGCATGGGTATGGGCAAATGATGCCAGTTCCTGCATAAACGCGCTGAGCCGCTGCCGGTACGCCTGCAGCACACCGGGCGTGCTGCTTACGTCGACGCTGCCAACTCCTTCACTGTCACGCAGGCGCCAATCACCCTGCAGTTCAGGCTCAATCTCGTCTGGGGCAAGAATTTGTAAGAGCGCCACTTCCTGGCGTAACTGGCGTACCGCGCGCAGGCCTGCCTGGTAGCCCCCCGGGACAAGAAAATCTGATATCACTATGGTGAGCCCCGAGCTCGTCACCACTCGCCCAAGCTCATACAGGGCGCGATTCAAATCGGTTGAGCCGCCATGGGGCAGGCGGCTGAGAAACTCACCGGCCGTCCAGATGGCGTGTTTGCCGCTGCCTGTGCGGCGGTGTGCCGTCAGGCGATCGGTGAGAGCGCCGATAATGACGTTATCTTCGCATTTGAGCGCCACGTATGCGAGGGCGGCAGCCAGAGAAGTTGCCAGGGTAGATTTAGCCGGTGTGCCATGCTGCATCGAGTCGGAGCAGTCGATCAACACCGTAACCGTGATATTTTCTTCAGCTTCGAACACTCGTAAGAACAGTCGCTCCAGCCGGGCATAGGCTCGCCAGTCGATGCGGCGAAAGTCATCGCCCGGGGCATAGCGGCGGTAGTCTGAAAACTCCATGGATGAGCCCGCGAGCGGCGAGCGGCGCCGTCCTGGACGCCCCGTTGCCATGGCTTTACGGGTGATGAGTGCCAGGTTATCCAGGCGTTGTAATGTGCCCGCATCAAGCGGAAAGCGGGCTGTGCCGCTCACATTGGGCATTCGCTATTACTCCTACGACGTCTCCGTCTCCTCGATAATGGTCTCGATCAAATTCTCCGGCGTGATGCCATCAGCCAGGCCATCGAAGTTGAGAATGAGGCGATGGCGCAGGGCGGGGAAGGCAACATTTTTCAAGTCTTCCAGCGAAACGTTGTAGCGACCCTCAAGCAGGGCACGTACTTTAGCCGTCGTAATAATGGCCTGCAGCCCGCGCGGGCTCGCTCCGTAGCGCACATATTTACGTACTTGTTCGGGGGCATCCTCCTGGTCCGGGTGGGTCGCCAGCAGCAGGCGTACCCCGTATTCTTTGACATGCGTTGCCACAGGAACGGCGCGGGCCGTATCAATTAATTGCTGCAATTGCTCGCCTGTTGCCACCTGTTTCGCGAGTAGGGTGGTCGTGCCAACGGTGGTGTCGATAATGCGCATCAGGTTTTTAGCATCAGGGAAGCGCACAAGGACTTTGAGCAAAAAACGATCAAGCTGGGCCTCGGGCAAAGGATAGGTGCCCTCCATCTCCAGCGGGTTCTGTGTCGCCAGCACAAAGAATGGTTTTGGCAGCGGGCGTGTAGAATCGCCAACGCTGACAGTACGTTCCTGCATGCCCTCGAGCAGGGCAGATTGTGTTTTGGGCGTGGCCCGGTTGACCTCGTCAGCCAGCACGATATTGGCGAAGATGGGACCGGGTTGGAAGCTGAAAACACGCTTGCTGCCTGAAGAGGTACCATCTGACTGTTCACTGACGATGGTAGTGCCAACAATGTCGGCTGGCATCAAGTCGGGCGTAAATTGGATGCGCGCAAATTTCAATGCTAGCGCGTCGGAGAGGGTGCGCACAAGCAATGTTTTTCCAAGCCCTGGAACTCCTTCCAGCAATACATGGCCACCGGCGAGTAATGCCAGGAGCAACTCACGAACCACGCGTTCCTGGCCTATGACAATTGAGGACAGCTCGTGTTCCAATTGCTGGGCGGTATCTATGAACGCTGTGATATCAGCTTCGGCAGGTCCTTCATTGTGAGAATCCACATCTGTAATGGCGGCGTCATGTCCATTCTGCACACCCAGGTTTTCGACCTGCGCTCCGGCATCCGGTGAAGTACGCTCGCTTTTGTTTGCCATGCTAGTGCTGCCCTTCTAACGAATTGAAGTAGCCCTGAATGAGATCTTTCAAATCAGGGGGTATGTTGCTATTGTCAATGGCATCGTGCGCCATTTGTTGGTATTGCGCGATCACTTTGGAATAAGCAACGGGGCTGCCGGGCTGAACGGTGCCGTTGTTGCCGTTGCTGATAGCACTGTTTCCCGAACCTACCTGCCCCGGAACGTATACCTGATCGTCCTTGCCCGGCTGATTCCCTGTGTTGTTGTGTCCACCAGTGCCACTATTGCCCTGTCCTTTATTGCCCTGTCCCGGCCCCTGGTTCTGGCCTTGCCCAGGATTTTGTCCCTGCCCAGGATTCTGTCCCTGGCCAGGGTTCTGCCCCTGGCCGGGATTCTGCCCTTGTCCCGGGTTCTGGCCCTGGCCGGGATTTTGTCCCTGCCCTGGGTTCTGGCCCTGGTTCTGCCCACTATTGTCTGTAGATGAAGCGAGCGCGTTGGCAGTATTTTGCAGGGTCTGTGATGCTTGATTGATGCTATTGTTGTTCGCCTGGTTTGCACTATCCTGGGCTGCAGCGGTCTCGACGGCTTTAGTTGCGTCGGAAATCTCACTCTGGCTGCCGTCGGCAACAGCCTTGGCGAGCTGGTGCAGCGCGGCGCTGAGTTGAGGGTTCTGGCGCGCCTGGTTGGCAGCCTGCTCAATCTGCTGCGCCAATTGCGCGCGCTGAGCGGGAGTCATGTTTTGAACCTGAGATGCGAGTTTCTGCAGCGCGGCATCGAGTCCCTTGCTATCGCCATTGGCGAGCGCCTTGCCGGCGTTGCTCAAATTGAGATTAGAGCTGTTTTGTAGTGACGAGCTGGCGGCCGTGCTGCCCATAGCTTTGTTGGCCGCCTGGGAATCACGCAATTGATTGAGCTTTGCCTGGGCCTGTGCGAGGATCTGTTGAGCCTGCTGCTCGGTTTTTGCTTGTTGGAGCTGGGCGGCCGCCTCGCGCAGGATTTTATCGATCTGTGAACGTTCTTGTGCTGATGTCGTCGTTTGACTATCGATTACTGTGCGTATGTGGTTGATGGCGGCAACCTGTCTGGCAACGCGAGCCTGAAATGCCGCCTGCTGCTGGAGCACGTCGGTCATAGGATTGGGCAGGAATGCAAGCAGGGCAAGTCCCATTATGACCACTCCAAATGCAATCAAACCGGCACGCCCTGGCCACAGGGAGATGGTAGAGACAGGCTTATATTTGCCCAATTGCTTAAGCGCATCGCGTCGCTGCAGACTGGCCAGGGCAGTCGACTCGTCGCGCAGCTCCCAGGCTGTACTCAAGCGATCATGTAATGCCAGCCTTGCATCCACCTGCCGGGCAGCGCGAGCAAAGGAAGGGCGATACCACAGGGCAGCCGCCAGCGCACAGAGCACAGAGGCCGTAGCAAGCGCGCCTGCCCAGTAGGAAGCGGTTGCCCAGGGAACGAAGCGCGAGATGAGTAGCACAAGACAGGCCAGTACCAGCCCTACAAACAATCCTCTACCTGTCCAGCGCACTACCTGCTGCATCCATAGCCTTCTGCGCCATGGATGTAGAGCTTCGGCAAGGCTCTTGCCACCAGCGATCCTCTGCATAGTTTCTACCGGGCGTGATGGTGCTATGACTGCCATGGTTCCTCTGCCTTTCTCATATAGTATGGTATCGGCACTTGTAAGAAGTGCCTTTATGGATTAAGCTGCCGCTGTGTCTTTTGCTGGTGATTTAAGTTTCTCGCCCAGTGGCCGGACCCAGGACTGGAACCGGTTGGTGAAGTTTGGTTTAACGAATACCATACTGAGGAGAAACAGGATCAGCGTCACCAGCAAGCTCATCAATGTAAAGGCTACCCAGGGCGCCAGGAGCAGACCGTGGAGAGAAATCAACCCCGTCCCTCCCGCTCCACTCGTGAGTGTGCTATTGAGCGCCGAGATGGGATTCCACGCGCTTAGCCACTGTATCCATACAAACCAGCGCGGGTTACCATAAAACGAACTTCCTATAGCCAGTAGATATATGATCCAGTATGAGAACATCCAGAGGACACAGAATGTATAGGCTAGCGCGGTTGATACAGTGGGCCGGCGCAGCAGCGTCGAACAAAAGAGACTGAAGGTACCGGCCACTATCGCGGTCATAACGAAAACCACCAGCGCACTGAGTACCTGGCCTGGAGCTACACCTCCGAAGAAGAAGACGAGACTGAAGAGAGGAATAGAGGCCGCAATCAGCAGTAGTGCACTGGTAAGCCCTGCGACGAGTTTGCCTGCCAGCAGCGAGAATGACGAGAGCTTGGAACACAAGAGCAGGTCAAAGGTCTGACGTTCCTTCTCCCCGTTAATCGCAGTTGAGGTGAAGGCGGGCGCGATAAAGACAATCAAGAAGAGCTGCACAAACGAGAGCAAGGCGTAGAGTTGTACGCCGATTTGACTGAGTAGATATCCCTGGTAGCCATTACTGAAGGCGCTCTCGCGCTGGAGGAAGCCAAAGCCTAACAGGCCCATCACCAGCAGGTAGGTGATGATGACCCAGACGGACCGCTCGCGGCGCAGGCGCAAACGTAGTTCTTTTGTGAGTAGAGCTGTAAAAGTCATGTGGCGCTCCCTCCTTCAGTAATACTCATGAAAACTTCTTCGAGACGTCCGCCACCTTTGCGCGGTGCGAAGGAAACAACTGGAATGTCCTGTGCTATGAGCGCTGCCAGGATACGATGGAGCGCCCGGTCATCGCCGCTAAATTCGGCGTGAATGACATCTTTGTCGCTGTTTCCATTCATTACCTGGCTGATTTCTGGCATATTCTCGAGTAACTTTCTGGCGTCTTCAAGGCGTTCCAGGACACGAACTTCTAATTGGGGCGTCCCGCCCAGGCTGTGCGTCACCTGGTCGACACTACCTGCTATCACCAGGTGCCCACCCTGGATGATGGCCACATCTGTACACATCTCTGCCAGTTCAAGGAGAATGTGCGAACTGATAACGATGGTTTTGCCCATGCCATGCAATGTTCGCAGCAGTTCGCGCAGCTCTATCCTGGCTCGCGGATCAAGTCCGGAGGCTGGCTCATCAAGCAGTAGCACATCGGGATCATGCACCAGGGCGCGTGCCAGGCAGAGACGCTGTTTCATCCCGCGAGATAGAGTCTCGACCAGTGCATCGCGTTTGGAGGTGAGATCCACCAGTTCGAGCAGGTCCATAATAGTGCTGGCGCGTTTGCGCAGCGCAATCCCGTGTATTCCGGCATAGAAATCGAGGTATTCTGCTGAAGTCAGATCTGGATACACCCCGAAGAAGTCCGGCATATAGCCGACCTTGCGTTGAATAGCAGTGGGAGAGCGGCTCACTTCCTCATCGTCAAACCAGACTCGACCGGCAGTCGGAGAGATCAATGCCCCCAGGATACGCAACAGGGTGGTTTTACCCGCGCCGTTTGGACCAATCAATCCATAAATTGCTCCTTGCGGCACCTCTAAACTCAGGTCCTCGAGAGCATGAACGGAGCGATAGCGTTTATAGACATTTTGAACTTTGATCATAACTTGTGCCTCTAGATTAAGAGCCTGAAACAACGCCTTGCAAGTTTAGCGCCGGTTTGCCGAACACGACCGTACTGAGTGAGCTGTCTTTGTAGACTATCTGCAACAAGACACGCCCACCAGGTCCTATATATGCACTGGCGTTATGTGTTGTAAAAGTGCCCTGGTTGAGCGAAATTGCATCCCAGGAGCCGCTGCGCCAGTTATATAAACGGAAAGGTAGAGAACTGATACCGCCGGTGTTTCCACCTGTTACAGTTGGATTGGCGCCGGACAATTCCGAAATCACCAGGCCGCTGATGTGCAGGTTGGCAATGTTGGGTACTGCGTATTCAAATGTCATGCTTCCCGCTGACAGGGCGTAGAAACCAGGGAACTGGACCTGAACGCCGTTGCCCTGCACGTCAATCAGTTGGCCTGGGATAAAGCTGGACGGAAGGTTAAGCGCCCCGGCAAGATTGACGCTGAGAGGCGCCTGCACGAGCGTTTCATGCAGGCCGGTGGGGCTGATATCGTTGATGGTCACGGCGTTCGTTGAGTCCAGGGGGTTGTCGGCCCAGCCAATGAGAGTGACCGGGGAGCCAGGGACAAGCAACGGGTCACCGCCGTTGTAAGCAGTCAATGGCCCGCCTGAAAGCGGTACGAGGTTAATGCTGGAACTGTATGAAGCAATGCTTGACGTCACGAAGCTGCTTGACGTGACGTAGCTGCTTGACGTCACGTTGCCGCCGAGTGCTCCAAGGGCGCCAAGCAGCCCCTGACCCTGGATAGCTGGAGGATTGGACACAGCAATAGGACACGGGCTTGGGCAAGGAAAGCCATAGTAGCCTTTGCCATCGAGCGTCAATAAGATGCTCAGGTGACGCTGCCACTCGCTTTGAATCTGTGATCCATTCACGGTGCCGTAGGGGTAAGAACCATATGGATACGATGAACCACTCATCTGTACGATCAGATCCGCGAGCGTCTGGCCGGGGTTGAGTGGCGCCTTGCTCAACTTAAGCATGACTTGTTTTGTTTGACCTGCTGCCAGTCGCCCGAGGCTGAGAGCATTGTTGGGCATCAGTAAGTAGGCATCGCTCAACGGATAGCTGAGCGTATTCGTTACTGTGCCTTCGAGCGTGCCATTTTGCAGTGATAGGTGAGAGGCGAGTCCCTGGTGCAGCTGGCGGTCTTGCTCCGAGATGATGGTGTGTAAGGTCCAGATACCCGCATCCCGCAGGTTTACGTCGGTCCCGTTTTGTGCTGATGCGATAGAAGTAGTGGATTGATCAGATGAGCTGACGGGTCCGCCTTGATAGAGTGCAAGGTTATCAGGTGACGGTTGTACCAGGCTGCTGCCGGGGATATGTACCTGGAAATTTCCCTGGTTGGGTACGAACACTCCCAGGAAAGTAGTAATGTGGCTTGCTGACCCACTCTGGCCTAACTGGGCTACCGTGATGCTATTACTCAAAATGGACGTGCCCTTTTCCTCCAGAGCAATCCCGTAGGTCAGAAAAGAGAAGATGACGACGCTGCTCAATACAATGCGCCAGCTCCAATCGCGGCGCTTGAGCCGTTTTACAAGTAAGAGGCGTATGGGACCAAGCACCAGGATATAGCCAACCAGCAAGAAGGCAAGCGTCCACGGCGAAGGCAGTGTATTCGGCAGTAGTGACTGTAGCAGTCCACTCATTCTACTGGCGAGGAGCTGCTGCCCCTGTGTGTTGTAAGGCCCGGTGCCGGGGAAGATGCTGGAATTAGAGAGAAGCTGATCACCCAGGCCACGAAGCAAGAGTCCTTCCCAGAAAACGCTTGCTCCCTGCCAGCCCAGGAGTGGTTCGAGCGTGGGATCAAAAGCCAGATAAGAAACGGTTCCCTGGCCCAGGCGTGCCTGAACAAGTAAGGGTATCCCACCAGATGAGAGAACTACCTCGCTTTTGCGCGGATCTAGCAGCGTTGCTCTACTGACTGTGACAGGAGAGTGGACGGCATCAGGCACCTTATTTTGCCCGAGACGCCCTACCGTGGGGCCACCGAGTGGCAAGAGAGATGTTCCTGCTGGTATGGTCGAGGTACCATTTACTGCTACAGGCAGGAGTCCGGTGGGCAATGCGCTGATAGTACGATGCCATTCGGGGCCACCGGCGACGATGAGGTTGCCACCCTGATTGACCCAGGTTTGCAAAGCGGCCAGCTGCGCCGTGCTCAGGTTACTTGTTGAAAAGTCGTCCAGAACGATGATGTTGAAGTTTTTTAGTATACCTGCCATGGTGGGCATGATATTCGCATTGAGAAACTCGACGATGACCGAGCCACCCTGGGTGGGCAGCGGAGCTGTGCTCAATGGCCCAAAGCCTGTGCTCTGGTCGGAGAGGACACCGATAAAAACATCCCCTGGCGCCAGGGGGTTGAGAGCTGCAGACTGGGTGCCGATTGCATTACCATTACCATCGAGCAGCTTTACCGTGACATTCTGCATACCAGAGTACAGGGGCAGGTACATCGTCACCTGTTTCCGGGCGCCATTAGCCAGGGCGATGGCAAACTGGTAGCTCAATGATGTACCCGGATCGCTTTGCACGATGTACTGCGGGTTGGATGCGGTAAGTGAAAGGGTGCCGCTGAAATCTGGGCCATCATTGCGGAGGGTGATCTGTACAGGAACCCAGTTTCCATCGCGATAGTGCGTCTCGAACCCCGCGCTCACCTGGAGCGATGGTCCGCTAGTAACCGGGTGCGCCAATGCTTTTATAGGTAAGGCGAAAAAAAGTAATAGAGCAAGCGCGAGGCAGGATGCAACAAAAATTCCGATGTTTGTATTGAAGCTACGCGTTAGACGAGCGCTATGGAGCATATTCCCCAGCCTTTCCCAATACGTACGGCGATCTAAAGGTATGACGTTCTGTATGAACGTTTTGTTGCGAGATATAGTCCTTTTAAAAGACACGAACTATATACATTATATGTTGCTACCCTTGTTCTGGGCGATTTTCCTGTAAGCTGCTACATGTATTCCCCTTGAGATCAATATGCCAGTTTATGAACCTGAAGCGGTCCCTCTCAGACTCAATGACGGTTTGCTAAACAAAAGCGTTCCCAGAGAGGCGTTCTGGTTAGCAAATTGTAACAAAATACGACCATCAGAACTAATATACGCCCTGGTATAACCTGTTGTAAAGGAAGTGCTCTGATTGAGCGTGATGGCATCCCAGGACCCCGTCTGCCAGTTGTACAGGCGTGCATGTACGAGGCGCGTGGACGTAGGCTGACCTATGTT
>WNFG01004738.1_pt1 | contig 11423 bp, 11 predicted proteins | sample 5400431 | NCBI WGS metagenome assembly WNFG01 (sample SAMN13153346, study PRJNA577476) | soil metagenome | isolation source: 120 cm saprolite under Douglas fir tree site 2 hole 3 replicate 2 | place: USA:California | collected 2015-04-18
GCCGTGGGGCGAACCGCTCGGTTACTTCAATTGGCCCGATGCGAAGGCGCTCGGCCTCATCGCAGTTTTCCTCACAGTCTTGCCAGCACTCCTCGCGATTGCGGCCGCCCTCGCTGTGCTTGAGTTGAGGAGACGAGCTCCCAGCTAGTCGCAGGCGCCCAAGGTGGAAAAAGGCCCAGCCGAATTCTCTCATCGGACTTGGTGGTGGGCGACCCGGGACTCGAACCCGGATGAGTTACCTCACACGCCCCTCAAACGTGCGCGTCTACCAGTTCCGCCAGCCGCCCGGCTGCGCCGGATGATTCTACCGAAGGGTCGATTAGACGGATGAATCGGCGGCGCTGGCTGCTTAACTTTCGCTGAACAAGATGGGCGCGTTGATGGCATTAGACGGCCGGCGGAGGACCTTCGCGATCTTGGCGGCAGCGGTCGCCCTGATTTCCGTGCTCTACGCGCTGAACATTCGAACCGTCTTCTTCGGCCAGCACGCCGTGACGGCGACTGACGATATCGGGGAGGCGGTTGCAGCGGCGCTCGCCTCAGCCGCGTGCGTGTGGGCCGCCCGACGGGCTCGCGGAAGGGACAGGCTCGGCTGGGCTCTGATGGGCATCTCGGCCGCCCTCTGGGCGGCAGGCGAGGTGGTCTGGTCGATCTACGAAGTCGGGATGGGGGTTCCGGTGCCATACCCGTCCTTGGCAGACGTGGGATTCCTGTCGGCGGTGCCGTTTGCGTTCGCGGGCATTCGCGCCTTCTGGGGCGACGCGCGAGGCACGTCGGCTCGCTGGCGCGTGTGGTTCGACGGCCTCATCGTCGCCATCGCCCTGACCGCGACTGCGTGGGGTTTCGGGCTGCGCGCGGTCTGGTACTCCAGCTCGACCACCAAGTTGCTCGATCTTGCGTACCCAGTCGGGGACATTCTCATCGGGACCGTCCTCATCCTCGCTATCCGGCGTGCATCGCATCAGCAGAAGGGCAGGATGGCCTTGCTGCTTGCCGGTGTGGCGTCTTACTCCATCGCCGATAGCGCGTTCTCATATCTCACGGCCCAAGGCGCGTTCGGATCAGTGGGCAGCGTGCTCGACACCGGATGGTTCGCGGGGTTCCTGCTGATCGCGCTGGCGGCAATCTATCCAGACGCCCCTCCGAAGACGGCGGTCGGGCAGGCGCCCCTCGACCTGTGGCAACTCGCGCTGCCCTGGATGACCTTGCTCCTGGCGTCCGCGGGCGACCTGTACTCGGCCCTCACCGGACACGAGAACCTCTTCCAGACTTTCTTGACCGGAATCCTGGCGCTGCTCCTGACCGTGAACATGATCCTGGAGCGCAAGGAATTCCTCGAAATGCTGACCGACATCGAGACGACCCGCACCACACTGAACCGCGAGTTCAAGGCGGCATTGGTCGGAATCCGGCAAATGAGCGACCAGGTAAAAGAGGCAGACCGCGCGTACGACGAGGACGTGCGCCTGCTCGCCGCCGACATCCACGGCCAGGCCGATCGGCTCGATCACATCCTCGAGAGGATGCTCTAGGAAGAGGGCGAGGCCCTCAGCCGCACCGCGCGCAGGACGTGGTACCCGCTGCAAGACTCGAACTCGCAACCTCCTGATCCGAAGTCAGGCGCTCTATCCATTGAGCTAAGCGGGCGCAAACTCATCCTAATTAGACGCAGTGTTGCGGGTAGGCCGGGTTTATCCCGGCCGTCACCGGCGCGCACATTCCAACCGCCTGCCAATCGCCGCGTGGAGCCCCACGTTCTCTGGCGCTCTATCTATTGAGCTAAGCGGGCGTAGGCCCATCGTAATTAGAACTGGGGCGTACGATTTTTCCGTGGCAACCGAACCGCCGCCGACCACACCGGCGGGGCCGCCCCCACAGCCCGGCCCAAACGCCTCGCGCGACGAATGGCGGGCGTGGCGCCACCAGATGCACGACTACTCGCACGCGCAGCGAGGTACGGGCGGCTGGTATGGCCCGTGGGGCGGATATGGGCCGTGGGGCTGGTGGGGAGGCGGATCGTTCTGGGCGTTGGCCCTGGTTGTCATCGGCGTCTACTTCCTGCTGCAGAACCTCGGCTTGCTTAACTTTCTGCCAGGCGACGTCCTGTGGCCTTCGCTCCTGATCCTGTTCGGACTGTGGCTGCTCCTACGCCGCAGCCGCTGGTGGCCCTAACCCAGCAGGTAGTTCGCTCATGCGCAAGGCGTACTTGTCAGACGGCACGGTCCAGCGAAGCGGGCCAGGGGCGGTGGCCCTGCTGGAGGACACGACAGGGCGTGGTCACATCACGCGCGTGATCGGCGATGCGGCGGTTGAAGCGCTGGTCGTTCCCCTCGCTTAGGGCTCTGAGCTAGACCGCGACCACGTAGCGCTGGTGGTTGAGCCCCCAGGCCGCGTAACGCATCAGTCCGACCGCTCGGTATCGGCGCCGGCCGGCCCGGGTCTCCGCCAGCTCGATCGCCTTGTGCAGCGCGGCGGGAGTCTTGCCGGGGAACTCTGTGAACGCCCGACCGACTGCATCGACGATATGCGCGTCCGAGCCGCCGAGCTCTGCGGCTCCGAGGCCCATGTTCAATCGTCGCGCCAGCTGGTTGAAGACGTAAAAGCCCGGCGTTGCGTTCTCCACTTCGATGGCGTCGAAGCCGAGCTCGGCCGCTAGCCACCCCACCCCGTGCACCGGCGCGTTGCCCCGCTGTCGCTGCGTGCGCCAGAACGGATGCGCGGCGACGGCAATGCCGCCCTGGTCATGGATCGCGTGCACCGTGGCCGCCGCGGACAGCCCCGGCGTGACCCGGTGCTCGAGAAACAGCCCGACGATGTGCCCGTCTCGGCTCGAGACTTCCTCGCCGACGATCACCTGCAAGCGCGAGCGCCTCGCGGCATGCTCGGCGGCACGCAGCGCACCCTCGATCGTGTCGTGATCAGTGACGGCGATCACATCGAGGCGGGCTCGGCGCGCTGCATGGACCAACTGCAGGGGCGTCGGCCAGCCGTCGCTTGCGTTCGTATGGGTGTGGAGGTCGGCGCGACCCCAGGGAGCCATCGGTGTGCATCCTACCCGGCTCGGGCTTACCATCCAATTGTTAGAGACGTCATCCCTTGACCACTCTTGCTGGAGGTTAGGCCGTGGAAGGTTTGATGCAGGACTACGAGCTCTCCGTGCAGCACGTGCTCTGGCGTTTGGAGCGGCTGCACTCGAAGAAGGAGGTGGTCACCAAGCGGGAGCAGGGGCTTCACCGCATCACCAACGGGGACCTCGTCCGCCGCGTCAACCGCCTCGCCGGCGCGCTCAAGCGGCTTGGGGTCAAGCCGGGCGATCGGGTGGCCACGCTGGCCTGGAACAACTACCGGCACCTCGAGCTCTACTACGCCGTGCCCTGTATGGGCGCGGTCCTGCACACCCTCAACCTGCGGCTGTTTCCTCAGCACCTGGAATTCATCATCAATGACGCCGAGGACAAGGTCCTCTTCGTAGACCAGACGCTGGTTCCGCTCCTGAAACCGCTGGTGGGAAAGATCCCAAGCATCAAGACCATAGTGCTGATGACCGATGGAGCCCCGGCCGCCGCCGACCACGGATTGGGCGAGCTGCTCGACTACGAGACCCTTCTGGCGGCCGAGAGCGAGGACTATCCGTGGCCAAAGCTGAGCGAGCGCATGGCCGCCTCCATGTGCTACACGTCGGGAACCACCGGCAACCCGAAGGGAGCCGTTTATTCGCATCGCTCCCAATTCATCCATACGATGGGCGTGCTCCAGGCCGACAACCTCGCGATCACAGAGAAGGACACCGTCTTCCCGATCGTCCCGATGTTCCATGCCAACAGCTGGGGCCTGCCCTACGCGTGCGGCATGGCGGGGAGCAAGGTGCTCTTCCCCGACCGATTCATGGGCGACGCCAAATCCGTCGTCGGCCTCGCTGAGGATGAGGGCGCCACCATCCTTGCCGGTGTGCCGACGATCTGGATCGGCACGGTCGCGTATTTGAAGGAGTCCGGCAAGCGCCTGCCCAAGGTCCACACCGTGATCTGCGGCGGCTCGGCGATTCCGCGCGCCTTGATGGAATCGATGGACGGGTTGGGCCTGCGCATGCTGCATGCATGGGGAATGACGGAGACGTCTCCCCTGGGCAGCGTCGCCCGTCCACGGGCCGGCACCAAACCCGAGGACGAGCTGGCGGCCCGCTTGACCCAAGGCATGGTCGTGCCCGGGGTCGAGATCCGCATCTGCGACCCCGCGACCGGCGCCGAGCTACCGTGGGACGGCGTTGCCTTTGGTGAGATCCAGGTCCGAGGTCCGTGGATCGCGCGCGGGTACTACAACGGCTACGACCCCGGCAAGCTCACCGAAGACGGCTGGTTCCGCACCGGCGACGTCGCGAAGATCACACCCGAGGGCTACATCGAAATCGTCGACCGCACCAAGGACGTGATCAAGTCCGGCGGCGAATGGATCTCGTCGGTCGAGCTCGAGAACGCCATCATGGCCCACCCCAAGATCCTGGAAGCTGCCGTGATCGGGATGGCCCATCCCAAATGGGACGAGCGGCCGGTCGCCTATGCAGTTCCCAAGCCTGAGTTCAAAGGCAAGGTCACTCAAGAGGAGGTCATCGACTTCCTGCGGGACAAGGTGGCCAAATGGTGGCTGCCTGATGAGGTGCGCTTCATCGACGAGGTGCCCAAAACCTCAGTGGGCAAGTTCGACAAGAAGGTCCTGCGCGCGAGCGCGGCCCCGATCAAAGAAGGCGCTGCCCCGGCGGCGCGAAAGTAAGTGTCCGGGGTCGGACACTGATGGCGCGGGCAACCGCGCGCGAACATTCCCTCGCGCGGGAAACGTTCCACTACAAGTGGGACAACTCGCTCACGCCCGCGGTCGAAATCGATCCCGGAGACGTCGTCCACTTCGACACCGAGGAGGTGACGTCAGGCCAGCTCAAGAAGGGCGATGACGCGTCCAAGCTTGCGAACTTGGACTTCGATCGCCTCTACCCGCTGGGAGGCCCCGTCTACCTCAAAGGCGCCGAGCCGGGCGACGTTCTCGAGGTAGAGATCCTGAAGCTCCAGCCTGGCTCATGGGGCTGGACGGCGCTGCTGCCCGGCCTCGGCCTGCTCGCGTCCGATTTTCCCGAACCCTATGTCCGCTACTTCGACCTGGGCGACCGGACCGCGGCTGAGCTTCGGCACGACGTCCACATCCCGATCGCGCCCTTCTGCGGGACGATGGGGGTGGCCACCGACGAGCCGGGCGCGCATGACGTTTTGCCCCCCACCAAGGGCGCGGGCAACATCGACACGCGCCACCTCACAGCCGGCACCAAGCTCTACCTGCCGGTGTTCCTGCCCGGTGCCATGTTCTCGGCCGGCGATTGTCATGCAGCGCAGGGAGACGGCGAGGTCTGCGTTACCGGCATCGAATGTCCCATGTCGTTCTCACTCCGATTTGGAGTGGTGAAAGGCGGCCGGCTGCGACCGTGGAGCTATCACTTTCATACGCCTCCCAAGGCGCTGCAGCCGCAAAGCGACGCCGCCGGGTACCACGCTGTATGCGCGCTCGGCCCCGACCTCATGGAGAACGCCCGCAACGCCGTTCGCGACACCATTTCCTGGCTGCGGGCGGACCACTCCCTGAGCCGGGAGGATGCCTACATCTTGTGCAGCCTGGCCGGCGATTTGCGGATCAGCCAGATCGTCGACCAGCCCAACTTCGGGGTCTCGTTCTACCTGCCGCTGAGCGTCTTCAGCTAGAACCGGCAGCAAGCGCTCGCCGCCGCTTATTGGGGGGTTTGGCGGGTACCGTCCGGCATACTGGGCTCTCTTAGTGACCCATCCCCGAAGTTCCTTGCATCTTCGCGGCCTAGTCGGCCGGGCGCCGTCTCACCCCAGGGAATCTGGCGATTCCGTGGGGGCCCCGAGAGAGGCGCTGAAGCCTGCGTCGACTCCTGTGCGCGCTCGGTCAGCAGCCCCACACGACGATGTGGGGTCCCCAGCAGGTATGCGCTCCCTCGCGTGCTCGTCGTCTCCTTGGCTCCGGCCGCCGATGCCGCGCATATGCGGCGGACCTCGGGGACAGGTCACTGGCTGAAGGTGACTACTACACAACTCGGGCGATACCCGATCGAAGCCGAACTCGGACGCGGCGCCATGGGCGTCGTGTATCGCTCGACCCACCCACGCCTCGACATTCCCGTCGCGATCAAGGTCCTGGCCGAGCAGTACTCGAGCGACACCAGCTTCCGCCAGCGATTCCATCGTGAAGCCGCCACCGTTGCATCCCTCAACCATCCGGGCATCGTCCGTGTCTACGACTTCGACGAGGACGGTCCGGTCCTCTTCATCGTCATGGAGTGGGTCGACGGACGGTCGATGCGGTCGTGGCTGGACGAGTACGGGCGCTTCAGCGTCGATGTGTCCGTCGACCTCGTGCAGCAGCTGCTTTCAGCCGTCGGCGTCGCGCACGACTTCGGGATCGTCCACCGCGACCTGAAGCCCGACAACATCCTCATCTCCAACCGCGGCAAGACCAAGATCCTCGACTTCGGCATCTCGAAGCTGATCGACGACAAGCACCGCCTGACCGCCACGGGCAGCATGGTCGGCACCCCCGCATACATGGCGCCCGAGCAAGTCAAGGGCGAGGCGGTGGACAAATGCTCGGACGTGTATTCGCTGGGCATGATCCTCTACGAGCTCCTGCACGGCGAGCCCCCTTTCACGGGAGCGCTGCCGGCCGTCCTGCACTCGCAGGTGTTCGACCGGCCGCGTGCGTCGACCGCCATCCCGTCGCCGATCATGGAGATCATCTGGAAGGCCACCGCCAAGGATCCCTCGGAACGCTTCCAGACCTGTGAAGAGTTCTCCGGTGCCTTCCACTACATGCCGAAGCCAGGCGTGGCGCAGCCGCCGGCGCAAGACATGTCGGGCGAGCTCGGGCCGTCGCAGGTCGCCGAGCCGCAGGTCGCGATACCTGCCCGCACCGACGGACCTAAGCCGCCGGGCGTCTGCACCTTCGTCGATTGCGCCGAGCGGCGCGGCTGGGCATGCGCGTACAAGGACCTCACCGGCCGCGAGTGCAAGAGCTGGTGGTGCCGCCGTCATATCCAGTTCATCGAGCGCACGCCGTTCTGTCCGCGCCATGCGAGCGTGATCCGGGCGCTGGCGCCCACCGCCAACACCATCTTCGAGATCAAGAACCGGCCGGCAGTCGACGATCGGGCCCTCCCTTTGGCGGCGCTGGTTGCGGAAGACGTCGACAAGGACGTGACCGAGCTGGTCCGGCGCCGTTACCAGAATCGCAAGGACGTGAACTTGGCACGCGACCGCACGGTGCGCCAAACCTGGTCCGGCCGCAACGAGGTCGCGTGGGAGAGAAGCTGGTCGGCTCTAAAGAGCCAGGGCTACCTGGTGCGGATCGCGGTCAGGGTCACGACAGCCGAGCCCGACATGGTGCAGCTGCTGATCGGCAACACGGTGGTCTTCAAAGAAGTGCCGAACTGGATCAGCCGGCGGCGAGAGGGCGAGCCTCCCGACCACGCGGACCGCGCGCGGTTTGGCAAGAGGCTTTTCGCTGCGATCCTGGAGCACGTCGACGAGCCGCAGCAGGCCACTCCACCGACGAAGACGCCGTCGACCGACCGCGCGCTCGGCACCCCGCCGCCGCCCGAGATCAATCGCGCGCTGATCGAGGGCATGATCCTGCGCCTGGCGTCGACGGCCACTCGCGTGACCGGTTACGAGGTCGCCGAGCAGCTGGCCCTGCCATTCGTCGCCATCGAGCCCGTCCTCCAGGCTTTGACGGGCGCCAACTTCCTCGACGCCCTTGGTCTCGCCAGCGAGCAGGGGCCGTGGCTCGGCCGGCCTCTGCCTGAGCGGATGGCGTACGCGCTGAGCAAGCAGGGTCGAGTGCGAAGCGAAGAGATCGCACGGGCGGGCACGCGCTACTCCGGGCCGGCGCCAGTATCGCTCCACGAGTACAGGCTCGCGCTGGCCGAGGCTGCAAAGCCCGGCACGCTCGACATCACCAAGGTCACATCGGCGCTCGCAGGCATCGAGCTGGCGCCAGGCGTGACGGAGGCGGTACGCGCGGCAGTCAATTCGCGCTCCTCGATTTTCATTTATGGAGCGCCGGGCAACGGGAAGACCACCCTGGCGCGCCGGATCCCCCGCCTGCTCGGAAACCCGATCGTCGTTCCGATGGCCCTTGACGTCGGAGGCGGCGAGGTGATGACCGTTTTCGACGGCGCCATCCATCGATTGGAACCGAACCAACCAGCCGACAAACGATGGCGGCGCGTCGCGCGCCCGCTCGTTCAGGTCGGTGGAGAGTTCCAGATCGAGATGTTCGACGCGACGTGGGAGGAGGGCAGCCGCACTTACGGCGCGCCGCTGCAGGTGAAGGCCAATGGCGGAGTGCTCCTCATCGACGACCTCGGGCGGCAGCGGGTGTCGCCGAAACAGATCCTCGACCGCCTGCTGGTGCCGCTCGAACAGGAGATCGACTACATGAACCTGTCGGCCAGCGGCCGCAAGGTGGAGGTGCCGTTCTGGGCGCAGCTGGCGCTGTCCACCAACCTCAAGCCCGCTGAGCTGCTCGACGAGGCCTACCTGCGCCGGCTCGCTTACAAGGTGCTGATGCCCGATCCGACCTGGGAGATGTGGACCCGAATCTTCGAGCGTGAGCGCGAACGGCTCACGATCCCGCCCGACCCGACCGCGATCGATATGATCCGCCAGCTCTACGGCGGCCGGCCGCTGCGCGGCAACCACCCGCGAGACCTCCTCGAGCGGCTGGTGGATGTCTCATCGGCGCGGGGCGTGCAGCCGCAGCTCACGCCGGAGCTGGTCGAGGCGGCCTGGCACACGCTGTTCATCGCGAACTAAGCTCTCGCTCGGAGCAGATAGAGGGCCTCGGTATACTTCTCGCTCGCCCCGACGCGGCGGTGGCGGAATGGCAGACGCGCTAGTTTCAGGAGCTAGTGTCCGCAAGGACGTGGAGGTTCAACTCCTCTCCGCCGCACCACAGTCCGCGCTGATACACCACGTCGTAACCATTGGGCACTATGGGCGTTCCTCTGGCATGCGCCGCAATCAACTTCACGTGAACTGCCTCGCAGTCACGATAGCTGCTGCGGCTTTCCTGTCGGCCTGCAGCAGCCCTGCGGCGGCACCTAATCCAGCCGCCGCCAAGATCTCGCCAAGTCCAGTCCATTCGCTGTCTCCCGTCGTTTCACCTTCACCCCCACCACAATCGAGCGCGCTTCTTGTTTTCATCAAGCCAGGCGCCGTCGCGCTCGTGCGGACAGATGGAACCAAGGCTGCTATCACGGAGACGCAGATGGATTCGGCTGACGTTGCCCAATACGAGTTCGACCTTAGTGACGCCGCACTGATCGGACACTATTGGGGCGGCGATGGCAATCCTGCGTTGCCGTTGGCATTGTCGGTCTATGACCAAAAGGGCCGCCTAACGGCGGTACCCCCTGCGGCAGCAAAAGTGTTAACTGAGGTCAACATCTTCCGCAGTCCCATCATCGTGGGGGAGAACGATCTGCTCGTCATTGACGCGAAGGTTCCTGCAAACGGTCCGCCGACCTCGACATACATCAGGCTCGACCTAGCGAGCGGGAATGTCACGCCCCTTCTTACGGCCACATCACTGCCGGACGTTCTGCCGTCGGGCGCCCTGGGTGGGGAGCCGCACGAAGTCGACATGACACCGCTGGGCACGACGATTGACGGTGCGGTTGCCCGCGTAATGGTCGTTCACGCCATTGTGAACGGGGCATCGATCCCTGGGGCGGCGTATTTCGACATCGACCTCAGCTCGCTTCAGGTGACCGGGCCACGCGCACTTCCCAACGTTAGAAATCTGGCGATCTCAACCGACGAACGCTACGCCGCGTGGAGCGAACTGAGAGTTGTCGGCGGCAAAGGCGTGCATGATCTGCACATCCTCGAGCTCGCGACGGGCCGGCAAACGACCATGAGCGGTGTTCCCTTCAGCAATGAAAGCGCCCACGGCGGTATCAAGTTCTCGCCCGACGACTCAAAGGTATCGCTGGAGGGTTATGGTGCCGCCTCCATGGGCATCGCTGTGTTCGACATAGAGTCGGGCAGGTTGCTCCAGTCAATTGCGGCAAGTCAGCCCAATGCGCCGTTAGCGAACGTTCCGCTCTGGTGGATCGATTCGCACACGGTGGCGTACCAGACGACCGCGGCCCCTGGTGTCAAGCTAGGTCACAGACTCGAAGTCGTGTCAGGCGCTATCGAGGACTACCCATCCGACCTTGGGGCGCCAGTGCTGTTGCTCTCGGCACCGCCAGCCTAGGAGATCGCCCGAGCTGCGATCGCGTCTCGATCCATCGAAAGCCCGCCTGATCGCGCCTATTTGAGCTCGTAGATGACGTGCGCCGTCGGTACCCGGATCTGCATTGCCGGCCGCTGGCGAAATGAGGCCCCCTCGACGTACGGGTCCGTGATTGTCTCAGAGCTCGCCTTGTAGCCGAGCAACTCCAGGCGCTCCGCGTCTCGCTGGTACTCGCCGACGGTCCAGTACGTGCGCTCCACGTACTCCGGTCGCGGACTGCGATTCTTCAGCCGCCTCGCGGCCAGCGCCAGGATCGCATTCCTAAAAGGACCGCCAATATCGATGCTTCCCTGCATCGGTGACGAGCTTAACGCTCGATACACTGGCGTTTCGTGGTTGCCGGCCCAGTCGACCAGGTGCGCACGCTCTATCGAACCCTGCTCGTCTTCGCCGCCGTTTCGGTACTCATCCTCGTCGCTGGGCTGGTGGAGTTCGCCTACTTCGAGCCCCAGGGCCAGCACACAGGCCTGAAGGCAACGATCGCAGGCGTATACGTGTACGACCCGGACAAGAAGGCGACCGCCGGCCCTGACCGCAACTCCTTCCCCCGCACGGTTCAGTTCGCTGCCGTGGTCGACTGGTCAGCGCTGCCCAAGAATGTCGTTGTCGACGCGCGTTGGTATGACGGCTTCGGGAACGTCGTCGGCAGCGTCGGTCCCGGTACACCTGACCAACTCGCGGGCCAGACGATTGTCCCCGTCAACGTCCCACCTGGCTTCAGCCACAACCTCCCCGGCCACTACGTCTTCGTCGTCGAGCGCTATGAAGGCGGCTTGCCGGTCGAGGTGATCGGCCGGCGCGTTGTCCTGGTGGAGAGGTAGTGAGCGCGCTGACCACGGCCCGCCGCGCGAACCCTCGCGCGCGCCGGCCTGCACGTTATGCGATTGCGATCGCGATCGCCTTGGCGCTCAGCCTCGTCCTGGTGGCGAGCTCGATCCTCAACTACGTCTACCTCGACACCGTCGCCGGCCGCACGTCGCTCTATGGACTGCTGGCCGTCGCCTTGATCGCGTTGGGGACCTTCATCGGGGTGCGCGCCGCGGCTCGCGATCCAGCCCGGCGAC
>WNFG01004739.1_pt1 | contig 11422 bp, 11 predicted proteins | sample 5400431 | NCBI WGS metagenome assembly WNFG01 (sample SAMN13153346, study PRJNA577476) | soil metagenome | isolation source: 120 cm saprolite under Douglas fir tree site 2 hole 3 replicate 2 | place: USA:California | collected 2015-04-18
CCCAGGGGACGCCTTGCGGCGGGATCTGTTGGCCGCGAGGTTAGTCCCCGCTCGCCGGCGCCGCAACCAAGAGCCCGGCGATGCCAGCTATGCCGGCGCTCGCTCCAAGAGGGTGCGGTCCCATTTTGCGAGGTCCGCCGCCGCGGCGTAGGTGCTCTCTAGGAATTCGAGCAGGAATTCGCCCGGGCGTGGGGCTTCACGCACGGTGTCATAGGGCAGGATGAACTCGCCGAAATCCTTGGCATAGAACGCGGCCGGCGGGCTGATCGCCGCCTCGGCAAACCCGGCCGGCTGCGGGTAGGCGTATGAGTAGAACGCCGGGCGGCCGAAGCCGCCATTGCCCGGCCAGAACCCGCAGCTGCTGACCTCGTGCGAATAGGCTTCGCGATTGATGAAATCCGGGATGTTCGGGTTGCTCGGTGGGGGTAGCGCGCGCCGGCCGGAAAAGCGGGTGACCGCATGATCGAAGCTGCCCCAAAAGAAATGCACCGGGCTCACCTTGCCGAGAAATCGCGAGCGGAACACCCCGAACACCTGGTCGATCTGCGCGAGAGCGCGCCAGAACCGGTTGACCATCGCGGGGTCGTAGGCCGCATGCGTGCGGTCTTCCTCGAACGGGATCGGGTCGGCAATCTCGACCGGCATGGTCCAGAGGCGCGTCGCCAGGTCGAGCGCGCGCAGCCGGGCCATGACCTCGCCGTAGAAATCGGCAACCGAGCACGGGACGAGCGGAATGCTTGCGCGCCTTCCGTCGCTGACCGCGATGCGCAGGCGATGGTCGATGAAGTCGAAATCGATCTGAAATGTCCGTGAGTCGCGCGGCATCGCCGAGGTGGTCAGCCCCCGCGCGGTCAGGTAAAGCGGTACCTGCCACCAATGGTTCAGCAACGGCGCGTGCGCGAGGCGAATCTTGCCGATAATCTGGGTCCACAGATGCAGTGTGGCGCAGCTGTCCTTCCATTCGTCGTAATCGAGCACCGGCCAGCCGGCCTCCTTCGATCTCATCGGCCCCTCCAATCACCCCGAGGCAACGGGTCTACTCTAACAGGTTGATCCGCCGGTGCCCGCCCTTCACCCCAACCCTCTCCCCGCTGGCGGGGAGAGGGAGGGACCCGCGCGAAGCGTGGGAGGGTGAGGGGCAGGCACGGCGGCCGGAGGAAATTCCCGATCAGGGCGTCAGTCGAAATCCTCGGCGAGGGCGGCGTGGACCGGTTCGGGGAGCGCCGCCATGTGAGCGTAATTGGGGTGGTCGAAGCCGACGACGACATGCGCCCCCGGGGTCTTGAACGCGGCGATCTCGTCGCGGGTGAACCCAAAGCGGATGAATTGCACGGCGGAGGCCTTGCCCTCCGGGCTGGTATTCTCGCGGGTCGCGTCGGGCTCGCCGCGGATCCGCGCGACCCCGGCTGCCGTGCGGAGTTCGATGAAGGCGCGGTTTTCGATGCCGCCGAGCTGCATCAGCATGCGGGCGCGCCGCTCCGGCTCGTCGATCTCGAACATCACCGTCGCGACCAGCTCGCGGCCTTGCGGGATCAGCGGGTTGTAGGCCGCGAGTTCGTCGGCGAGCTGCGCCGCGCCGCCTTTCTCGATGTAGAGCATTTCCTGGACCTGGCCCCACATCGTCGCGAAATTCTCGAAATAGAATGTCGCAAACGGCCCGACCGCGACCTGGCGATGCTTTTTCAGCTCGGTGATTTCGCGGCGGCGCTGCGGCCGGATTCTCGAATATTCCTCGAGTGGCAGGAAATCAGCCGGCGTCAACTGCCTCCGGTCGCCCGTCAGCGGTAGGTTCATTTGCGGTCCTCATGATTGGCTCCGAGCCCGCAATGCCATAGGCGCGGGCGACAAGCTCGATCGGATGCAGCGCGCGTTTCGGCAGCGCTTCGCCCTTGGCCAGGAGCTCCATCCCTTGGAGGATGTGCATGCCGGCGAGCGGGCATTCCGAGGCGAGAAACGGCGTGGGCTCGCGCAAGGCTTGGCGCGCCACCGGCCGCCCGACCTTGAGCGCGGTCGTAAAATTGTCCTTCAGGACGCCCCAGGAGCCGCCATGGCCCGAGCAGCGCTCGACGATTTTGATCTGCGCCTCTGGCAATAGGCGCAGCATCTCGGCCACCTTCTGGCCCATGTTCTGGGCGCGGGCATGGCAGGCGAGGTGCAGCGTGACGGCGCCGCCGAGCGGCTGGAGCCCGGGCGCCAGCCCCTCCTTCTTGGCGATGTCGACGATGTATTCGGCGATGTCGAAGGTCGCGCCCGACAGGCGCTTGACCGCGGGATCGTCGGGCACGATCAACGGCCACTCGAATTTCAGCATCAGCGCGCAGGACGGCACCAGGGCGATGATGTCGTAGCCCTTGTCGATATAAGGCACCAAGGTCGCCGCAACATGCTTTGCCGCGGCCGCGACCTTGGCGAGGTCGCCCGCCTCGAATTGCGGCATCCCGCAGCATTGCGGATAGACCACCTCGGTCGCGACACCGTTCCTGGCGAGCACCGCCTGCGCGGCCTCGCCGATGCCCGGATTGTTGTAGTTGACGAAGCATGTGGCATAGAGCACCGCCTTGCGCCCGGCCGCCGGCGCGGTCGTGTCGACCGGCGGCGCGGCGCGGCGGGCGCGGCGAACAAACGTGCCGCCGTGGTAGCGCGGGAGCGCGGCGTCGCGGTCGATTTGCGCGACCGTCTCCAAGAGCGGGCGGGTCAGCCGGTTGTGGCGGTCGCTCGCCCAATTGGCAAGCGGCGCAACCAGGCTGGCAAGCTCGCCATTACGGTCGGTCTTGGCGAGCTCGCTGCGCGCCAGCTTCACGCTTCCCTCCTTCAGCTCGACCGCGCGGTAGCGCAGCATCGTGTGCGGGAAATCGAGATTGAACTCGTGCGGCGGCACATAGGGGCATTTTGTCATGAAGCACATGTCGCAGAGCGTGCAGGCATCGGCGACGTTGTGGTAATCCGCGACCGCCACCCCGTCGACCTCGCCCGTTGCCGAGTTGTCGATCAGGTCGAACAGGCGCGGGAACGCATCGCACAGATTGAAGCAGCGCCGGCAGCCGTGACAGATCTCGAAGATCCGCCGCATCTCCGCCTCGGTCTTGCCTCGATCGGCAAAATCGGGGTCCTGCCAGGCGATCTGATGGCGCGTCGGCGCTTCCAGACCGCCTTCGCGCTTCCGCTCGGCGGCTGCGCCGGAAGCTGATGCGAGAGGGGCGCGAAAGCCGCTGCCGTCGCGCCCCCCGTCGGTATCGTCCATCAGGTTTACGCCGCGGTATCGAGCGCCCGCAGACTGTCGAGCGCCCGCTGGAACCGGCCGGCATGCGATTTCTCGGCCTTGGCCAGCGTCTCGAACCAATCGGCGATGTCGTCGAAGCCTTCGTCGCGCGCGGTGCGCGCCATGCCCGGGTACATGTCGGTGTATTCGTGGGTTTCGCCGGCGATCGCGGCGCGCAGATTGTCGTCGGTGGCGCCGATCGGCGTGCCGGTCACAGGGTCGCCGACCTCCTCGAGGAATTCGAGATGGCCATGGGCGTGCCCGGTCTCGCCCTCGGCGGTCGAGCGGAACACTGCGGAAACGTCGTTAAGGCCCTCGACATCGGCTTTTTGCGCGAAATACAGGTAGCGGCGGTTGGCCTGGCTTTCGCCGGCAAACGCCGCCTTGAGGTTTTCCTCGGTCCGTGAGCCTTTCAGAGACATCGTCCGTCCCTCCATGATGTTGCGGGGAGGGGCGGCCGCACGTGTGCGGCCCAGCCCCGTCTACGCCCTCATATGGAGGGTGAGACGAGCCTGTCAATGTTAGTTAGAATGATTCTAATCGGCTGCGGCGGTCGGTCGCGCTTCCTGGCGGATCCGGATGATCACATCGACGCGGCGGATCTCGGCGCCGGCGGGCGGCGGCGGCAGATTGCCGACCGACACCAGCTCGCTCGGGATGTCCTGCAGCATGCCGCTGGATTCGCAGAAGAAATGATGATGGTCGTCGGTGTTGGTGTCGAAATAGGAGCGCCCCGGCTCGACCACGACCTCGCGCAAGATCCCGCAATGGATGAACTGATGCAGCGTGTTGTAGACGGTCGCGAGCGATACCGGGATTTCCGCCGCCGTCGCCTCGCTGTGCAGCTGCTCGGCGGTTACGTGGCGGTTGCCGTTTTCGAGCAGCAGCCGGGCCAAGGCGAGGCGCTGGCGCGTGGGCCGCAGCCCCGCCGCGCGTAGCCGCCCCAACACGATTGCTTGTGGCAACATTCTTTTCATCCCAGCCATATAGGGAGAGATACAAGCAAAGACAACGGCGCCATGGTCAGTGGGGCGCCGCCATCCTGCCGGACCCGGCTTCCTGTCCCTCGAGAGGGACAGGAAGGCATGGGACCTCGGAATTTATGGCGAGCGCATCCGTGAGGCGCGCCCGCCATCGCTCAGATCCTTACAGGTTCGCCTGGAAATCGGTGTAATCGCGAACCTTCTTATAGATCTGCAGGCGGTTGCGCTGGCTGTCGGCGACGATGACCGAATCGCTCTCCGGATCGAATTCGACCGCGGTCGGGAAGCAGAAACGCCATTGCGGCTCGAGGCTCTTCACCCGACGCCGGGCCTTCATCATGTCGGGGTTGGCGTCGATGCTCTGCTGGCCCCATTTGGACAGCACCTGCGCATCACCGATCAGGCTGGTGAGCGGGTTTCCTTCAGAGTCGAAGATGCAAACCCGATGGTTGCCCCAATCGGCGACATAGATGTCACCGTCGCTGTCCACCGCGACATCGGTCGGGTGGTTGAGCTTGTTGGGGCTCGGATTGCCCGCCTTCTCCGAAGCGGCGGCGATGTACGGGCCGAGATAAGTCACCGCATAGGAATCGTCCGGCGCCTCGATCGCGCCGTATTCCCCAATGCACATCAGCGGTTTGCCCTGACCGGTAAGCTTTTGCACCCGGTGATTCTTCCAGTCGGCGACAAAGATGTTGCCGTCCTTGTCGAGGGTAATCCCCCAGGGCTGGTTGAACTCGCCCGGGCGGTTGCCGGCCGAGCCGCATTTCCCGACAAACTTGCCGTCCGGGGTGAAGACCTGCAGCCGATTGTTGCCGCTGTCGACGACGATGAGGTTGCCGTTCTTCTCGATCGCCAGACCGGCCGGACGCGACAGCTCGCCGTCCCCGCTCCCCGGTTTCCCGAATTTGCGCAGGAACTTGCCACTGCTATCGAACACCGAGATCGTGTTCTCCCATTCATCCGAGGCGTAGACATGGTCGTTGTTGTCGACCGCGACCCCGAACGGCCAGGTGCAATGTCCGTCCCCTTCGCCGTATTCGAAGAAGTCGGCGATCAATTCCTCTTCGCCGGGAGCGCCGAGCTGCACCTTGTTGATGTGCATCCCGAAATTGTTTTCGTTGCCCCGATTGGCGGTGTAGATGACGCCGCCTTTGCCGAGGCACATCGTTTGTATGTAATTGAACCCGGTGCCCCGCGCCGCGCCGCGCCCGACGGCATGGCTCCAATCGTAGACCCGTCCACTCGCGACCGTTGTCAGCGGCATAGTTTCCTCCATTCAATCACGTGTCGGCCTACCGGGATCCCGGAGGCGCTCGCTTACGCTGTCTCGTCACGGCCCTCCTTACCCATGGCTCGCGCCACGGGAAGGAGGGCGTAGCGGGCGACCTTCCGGTTAGTTAAGGAAGGCCGGCTGCTCGAACGTGCCGTTGACGATCGGGGCTGGGTTCAACTTCAGCCACTTGTCGAGGATCGTCGAGTAGACGCTGCGGAAGTCCATATTCGGGTTGAGGTCGCCCTGAACCAGATGCTCCGGCTTCATGGACGGCATCTCGCCGTAATGGCCGCCTTTGACCTTCTCGCCGAGCACGAAGGCGACGCCGCCGGCGCCGTGATCGGTCCCGGAGCCGTTGTCGCGGACGCGGCGGCCAAACTCCGAGAACATCAAGAGGATGACGTTATCGGCGTGCTTGTGCTCGCGCAGGTCCTTCATGAAGGCATCGATGCCCTCGGTCACCGCGGTCCACAGATTGCCGTGTCCGGGGTTCTGTCCGGCATGCGTGTCAAAGGTGCTGTGGTCGCAGTAGAAGATCCGGGTGCCCAAATCGGCGAAATGCACCTGGGCGATGCCCTTGAGCTTCCGCGCGATCGGGGTGTTGGGATACTGCACCGTCGAGGAGTACTTCTGCGGCGCCACCTTGAGGATGTCTTCGCCCTTCAGCGAATCGAGGCCGGTCTCGCTCATGTAGTCCATCACGAGGCCGCTGCCGACTGCCGGCTGGTACATCTGCGCAAAGCGACCGAGCACCTGCTTGCGCTGCTGTCCCTGAATGGTCGGCAGGAAGCCGTACCGCTCCAACGGGCCGGCGACGCACGCCACCGGAACGCCCTGCACCACCAGCGAGCGCGGGAGGCTTGGCCCCATGCTGACGGTGGTGACGACGTTCTCTTTCTTGGGGTCGAATTCGCGCGCCACACGGCCGAGCCAACCTTCGGTGCCGACCTTGATCGGCTCGCAGGTGTGCCAGATGTCCATGGCGCGGAAATGGGACCGCGGCGAATCCTTGAAGCCGACGCCGTGCAGGATGGCAAGCTTCTTGTCATCCCAGAACTGTTTCAGCGGCGCCATGTAGTGCGGGATCCCATAGTCCTTGTCCAGATGCATGATCTGGTTGTCGGGGATCCCGACCGCTTTCCGATTATCGCGGTATAGCGGGTTGTTGTAAGGAATGACTGTGTTCACATAGTCATTCCCGCCGGTGAGTTGCAGTACGACGATAACGGGGTCAGTTGCTGGCATTGTCTTCCTCCTGGTCTGAATGATGTTGTTTATTAGGCGAATTGATACTCTCTGGTCGCGACGATCAGCTGCAGCATTTGGCTGGCGCGGGTGTCGGCCTGCTGAGCATTGGCTTTGCTATCCCAGCTGATCTGGCCCCACTCCTTGGCCTGTGCGGCCAGTTCCTGCTTGGTGTCGTCACGGATTTGCAACGGGCCCAGCAGGTCGAGGCACCCGTCAACCAGCTGATCGGGGCTCAAATTGCCCTTGGCCTTCAGCCGGTCGATGATCGCGCGGACCCCCGGCAACGACGGATCGCCGATTTTTTCGGCGCAGAAGTTGACGCGGGCCATCAATGAGCCGCTGTTGATCCACTCTTTGCCGGTGTGCCACCCCTCGACCGATGGCGGGTTAAGCAGATCCTGGCCCATATAGGCGGTGTGCATCGCCAGCTCGCCATAGCCGGGCGCTGGAAGCTCATGGCCACCGACGAGCCGGAGCGTGCCGACCACCACCTCGGCGGGAGACTTCATGTGCTGGAAGCGGGCTTCCTTGAAGAAGTCCGAGTTGAACAGCACCCGCAGCGTAGCGGTCATGTCAAACTTGGCGTCGCGGAACGCACCGACCAGGATGTCGATCGCCGCCTGATCGCGCGGCGGTTCGATCGGCCAGGCGGGCACTTGCGGCTCGTCGGCGACGAAGAAATTGTACAGATGCCGGCAAATGAAGCGAGCGCAAGCCGGTTGCTGCACGATGATGTCGATGATGTCTTCGCCGTTGAGCTTGCCACGGTGGCCGAGGAATTCTTTCACACCGTCATCGTGGTCTTCCGGGCGGTACTCGAATTTCCAGGGGAACCGGCCGTAGGGTGCCCGCGGGATCTTGGTCTCGAAGGTCCAGCCGGTGAAGGAGCGCGAGCATTCGCGAACGTCGGTCTCGGTGTAGTTGCCGGCGCCCAGGCTGAACAGCTCGAGCAGCTCGCGACCCCAGTTCTCGTTGACCGCCGTCCCGTGGTTCTGCTGGTTGTCCAGCCAGAAGATCATCGTCGGGTTCTTGGCCATCTCGAGCAGCAGGTCTCGGTAACTGCCCAGGCCGCGCTCCCGGAAGATGTTGATCTGCTCCAGCAGCTGGTCGTAATTGTCGACCTTCGAGTTGCCGGTGGCGAACACGTGGTGCCAGAAAAGCGCGGTCTTCTCTTCGAGGGGCCGCTTGGTGTTGACCAGGTAGTACATCCAGTTGAGGTTGCCCATCGGCGGCTGCCCGCCGGGCAAGAGCGACGCCGGCTGGTAGCGCAGCAGCGTGTAGGCGTCGACCGGAGGCTGCGCCTCGGGATGCAACAACTCCTCGACCGTCGCCTCGTAGCCCTTGGCGGCGCGCGCCTCGATTTCATCGCGGCCTGCGCCAAAGCCTGCCCGCCGCATCAGATGCGCCATCAGAGCGATGTCTTCTTGGTATGCCATCCCGGGTCTCCTTCTTCCCTAAGTGGATAGTTGCTGTTGGATCACCAGTCGTGGAACACGACAAGCGCGGGCGGCCGCCGCAGGCGACACTCTACGACCTCGCGGGCAGCCTCCGCGATCACGGTTTCGGTCTTGAGATAGCGAGGACACGGCATCCGTCCCTCGAGTTTCTTGGAACGGGCGGTCGCGAGGATGCGGCCGAACCGATGCGATGCCCTGGTATAAATTGGGGCACGGACCGAGTCAACAGTTCAGAAAAATTCCAAAGTGGAAAATTGCCCGCGTATGCGATCAGCGGTTGCCCGGATGCACGCGCACGATGACCTCGACCCGGCCGATCTCGGTCCCCAGGGGAGGCAGCGGAAGTCCGATGACCGTCAGGTCCTCGGCCGCGATGTCTTGCAACAACCCGTTCGACTCGCAGAAGAAATGATGATGGTCGGCGATGTTGGTGTCGAAATAGGACCGCCCCGGCTCGACCACGACCTCGCGCAACAGCCCGGCGTCGGTGAATTGGTGGAGCGTGTTGTAGACCGTGGCGAGCGAGACCGGGATTGCCGAGGCAAGAACTTCGCCGTGCAGTTGCTCGGCGGTGACGTGCCGATCGCCCTTGGCGAACAGGAGCCGCGTCAAGGCGAGGCGCTGGCGCGTCGGCCGCAACCCCACGGCGCGCAACCGCTCGATCAAGACAGATGTCGGCTGTGACAGTTCCATGACCGGATGATAGGCGGCGGCTGCGAAAAAAGAAAGCACACTGAGCGGCGGGTAGTCGGTCAGGTTGAATTGCAATGTGCTCAGCGGCACGCATCAACCTGACCCGGTACGGGCACACACGCTCGAAATCCATTCAACCGGAATGCGCCGGGGGCGGCGCCCTAAGTCCACATCGGCCGAGTCATGCGCGGGCGGCCGTGAGGCCGTTCGTGAAACGTTGACAGGGCAGCGTACAGGTCAGCCATTGAGCCGCGAAAACAGCGACAGCGGGCCACCTAGAGGGTGTCGCGGAGCAGCCATCCCGGCAGGTTGTCGGAGAGGCGCGCGTTAGGACCGCCCTCCCGGGGCGACGTAGTGGTGCACACGACCCCGATCGCCGTCCCGGCCACCGAGATGATTGGCGAGCCCGACATCCCGCCGAGGACGCGCTCGGCGGCGTGGGTGATCCACAGCGGCCCGCCGAAGTGGCGGATGGTGCAGGAGAACCACCGGTCGTCGAGCGACAGCAGCCGGGCCGGTGCCCAGAAATTCACCGGGTGCCGGACGTGATCGCCGAACGACAGCGCCGTCGCCGTCCCCATCAGCGCTTTGTAATCATCGGCGTGCGGATTGTCGGGCGAACCGAGTACCGCGATGTCGGCGATCGGATCGACAAAGCGACACACCGCCCACGCGCGGGGCTCCTCCCCACGGGGGGCGAGGAGCGGCCCGTAGGTGCGCGCCTCGAGCCCGAAAGAGCGCAGGGCCGGCGGGAGCGACGGCAGGCAGTGCGCGGCCGTGATGACGAGGCGCTCGCCCGCATTCTCGACGACGAAGCCGCGTCCGTGACCAACGGTGATGACGCCTGATCCCAGGCTCTCGATAATCATGGTTTTCTGCTTCTCCGGCGCGGGGCAAAGCGTCCCCAAAATGCCTTCGCGGAGTGCGTCGCCACTTGAATTTATGCCGTTGCCCTCAAGTATTTATATCACTGATACCTTCAATGTAGCCTACACATTAGGACCGATCTGTTGCCCCGACAGGCTCAACGCATTCTCGCAGGAGGTCGTTTCCGCTCTTGAAATCGGCGAAGGCTAGAGACGAGCATCAAAGCCAACCGACAAAATGACCCACTACCGAACGGCGTACCGCTCAATCGCCGGTTTGCAGGCGTTCCACCAGCTGTTTGACGCTCGGCACGTGGCCGCGCGCGTAAAACGGGTCGGAGGCAAAGCGATAGGCGTTGCTGCCGGCGAACATCAGCTGGAATTCGACATCGTCGGAGTGGCGGATCGCCTGCAGCGTCTTCTGGATGCAAAAGCTGCGCGGATCCACCCGCTTGCCGGTCGTGGCGTTTTCGTTCTGCGCCCAGTTGGAGAATTGGCAGGCGCTAAGGCAGCCCATGCAGTTGATCTGGTCGGTCCGAATGTCGAGAGCTTTCTCGGGGGTGACAAAGATCAGCGTCGAATCCGGGGTGCGCAACGCCTCGGTAAACCCCTCGGCGACCCAGCCTTGCGCCGATTGGCGATCATGCGCCGTCAGATAGACGATGCGGCTGCGCGCGCCGACGCCGAACGGTGCGATATGCTCGCCGACCGGCTCGACGGTAAAAGCGACCTGGCGCTCGGAGCGCTGCTGCAGCTCCTTGAGAAAATCGTTGTGCACCGCGGAGGAATAGAACCCGGTCGGGCTGAACCGGTTGAGCAGCACGTCCCCCTCGCGCAGGGTCAGGAGCCGGCGCTTCCAGGCGTCGGAGATCGGGCTTTCCCGGGTCAGGAGCGGCCGTGTCCCGAACTGAAAGGCGACCGGACCGATCTCCGGGTTGCCGATCCAGTCGGCCCAGTCGCGCAGGTACCACACGCCGCCGGCCATGAAGATCGGCGTCTCCGCAAGGCCGAATTCGGTCATCAGGCTGCGCAGTTCGCGCACCCGCGGATAGGCCGGCTCCGGATGATCGGGGTCCTCGCTGTTGGTGATGCCGTTATGACCGCCGGCGAGCCAGGGATCCTCGTAGACGACGCCGCCCAGCCAGTCGCAGAATTTATGGTAGGCCCGCTTCCACAAGGCACGAAAGGCGCGGCCGGACGAGACGATCGGGTAGTAATAAACCCCGTAGCGGGCGGAAATCTCGGCGATCCGGTACGGCATGCCGGCGCCGCAGGTGACGCCATGGATGAGCCCGCGCGCGCCTTCCAGCACGCCGTGCAGCACCCGCTCGGCCGCCGCCATCTCCCACAGCACATTCATGTGAATGCGGCCTTCGCCGTTCGAGCGCTCGTGGGCGACGCGCGCCTGCTGAATGCCGCCGGCGATCGCGTAGGCGATCAGCTCCTCGTGGCGCTCGCGCCTTGTGCGGCCGAAATAGAGCTGCGGGATCGCCTCGCCCGCCTCGTTGTAGCTGTCGGCGTTGACGCCGGAAAAGGTGCCGATCCCGCCCGAGGCGGCCCAGGCGCCCGAACTCTCGCCGTTCGAGATCGAAATGCCCTTGCCGCCTTCGACCAGCGGCAGCGCCTCGCGGCCGGAAATC
>WNFG01004741.1_pt1 | contig 11419 bp, 8 predicted proteins | sample 5400431 | NCBI WGS metagenome assembly WNFG01 (sample SAMN13153346, study PRJNA577476) | soil metagenome | isolation source: 120 cm saprolite under Douglas fir tree site 2 hole 3 replicate 2 | place: USA:California | collected 2015-04-18
ACCGGACTTTCGATGCCACAGGACAACTTAGACAATCGCGAACACGGACTGAATCGGCAACTGAGCGCCGGGCAGATCGCCATGGTGGCGGTGGGCGGCTCCATTGGCACCGGACTGCTTCTGGGTTCGGGCGCTGCGATCCACATCGCCGGTCCGGCGGTGATTGTTTCCTACCTCATCAGCGCGCTGATCGCCTGGATTGTGGCGATGGCCATGGGCGAGCTTTCCTGTGTGCATCCCGCCGCCGGTTCGTTCGGCGTGTATGCGGAAACCTATCTCAACGACTGGGCCGGATTCATCGCGCGTTACGGCTACTGGTTTTCGGTGGTGATTGCCATCGGTTCGGAACTGGTGGCGGCCGGCACCTACATGCGCATCTGGTTCCCGCACGTGCCGGTTGTGGTCTGGATGATCGTTTTCGGGTTTCTGCTGCTGGCAGTCAATTTCTTTCCCGTGGGCGAGTACGGGACATTTGAATATTGGTTCGCCTTCCTGAAAGTGCTGACCATTTTTTTGTTCATCGTAATCGGCGCGGGACTGCTGCTGGGCCGGAAAGTGCATCCTCAATATTTAACCGACGGAGGTTTCGCGCCCAACGGATGGGGCGCCGCCTTTCTCGCCGCCTCCTTCGGTCTCTATAGTTTTCTCGGAATCGAGATGGTGGCCATCTCTTCGGGCGAGGCGCAGTCCAGCGCGGCGGTGGCGCGGGCCACGCGCCGGGCCTTTGCCATGCTCGGCTTTCTCTATCTTGGCGCCATGGCGGTGCTGGTGGGCGTGATGCCGTGGAGAAATGCGGGCGTCTCTGAGAGCCCTTTCGTCACCGTCTTCCGTGTCGCCGGAGTCCCGGCTGCCGGCTTCATCATGAACCTGGTGGTGCTCTCCGCGGCGCTTTCGGGGGCCAATGCCACGCTCTACGTCGCTTCGCGCATGATGTTCTCGCTCGCCCGCAACGGATCGGCGCCGCGGAATCTGGGCGAACTCAACGCCAACGGCGTGCCTATGAAGGCGCTGCTGGTTTCCATGCTGGGCATTGCCGGGGCCATCGTCGTCCAGTTCCGCACGCCCAATGCCTATCTCTACATTATCAATGCCGCGCTGGTGGGCGGGATGCTTGCCTGGCTGATCTCCCTGGCCGCCCATGTCCGTTTCCGCCAGGGCCTTTCGCGGGACCAACTGGCCGCGCTGCCCCTGCGATCGCCGCTGGGGATTGCGGGCTCCGTCGCCGCGTTCGTGGCCATTATCGCCGCCATCGTCTGCACCGCCTGGGTCTCGGAATCGCGAGTCACCGCCGTAAGCGCAGTCGCCTACCTGCTCGCGCTAAGCGCCGCGTACGGGGTAAAGCGATTGGCAGCGAATAATAGCAAATAGCAAAATAGCAATTGGCAATTAGCAAATAGCAATTAGCAAAAGCTGCTTGCGGCAGTCTCTATCAAGTAGGCCCGGCTCTCAATACGACCAGGTTTTGCTAATTGCCAATTGCTAATTGCTATTTGCTATGGCAAACAGCAAATAGCAATTAGCAAATAGCAAATAGCAAATAGCAAAAGCCGCTTGCGCCAGTCTCTGTCAGGTATGCCTGGCTCTCAATACGACCAGGTTTTGCCAATTGCCAATTGCCAATTGCCAATTGCCAATTGCTATTTGCTCTTTGCCCTTCCGACGATGAAGTAATACACCACTCCCAGAAGCATCAATGCGAAGGCCAGCGACAAAGAGCTGAAGCTGTAGGGTCCGAGGGCGATTTTTTCCGAATGGTTTTTGATCAGGGCGAAGATCAGCAAAGCCGCCGGGCCCACGCCGACCAGGACCGCTCCCGCCATTCCTCCCGGAACGCGGAAGGGGCGGGGCAGATCGGGTTCGCGGAAGCGCAGCACGATCAGCGCCAGGAATTCCAGAATCAGGCTCGCGCCGTAGAGCAGGATGTCGAGCATCACCAGCTTGGCGAATGGCAATCCCAGGGAAAGACCCCACGCGAGCCCCAGCACCAGAATGGAGAACCACGGCGCTCCGTTCTTCAGCTTGCGCGTGAAGATCTTCGGAAGGTGACCGTCGTCGGCCATGGCCACGGGAACGCGGCTGTACGACATCACCAGCGAGTTAAAAGAGCTGAACTCCGTCATCATCGCGGTGGCCACCAGCACGATGCCCAGCCAGGGTCCTGCGACCAGGGTGGCGACGCTCGCCCAGCTTCCGTTCGTCCACGCCTCCTGCGGAATGTGGCGGCTCCATACGGCCAGCAGGGGAATCGCGTACGAAAGCACGATGGCTCCCAGGGTAAGCAGCATGACTCGCGGATAAGTCCTTTGCGGGTTCTCAACTTCGTTGGCGACAGTCGCCGCATTGTCCCATCCCATGTAGTTCCACATGGCGACCAGAATTCCGGCCATGAGATCGCCCTTGATCGTCCGCAGCGGGACGGGTGTCACGTGACGCACCAGCGCGAACAGCGTGAGAGCCAGGAACGGGCTGAGCAGAAGGACTCCAACGACCACGGAGCTCTCGCCCACGGCCCGCGCGCCCAGCATGTTCCAGAGCACGCAGAGCAGCACCAGACCGCCCGCGATCAGAATTCCCCGACGGCCATCCACCGCCGCGGGAAACAGTGTGCCGAGGTAGGCGACGAACAGGCTGGGATAAATGGCCATGTCGAAGATGCTGGCCATGAGCGAGAGCCATGCCTCCTGAAAGCCCCAGAAGGGTCCCATGGCGCGGCGCACCCAGACGTAAAAGCCGCCCTCGGAAGGCATCGCGGCGGAAAGTTCGCCCACCATGAGTCCGGTGGGCAGCGCCCAGATGAGTGGCGTGAGCAGAAGAATGATGAGGGACGCCATGTAGCCGGAATCCTTCACCAGCTCTTCGATGCCGTAAGGGCCGCCTGAGACCATGAAGTAGGTCGCAGCCGCCAGAGGCAGCAAGGTCAGCTTGCGCACGGAACCGGAAGCATTTTTTTGCATTGTCGGGAATGTGAATATAGCACCCATCGAACGCCGCAACAGAAAAATTACGCGGCTGAGAGAATAATTTTCGCCGGGCGCCGGGCGGGAGAAATCGTTGCGAGCGCAACCGGCGGATTTCGCCGCAAAAGAAAAAGGCCGGCCGCCAGGCCGGCAACGTGCCAAAATTCATCAGGGCATTCTAGTGATGGTCGTGGTCTTCATGCCGGTCGCCGGCTTTGATGCCCATTTCGGTATGGCGAATCGCCTCATTCGTCGCCCTGACCGCGGCGGCGCGGTGTCCGCCTTTGTCATGCTTTGCAATTTCCAACTCTTCCTTTGCTTTCCTCAGATGCTCTAAGGCAGCCTGCATGTGCGGCTGATCGTCGTCATCATACGCGGAGACAGCCGTGGGTATGCTGAACATGCCCAGAATAACCGCACAGAACAGGACCCTGGAAAGTGTTTTCATCTCAAAATCCTCCTTAGGTTTTCGGTTTTGCCGATTTCAAGAAACTAGTCTCCTCGGGGAACTGTGTCAAGCGCACACCGCCAAAAAACCAAAACCCCTCACCGCAGAGGCTGCAGAGCGCGCAGAGATACGCAGGAAAGGCAAGGCAGGGTTTGGATTTTCGAGCGAAAAATCGTCGCAAGCCACGAAAGTTTTTGCCCTGGAATCTATCCTTTGCATTTGCTTTTCCTGCGTATCTCTGCGCCCCCTGCGGCTCTGCGGTGAAAGAGTTTTTGCCGGACGTGCAATCCTCGCGGTTTTCGTGCAGAATTGTGGGGCCATGACTGACGAGCTGATTCGATTTCGCGATGAATTTCCCATTCTGAAAAGCACCATCTACATGATCAGCAATTCGCTGGGCGCGATGCCTCGGGGCGTTTACGACTCGGTGCGCGACTACTGCGATACCTGGGCCACCCGCGGAGTCCGCGCATGGGAAGAGGAGTGGTGGATGAAAGCCCGCGAGGTCGGGGACGCCATCGGCGAGATCATGAATGCTCCGTCGGGTTCGGTGAACCTTCAGCTCAACGTCACCAGTTGCCAGGCGGTGATTGCCGGCTGCTTCGATTTCACCGGCAGCCGCAACAAGATCGTGTACAGCGATATGAATTTTCCTTCCGTCATGTATTTCTGGGAGGCCCAGCGCGCGTACGGCGCCCGCGTCAATATGGTGAAGACCGATGACGGAGTCCACGTCCCCACCGAGCGCCTGCTGGAAGCCATCGACGACGAAACCCTGCTGGTGCCGATCTCGCATGTGGTCTTCCGAAGCTCTTATATAAAGGACGTCAAAGCCATCGTGGAGAAGGCCCATAAGGTCGGCGCCCTCGTCGTGCTCGACGCCTTCCAGTCGCTGGGCAATGTGCCTCTCGACGTGCAGGCGCTCAACGTCGATTTCGCCGTCGGCGGCGTGCTCAAGTGGATGTGCGGCGGTCCGGGGACTTCCTACCTCTATGTGCGGCCCGATCATGGCAGAACGCTGGAGCCCAAACTGACCGGATGGTTTGCCCATGAATCTCCCTTTGCCTTTCAGACCGGCGCGACGAAGTACGCGGAGCCTCCCTTCCGTTTCATGCAGGGCACATCGAATGTCCCCGGATTTCATACCGCGATGCCCGGAGTGAAGATCATTCGCGAAGCCGGTGTGGATCGTATCCGCGCAAAATCAACCAGGATGACCACCCGCCTGATCGAACTGGCCGACCGGCGCGGCTGGAAGGTAAACGCCCCGCGCGACCCCGAACGCCGCGGTGGAACCGTAGCCATCGATTTACCCAATGCCCAGGAAGTCTGTAAGGAGCTGTTGAAGCGCGACGTCCTCGTGGATTTCCGTCCAAAGGCGGGCGTGAGATTTTCTCCGCACTTCTACAACACCATCGAAGAGATCGACCGGGCCATGGAAACGGTGGATGAGATTCTGAGCGAGATGAAAGCCGGAATCGGGACATCGGGACATCGGGTGATCGGGTGATCGGTTTCAGATTCGGCGCTCATCTGAGTACCTGCATCGCCATCACACGTTTGGTCTGCCCCAGGCCAGCAGCCAGAAGCCAGCAGCCAGAAGCTTTTCCGATGAACCATCTTCGTCAATAAATCCCCTTGACAATTCGCCTTTTATTCGCTCAAATGAAAAGCGTATGGCTATCACAAAACGGCAACGGCAGGTTTACGACTTTATCCATGACTTTGTGCAGCAAAATGGATATTCGCCTTCATTCGAGGAAATCGGCGCGGGCCTGGGGCTCAGTTCGCTGGCCACGGTGCACAAGCATATTTCCAATCTCGAGACCAAGGGTCTGCTCAAACGGGATTACAACCGCAGCCGCTCCATCGATCTGCTGCCCGCCCGGGGAATGCTGAAGAAGATGCCGGCCAGAGCCACGGGAGAAATCTCTCTGCCGCTGATGGGCCGCATCGCCGCCGGCCAGCCCATCGAGGCCGTCCAGAGCCCCGAGACCATTTCTCTCGGCGACATCACCCGTTCCAGGGATGTCTTTGTGCTCCAGGTCAAAGGCGAGAGCATGAAAGACGAGCACATCGTCGACGGCGATTACGTCCTCGTCGAGAAAGCCAATACGGCCCGCGACGGCGAAATCGTGGTCGCGCTGGTGGATGGCACCGATGCCACGCTGAAGCGTCTCTATCGCGAAGGCCCCAAGGTCCGCCTCCAGCCCTCCAACGCCGCCATGGCTCCGATCATGGTCCCCGCCAAATCGGTGGTGGTACAGGGCAGGGTCATCGGGGTTTTGCGGAAGTATTAGAGCTCCGGTCGTTTCGACAAAGACAAAAGCATTGGCCGCGGATTTGCGCGGATAAGCGCGGATAAAAACCGGGAATTGGGAATTTGTTTTTATTTCTCTTCTGGTTTTATCTGCGTTTATCTGCGCAAATCTGCGGCCAGTCGCGGGAGATGGCGGGAGATGGCGGGATGGTCGCGGGTTTTGGCGGGATAAAAGCCTGCATCAGGAATGCCAACTAAAATGTTGGTTGCCTAACCCCGATTTTAGGGATAGACTCCCTGCTTAATCGTGGAAATGAAAGACATTGCCGTAGCCACGCTGGGCGGATCGTCGGCCATCGCATCCATTCTGCTCGTTTTCGTTGGATTCATGATTATGAAAGTCGAATCGCTTCCCTCAGAAACCCCGGATCGGATCATCTCCAAATACAGATTGGTAGCGAAATGGGGAATGCTTCCCTTTTTGGCCCAATCGTTCGTGATTTTTTCATGCTACATCTGGATGTTTCATCCAAATCCAATTTTGTGTAGTCTTTGGACGATTGGATTTGCTGTTGCATTGATACTTTTTATTGCATATTCTGTAATAGTAACGGTGATGCTCTGAAATATGGGCCTCAATGAAAAAGCACGGCTGGCATTGGAAGGCAAAGGGTTCGGTGCTCTTTATGCGGACCATGAAGACGACTGGATAAATTTAGCCAATGATGCCCGTGACCTCATAAAACCAAGAATCGCGAATGCTCATCCAACCGTAGATGACATTAAGTTGATTCTCCAGCCCTTGGTTGAGCTCCATCAGCACTACCGCACTTTTATGGAGCTTCACCCGAAATTGACGCAGCAATATTGGTCTGATTATTTCACGGACTATGTTCTGCATAAAGTTTACCGACCGACCCTGCATGTGGAGGACGAACCACCGGAAGGAGGAGACGCCCAATGAGTAAAACTGAAGCCACCAAAATCGCGAAACAGTATGTCCATAAACACCGCAAAAATCTCAGAGCCAGCAACAAGGAAATGAGTGCTGCGGTAAATCGGATAGCAAAGGTCTTGACAAGTCTCAAGGAACCGAGAGAGCTAAAACCGAGCGCATAAGATTTAGAAATTTAGATGGAAAATGGTCGCCTTTTCGGGCGATCATTTTTTGCCTTAAGACTGCTTTGTCCGTTTCTTGCGTTCCTTCGGGTGCCGCTTTTCCCGCGCTTCCCGCTTCATGATCTCTTCTTTCGATACGCGCAAGACCTGCCTGACGGCATTATCGAATCTCTCAAATTCCGTTTTCCCAGGCACTAACGGTGCTGGCTGTGGTTTCATCCCTCTCTCAATTGTTCAAGGTCGTTTAGCACATATTGCATAAAAAATCAAGGGTAAAAAAAATTATCGCCGACTTTGCAAACGTTTGCAGACTGTCCATTTATGAAACGGTTTCATAAATTTAGTTCAACCGTTGAACTAAATTCAGTCCAACGGTTGGACTAATTCGCTTTAACGGTTGTAGTGATTTCAGGGAACGGAGCAACTATTTTAAGATTTGACGTAAATGAGTTGTGCACTTGCATAATAATTGCAACTCTCATAGAATTATTGCAGTCGAGATGAGCAATTATCATCCCGAAGAATTGGAGGATTGCTATATGGCCCTGTCGCAAGATGAACTCATGGAAATTGAGCAGATTGACGAAGAGTTCGCGATTCTGAAGCGAATGGCTGACTTGCGAAGACGTAAGCAAGAATTGCTTCAGTCGAGTGGCAGCAGTAACGGAACGGTTCCGCATGGAGACAAGCAGCCAGCACCAGCGAGAAGCGAGAAAGCTAAGCTCAATCCGAGTCCATCGGCTCTAAAGCTTTTTCAGTTCCTTGACACTCATGGACCTGCTTTACGCAGTGAGATTTTACAGAAGTCCGGTATGCCTTCTGGGACGGTCTCCACAACGCTGAATAAATTTCAGAGGCAGTTGTATAGGCGGAGATCGGATAAGAAATGGGAGGTCATAAAGCCCAAATGAAACGGGCCGCTTTCGCAGCCCGGTCATTTTGAGTTGATTACCAGCGAGTTTTTACGGTGTTCCCGGTCACACAAAGGCGTCTTGCACACGCCAGTGAGGACTTGGACGAAAGGGAGATGCAGATGCCTATCATCATGCGCTCCATCCTGGGATACGGCGATCCGTATTCCTTAACCCTTGTGAAGGTCTCCTCCGCTTTTATACGGGGGGAGCCTTCATCAAGGCTTGACGTCCAAGATTAGACTAATGGATTTTGCTAACCAGTGCAACGGTTTCACTAACGCAAACGTTTGCAGTGCCATGAAGTTAACTATTGACTTTCGCCTTTATTTGTGATAGCCGCTTTCCCCGTTTCAATCTTCCAGGGCTGTTAGAACGGTTCTGAAACTCCCTCCGAAGTCTTGCCGGTTAGTTGCTTGTAAGTAATCCGCTTGCCCACAATCTGACGAACCGCAAGATCGAACCGTTCACCATCGGTAACAGGCGCAAAGCGCGTGCCGCGATGATTGAACCTGAATTCCATTTCATCGAGGTACCGGAACTGCTTTTGCTTTTCCAGAAACGGCGGGCTATTGTCGAGCGTCCCCTGCGGGGATCCTTTCCGCTGTCTGTTACTCCCTGTTACTCTCGGCACCTCGCCGCGTTTGCCTAAATGCCGGCAACAAACCTACTATCTGAATGAGCAGCCGTCCGTTCACAGGAGCCAATGAATGTTCACCACTACCTCAGGATACCTTCGCCTAATCGCCGTTTTCCTGTTACTGGCGGTTTCCGCCTTTGCTTTTCAGGATCCTCCGGACGACGTCCAGCCGCGGTATAAGACGCAGGACCCTCTTGCTCAGCAACTGGAACAATATCCCGGGCTGCTCAATGCTCTGGCCCATCTCCGGGAGAAACTGTCGCTCGACGTGCAGTTCCCACCCCTGCGTTCGAAAAGCAGGCTGCTGCCGCTGGTGCCCGCGTCCGCCGTTTTCTATTTGAGCGTTCCAAACTACGGCGGCGCGCTTCAACAGGCGCACCACATACTGCGGCAGGAACTGGAAAGCAATGAAGATTTTCGCGAATGGTGGCAAAACAAAGCCATGTCCGGTTCACCGGGTGAATTCGATGAGGCCATGCGCGGAGCGATCCAGGTTTCGGAGTATCTCGGCGATGAAATCGTGGTGACCACCATGTTCCATCAGGGGCACGATAGCACCATTCTCATCGCCGAGGTCCGCAAGCCGGGTCTGGCGGCGGTGCTTCAGCAGTTGAACAAAAAGTATTCCGGTAAATCCGGGTCTTCGATTCGCATCCTTACGCCTGAACAACTCGCATCGCCGGGAGCGGCCCCTAAGGACGCGACTTTGGTTCTGGTGCGCCCTGATTTTGTGGTGGTTGCCCAAAAACTCGCCGACCTGAAATCTTTCAACGCCCGCCTGAACGCAAGGGCCGGCGATCAGCTTGGGAACACACCCTTCGGACAGCGGATCGAGCAGTCGTATCAGTCCGGGGTCGGCGTACTGGCGGCCGTGGATGTCGGGACATTGACGGCCCAGTCGCCCGATGCGCGGAAGAGCCTCTCCGCGCTGAAGCAAACCGGATTTGATGATTTGAAATATGTTGTAGCCGAACGCAAAGAGATCGGAGGAGATCCGCGCAGCAGCATCGATCTCAGCTTTGCCGGACCCCGCCACGGAGCGGCCTCATGGCTGGGGGCCCCCGCGCCCGCCGGCGGAATGGATTTCATTGCTCCCGATGCGACCATAGCGCTCGATTTGCGTCTGAAAGATCTGTCACAGGTGCTCGATGACGTTCAGAGCCTGGTCGATCCCGCCAACCGCAGCTTCGCCACGAGCCTTGAGACGATGCAGAAACAGTTCAACATCAACCTCAGAGACGATCTGCTCAGCCAACTGACCGGAGAAGTTGCGCTGGCCGTGGACCCTCCTTCGGGCGCCGGCGACACCACTCCCGAGGTCAGGGCAATTCTCAAGGTCCGCGATGCCGATGGTTTGCAACAGACACTGAAACAGGTCTTCACCCTCCTTGGCGGCATGACTCCCGACGCCAATGAGGCTGCGGTCCAGCAGAGTACAGAAGGCGGCGTGACTTATTATTCCGTGCGTTCCCCGGGGCAGCCGAAAGGCAATCGGCTGCATTACGCGTTTGTGGACAGCTATCTGGTCCTGGGCACGAGCCGCGCGACGGTGCGCGATGCCATTCGATTCCATCAGAATGGGCGCTCACTGGCCCGCTCAGCCGATTTCCAGGCCGCGCTGCCGCGCGAAGATAATGGCAGTGTCTCCGCCGTATTGTTTGAGGATTTCGGACGCCTTTTCGATTTTGCGGCGGGCCAGGCGCCGCCCGCCCAGGTTCAGTTGATGAAGATCATGATGGGGCAGGGCCAACGGAACATTGGATGGGCACTCGCCGGCGAAAGTTCGATCCGCCTTGTGTCCTCCGGAAGCGGATCGGATATCTACACGATATCGATACTTGCGGCGATCGGTCTTCCCCACGCTTTTGCTTCGCGCACAGCCGCCAGTGAATCGGCGGCGGCCCAGACGGTACGCCTTATCACCACCTATCAAATCACCTATGCCACGACTTATCCGGATAAAGGATATGCCCGCAGCCTGGCTGTTCTCGGTGGCGGCGATCTATGCCCGAAAGCGCCTTCGGTGCGCCATGCGTGTCTGCTGGAAGGCCCTCTGGGCAGGGCCAATTGCGTCGCCGGCGCGTGGTGCGAACGAGACGGCTTCAGGTTCAGCATTTCCGCGGAAGGGTGCCAAAGTGGTCCCTGCACCGAGTTCGTTGTGGTAGCCACACCCGTAACCGCCAAAAGCGGCGATAGAAGCTACTGCGCAACCTCCGACGGAGTGCCACGGTGGCGGGCCGGCCCGCTTTTGTCGAAACCGATCAGCGCCGACGAATGCATGAAGTGGGATCCGCTCTAGCATGCTGCCTCATCGCTTCAGCCTTGGCTGCATTTACTTCGCCGCCTGGCTCCGCTCTTTCGGCATCGGAATGCTGGGAGTGGTGCTGGGCGTTTTTCTCTATCGCCAGGGATTCTCTTCCGTAACCATCGGCCTGGTGATCGCCGCGGGCATCGCCGGAGCGGCCTGCGCCACGGTGCTGACGACTTTGCTGGCCGATCGCGCCGGGCGTCGGATGACCTTGTTTATCCTGGCGGTGGCCACGGCGTTCGGCGTTCTGCCATTGATTTTTCATGCGGGAACCGCGGCGCTCCTGCTGCTGTCTTTTGTCGGAATGCTCAACGGCATGGGCACCGATCGCAGCGCCGCCTATGCTCTCGAACAGGCCATCATCCCCGGCCTCGTCCCCGATCAGCGCCGCACGTGGAGCCTGGCCTGGTACAGCCTGGTTCTCGATGCCAGCGGAGCTCTCGGCGCGCTGGCCGCCGGCTTTCCTGTGCTGGCGCAGAAGCTATGGGGACTCGACATCGCGGCTTCGTATCGCATTCTCTTCGTCGGGTTCGCGCTGCTGAATGTCATGAGCGGAATTGCCGGGCTGCTGCTTTCACCTGACGTGGAGGTGAACACCGGCGCAGGCAAAAAAGAAGAGAGGGCCGCCACGCCCATCTGGCGGATGAACGTATCGCCGGAAACAAAATCCGTGGTCGGAAAAATGTGCGCGCTGTTCGCCCTCGACAGTTTTGGCGGAGGCTTTCTTACCGACGCTCTGGTTTCCTACTGGTTCTTTCGCCGCTTTGGACTCAATG